>Ga0256405_10009892_pt1 | contig 12842 bp, 11 predicted proteins | sample RumenRJG_02DNA_FD_189096 | JGI IMG/M metagenome (GOLD analysis project Ga0256405, IMG submission 189096) | Bovine rumen microbial communities from Lethbridge, Alberta, Canada - RJG_02 | ecosystem: Host-associated > Mammals > Digestive system > Stomach > Rumen | place: Canada: Alberta...
TTCTGCAGCGTCCAGGCCAGCACCCCGAGGGACACCGCCATGAAAATCAGGCTCAGGACTCCGAATCCGAGCTTCTTTCCGAAGCTCTCCTTTTTCGGCTTTTTGCGCCTCTTTTTCCCCGTCTCTCTCTCTTCCGCGTTCCGCTGCCCGGCGGTCCGCCGGCTTTCGGCGTTTCCGCGTTTCTGTCCGCTCTCGGCTTTTTCCGGTTTCGGCGCCCTGAAGACTCTCGTCAGCTGTGCGTCGGGATCCTCCATGGCTTCCTCTGCGGTTTTCCCGGCAGGTTCTGCCTCCTCGTCCGGGTAATCTTCGTCTCCGCGTTCTTCCGCCAGATCGTTCTCATCCGTCGGAGCTTCTTCCTCATAGGGGGGTTCCGCAGCCGTCTCGATCTCTTCTTCCGGCAGGACGGCCTCTTCCTCAGGCTGAGCCGTCTCTTCATTCTGCTCTGCGTATTCCGCCAGAATTTCTTCCAGGTCATATTCTCTCATATCGCTTCGGCTCCTCCTTCCCTCAGTTTTCTCCGCCGATCAGGGCGGTCATCAAATTGCGGTCCGTGACGATCTTCCACGTCCCGTCCATGTACTTCAGCTGGATCAGCAGCTGGGTGTCCGAGCAGAGTGATTCGCTGTTCTGCAGCGCCTGATTCAGCGCCTCCGTATAGATGGCATCGGTAAAGCTCGTCAGATAGCCGCCGTTTCCGTCATAGACCTCGGACTCGGGCATGGTCGCCACCATCTCTTCCAGGATGCCGTTCACGCGCTGCTGTACGGCGCTTTCCGTCATCCGCAGGTTCAGCGCCCGCAGCACGACCCGCTGGCTCGCCTCGAGGCCGGTGACCGTGCTGCTTCCGCTCAGGGTATAGCTGTAGCTGTTGCGAAGCGCGTCGTACATCGCGCGCGCTTCCGCGCTCTCCGGTTCTTTCTCCAGGCCGAGACTGGCGTAATCGCTCAGGCAGGCATAGGCCTCCGGATAGTTCCGTGCCCGGACGCTGTCAAAGAACCTGGTCACCGTTTCTGCGGGGTCTGCGTCAGGCTGGTTATAGATACTGCCGTACATCGCGGCAAAAAAGCATGCAAAACCCGCCATTCCGGCAAACAGAACAGCCAAAATCAGCCAGAACAGCCGAAATCTTCCTCTCAAGCCGCTCCCTCCTTATTCATCCAGCTTCAACACCGCGAGGAAGGCTTCGGTCGGGATCTGTACGGTTCCGAGCTGGCGCATCTTCTTTTTTCCTTCCTTCTGCTTTTCCAGAAGCTTCTTCTTGCGCGTGATGTCGCCGCCGTAGCACTTGGCCAGAACGTCCTTCCGCAGAGCCTTGACGGTCTCACGGGCGATAATTTTCCCGCCGATGGCCGCCTGGATCGGAATCTCAAACAGCTGACGGGGGATGTTCTCCTTCAGCTTTTCACAGAGCTTCCGGGCCCGGGGATAGGCTTTCTCCCGGTGTGCGATGAAACTCAGCGCGTCCACCTGGTCGCCGTTCAAGAGCATGTCGACCTTCACGAGGTCGGACTGTTTGTACTCGGAAAACTCATAGTCCAGCGAGGCATAGCCCTTGGTCCGTGCCTTCAGGGTGTCAAAGAAGTCATAGATGATCTCGTTGAGCGGCATCTCATAGTGCAGTTCCACCAGTCGGGTGTCGAGATACTGCATGTTCTTGTACTCGCCCCGGCGGTCCTGGCAGAGGGGCATGATGTTTCCCACAAACTCATTCGGCGTGATAATGGATACCTTCACATAGGGTTCATAGGCCTCTGCAATCGAGGCCGTTTCCGGGTAGTTGTGGGGATTGTCCACCATCACGGTCGTTCCGTCGGTCTTGATGACCTTGTAGATGACCGAGGGCAGCGTCGTCACCAGTTCCAGATTGAACTCACGCTCCAGCCGCTCCTGGATGATCTCCATATGCAGCATGCCGAGGAAGCCGCAGCGGAACCCGAAGCCCAGCGCCACGGAGCTCTCCGGCTCATAGGAGAGGGAGGCGTCGTTGAGCTTCAGCTTTTCCAGCGCGTCGCGCAGGTCGGGATACTTCGATCCGTCCTCGGTGTAGATGCCGCAGTAGACCATCGGTCTCGCCGGGCGGTAGCCGGGCAGGGCCTCCGGCGTCGGGCGCAGGGCCTCGGTGACGGTGTCGCCCACACGGGTGTCCGCCACATTCTTGATGCTGGCCGTGAAGTAGCCGACGTCGCCCGCCTTGAGCTCTTCGCAGGGCTCCAGCGCCATGGGCCGGAGATAGCCGACCTCCAGGAGCTTGTACCTCGCCCCCGTGGACATGAGCAACACTTCGGTGTCCTTCGCCATGCGTCCGTCCATCACGCGCAGGAAAACGATGACGCCGCGGTAATTGTCATACTGGCTGTCAAAGATCAGGGCCTTCAGCGGCGCGTCCGGGTCGCCGGCAGGCGCCGGGATGTTCTGCACGATATCCTCCAGCACCGCGTCGATGTTGATGCCCGCCTTCGCGCTGATCTCCGGCGCGTCCTGTGCGGGAATGCCGATGATCTCCTCAATCTCGTTCTTGACGCGCTGCGGATCGGCCGCCGGGAGGTCGATCTTGTTCACCACCGGCAGGATTTCCAGATTGTTGTCCAGAGCGAGATAGGTGTTGGAGAGCGTCTGCGCCTCGACGCCCTGGGAGGCGTCGACAATCAGCACAGCGCCCTCGCAGGCCGCCAGCGACCGGCTGACTTCGTAGTTGAAGTCCACATGGCCCGGCGTGTCGATCAGGTTCAGGGTATACGTCTGCCCGTCCCGTGCGCTGTACTCCAGTCCGACGGCGCGCGCCTTGATGGTGATGCCGCGTTCCTTTTCCAGCTCCATGTTGTCGAGAATCTGATCCTCCATGACACGCGCTTCGACCGCTCCGCATTTTTCGATCAGACGGTCGGAAAGCGTTGACTTTCCGTGGTCGATGTGGGCGATGATGGAGAAGTTGCGAATTCTGCTCTGTTCTGTCATAGTGTCTCCCGCTCCTGTTACGGCCTGCCGCCGAACGGTATCGTTTGCCGGGTATTCTCTCCCCGCCTCCGGCGGGAGAGGATACCGCAGACCATTTCATCTGTTAGTTTTGTTATTATACCCCAAGGGACAAGCCCTTGTAAACAAAAACTCTCCCGAACTAAGACAATTTTAATTTCCTGCGTGCTTGACTCTTGAAAAACCGTTCCCGGCGTGGTACAGTAAGCTTCGTGATCAAATTTAAGTTACGGAGGCATTCTCATGTTTGAAAATCTCGTAGAAATCCTCAAGGCAAATCCCCGCAAGATCGTCTTCACCGAAGGGCCAGATGCCCGTATCCTGGAAGCTGCCGCACGCCTGAAGAAGGGCGGATTCCTCACCCCGATCCTTGTCGGCAACGTGGAAGAAGTCAAGGCTGCTGCCGCGAAGGGCGGTTTCGACATCGACGGCCTCGAGATTCTTGATCCGACCACCTATCCCGGCATGGACGAGATGGTCGCCAAGATGGTTGAGCTCCGCAAGGGCAAGATGACGGAAGAAGAGTGCCGCGCCGCGCTGAGCAAGGGCAACTACTTCGGCACCATGCTCGTCAAGATGGGCGTTGCCGACGCGCTGCTCGGCGGTGCCACCTATTCCACCGCGGACACGGTCCGTCCGGCTCTCCAGCTCGTGAAGACCAAGAAGGGCGCCAACCTTGTGAGCTCCTGCTTCATTATGGTCCGCGGAGACGAGATGCTCGCCATGGGCGACTGCGCCATCAACATTGACTATCAGGACAAGAAGGACAAGGAAGGCAATGTCACCCTTACCGCCGCGGCTCAGCTCGCCGAAGTCGCCGTTGAGACCGCAAAGACCGCAAAGGTCTTCGGCATCGACCCGAAGGTCGCCATGCTTTCCTACTCCACCAAGGGCTCCGGCAAGGGCGCCAACGTCGACCTCGTCCGTGAGGCGACCGCCATCGCCAAGGAGAAGGCCCCCGATGTGGCCATCGACGGCGAGATGCAGTTTGACGCTGCGGTCTCCCCGGTTGTCGGCCAGCTCAAGTTCCCCGGCAGCAAGGTCGCCGGCTATGCCAACACCTTCATCTTCCCGGAGATCCAGTCCGGCAACATCGGTTATAAGATTGCCCAGCGTCTCGGCGGCTTCGCGGCCTACGGCCCGATCCTGCAGGGTCTGAACGCCCCGATCAACGACCTCTCCCGCGGCTGCGACGCCGAGGAAGTCTATCAGATGTCCATCATCACGGCGGCTCTCGCCTGATCGGCTTTCTGATTTCGACGTAAAACATCCACCCGCGGCTTCCGCGGGTGGATTCTTTGTCCGTACGGATTCGCTTCCGTCTCCACAGGATCAGTCCGGAGCTGCTCTCCCTCTTTATCAGAGCGTCTTCCGGCAGGAATGTTTATAAAGGAGCCGTTATGAGCACTGCAGACAGAGAACAGACCATGCGCGAGGCGCTCTGCCTCGCCGAAGAGTCGGCCCGGCAGGGAGAGATTCCGGTGGGCTGTGTGATCACCGACGCGGCCGGCCGTATCATCGGCCGCGGCCGGAACCGGCGGGAAGAGCGTCACGACGCCACCGCCCATGCAGAGCTCGAGGCCATCCGGGAGGCCTGTGCCGCTCAGGGAGACTGGCGGCTGGACGGCTGCAGCATCTTTGTCACCCTCGAGCCCTGTCCCATGTGCGCCGGGGCCATCATCAACGCCCGCATTCCCCGGGTGGTCTTCGGCGCCCGTGAGGAGAACACCGGATCCTGCGGCAGCGTGCTTGACCTGTTTTCCGAGAACTACGGCCACCGTCCCGCCGTCTTCTCCGGTGTCTGTGAGCTGGAGAGCCGCACCCTGCTCCAGCGCTTTTTTCAGGAACGCCGTTCTTCCTGATACTCCGGGCTCAAACTTCAAAAGCAAAACGGTGCCGCGCTGTCCTCTCTCCGGACACGCGGCACCGTTTTTTCTGTTCCTCTTTTATTCCGTACACCAGTGAAGTCTGTGGAGCTCTCCCTGCTTTTCGAGTCCCCCGTAGCCAGTGTGGCGCAGCGCCTCGTACAGGGCGATGGCCACCGCATTCGAGAGGTTTAGGGACCGTTCCCCTTCCGCCATCGGGATTCGAACACAGCGTTCGGGATGCCGGACCAGGATCTCTTCCGGAATTCCGGCGCTCTCTTTCCCGAACATCAGGAAGTCGCCGTCCCGGTAGTCGCCTTCGTCAATGGTGCGTTTCGCCTTGGTGGTGAGATACCAGATCCTCGCCTCCGGGTGCTGCAGCAGGAAATCTTCCATGCTGTCATACTCCCGCACGCCCAGCCGCGGCCAGTAGTCCAGGCCCGCCCGCCGTACCGACTTTTCGTCCGTGAGAAAACCCAGCGGCCGGATCAGGTGCAAGCTCGCCCCGGCACAGATGCAGGTTCTTCCGATGGCGCCGGTGTTCCCCGGTTGTTCCGGCTCATGCAGAATCACGCCAAAACTCATTCTGTCCTCCAAAACACCCCGCCTTTCGGCGGGGTGTCTGTATTAATGGTTATCGTTCTTTACTGATGTTCTGCCACAAACTTCAGAATCTGGACCGCGTTGGATGCAGCACCCTTGCGGATCTGGTCGCCGCAGCACCAGAGCGTGAGGCCCTTGTCATCCGTCAGATCCTCGCGGATTCTTCCGACCCAGACAATATCCTGATCACTGGTGTCCAGCGGCGTGGGATAGCAGCGTCCCTCATAGTCCTCGATCAGGCGCACGCCGGGATAGGCCGCGACCGCCGCCTTGGCTTCCTCGACCGAGACCTTCTCCGCAGTCTTCAGCGTCACCGCGATGGAGTGAGAGCGCATGACCGGCACGCGGACACAGGTGCAGTTGACCTTTAGATCCGGCGCATGCAGGATCCTTCGGCCTTCGTTTTGCATCTTCATCTCTTCCTTGGTATAGTCATTGCCGTAGGGGGCGTCGATAAACGGGATCACGTTCAGTGCAATCTGGGTAGCAAAGGTCTTTACCACCGGCTTCTCCCCTTTGGCCAGCGCGGCCATCTGCTCTTCCAGCTCCTTGAGGCCTGCCTGTCCGGCGCCGGACACCGCTTGATAAGTGCAGGCGATCATGCTCTCGATCGGAGAGATCTTGTTGATGCCGGCCACGGCCATCAGCGCGATGATCGTGCAGCAGTTGGGGTTGGCAATGATTCCCTTGTGCTGCAGGGCATCCTCACCGTTGATCTCCGGTACCACCAGCGGCACGTCCGGATCCAGCCGGAAGGCCGAGCTGTTGTCGATATACACCGCGCCGCTCTTTTTGATCGCCGGGGCAAAGCGCTGGCTCATGGGCCCCTCGACTGCGCCGAGCACAAAATCCAGGCCCTCGAAGCTGTCGTCCGTCGCCTCCTGAATCACGACCTCACGGCCGTTGAAGAGGACCTTTTCACCTGCGCTTCGGGCGCTGGCCAGCAGGCGCAGCTCCTCGACGGGGATCTCATACTCCTGCAGAATCTTCAGCATTTCCTGACCGACGGCGCCTGTTGCACCGAGAATTCCTACCTTGCACTGTTTCATGATATTTTCTCCTCTCTTTTTATCCGGCGAAGCTGTCATACAGAACCCGGATCGCGTTTTCGTACTGTTCATTCTCCACGCCGACCGTGATGGCCAGCTCGTCGGAGCCCTGTGCGATGGTGCGGATGTTGATGCCCTTGTCGCCCAGTGCCTTGAACAGGCGGCCGGAAACGCCCGGCTGGCTGCTCATCTTACGGCCGACGGCCGAGACCATCGCGATGTTTTCACGGATCTCCACCTCGTCCGGGCGGCAGTTCTTCTTGATCTCGGCAATCACGTCATAGACCGCGTCACCCAGCGCCGCCGAAGACGATACCAGCGCAAAGGAGTCCAGTCCCAGGGTAATGTGCTCCACCGGTGCGTTGTAGCGATCGAAGATTTCCAGCGCCTGCCGCAGACTGTGGCTGAGCTTCATGGCGTGCTTGTAGACCGTCACGATCGTGAAGTTCTTTCTCCCCGCAATTCCGGTGATAAAGCGCTCACTCTGTTCCAGCTCGCTGACGCTCTCGACGATCATGGTGCCGGGGTCCTGCGGCCGGTTGGTGTTGCGGATGTTCAGGGGGATGCCCTTTTCCTTCACCGGCTGCACCGACTCCTCGTGCAGGACCGAAGCCCCCATAAAGGCCAGTTCACGCAACTCTGCAAAGGTGATCTTCTCGATCGGTGCGGGGTTTGGCACGATACGCGGGTCGGCCATCAGGATGCCCGAGACATCCGTCCAGTTTTCGTACACGTCGGCCTTGATCGCGGCGGCGGCGATGGCGCCGGTGATGTCGCTCCCTCCGCGGGACATCACGCGAAGCCTTCCGGTGGGGAGCTGTCCGTAAAAGCCCGGAATCACGATCCTGCCGTATTTTTCCACCGCTTCGGCAATGGCCGCGTCCGTGGTCTCCCGGTCCAGCGTTCCGTCCAGTCCGAAGAAGATGCAGTCCGCCGCATCGACGAAGGCATAGTCCAGATACGAGGCCATCAGCTTGGAAGTAAAATACTCGCCTCTGGACACGATCTCGTCCACAGAGGTGTCTTTGCTGAGTTTGCGCTTAAATTCCTGCAGTTCTCCCGAGATATCCACCGGGATCTCCAGCTCATCGCGAATCTCCAGCAGGCGCGTCTCCACCGTTCTCAGGATCTCTTCACAGGACACGCCGTAGGTCAGATGTGCATGGACCAGATACAGCAGGTCCGTCAGTTTATGATCGTTTCCGTCTCTCTTTCCGGCGGCGGAAATGACGATCACCCGGCGGCTTTCATCCGCTTCGACGATAGCCTTGACCTTGCGAAACTGCTCGGCGCCGGCGACGGAGGATCCTCCGAATTTTGCAACCTTCAGCATCTCAGGCCTCCCTCACCGCGGCGAAGAAGACCGCGTGGCCGGCTTTGCGCAGTGCGGAAGCGCTCTCGTGCATCTTCTGCACGCTGAGTTTTTCCGTCAGGATACGAAGTTCTTCCCCGTCGTCCGCCAGGATTTCCGCAGCCGGGAACAGGTCTCCGCAGGCCTTCGGCAGCCGTACATAATAGGCATGAGCCGCTGCGCTGTTGTCCGCGTTGCCGTTCATGCAGTCTGCCGGGAACATGGCTGCTTCTCCCTCACAGATTCCGCTCAGATCCCGCAGCACCGCCGACGCGGTCGGATACCGTCCGGCGCCCTGGCCGATCATGGCGATGGGTCCTGCGTTCTTTCCCTCATACCGCGCCATGTTATAATTCTTCAGCACGGCACTCTCGGCATCGCCGGCGTGGACCAGCACCGGTTCCACATAAGCCGAGATGCGTCCGTCCGGGCTCCGCTCGCCGCTGGCCACCAGGCGGCAGACCCAGCCTCTGGCCATAAAGTCTTTCACATCCGCGGCACTCAGGCTGTCGATGCCCTCGTTGAGAAGCCCCTCCTGCGGCAGCACACCCCAGGCGACCGCGCAGGCCAGCATGATCTTGCGCAGGGCGTCCAGGCCGGTGACGTCGGCCGTGGGGTCCGCCTCGGCATAGCCCAGCTCCTGGGCTTCCTTCAGTGCGTCAGAATAATCCTTGCCGGTGCTCTGCATCTGGTCAAGCATGAAGTTGGTCGTTCCGTTCAGGATCCCGCCGACGGAGAGAATCTCATCCGTCTTTGCCGCTCTGGCCAGATTATGCAGGAAAGGGACGCCTCCGCCGCAGGCCGCGCTGAACAGGAAACTCACGCCCGCCTCTTTGGCCGCGCGGTTCAGTTCGACGCCCTTGGCTGCCACCAGCGCCTTGTTGGAGGTGACGAAGTGCTTGCCCGCCCGGATTGCCGCCATGGCATAGGTGAAGGCCGGCTCCACGCCACCCATCACTTCGGCCACCGCGTCCACGGAAGGATCCTCTGTGATCTTCTCGATGGAGGAAACCTTGAATGCCTCGTTCTCCTTGCCCGGCCGGACCAGAACCGGTCCCGCCTCCAGGCCTTTGGCCGCCTGCAGCATCTCATAGACACCGACACCCACGGTGCCGTAACCCAAAACCGCAACTTTCACGTCTCTGTCTCCTTATTTATTTTAAAAACTTTTCGTCCGCGGAATAAAAACACTTGTTTTTTTATGGGCGACAGTGTATCATATACCTGCCTGAAAAACAAGTCTTGTTTTTCTGATTCTTTCAGAATTGGAGATTTTGAACAATGCTTTCAAATTATTTAATCGTTCATAAAAGCATTTTGCCGGAATATTATGAAAAGGTCCTGGCCTGCCGCAGACTCATGGAGAGCGGCAAATTCAAAGAGGTTAGCCAGGCGGTCAAGCAGGTGGGCATTTCACGCAGCACCTACTATAAATATAAGGATTATATCTTTGAACCCTCGGATCTGAACAGCTCGCGAAAAGCCGTTTTCTCCATGATGCTCGACCATGCCCCCGGCGTCCTTTCTGCCCTGCTGGCCTGTATCTCAGAGTGCGGGGCAAGCGTCCTGACCATTACCCAGAGCCTTCCCATCCACAACAAGGCCAGCGTCACCATCTCCATCGACATCACCGACGTTACGGAGAGCGTCGACTCGCTCTCAGGCCGGCTTTCGGCTATTCCCGGGCTTGACAATCTGCGCCTGCTCGCCATAGAATAACAAACACTGAAAATACTGACAGAAAAGGAACTGTGTCATGAGTCTGATTGATCTTTTGAAATCCCGTCGTTCTGCCGATGTGCAGCCCTCTGCTTCCGCTGCGGTCTCCGCCCCCTTCCAGTCCACCCGCAGCGATGCCCGTGCCACCGCGCCGGAAGCGGTGCTTCGCGGTCTTGCACCGGACGGGGGGCTCTACGTCGATCCGGAGATCGTCTCGGGGGATTTCGATGTACGGGCTTGTCTTTCGCTGGATCCCCTCGGCCAGTCGGAGATGATACTCTCCCGGCTGCTGCCCGGCTTCGGCGATATGGGCCCTCTCGTACACCGCGCTTATGAAGGACGCTTTGCCTCGGATGCGCTGACACCGCTTGTCCCCGTCGGGGATAACTATGTGCTGGAGCTCTTCCACGGCCCCACCGCCGCCTTCAAGGATGTGGCGCTCTGCATGCTGCCGCAGCTCATGACCGCCGCCCGGGAGATCACCGGTATGAAGGACAAGACCGTCATCCTCACCGCCACCTCCGGCGATACCGGCAAGGCGGCTCTCGAAGGCTTCCATGACGTGCCGGGCACGGGGATCATGGTCTTCTTCCCGCACAAGGGCGTCTCTGCCGTACAGGAAGCCCAGATGCTGACCCAGGAAGGCGCCAATGTGGCCGTCTGCGCGGTGCAGGGGAATTTTGACGACTGCCAGAGCGCGGTGAAGCAGGTCTTCTCCCGCTACGCCGACAGTGCTCCCGTTCCCGGCGTCCGTCTCTCCTCCGCCAATTCCATCAACATCGGCCGTCTGGCCCCGCAGGTGGTGTACTATTTCCTCGCCTATGCCTCTCTCATGAAACAGGGCCGCATCTCCTACGGCGATCCGGTAGACTATGTCGTCCCCACCGGGAACTTCGGTGACATTCTTGCCGGCTGGTACGCCAAGCAGCTCGGTCTGCCGGTTGGCCGGCTGGTATGCGCCTCGAATGCCAACCGCGTTCTGACCGACTTCCTCACCACCGGCGTCTATGACCGTCGGCGCGAGTTCTTTAAGACCAGTTCTCCCTCCATGGACATCCTTGTTTCCTCCAACCTGGAACGCCTGCTCTTCTACGCGGCCGGCGGCGACACCGAGTGCGTGAAGAACGACATGCTGCGTCTGCAGAACTCCGGCTATTATAAGATCTCAGCCAAAGCACTGGACTTCATTCGGAAGGACTTCTCCGCCTATTGCTGCGGTGAAGCGGAAACGCTTGAAGAGATCCGCCGCTGCTTTTCTGAGACCGGCTATCTCCCCGACACCCATACGGCCGTTGCGCTGCACGCGGCCCGGCTCTACAAAAAGGAAGAGCCCAACAAGGCCCCCGTTGTGGTGCTCTCCACCGCCTCACCCTTCAAGTTTCCGGCCGCGGTCCTCACCGCTCTCGGTGAGGATCCCGAAGGGGACGCTTTCAAGCAGATGGCGCAGCTGGCCCGGGTTTCCGGTCTGGAGCCGCCCGTCTCCCTCTCCGGTCTGCAGGGCAAAGCTTATCTCCATAACGACGTCATCGAAAAGGCGGACATTGCCGATTATGTTCTGAAAACCCTGGGGCGGCTCTGATTGGTTTCCCTCCGTCCGTCTGTCAATACAGTTCCAAAAGCGCGATACCGCAATCGATACCGCGCTTTTGTGCTTTCCGTATGATTCTATCCGGTCTATCCGAACTGTCTTGGGTCTTGTCGCCGTCTTATTCCCGAACAGCTTATTCCTTCGGTTCCGGCGACGGCAGCGGACGTCCCTGCTCTTCTGCTTCCTTCCGCTCCGCTTCGAACGGATCGGTCATTTCCTGATAACCGATGCCCGTTACACCGCCGATCTCATCTTTCGATTTATAAAACAGATCAAATTCCTGTTTCATCCAATAGCTGCGGGCATATTCCGTCTCCGGGTCACTGTACCAGACCTCACCGTTTTCATCCACGATCTCGACCCAGCCATGCTCCTGATCCTCCGACCCGATCAGGCCGGAGGCGGCATAGGCCTGGAAGCCGACGCCCCTCGCCAGAGCTGCAAACGTCGACGCGAAGTGATAGCAGTTCCCTTTCCCGTTTTCCAGGGCATAAACCGCGCTTTCCACCATCCATCCGTCCGCTCCGTGTGCCGGCTTGTAGCTGTCCTCGTGGTTTCCGAAACCGACATATTTGATGTTGTCCCGGGTGTATTCATACATAGCCCGGAGCTGCTCCATCCTGCTCATTTTCTCGTCAGTGTTCTTCCGGATCACGCCAGCTACCAGCCGGTCGAGATCTTCCGAACCGGTGGTGTAGCGGCCGTCCTCCCGAAAGTACAGCACGCCGACATAGGTGTCACAAAGCAGTTCGCCTTCTTCGTCCACCGCGTAGAGATAACCCTTGTCCAGCAGGAATCCATCCTTCTGCGCATCCCGGCGTGCCTGACGTTCCTGCAGTGCCTCTTCTTCCTCCGGACTCAGGGTCGGTACCGGTGCCGGTGTCTCCGTGGGCTCCGGATCAGCTCCGGCAGGGCTTGCCCCTGCCCCGCAACCGCACAGCGCGGTGAGAATCAAAAGCAGCAGAACAGCTCCGATGATCTGTCCGCCGATGCTTTGCCTCATAACTCAGGATACAGCGGGAACCGGTCGCAAATTGCAAGGACTTCTTCCCTGACTGCCGGGACGGCGCTCTCTCCCTCATGGATCAAGCGGGCAATCAGCTTTCCGATCTCCGTCATCTCCGCTTCCTTCATGCCGCGGGTCGTGCAGGCCGGGGAGCCAAAGCGCATGCCGCTGGTCTCTTTGACCGACAGGGTATCGAAGGGGATACCGTTCTTGTTGGCGGTGATGTTCGCCTTGTCCAGGAGCTCCTGAACCTCTTTTCCGGTTTTGCCGCAGCTGTAAACATCCGCCAGCATCATGTGGTTGTCCGTGCCGCCGGTGACCAGGCGGACGCCCTCTGCCTGCAGAGAAGCCGCCAGCGCTGCCGCGTTGTTCACGACCTGCTGCTGATAGGCTCTGTACTCCGGTTGCATCGCTTCCTTCAGAGCCACGGCCTTCGCCGCGATGACGTGCATCAGCGGACCGCCCTGGGTACCGGGAAAGACCGCGCTGTCGATCTTCTTTCCGAGTTCTTCGGTGCACAGGATCAGTGCGCCCCGTGGGCCTCGCATGGTCTTGTGTGTAGTGGTGGTGACCACATGGGCGTAGGGCACCGGGCTTGGGTGCACACCGCCTGCGATCAGGCCGGCCACATGGGCGATGTCGACCATCAGATAAGCGCCGACCGAATCGGCGATCTCACGCATCCGCT
>Ga0256405_10009894_pt1 | contig 12835 bp, 18 predicted proteins | sample RumenRJG_02DNA_FD_189096 | JGI IMG/M metagenome (GOLD analysis project Ga0256405, IMG submission 189096) | Bovine rumen microbial communities from Lethbridge, Alberta, Canada - RJG_02 | ecosystem: Host-associated > Mammals > Digestive system > Stomach > Rumen | place: Canada: Alberta...
TGAGTTCGTCGCCGTCGGGGTGATAACCCTGAAGCATTGCCTGAGGTTCATGTCAAGGCTGGCGGACGGTATTAGCAACCTATAGTGTGGCATGGCCAATCCCACAAGAAAAATGATTGACCCTATTATAACGGTAGAGTTGAATTACCGCCTGAAGACAGACAGATCACCCCGCTTCGCTGGAAGCGTCTTGTGAACCGCCTCTACAACGAGTTCTATATCCATGAATGGAAAAAGAGTTATAACAATTGGGACATTCTTGATGGAACACAATGGGAATTGAAGATAAAGCTGGGGGGTCGGCGGACACGAACATACAGTGGCAGCAATGACTATCCGCCATATTGGGGCGAGTTAAAAGCTCTTTTCCGCCCGTTTGGAAAGCTGTAAAAAAGGGGAGCTGATCTGCAATGAAGAATCAATATCTTGCCGATCTGGGCGACTACGGAAAATATGCTCTTTTGCGTTTTCTTGCAAGCAAAGGAATTAACATAGGTGTCAACTGGTATCTGACGCCGAATGACAGATCTTCAGATGGAAAGTTTACTGATTATCTGGAAGAACCTATCAAAGAATGGATGCATGACACAGAACTTTTTGACTGTTTAAAGACTGTTTATAAGCGTGATGGGAAGTCTGTATTAGACATAGAATGTACCAACCTGATTCCTGGCGCGATATATTTTTCTGACTGCCTTGATCAGAATAATCGTTCTTTTTTTGAAAGAGATTTGAATCGTAATCGCTGGTTTGAGGCCTCTGTTTTAGCTCTCAAGAAAGCGGAGCTCATCTTTGCAGATCCAGATAATGGGATCAGCTATAGAGCAACAGCACGAACAAAAAACAATGAGAAATACATCCTGCCGCAAGAGGTTGAGCGTTACTATTGTGAAGGAAAAGATGTGGTTTTTTATTGTCATAAAGGAAGAAGAAGCGATGCCGCTTGGTTAAAAGTTAGAACGCAGTTAAAGCAACGGCTTGGAAACGCACAGATACTTACGCTGACATATCATAAAGGGACACAACGATCTTACATTTTCGCTTTGCATCCGGATTCTGTAAATAACTACGCTGAGTGGATTTACTCTTTTGTTTCGAACGGCTGGTATCCGGCATTCACAAGTGAAGGCTTCACATTTCGGAATGTGGCAGAATTCCAGGACATGTATCCTACGAAACCGGAAAAGGAACATGCGCTTAAGGATCTCTCAAATGCGCAGATTGATCTTCTGATAGAATCCTGCAGTAACGTGCAGGCTAAAATATTCTATGCTACATTCAAGAAGAGTGTGAAGGGTAAATGAAATGAGAATAGCTGCCATGACATTACGGCTGCACGCACCCTGTTGCCACAGCCTCAAGGAAAAGAGAATGATCGTGAAGAGCCTCATCGCAAAGCTGCAGAACCGCTTCCATGTGTCTGCGGCGGAGATTGATGAGCAGGACGTCCATCAGATCATCGTAATCGGCGTTGCGGCCATCGTGCCGCACAACGCCATGGCAGACAGCCTGATGGATGAGATCTCCCTGTTCGTTGAGGAGAACTGCGAAGCGGAGATCCTCGATGAAGCCAGGGAAATCCGGTAAAAAGGCGAGAAAAAGTCGTCTGACAAAAAGGCAAATAAGCCACAAAATATGCGCCAAATTCGTGACCTGTCGGTTTCTGCTGACAGGTCATTTTAATTTGCGATTTTTCACTTGAAATCAGAACATACGTTTGCTATGATTGGATCACATCGGAAGCAAACCGCTTCCTATTGAGAAAACATGACTCGGAGACTCGGAGGTGATGAAATCCATGCGGCGCAAAGATCCAGAACTGATGCAGCGGATCAGTGACTACATTGGTGATTATTACAGACAGAACCATTCCACACCAACTACCAGGGAGATCTCTTCTGCCATGGGACTTGCTCCCGCCACCGGATACAAGTACCTGGTCGAGATGAATAAACAGGGTCTCCTTTCCTACGAGAACGGTGAGATCACAAATCTTCCGAAGATCAAAAAAACCGAAACCGGATACTTCTCCGCACCTCTCGTCGGCAGTATCCGATGCGGTGACCCGGAAACCGAAGAAGAGCAGGTTGAGATGTATGTAAGCCTTCCGGTAGCACTGTTTGGCAAGGGTGAGTTCTATCTGCTCCGGGCTGTCGGTGATTCCATGGTCGACGCGGGCATTTCCGAGGAGGACCTAGTCCTGATCCGGAAGCAGCCGGACTGTGAGGTTGGGGATATCGTTGTCGCCCTGGACGAGAATAATGAAAATACTCTGAAGATCTACGGAGGCATCGACAAAAAGAGCAATAAGGTGATCCTGAAGTACGCCAATGAAAGGACGTACCCCGGGAAGGTGATCTTAGTCAACGAGCTCGTGATTCAGGGCGTTGCAAAGCACGTCATTAAGGAGCTCTGACGGAAATGTGAGGGTAAGAATTGAAGAGGGTGACTGTTCAGGTTGACAGTGAGCGGCTGGAAAGCGGTGAGATTGTTCCAATCAGGATTACGTGGCAGGACGGACGGGTCTGGAACATAGACAGAGTGATTCATTCCTGCGCTTCCCTCGATGGAGAATATGAAGGAATTCGCTACACGGTTTATATCGGTAGTGCGGAAAGATACATTTACAGAGCTGGTCACGCATGGTACGTGATGGCTTGACAGGAGGTGTTCATCGTGAAGAGATTCACTTCGAACGACGAGATCGAGAACCTCTGTGAAGCCATGATCAAGGACTTCTTCAAGAGCAAGCACTACACCAACGTTATGTGCGTAGATATTGAAGCCTTTGTCAGGGAGTATCTGGGGGTTCCAATCGTCTATGAGACATTTGCAGAACCTGATCCGGGGAGAGTCGGGTTTCTGTCAGATGGTAAACGACCTTTAATGGTCAGAAGGGATGGGAAGGTCGAAGAGATCGTTTTCCCGCCGCGAACAGCAGTGATTGAGAAATTCCTGCTGAGTCCAAAAGAAAGTGCACGTAAGCGCTTTACCATTGCCCATGAGGGTGCACACGATGTGATGGGCCGCCACATCCCACTTCAGGCGAGCCCCATGGCTGCTTTCCACAGCGAATATGATCCGGAGATGACATATACCGGAGATATGCTGAAGGAAATGCTGTCCGTCAATGAATGCTTCACCAACCGCGCAGCTGCATGTTTCCTGATGCCGGGATTCCTGGTGGCTCGTGTCCTGAAGCGACACAACAAGGAAAAGAAAGTAATTGTATATGACAACGGGATCCTTTCCCAGGATCAGAAAATCCTGATTCAGAAGATGGCGGATACGCTGGGTGTCTCCTATACAGCGTTTTATCACCGCCTTGAGGAACTGGATCTGTTTGATAGAAGGCCTATAGAGGAATACCTGCACTCCGGCCTCTGTTACGGAGGTGAGGCCTATGCCGGCGGCAATTGAGCGACACTTGAGGGCTAAACCGGATGTGCAGGAAAGGCTTGCCGCCTCCCGTGCCGGGGCTGAAGCAAAGGTATTACGCACGATCCGATGCCCGAGCTGCGGGTTTCACCTGCTCAGTGTCTATGGACAGGATCACTATTACATCCAGGTGAAATGTCAGAAGTGCAAATTCGCAGAAACGATAGATACTGCACTCTTCCGGACTATGGGGAAACAGCAGCAGAAACGTCTGCAGGCCTACTGTGAGGAAATCGGAAAGAAACTGCAGAGGTGATGGCCTATGGACAGGACATATATCTGTATTGACCTGAAATCCTACTACGCTTCTGTTGAATGTGTCTACCGTGGGCTGGATCCGCTGAAGGCAAACCTGCTGGTGGCGGATCCCACCCGGTCAGATCAGACCATCTGTCTCGCGGTTTCACCTTCACTGAAAGCGATGGGCGTACCGGCAAGGCCCAGGCTCTTTGAAGCCAAGCAGGCAATCCGGATGTACGAAGCACAGCACCATACCAAAGTGGAGTACATCATCGCTGTGCCGAGGATGGCGGAATACGAGCGGATCTCCGCGAAGATTTATGGGATCTATCTGCACTACGTTGCCCCGGAGGATGTGCATGTCTACTCCATCGATGAGTGCTTTATCGATGTGACCGGATACCTCCACATGTATCTGGAGAAAGCAAAGCGGACCGGCACGAATCCGGCTCACGTCATGGCGATGACCATGATCCGAGAGGTTTTAAAGACCACCGGTATTACCGCGACGGTTGGAATCGGGACGAACCTGTACCTGGCGAAGGTCGCTATGGACATCGTGGCGAAGAAGCAGCCTGCGGATAAGGACGGTGTCCGGATCGCGGAGCTGAACGAGGACAGTTACAAGTACCTGCTCTGGGACCACCGGCCGCTCACGGATTTCTGGCAGATCGGACCGGGCAAGGCAAGAAGGCTCTATAACGCCTGCATGTATACGATGGGAGAAGTCGCTCAGCGGACCCAGTGGGACGAGGAGTACTTTTATAAAACCTTCGGTATCGACGGGGAGATCCTGATCGACCACGCCTGGGGCATCGAGCCGGTCACCATGGCGGATATCAAGAACTACCGGAGTGAAGGCCACTCCTTAAGTAACGGCCAGGTTCTGCCGAGGCCTTATAAGTACCAGGAAGCCAGGCTTGTCTTTAAAGAGATGATTGATGTCCTCGTGAACGACATGTTTGCGAAGAATCTGGTGACGAAAGCCTGCACATGGTGGGTATCCTACGACTACAAAAGCATGGAAGCCTGTCCTTACTATGACGGTCCGGTCTCCCTCGACTTTTACGGAAGGCTCCACCCGAAGCATAGTAACGGAACCGTGAGGCTGGGGACTCTTACCAACAGCCTGCAACTCATCGAGGAACCGATGATACGACAGTTCGATGAGAAAACAGATCACCGGCTCCTCTACCGCCGACTAGGCGTCTGCGCCTTGGATGTGGCGGAGGACATGGGAATGTATCAGATGAACATGTTTGTGGATTATGAAGCTCTGGAAAGAGACCGGAGGCTCACGGCAGCGATGCTGGAGGTCCGGCGGAGGTTCGGAGCAAACGCCGTCTTCAAGGGCATGAATATGCTGGAAGGGGCGACAACATTGGAGAGAAACCAGCAGATAGGCGGGCATAAGGCCTAGCTTTTATTAAGTGCCCTCTTCTGCCGGTGAGAGGAGGTGCATGAGATGTATGCAATTGGAGTGATGCCAATGCCAGCGGGCTTTAAATACCGGGATGTGTTCCTGAAAGGAAAGCCCAGGCATGACCGCTATGATTCTTTCCGGATCCGGCATCCGGAAATGCCTCCCGGAAAGCGGGCGAAACTCTTCGCTCCTTTTGACGCACTGCGGGGCTTTGACTTTGCGATCCTCATGAAGAATGAGATCTATACAGACAAGGCAGGCTTGAGCCCGGAGGATCAGGAGGAACTGGACCGGAGATTCAACATCCTCCGCAACCTGACCTTTAACAGCCGGATGGCCAGAGCCAACCGCGTACAGGTGACGGTCACTTATTACGAAGCCTGCAGCGATGTGAACAGTGAGGCTTATGGCTCGCAGGGCCAGTACAAAACGATTACCGGCATCTGCCTCAACGTGGATGCCGAAGTGACAAAAACAATCCTGGTGGATGGGATGCGGATCCCGATGGATGACATCCTGAAAATCGAGTCGCCGGGAGACATCTTCCGGAGAGACTGGGAAGAACCTTGAAGAGGAGAAACAGATGAAGCTGAAGAATGTTTTGATCGTCGTAAAGGATATCGAGAGATCCCGCAAATACTATCACGACCTGTTCGGTCTGGAGATGGTCCTGGATAACGACGGCAATATGATCCTGACAGAAGGACTGGTTCTGCAGGATGAAACAATCTGGAAAGACTTTCTCGGAAAGGATATCATTCCGGAAAGCAATTCCTGCGAACTGTACCTTGAGGAAAGAGACCTGGAAGGTTTCGTTCGCAGGCTTGAGGATCTTTATCCGGACACGGTGTACGTCAACCGTCTGATGACACATACCTGGGGACAGAAAGTAGTCCGGTTTTATGATCCTGATGGAAACCTTATCGAAGTCGGGACACCGATGTAAATGGAGGAGGTGCTGATTACAATGACTTATGATGTTGTCTGCCCGATCTGCGGCAGGATCAATCGCAGCCTGTATCTGGAGGAAACGGAAGGATGGATGGAATGCGAGTACTGCGGGAACTCAACGCAGGACCTGAGCTTCCGGAAGATGGTCAGGGTCCCGGTGATCCGGATGGACCAGCTGAAACAGGCGGGAATGCAGCTTGCGGCGGCAAACGCCTGACGCGCACGATCCCGGATAAGGAGCATCTCCGACACACGGCGTCACCATGAGATTTACCGGAGCGACGCCAGGAAGGTGGCACCGGAAAAGCTGAAGACCGTGATCCGTCATCCGATCCGGAAAATGGCGTAACTACGCGGAAAATTGAACTACAGGTTCAATGACAGACGGTATGGTGACGGTTATAATGGACTGAGGAATATTCAGGCATAGCCCCATGAGAGAAGGAAGTGAACGTCATGACTCCGATCATTGACAGAGAAAAAACAGGAAGGCAGATCCGAAGGATCATGGAACTGCGGGGACTGTCTGTACACGATGTACAGAGGTTCCTTTCCCTGGGGTGCGTACAGTCAGTCTATCACTGGTTTGACGGTAAGAGCATGCCGACGATCGACAACCTTTATGCATTAAGTGAATTATTCCAGGTGCCGATGGATATGCTGGTCGTTGGAGACCGAAGTTATCATCCGATCAAAGAGGCGGGCACACATCCGTGCAGGCTTCTTTCTTACTACAGAATGATGCAGGAATACATGGCTGCTTAGCAGAGCTCCTGCATCCTGAAGAAACGGATACGGCTTAAAAACGCATTTCCCCGGCATATCGCAGAACCACTGCGATTGTACCGGGGATTTATTTATGGAGAAGATCAGAATGAGAAAATTAGCAAGTATTCAGCGCATCTGGCAGATAGAGCCGATCGAGGGCGCTGACAGGATCGAACTGGCGCATGTGCTGGGATGGCAGTGCGTCGTCAACAAGGGGCAGTTCCAGCCCATGGATCTGGCGGTCTACTTTGAAGTGGACAGTTTCCTGCCGGTTCGTGAGGAGTTTGAGTTTATGCGGGCATCCAGCTATCGGAAGACAGACATTATGGGGGAAGGCTTCCGCCTTCGGACCATGAAGTTCCGGGGACAGATCTCCCAGGGACTGCTTCTGCCTGTCGGTATGTTCCCGGAGATCCCTGAGGAAGCGGAATTGGGGATGGATGTGACGGAGATCCTCGGTGTCAGGAAATGGGAAATCGAGGAGCGTATCAGCACCGGCGGAACCATGATCGGCACGCTTCCCTACGATATCCCGCATACGGATGAGACCAGAGTGCAGGCAGAGCCGGATCTGATCCAGGCATTCGCAGGGCTCGAATACTACATCAGCACCAAGATGGATGGATCGTCCCATTCGGTCGGAATTGATGAAAACGGATTCCATGTGACCGGCCATAATTACGAATATAAGGATGACGGAAACAGCCCGTTCTATGAGCTGATAAAAGCAATGGGGCTCAGGGCGAAGATGGAAGCATTTGCGTCAGAAAACCATCTGTCTGCCTTTACCATCCAGGGAGAACTGTGTGCACCGGGCATCCAGAAGAACCGGCTGAAGCTGACCAAACCGGAGTGGTTTGTATTTACAGTCCGGGAAAACGGAAAACGTGTAGGCCTCAAACGGATGCTGGGGATCTGCAAAAAGCTGCAGCTTGAAACAGTCCCGATTGAAGAAGTTGACGTGGACCTTCCGGCGAAATATCCGACAGTAGAGGCTCTGTTGGAACGGGCGGATGGGAATTACCCGAAGGGCGGCAAGAAGGAAGGCATCGTCATCCGGCCGACAGAGCCTGTCTATTGCGAGCTGATCAGCGCTGCGCTTTCTATGAAGGTGGTCAGCAATAAGTATCTGCTGAAGAATGAGGAAGGCTGAATCGGAGGAAATGATGTGAAGGTATTGGTGATCCCGGACATCCATCTGAAGCCATGGATGTTTAACCGGGCAGCGGAATTATTGAAAGACGGTATCGCCGGCGGGGCCGTCTGTCTCATGGACATCCCGGACGACTGGAGGCAGGAATTCAATCTGGATCTGTACGTTCAGACATTCGACGCTGCAATTCAATTCGCAAAGGATTTTCCTGAGACGCTCTGGTGCTACGGCAATCATGATATCTGCTATCCTTGGAACCAGAGGGAGACCGGATATTCAAAGATAGCGCCGTGGACTGTCTGTGAAAAGCTCCGGAAACTGCAGGAAGCTTTGCCGGATGAAAAGCAGCTGGCCTTCCTGCATCGGATCGACAATGTGCTCTTCTGTCACGGCGGCCTGACGGACGAGTTTGTCAGGCAATATGTGCCGGCGAAGTATTACAACAACATTGATGCGGTAATCGAAACGATCAATGGCTTTGGAGCCGGGGAACTCTGGCATGATGCCTCTCCTCTCTGGTACCGTCCGCAGCATTACGGCGGAAAGATGTACAAGCCCCGCAAGCTGCTGCAGGTGGTGGGACACACACCGGTAGAGGGAATCACGAGGAAGGGGCACTTGATATCCTGCGATGTGTTCTCTTCCTATCGGGACGGGAAGCCGATCGGAACGCAGGAATTTCTGGTGCTGGACACAGATAACTGGGATTATAAAGGCATTCGATAAGGACAGGGAAATGGAGAAATCAGAAGATGATTAAGACATTATATCCGATCTTTCAGCACTGGTCAGAAAAGGGATCCGTTTACCTGCTTTCAGATACTCATTTTGCAGACAGTGACTGCAAACTGATGGATCCGGACTGGATCTCTCCCGAAGAACAGGTCAGTATCATCAACGGTCTGGTAAAAAAGAACGATACCTTTATCTGTCTTGGGGATGTCGGAAGCAGGGAGTTTGCCGCTCAGATTAAGGCCGGTCATAAAGTGCTGATACTGGGCAACCATGACCGGAAGAAAGACTATAAAGACATTTTTGATGAGATCTACGACGGACCGCTGTTTATCGCGGAGAAGATTCTGCTCTCCCATGAGCCGGTTTCTGGGCTGCCATGGTGTTTGAATATCCACGGGCACGACCATTCTGGGATCGAAGATTATGCAGACGGCTGCGAGCATCTGAACCTTGCAGCCAATGTCTGTGGCTATACGCCGGTGAGCCTGGGAAAGCTCATAAAGGATGGAATTCTGGCAGGCATCGACAGCATTCATAGAATTACGATCGATAAAGCGACTGTGAGAAAGGATAAGGATTGGAAATACACATCGGCAAAATTGTAAATAATTGCCGATATATATTGACTGGGTGGCTGATCGGTGGTAGTATACATATCGGCAAATATTCTGATAACTGCCAATATGTATACAAGGGGTGAAGGCCGTGTTTCATAATGAAGACATTGAATCGGGTATCACAACAAATAAGGTTTACTCCAGACAACAGATGATCTCACTGCTTCAGGAGGCTTCTCCGGAATACAGCAGCAATTCCTGCCAGTGGAAATTAGGAGAAATGTTAAAGTCGGGAGAGATTGTCAGAACCGGATATGACCAGTATATGATATCCACCGGAAAAGCCAGGCCTGTCTATTCGCCGGATTATTCAGAGACGGCATCAGCAGTGATGGCCAGGATCGCTGAGAAATATCCATATATAGCGTTTACGGTTTTTGAGACTGTTCTGATGAACGAATTTCTGAACCATTTGGTGGCACAGAATACAATATTTATCCAGGCGGAAAAGGATATCGCATCCTATGTCTTTCGCTATTTGCAGGAAGACGGCTATCGCAACGTTATGCTGAAGCCGGCTAAAAAGGATTTTGATTTGTATTGGTCCAAGGATACGATCGTGGTAACCGACCTGGTATCCGAAGCGCCGATGCATGCATCAGACCCACATAAAATCACGATGGAAAAAATGCTGGTAGATATCTATTGCGATAAGCTGATCAAGGGTACATTCAGCAGAGCAGAATATCCATTCATTGTAGAACAGGCATTTGATAAGTACAGGGTAGACCGCACAAGGATGCTCCGGTATGCAAGACGCAGGAACAGAGAAATGGAAATAGCTCATGTTCTTGATGCAGACCTTAATTAGGAGGAACGGCGATGCTGACACGTGAGAACTATACAGAACAACATATCTATGATCTGTGGAAAGAAACCGGCGCTGACCCTTCGATTCTGGAAAGAACTGTTTTCGCATTCGGCTTGCTGGAAGCAATCCGGAGTGTAGGTCTTCCGTTTATTTTCAAGGGTGGAACTTCCCTGCTTCTTTTGCTCGATGAGCCACGACGATTAAGCACGGACATTGATATCATTGTGGAACCGGGAACGGATGTAGACGATTATATTCAACGCGCAGGAAAGATTTTCCCGTTTCTAAGTGTCGAGGAAAATGTCCGAAAGGGCAGCAACGATATCGAAAAACGGCATTTTAGATTTCATTTCCAGTCTCCGCGGACCGGAAAAGAGATCAACATACTTTTGGACGTGGTTTTTGAGCGCAACCCGTATAAATCGGTCGTTGAGAAGCCAATTCATAGCAGCCTGCTGATGAGTGAAGGGAATGATCTTCTTGTCACGGTCCCTGATAAAAACTGCATTTTGGGTGATAAGCTGACAGCGTTCGCACCACGTACAACAGGTATTCCCTTTGGCAAGGATAAAGAGTTGGAAATCATTAAGCAGATGTTTGACTGCTGGACGCTTTTCCGGGAGATGGACGACTTCCAAACGGTTTCGTCTGTTTATCGTGAGGTAGTGCAGATTGAAATGGGCTATCGCGGCCTTGACTGTTCAGTTTCAGACGTCCTCTTAGATACCATACAAAGCTGCATTTGTATTATGGGGCGTAGAGGGATCCGGCCGGATGACTACCAGAGCTTCCTGGCGGGAATTAATGCAATTCAGGGTCATGTATTCCATGGAAGGATCAATGGAGAGAACGCCGGGATCATGGCATGCGAGGTCATGTATCTTGCAACCTGCATACTTACTGAGCAGGCTGACATTCAAAGGATTGCTGAAGTGGAACCTTACAGAGATGTTACTCTTCATATGAAGGGGGCAAAGAAGATCTCGTATATTCGTAATGCAGATCCAGCGGCATATGCATACCTGGTGAACTCTTTCAGGCTTCTTGAACCTGCAGGTTATTTCACAGACAGTATCCTATAAGCGACTAACTTTATTTTCAGACCGTTGTGGGTCAAATTTGAACCATAACGGAGCTTACTGGAGAGATGAAAGATATGAAGAACACCGGCAAGCATATTGGAAAAGCTTTAAAAGAAGAACTGGAGCAGTCAACTGTCGCAAAGTTTGCGACAGTTCAAAACGCTGTTACGGCACAGTAAAAGGCGAACACATATAACTGAATAACGCAAACGACTTTTAATCGAGCAAGCGGAGCAGCACCCGGGTGAAGCCGGGACTGAGAAACTACCAAGCACCGTACGAAGCCGAATCAGAATAAGGGTGAACCATACCCTTTCAATGATTCGATTTCGACGGTGCTTTTTCTTTTGCTCTGCTTACGGGAACTGCATACCTGTCCGCTTCGTACGGAGACGAAGTCTTCTACTGCTCTGCGGAAAGGACAGGAAATGTTTTTCAGTCAGGTGGAATTTGGACAGAGGGTGAAGGCCCTTCGCAAGGAAAACGGACTGACGCTGCAGCAGATGGCTGACGAGCTGAATGTCAGCTATGAGCATTACAAGAAGATCGAGAACGGGAACCACGGGTGTTCCATTGCTCTTCTGCTGGATATCAGCTCTTTCTTCGATGTCAGCACCGATTATCTGCTGACTGGCAGATCCTTTGAGACGCTGCACATTCAGAAGCAGCTTTCGGCCGCCCAGGATATCCTGGCAGGGCTCATGAAAGACCTGAAATAAGTGAAGGGGTCGTATAAAGGCCTGTTTTCGGGCAAAACGGGTCGTCCCGCATCCCTGTGGAAACGTCCATTTTTACATAGAATCTTACTCGTAACAACCAAGTTGTTACGACCTGAGAAATCGGAACGCACCTTTAAAACTGAATATACATTCATCAGGTACGCACCTGTGATGAGGAGCCACAGCAGCGGGGAACGCCATGACGGTCTTTCGGGACATGAGCGGGAACCGGCCTGTAAGTGCCGGACAGCTTCCGGCATACAGCGTTGAGGCATCACAGAATAATGAGACTTCCGTCTGGGCAAAGGCCCATGCGGCTCGGTGAGAACCACGGAGGGGTGAAAGGCCCATGGATCCGGTAAGCTGTCGGACGCCTGAATGATTTCCCGGCGAGGCAATCGCTTCGCTGCTTCCGGGGGTGCCGAGGACAAATACGGAAGGACCATAACACATTGAAAAGACAGCGGGCTGACCAGCCAAGCGCCGGATCGGCCCGCTTTACATAGGAGGTAAAAAATTATGAAAAGATGCCACATCAGAGTATCCACCCGAAACAAGCCCCAAACCCTTAAGTCGCAGTACTCATTTGGGGGCATCCATACCGGACTGCAGAAGCCCACACCAGGAGAAAGGCTGGAATCCCTGATTGCTGATCAGGATGAAATTGCAGTCACCTTTGAAGAACTTGTTAATAGCTACGGGTTTGCACTTGACTTCAAGCGCCACGGTGGGTGGGGGAAGATCTGCTGTATCTCCACAGCATTTACAGGTTATCTTCGCGCCGGAGATGAGCTTTTTGAAAAGGCTTTGCTGGTGCTCCAGCTGGCATGGAAAGGACATCCTGATTCATTGCGGCATGAGGTCCTGGACAGCGTTCTCCGTTTTATAGAGATCTATG
>Ga0256405_10009895_pt1 | contig 12835 bp, 13 predicted proteins | sample RumenRJG_02DNA_FD_189096 | JGI IMG/M metagenome (GOLD analysis project Ga0256405, IMG submission 189096) | Bovine rumen microbial communities from Lethbridge, Alberta, Canada - RJG_02 | ecosystem: Host-associated > Mammals > Digestive system > Stomach > Rumen | place: Canada: Alberta...
CCGCTGACCGTAGCCCAGCGAACGGATCATCTGCAGTTCCCCCAGCGACTTCATCGGTCCGTAGCGATCCCTGTATTCCACGAGTTCCTCGATCTGCTGGGCAGAGAGGAAGGGCAGTTCCTCCAGCTGCTCCCGCGTGGCGAGATTGATGTCCAGGGGATGCTGTTCCAGTTCGCAGAGCCACTCGTAGGTCTCCTCCCAATGTGCCGACTCCACGTCCTCCACCGTCATCACTTCATTCAGATACTCACTCCAAGGCCGTTCCTCCTGCGCCCAAAGCGCCATTGGCAACCAACACAACCATACTGCGATTTGTGATTTCATAATCATTCGTTTTTCAGTTAACGCTGCAAAGATAGGCATTATTCAGCTAACCGCCAAACAATTCGCGAATTATTTAAAAAAAATGTCACACTAGGAAGCCCAGTGTGACATTTCATTGTAAAAATCATTCGGATTTATCTGGGCGATAATCTTTAATGAGCATTTCGTAGCACAGCTTCAGCCAGACAAGGGCGACGGGCAGGGCCTTGAGGCCGTAGGGCTTCATATATTCCTCGCGGATGAAACGGGGCATGAGATCGGAGTGGGCCATCGTACAGAAGAAGAATACGTAGACCATCAGAGCCACGTCGACCCACCCGCGCTTCCACGGAGCGGTGGTGTACCAGATGGCTACGCCCACAACGGCGATGATATAGGTAGAGTTCTCGGAACCTGTGGAGAAGAGGATGAGGAACATCAGCACCGACGCCAGTATCGTCTGGCGGTAAGCCTCGTAACGGTACTGGTTGATGCGAAGGTAGGGCAGCAGGAAGGCGATGAGCCCGGGGATCATGACCCAGAGGTCGCTGTAGGCGCTGCTGCCGGAGATCTTGCGCACCATACCGACGAGCGAGATATTCGTGCCATGACTGAACATATTGTCGGCATTCTTCTCAACCAGACTCACGTACCACTCCTTGTACTGGCCGATGATGTATTCGGGCGAAGAGATGAGCATCGGAGCCACAAACAGCACGACGGCCCAGAAAGCGCAGGAGGCCAGCAGACGGCCCTTGTGTTGGGAGAAGAAGAAGAAGGCGAGCCCCACGATGCCGTATAGCTTGACGAATGTGCCGATCATGATGAGGCAGGCAGCCCAGAAGTCGCGCTCGCGGCGGATGAGGTAATAACTGCCCACGATGATGGTGGCGATGGCAATGTTGAACTGCTGCATCTGGATGGCATTGAGCAGCTCATGGGAGCAGAACCAGAAGATGAATACCTGCTGCCAGCGGGTGAACAGACTGTGGCGGATGGCGACGTAGAGGCCGAGCGTGAGCGCCACGAGCCACAACAGCATGCCCAGCCAGGTGGGCGGCAGGGCAAAGGGCGCGATGATCAGGGAGAACGTCGGGCCGTAGTGGTTCAGGTCAAAATACTCCTGGGGGTAGTGTATGTAGAGCGGCAGACGGTCGATGACGTGCCAGTATACATATTTGAAGATCAGGAAATTGTTCTCGCGACCATGGCCGAAGCGGGTCATTCCCGTGACGGCGATAATCATCCAAAGCCATAGCAGAGTGCGGGGTTCGGTAAGGAAAATTTTCAGTTTTTCTTTCATACCAAGCTATTTTGTGTGCAAAGGTACGAATTTGTTTGGAATCTTCCAAATTATTTCGTACCTTTGCAGCGATGAACGACGAAAATAGAATATCGGTGGTGATCAACACCCGCAATGCCGAGCAGCATCTGCAGCAAGTGCTCGAGGCTGTGAAGGGCTTCGACGAAGTGCTCGTCTGCGACATGGAGAGTGAGGATGCCACCCTCGACATCGCCCGCCGCAACGGCTGCCGCATCGTCACCTTCCCCAAGGCCGACCATAAGAGTGCCGAGCCTGCGCGTACTTTCGCCATCTCCCAGGCCCGTTATCCCTGGGTGCTCGTGGTGGATGCCGATGAGATCGTGACGCCCGAGTTATGCGAGTATCTCTATCGCAGGGTTAATGGGCCAGACTGTCCCGCCGGTCTCTATATCCCCCGCTGGAACCGTTTCATGCTGCGCTACACGAAGAGCATCAGCTACGACCGTCAGTTGCGCTTCTTCCGGCGCGAGGGCATCGTGTGGCCGCCCTACGTCCACACCTTCCCCACAGTTCAGGGACGGACAGAGAAAATCCCCTCCTCAGAGCAAAATGTGCGACTGATCCATCTGGCCGACGAGACCATCTCCGATCTGCTGCGCAAGACGAACGCCTATACCGACAGTGAGATCCTGAAGCGCAGCGCGAAGCGCTATGGCCTGGGAGCCCTGATCGGGCGACCGGCTTGGCGATTCTTCCGCAACTATGTGCTGAAGATGGGCTTCCGCGACGGGCTGCCGGGACTCATCCGAGCCGGCATGGACGCTTTCTACCAGTTTGTGCTCGTGGCGAAAATCATTGAGAAGAATAAAAGAATGAATATAGAATGAAAGAGCCGCTATTCTCGATACTGATTCCTTCGTGGAACAATCTCGCCTTCCTGAAACTCTGCGTGGCGAGCATCCGCAAGAACTCCACCTATGAGCACGAGATTCTGATCCACGTCAACGACGGCAGCGACGGCACGCTGGAATGGGTCAAGGCCGAAGGACTGAAATACACCCATTCGACGGAGAATATCGGTGTGTGTTATGCCCTCAACGGACTCCGGCCGCTGGTGACCACGGACTACGTGCTCTTTATGAACGACGACATGTACGTGCTGCCCGACTGGGATGCGGCGCTCTATGATGAAATACAGGCCATCGGCCACAAAATGTTCTTCCTCTCGGCCACGCTCATCCAGCCCCGCAAGTTCTTCTGCAAAAGCGTGATTGCGCCCGCCAACTTCGGTGAGAGTGTCGATACCTTCGAGGAGGAGCGGCTGCTCAGGGAATACCGCGACCTGAAGCATGGCGACTGGCAGGGAGCCACCTGGCCGCCGAACATCGTGCACCGCGACCTGTGGGATCTCGTCGGAGGCTACAGCGTGGAGTATAGCCCGGGCATGTATTCCGACCCCGACTTCTCGGCAAAGCTCTGGCACGCTGGCGTCAGGCTCTTCAAGGGTGTTGACAGAAGCCGCGTCTATCACTTTGAGGCGCGCTCTACGCATCGCATCGTGAAGAACGACGGTTCGCTGCAGTTCCTCCGTAAGTGGGGCATCACCTCCTCCTCGTTTATGCGCGATGTGCTCCACCGGGGCGAGCCCTTCGGGGCAGCCGCCGATACGGCGGAACAGTTGCGTAAAGACATCCTCCGCAGCAAATGGAAGCGCGCCCTCACCATCTTCAAGTCAACGAAAGCCAAGGATATCTGGACGGAATAATATGAAACTGCTATACTATCTGACTTACGCCGTACTCTGGCTGTTCTCCCTGTTGCCGATGTGGGTACACTACCTGATATCCGACGGCATCTACGTGGTGGTGTATCATCTTGTGGGCTATCGCAAGAAGCTGGTGCGGAAGAATCTGGCCGACAGCTTCCCCGGGAAATCCGAGGCCGAGCTGCGACGGATAGAGAAGGGCTTCTACAGTTGGTTCTGCGACTATCTGGTAGAGACCGTCAAACTGCTCACCATCAGCAAGAAGGAACTGAAGCGCCGCATGGTGTTCAAGGACACCGAGCTGGTGGATGAGATTGTGGCCGGCGGACAGTCGTGCGCCGTCTATCTGGGACATTACTGCAACTGGGAGTGGATCACATCGCTGCCGCTCTGGGTGACTCCCAAGGCACAGTGCGGCCAGATCTATCATGTACTGGAGAACTCTGAGTTCGACCGGCTCTTCCTCAATCTCCGGCAGAGGATGGGGGCTGTGTGTATCCCCATGGCTGAGACGCTCAGGCGACTGGCCGAATACAGGCAGAAGAAGCAGCCCGTGGTGATCGGCTATATCTCCGACCAAGTGCCGTTCTGGAACAATATCCACCACTGGCTCGACTTCCTGAATCACGATACCCCCGTACTGACGGGCACGGAGCGACTGGCTCGCAGCGCAGGCCATGCCGTGCTCTATATCGATGTGGAGCGTCCCCGCAGAGGCTACTATGTGGCGACGTTCAAACTGATAGAGCAGAACCCCAAGCAGACGAAAGACTATGAACTGACCGATGCCTACTTCCGCATGTTGGAGGCATCCATCAATCGGGCTCCGCAATATTGGCTCTGGACGCACAACCGCTGGAAGCGCTCCCATGAGGAATTCAATATCCGCTATGACGCAGAGACGGGGCGCGTGAGCCTGGAACCCCTCGAGGTGATCAAGAAACGTAAGGGATTGCTATGATATTCGTCCACGACAAAGGCCGCATGGCCAACAATATGCTGCAATACGGGCATGTCTATGCCTGGGGCCGCGAACATGGATGCCCGACGATGTCCATGCGCTTCGCCTATAAGTATCCGTGGTTCCACATCTGCCACACCCCCTACCACAACTTCCCCACCTACGTCTTCGCCAAGTATGCCGCCAAGTGGGGACTCATTCCCACCGTCCATTTCGACGAGGAAGGGGCCGACTACAGCCGCGAGGAGCAACTGATGCAGCGTAGCCGTCTCGTGATGGCCCAAGGCTGGTATGCCCGCTGGTACGACCTCTTCCTGAAGTACAAGCCCGAGATCCTCCAGCTCTTCGCCTTCGACGAGGCAGTGGAGCAGAAAGCCAAGGAGCGGTTGGGTGATATGTGGGGCGTGCGACTCGGTGTCCATATCCGTCGCGGCGACTATAAGACCTTCCAGGGCGGGCGGTTCTTCTACTCCGACGAGCAGTACGTCCGCGTCATCCGTAGCTATTACGACCATTGCTACCCAAAAGAGCGGCTCAACGTCTACATTTGCGGCAACGACCCTCATCTCGACAAAGACTTCTACCGCGAGCGCCTTTCCGATTTCTTCGTCCACTTCCCCGAGGGCAACCCCGCCGAGGATCTCTGTCTCTTCTCCCATTGTAACAATCTGATAGGTCCGCCCAGCACCTTCACCCTCGTCGCCTCGATGTACCGCGACCTCCCCCTCTACTGGATCATGGACCCCGCCAAGGATCCAACCCCCAAGGACTTCCGCTATTTCAACGACCTCTTCCGCCATATCATTTGATTCCCTTTGATCACGATACCGCGAGCCCAAGCCCATATGGGTCGAATTTCCGAAATGTAAGGATGTAAGGATGTAAGGGTGTGTCATATAATCAGCCAAAAAACAGCTTATTTTTGTGTTTTTGGCTAAATATATAGGTATTTATTTGGCCATATAAACTTCAATTTGTATCTTTGTGGCCAAATTAAATATGTATTTGACTATGATAATAGGTAGAAAAAGAGAAATCGAAGAACTAGAGGAACGCAACGGATAGAAAAGATAACTAAAAAGCCCTCCGCTGATTTATTCATGCAGTTAGCGCCCGCATCCCTGCGAGCGCTAACTGTTTTCTAAACCAATATGAAGAAAAACATCGAAAAGTTTGGTGGTATCGTTTGAATTGCCTATCTTTGCAGCAGAATTTTGTTAAATGTATAAATTGTTAGACTATGGGAACAAAAATCATTTTGCCATCAGTGTATTTAACCGTAATCAATGTACGGAGGTGTCTTAATTTGTTAAAGTTGCATAAGAAACGACTAATAACGAATTAATTATTGTTGTGATAATGATTTAATTATTAACTTTGCAGCGGTTATTGTCCGCTCATTAAAAAAACGGAGTAATATGCCAACAAAAGAAGAAGTCAAAAAGGCCTATAGAAACATCAAATTGCTGTTGAAGGCCGTTGAGGAAGATAAGAGTATTCCTGAATGGAGAAAACGCTCGTTGACAGACAAATTGTTAGATAGGCTGCTTGAGATCCAGAAATGGTTGGGTGACTATCTTGATGAAACTGATTGCGATATTTAGAAAACAAAAAAGTTGATGATATGCGAAACATAATTGATTACATTGAAGAGCCGAGGTTCAAGAGCCTGATGCTTGAATTGAGCAAGTCAAACAATAGTGAGGATGTCGATGATATCATTAAGAGGTATAATGATGCTAACGGCAATATGACTGAAGAGGAAAAGGCTTCCTATGGGTCAAGTATTGCAACTGACATCGATAGGATATTGAAGGCAGTAGACGATGATCTTGAAGCCCTGAAAGCCGAAAAGATTCGCAGCGCGATGGGCGAGTTAGGCAATGCCATATCGTTTGCCTATATTGCCAAACATTATTTCGGGAAATCCCAATCATGGCTCACTCAGCGTCTGAATGGAAGTACGGTCAACGGGAAAACCGCCCGATTCAACAAAACGGAGTTGATACAGTTCCAGAATGCCATTCATGACTTGGGTCGCAAACTTTCTTCGATTGTATTATTGTAAGAATAATCCCTCGCCAGTTTTTGTCTCTGACGAGGGATTTTGATAGAGTGCTCTTAGAGCGTGATCGGGCCGTGCCCCAGGCACGAGGTGGTTGTGATGGCCGTCAAGAAGGCCGTGAGTGCAGCTACTATGACCTTCACTGCTACCTCAATGATGCGTTTCTTCATCCTCTACCACAGGTTTAGGGGTTCTGTGCCTTCTGCTCCGCGATCCAGTCCTCCAGCGGCGTCACCTTCTTGATGTACTGCTTCTTGGTGGGATCAGTCTCCTCGGGCGTGAGGTCTACCTTCTCCTCCACACCGTAGGTGGCGAGGGCGCACTGCCCCTTGAAGGCCACGGACGTGATGTTGTCCTCGGCGGTTCCCTCGGGCTTGAAGCGGATGTGGATGCCCTTGATGTAGGTGTTCGCGTTCCACTTACCCTCCAGCAGGGCAGCCCTGGTAATACCCTCCTTGGTGCTCTCCACCGTGGGCCAGAAGATGCCCAGGCCGTCGATCTTGATGGGGTTGCCTTGCGAGAGCAGCTCTACGATGCAGCTCGACATCTTCATCAGGACGCCCTGGATGATGTCGCGGCCGTAGATCGAGTTGTGTTCCGCCATGTGGTTGCACAGGCCGCGCAGCGAGATCGTCTCCTTCTCTACTGCCTTCGGGTAGTACTTGCCGTACCCCGGGTTGTTGGCGTTGGTGTTCTTACGAATGTTGATTTCGAATTGTGGATTTTTTACTGCCATAGGCTTAATGTTTTAAATGGTTTTAGATGTTTTGCGACGATCTGCATCGGCCCGCCGCCTACCGCTTTGTGATCACGTTACAAAGGTACAACAATTATTGCGATTACGCAAGCGAATTGCGATTTTATCCCGATTTTATTTGAAATGTTAAAATGGGCTTTCGCTGAGCCCCAGAGCCGCCCCGAGTTTCTCGGTAACAAACTGGTAGCTTCTCAGTAACAAGCAGGTAGTTTCTTACCGAGAAACTCAATGCGCCAACCAAATCAACCCCGACCCTTACACCCTTACATCCTTACATCTGCAGAAATCGAATGCGGATATTATAGTAATTCTAATTTTATATATATTATAATATATATAAAATATTATATAGTATATAGAGAATTAATCCCCCACACCCTTACCAACTTCCGACATGGAAAAACCAAATCCGCTAATGTAAGGATGTAAGGGTGTAAGGGGTGGCAATAAGGCATACAAGATTTGTACCCTGTACTATCTGTTTGTTAATCTGAGGGTTGTATTTTTTAACATAGAAGGGGTCATTTTTTTAGGAAAAAGGATGGTGGATTGAGCGGGAAATTTTATATCTTTGCACGCTGGATGACTAAAAATCCGAAAGACAAATTATGAATAAGAAAGAGTATCGATTTCAAATATCGGGTGTGCATTATGCTGCCAATCCATGGGGTTTCTGAGAAAGTTTCTGATTTAGTTTCTGACAGGCAGAAAGTTTGATACCAAAAGTTTCTGATTTTCGACGGACTTTCTGAATTTTGTTTCTGAATGCGTTTCAAGAGATTGGAACGCATTTTTTTTGTGCGTAATTTTGCGGTGTGATTCATTCACAAGCGCTCTTTGACATGCTGACACAACAAACCGCACGGGAAGGCCCGGGCGAGGAAAAATAGTATGCTGGAGCTTGACTCTGGCAAGAGAATTCGTTAACGCATGTGTGCGCAAGCGCACGTGTACATTTATTCATTTTAAAAACAACAATTAAAATTATGAAACAGACTGCAATTCAAATCAGTATTAACAACAGTAACAACAATCAGAACGCAGAGCAGCGCATGACCTCATTAGAGATCGCGCAACTCTCAGGTAAGCAGCACAAGGACGTGCTGAAGGCCATCCGAAACATGGAGTCGGCATGGGAGAAAGTCAACGGGCGCAATTTTGCGCTGGTTGATTATAAGGACCAGAAAGGAGAACTTCGGCCTTGTTATCTGCTCTCGAAGACCGAGTGCTTGTATATCGCGACGAAGTTCAACGACGAGGCGCGTGCAAAGCTCGTGATCCGCTGGCAGGAACTTGAAGAGGAAAGGCTGATGGAGATTCAGAAGCCTAAGCAGAAGATTCAGGAGATCCGTCTGCTGGCCTGCGATGAGGAGGTTCTCGACGAGGCTGATGACATCCTGGGCGAGGAACTGGAAAAACTGAACCGTGAAAGTCGGTTCTGCTACACGCCGACTGAGATCGGCAAGGCGTTCGGACTCGACGGCCGCGACCTGAACTCGTTTCTGTCCGACCAGAAGATCATCCGCTGGGCGAGGGGCCAGTGGCAGCTTACTCAGAAGTATCTGCATCGCGAACTCACGGCCAACCGCTATAGTTACGTCCACGGGCGCGACGGACGCCGCAAGTTGGTGTCGCGTCTGGTCTGGACGGAGAAGGGGAGGGAGTTTATCATGGACATGATTAAAAGGTAAGAAATGAGATGGAGACCGTGATGAATGCATATCGGGTTCGCGTGAAGAAGTGTTGCGCTTCGTGCGGACTGAAGGAGGTGGACAATGACGGGAATCGGATCTGCACAGGGATGCAGCTGAAGGTCTCGCAGAAGTTCGTCTGTCCCAAGTGGAGAATGTCGTACGCCCTGCAGCAGGCAGGTCGCAGCGGGGGTGTTGTCAAGCTCCTCGGCAACAAAGAAATCTTTTTAAGGTAAAAAGGTAAAAAAGTTATTAACCGAGTCGGAGGAATGAGCGAGTGGGAAAGTATCCGGATAGAAATTGAGCTCGACTGAAAAACACTTCGCTTTTCTGATGCTCATAAATTCGACTAACAATGAAAAAGTTTATTATTATTCTGAGCGCCATTGAAGTGTTGAAGATGCTGCTTAGCGGCAAGATGGTGGAAGGCTCGTTGTTTATCGACAAGACCACACACAAGTTAACTTTCAAGGCTTACAACCGTAAGTCTGAAAATCACCAGAAACTGCCGGAGACGCTGATCCGCAAGACCCCCTATGGTCGGGTGACCAGGACACTGACGCGCATCAAGCAATACATCAGCATCCCCATCAACATGCCCTTCGCCATGAAACAGGACACCTTCGACGAGGAGAACCGTCTGGCCAAGGAAGCCCTTATTGACTATGAGATCATCAACCGAGTTTAATTAATCCTAAAATCAAGAAATCATGGAAGCATTAGTAACAATCGTAGAGGTGGGCGCATACTCTGAGCGCCAGTATCAGAGGCAGGACGGAACTGCCGAGTATTTCAAGAGTCGCGGCTTCGTATTGAAGCGTGGCGGTGATGTGGTGTATGGTGAGCTGATCGGAGAGGCCGCCAGCAAGAACCGCGACACTCAGTACTACCAGAATCAGCCCTATATCGTGAGGGGCTCCTGGAAGCAGCGAGTCTGGGGCGACAACAACGATCGTCATGAGAATGTGTTGTATCTTTCTGATATTCAGTCACTTTAACCTTAATATCCATATATGTTTACTTATCAGAGAGATACTAAGAGCCTTTTTGTCGCCGAGTGCGGCAAAAAGGACTTCTGGAGGGAGATCAGAAAGGCTTCGACTCCTTTTAATATCAATACGCGCAGGGAGATCCTCCAGGCCGTGGATGCCCATGACGAGGCAGTGCTGAAGAAGTGGGAACTGCATGAGGACTATCAGAAATTCATTGTCCGTACGTTGCGTAGTCTGAAATCCAAGACTGGTAAGGAGAAGTGGCAGAAAAAGCCGCTCGACAAGAAGCTGCTGGCCTGGGCTGACGATCTGAAGAAGACGCTTCCAACTTTCCAATTCAGCTGCTATCAGTTCGACGAGGTGACGGTGAAGACCAAGGATGGTAAGACGAAGAAGGGCGCCAGGCGCGTGTTGAAAGGCTGCCATCTGAACGGACTGGTGATGCTCGACATCGATCACGTGGAGAATCCGTTGGAAGTGTGGGAGAAGTTGAAGAGTTGTGAGGCCTTGATGGCTCGCGTGGTATTGGTTCATATTACCAGCAGCGGGCATGGGATTCGCATCATCTTTACGGCTGACGTGAAGATCGGTAATCTGGCTGACAATCAGATCGACTTTGCAATGGAGTTGGGGTATTCGCCTGATCAGAGCTGCATTGATGCGACGAGGAATTCATTCGCTCCTAAGGAGGATGAGATTTTGTTTATTAATGAAGAGAAATTGTTTGATTATTATGACAAAGAATTTGACAACAAGTACACACAGCTTTACCGTGAGAAGAAGACTCAACCATTATATCATGAGTTTCCTTCTAGCGGCGAAAAGAGCGGCGGAGACTGCTTGCTGGGGTCAGGCCCCCAAGCAAAGTCGCAGGCGACTTCACTTTTGGGCCAGACCCCAGAAAGCAGTCAGGGCACTGGCGGAGAAAATGAAAGCAGTGAAAATCCGTGCCAAGAAATAAAATGGTGCGGGTATGAGGTGCAGGGGATTATTGATGCGAGGTATGCCAATAAGTTACCTTGTGAGGATGACCACAACCGCCATAAGGAAAGCCTCAAACTGGCTACTGACCTCTTGTTGATGTTAGATGGTGACAAACGACTCGTGCAGAGGATTGTGGAAAGTCAGTCGTGGGTTCAGGAGATTATCGACGAGCGTAATGAGAATGTCGGACAGACGGTGGATTCGGCGGCAGAATGTGTGGCAGAGAAGGAAAGGAAATATGCTTCATCGTTGCCCTCAAAGGCGATGTTGGAGGCCATTCAGAAGGTCTGCGGTCGTTCTTATCAGGAGATCATCAAGGGCGTATCCCAGACTGTTGTGGTATCGGATGATGATATCTCTCGCTGGCTTTGGGATTGGGGAGAGCAAATCGAGGTACTATCTGAGGAGTTCCCCATCTTGAAGGATATTTGCAAGGGCTTGAAGCGCAACCAGTATCCTGCGGCATTGTTCGTGGCTGGTGGGTTAATGATGACTTTGATGACTCGCTGTACTTACAGGTTTTATCATCGTCCAGAGGAACTGCGACGCCTGAACAACTCGACCTTCATCATTGGCGATCCTGCCAGCGGTAAGTCATTCGCGACTCGTCTTTACAAACTGCTGGCAGCCCCTATCATCGAGGCCGACAAGGTGGGCATGGAGGCTATCAATGCCTATCGTGAACAGATGCGGTCGAAGGGTGCCAACAAAGAGAAGCCTAAGAAACCAAAGGTGGTGTATCGCGTACATCCAGCCCGTACCTCTAATGCCCAGTTTATCCAGGATATGGTAAACTCTGTTGAGAATGTGGATGGTGTGGATATGCAACTCCACATGCTCACTTTCGATACCGAATTGGATAACACCGTGACGGTTCAGAAGGGTGGAAGTTGGATCGACAAGCAGAGTCTCGAATTGAAAGCTTTTCACAACGAGGAAGACGGTCAGGCGTATTCGAACAACGACTCGATCCTGCAGAACTTCTTTGTGACTTGGAATTTCATCTACACGGGTACGCCCATCGCGCTGAAGAAGAAGGTGAACGAGCATAACTTTGGAAGTGGAATGGCCACGCGCCTGACATGCATCCCTCTGCCAGCCACCAATTTCGAGATGATGGCAGAAGAGTCAGTCATCGATCTGGAGAGCGATCATCGGCTGAGTGAATGGGCCGTGAAACTTGACAAGATGAAGGGTGAACTGCCGTTGAAAACCATCGTACACGAGTTGTATGAATGGACGGCACGCCGCATGATGGACGCCAAAGACAACAATTCGAAGGCCGACGAGATGCTGTTGAAGCGCTGTGCCTATCATGGGTTGAACTTCTCGGCACCGTTTATCGTGATGCGCCACTGGGACAAGATCCATCAGGAGGGCCAGTATTGGTGTGGCGAATTCGAGACGGACGATACAGACTGGAAGCTGTCGGAGTTGCTGGTCAATATCCAGTACGCCTGTCAGCGTCATTACTTCGGAGCCATGGCCGAGGCCTACTTCGACAACAAATTGAAGGATGCGTCAGTGAATGTGCGCAGGCAGCAGAAGACATTTGATGCATTCAGCCGACTGCCTCAGGAGTTTACTGCGGAAGACGTGATGCGCTGCTTCAATCTGACCAGCGAGGGGACAGTCCGCAATAAGATGCACAGGCTGATCAGCGACCATCTGGTGGAGAAGGTGAGTGATTGTAGGAAGAACGACCAGAAGGTCACCGTCTACCGCAAAACTGGCCGAGTCATGATATAGTATTGTCATTGTCACATTGTTGCATTTAATATTTTTATAAATCAAATGGAAATGAATCAAGAGATGTATCTCACGGAGCACTTGGCTTTGCCGAGTGAGGCTACGCTCAGCCAAACGAGCAAGCTCGATGGCGTTCGCTTATCGCCTCACTTTTCGCTCCGTGAGATGACGGTAACGAACGTGAAGAATGTAGTTAATAACCCAGGGCCTGAGGAGATTGAGAATCTGACGCGGCTCTGCGGATGGTTAGAGCACTTGAGGGATATGTATAATATCCTTTATGGGAACGGGAAGGTACCCATTG
>Ga0256405_10009896_pt1 | contig 12834 bp, 11 predicted proteins | sample RumenRJG_02DNA_FD_189096 | JGI IMG/M metagenome (GOLD analysis project Ga0256405, IMG submission 189096) | Bovine rumen microbial communities from Lethbridge, Alberta, Canada - RJG_02 | ecosystem: Host-associated > Mammals > Digestive system > Stomach > Rumen | place: Canada: Alberta...
TTTTGAGCTATTAAAGGATCCCCACGGATTCGTGCTGGCGGGGCTTAAAGGCATGAAGTATAAGGATTACGAGTTCGACCTGGAGAAGGGCGGCGGATTCTTCGTGTACACTGACGGAGTGCCGGAAACGACCAATTCTGATGAGAAGCTTTTCGGAACCGACAGATTATTGGAAGCCTTAAACAGCGTCGAATGGAATGATCCGAAAGATCTGCTGGAGGCTGTTTCGGTCAAGGCCTCAGAATTTGCAGGGGATGCACCTCAGTTCGATGATATGACCATGATCGGATTCATGTGGATGGGGAAGGAGGACGATATTATGGAAGCGCCTTCTAACAAGCAGGAGATCGTGCTCAGCGCCGATACCCGTGAACTGGACAGGCTCAATGATTTCCTGGAAGCCCAGGCTGAGGCGGTAGATTGTCCACCCGGCACTCTGATGAAGATACAGATATCCGCAGAGGAGATCTTTACCAATATTGCAAACTATGCATACCCTGACGGACAGGGGACTGCAGTGGTCACATCCGAGATCAAAGAGGAGAACGGTGAAACGATCATGACCATCAGCTTCTCGGATTCCGGTCAGCCCTTCGATCCTCTTGCCATGCCGGATCCGGACATAACCGCACCGGCAGAGGAAAGAAATATAGGAGGGCTTGGCATTTACATGGTCAAGGAGACCATGGATAAGGTGGATTACAGCTATGAGAAAGGCAGGAACATCCTGACTATCACCAAAAAGATCAGGTAGTGGAGGCACTGAAACATGACTATCACACAGAGTGTAAACGAGGGCATCTGGAACATTGCCCTGGAGGGAAGACTGGACATAAACACATCTCCTGACCTGGAGGATCTGATCAAGGATGAACCCGATGAGATCCGGGGTATCGTGCTGGACATGGGAGAGTTGAATTACATCTCCTCAGCAGGTCTCAGGGTGGTGCTTCTCATGCTGAAACAGATGAACAAGGCCGGGAAGACCATGAAGCTAATAAATGTGACGGACCCTGTATACGAAGTTTTCGAACTGACAGGGTTCACCGACATACTTAATATAGAAAGAGCATAGATCCTATAGGATCGGAAGGAGTTTCAGAATGACAAAAAACGGTATTTCCATGGAAGCTCTCGAACTGATGAGCAAAGATTTTCACGCTGATCGTGCCAACGAGATCGCAGCCTCCGCTGCGGTGAACAACGGCATCATGGAGGCTTCGGCGGACTACGTGGCTGCCCGCAAGCTGCCCATGAATTTCTCGGTGGACCTGAAGACCGGCAAGATCACCAACCAGAAGGCCAGCGGCAGATGCTGGATCTTCTCGGCGCTCAACACCTTCAGATATGAGATCATGAAAAAATATGATCTGGAGAACTTCGAACTTTCCCAGAATTATCTGTTTTTCTACGATAAGTTGGAAAAGTCCAACTATTTCCTGGAGTCGGTCTTGAAGACCGTGGATGAACCCATAAACGGCAGGCTGTATAAGTTCCTGAACCAGGCGCCCCTGGGCGACGGCGGCCAGTGGGACATGCTTTACAACCTTGTGATGAAGTACGGCGTAGTGCCCAAGGAAGCTTACCCCGATGCCGAGGCATCCATAGGCTCACGGTTCTTCGACATGTACATGACCACAAAGTTGAGAGAGGACGCAAAAGATCTGAGAGAGATGGTAAAGGCCGGCAAGAGCTCTGAGGAAGTTCAGGCAGCCAAGGCTTCCATGTTAAATGACCTCTACAGGATGCTGGTGATCTCCCTTGGAGAGCCTCCGAAGAAGTTCGACCTTAACCTGAGATCCAAGGGTGGCGAACTCATCAGGGAGTTCGGGATCACCCCGCAGGAATTTTTTGCGAAGTATGTGGGACTGGACTTAGGGGAATACGTCAGCATGATCAACGGACCCACTTCCGACAAGCCCTTCAACCAGATGTACACCGTGAAATTCCTGGGCAACGTGGTAGAAGGAAGACCGGTGACCTATCTCAACCTTGAGATGGACAGAATAAAGGCCGCCGCAGTGCGCCAGCTTCAGGACGGTCATCCCGTCTGGTTCGGCTCCGACTGCAGCAAGTTCTCCTTCAGGAAAGACGGCATCTTCGACCGCGACACGGCTGCAGTGGAGAAGCTTTTCAACGTGAAGTTCAACTTTACAAAGGAAGAATATCTTGATTACGGCGACAGCGCCATGAATCACGCCATGGTGATCCTCGGGGTGAACCTGGACGAAAACGGCAAGCCCAACCGCTGGCACATCGAGAACTCCTGGGGCGACGAGGCCGGCCAGGACGGATATTTTGTGGCCAGCGACTCCTGGTTCGATTCCTTCGTTTACCAGGTTGTGGTGAACAAAAAATATCTTGACGAGGAAAGCGCTGGCTTCCTGGGCGGTGAGCTCCACGAGCTGGAACCCTGGGATCCCTTCGGAACCCTGGCTGACTGAAGAGGTTGAGACTTTCCGGGAGGATGGCGGCATGCCGTGAAGGCTGAGTTGCGCTCATAGCCCGGAACAGGTGCAAAAAATGGCAATAGAAAATGTAAGAAATTATTTCAGAGAACTGGGACTTGAGGACCGGGTGCTGGAATTCGACCAGTCCAGCGAAACGGTGACTCTGGCCTCTCAGGCGGTGGGCACTGAACCTAAGAACATAGTTAAGACCATGTCCTTTATGGTGGATGGTGAACCCATCCTGGTCTGCATGGCCGGCGATGCCAGAATAGCCAATGCCAAGTTCAAGGCCCAGTTCCACACAAAGGCTCAGATGATCCCTCACGATGAGGTGGGAGAGCTCATCGGCCACGACGTGGGAGGGGTGTGCCCCTTCGCAATAAAGGATGGCGTCGCAGTCTACCTGGACAGGTCTCTACAGGGGCTTGACTGGGTCTACCCGGCTGCGGGCTCCGGAAACAGTGCGGTCAGACTGACAGTGCCTGAACTGGAGAGGTACTCAGCTCCACGGGGCTGGGTGGACATCTGCAAAGATCCGGAATAAGGGAGGCGAAAGCCTCCCTTTTGGTTTACAGGCAGGGGTGGATGAGAGGGGTTACTGCCTATTCTCAAAAACGAAATGAAACAGTAAAACGCCCGCAGAGAAATCTGCGGGCGGACATTTTGCGGCATATTGCGGTATGTTGCGATACCCTGAAGGCTCTACTGTTCCATTATTGCTCTGAAGAGACGGCATGTCTCTGCCAGCAGACCATCATTATAGTCGAAGCCTGCGTTGTGCAGGGGTGCCACATCCTCTCCGGCGCCCAGCCAGATCAGTGCGCCGGGAGCTTTCATCAGAAAGTATCCGAAGTCTTCGGAAGTTCTGATGGGATCCGCCAGTAGATCGAAAGGCATTCCTATGGCTTCGCAGGCTCGCTGCACCTTGGATACTGCATCGGCATCGTTTCTTGTCTCAGGGAAGCGGTCATAGTACTCGATGCTCAGCTGCAGACCATAGGCCTTGCAGAGGTCGGTTGCCTTTAGGTTAAGAGCCTCGATGAAGGCCTGAAGTTCATTCTCGTTCTCGCCCCTTACGGTGAGGAGCAGCTTGCCGCGGCTGGCGGAGATGCCGAAGGCTCTTTCGCCAAGATCCATCTGGATGACGGTGGCCAGGATCAGGCCCTGGGCTCCTACGGCAGCCTTCGAATCGTCTAATGCCAATACCATTTCACTGAGGGCCCTGGCAGGGTTTTTGCCCAGCTCAGGGGTGCTGGCATGGGTAGGAGTTCCTGTCAAAGTATATTCGATTCCGACGGAGGCCATGTTCACGGTTCCGGGTCTGGTCTGGGCGTGACCGAAGGGAACGCCCGGCATATTATGCACGGCGTATACTTCAGCGATGCCTGCTTCTTCGATGAAGGAGCAGCACTCCATAGCCCCTGTTCCGTCCTCCTCCGCGTGCTGGAAAATAAGGTAAACATCTCTGTCTGCACCGTTGGTCCAGAGGTCCCAGGCGAAGGCGCACATGGCGCTGGAGTGTCCGTCGTGGCCGCACTTGTGAGCGATCCCCGGCCTCAGGGAAGAGTAGGGCAAAAGCTCCGGGTCCTCGTAGGTCGGAAGGGCATCCATATCTGCCCTGAATGCGATGGGCTCGCGGTTTGGGGCTTTGGCAGAATATTTAGCGTAGAACCACTTGCCCTTGTCCACAACGTCCAGACCGGTGGTATCTTTTATGAAGCGCATGAGCCTGAGCTTGGTCTCCTGTTCCTGGCCGGAAAGCTCGGGATGCATGTGCAGCTGGTGTCTTAATTCTTTGACCTGTGAAAGGATCTTATCGTCCATGGTCGTTCCTCCGTGTACTTTAAAAAAACCATAATTAAGATACATAAATATTACTAAATAATGAAATAATATGCTATACTTATTTATAGCAAAATTTCTGGCGCAAAAGGTGCAAGATGAGTTAACGGAGATGATGCAGCAAGACACGCATTCAAGCCGTCCGCGGGGCTTAAATGAGTTGGCATGTAATTTGCTTCAGAATATTGTTACCAAACTACAATCGTTTTGTTGTAAAGGAGGAAAATAATGAAGAAGTTTTTAGTAGTGTTATTGGCATTTGTCATGGTATTCGCTATGGCAGCCTGCGGCGGCGGCAGCAATGAGCCCGCTGAAGGCGGCGATACAGCAGTAGAACCCATCGAGCTTAAGTTCAGTATCTCCGGACCTGAGACCAGCACATGGTATGACGGAGCTGCTAAGTTCGCAGAACTCCTTGACGAGTACACAGGCGGAGCCTACAAGGTAACTATTTATGCTAACGACCAGCTTTCCGGCGGAAACCAGGCCGGCGGTATCGAGCTCGTTCAGAACGGCTCCACCGACTGCCACATCCAGGACTCTCTGGTATGGTCTTCCATCTGCGACAAGGTAATCGTTCCTGCATTCCCCTGGCTCCTTCCCACATATGAGGACGTAGACAAGTACATGGCAGGTGCCGGCGGCGAAGCTCTTAAGGCAGCCCTCAACGAAAAAGGCGTTGTCTGCATCGGCATCGGAGAGAACGGCTATCGTCAGGTAGTAAACAACAGGAACCCCATCACAGCTCCCGCTGACATGGCTGGACTCAAGATGCGTGTTCCCGGATCCGAAGTTCACGTTGGACTTCTTAAGTACATCGGCGCTGACCCGCTTACAATGAACCAGTCCGAAGTATTCAACTCACTTCAGACAGGCACCATCGATGCTTGCGAGAACACACTTGACCTTCTGTATTCCCAGAATACACTTGAAGCAGTTAAGTACCTCACAATGTGGAACTATTCCTATGACCCGATCTTCCTCACAGTAAGCACAAAGCTTTGGGACAGCCTTGATGACGAGACAAAGGCTGCTTTCGAGAAGGCCGGTCAGGAAGCTATGGATTATGAGAAGCAGGTAACACGTGACAAGGTAGAAAACCTTCTTACAGTTATCCCCGAAGAGTATCCCAATGTAGAGATCATTGACGAGCTTACACCTGAGCAGGTCGCTGCATTCCAGGAAAAGGTTGCTCCGATCTACAACGACTACAAGGATAAGCTGGGCGCAGATCTGTTCGAAGCATTCGGTTACACATTCAGCTAATCTAAAAATTTAATTGATTCTAATTAGGATCTAAGTTTGTAGGGAAGTCCTGTATATGTAACCCAGATACAGGACTTTCCCTGTTATTGGGGAAGGAGAAACCAGTGAAGCAGTTTTACAATTTCTTCGCAAAGTTTGAATCAGTTATCATGGTAATCGGAATGGGTATCATGGTAGCACTCAACTTCGCGAACGTGGTTGCGAGAAAAGCTTTACCCAGTGTTCCCATGTCGTTCACGGAGGAAATGATCGTTCTGATCTTCCTTTGGATCACCATGTTCGGAATATCCTATTGCTATCGCACACACTCACACACAGCACTTAACCTGATATCAGAGTACCTGCCCAAGGCCGGCAAGCTGATATTCCTGCTCATAGGAGCATCGGTTTCCGTCGCATTCGTATGCATCCTGACATACACCGGCTGGAACATGGTCCAGAACTATATAAAATACGGCCAGATCCTGCCAAGCCTTGGCATCCCCATGGCAATTCAGGGATTCGCACTTCCCATAGGCGGAGTCGTTATCGTTATCACCATAATCATGACGCTTATCTTCGACATCCAGAAGCTCATGAAAGGCGAAGAGGAGGAGAAATAAATGGCATTAGTACTCATAGGATCATTTTTCCTGTTGCTCCTTCTTGACGTTCCTGTAGCAGCTTCAATGGGACTTGCAGCAGCATTCGGAATGCTCTACGGAGGATTCGGTCTTTCTTCCGTAGCCACAGTATTCTATTCGGCCATCGCCAAATTCACCATGCTTGCCATCCCATTCTTCATCCTTGCAGGTGTAGTAATGGAATACGCAGGCATTTCCAAGAGACTGGTCCGCCTGGCCAATGCATTCATCGGCCACAAAAAAGGCGGTCTGGCAGTAGTAACAGTCGTAGCTTCCTGCTTCTTCGCGGCTATCTCCGGTTCCGGTCCTGCTACAGTAGCAGCTCTGGGCGGAACACTGATCCCCGCAATGGAAGATGACAAGTACGACAAAAAATTCGCCACAGCAGTGGTTGCAGCATCCGGCGGTATCGGAATGGTAATACCTCCCAGTATTCCCTTCGTTATCTACGCCATGATCACTGAGGTATCCATCGGAGGAATGTTCATAGCAGGTATCATTCCCGGTCTGGTCCTCGGCGCTGCATTCGCTATCACGGCCATTCTGATCCTCCGGAAGGACGCCAACATCGTTGTTCGTCCCAAGGCCTCCAGCAAGGAGAGATGGAACGCTCTGAAGGACGCCTTCTGGGGCATCCTGAGCCCGATCATCATCCTGGGCGGTATCTACGGCGGATACTTCACACCCACCGAGGCAGCAGGCGTCGCGGTAGTATACAGCTTGTTCGTCGGAATGGTCATATACAAAGAGATCAAGATCAAGGACCTTCCCAAGATATTCAAGAAGGCCTGCGAATCTTCAGCAGTAATCATGTTCATCATGGGCGCAGCGGGAGCATTCAGCTGGATCCTGACCACATCAGGTCTTGCAGGCATCCTTTCAAGAGGATTGCTTTCAGTATCCAGCAACAATGCGGTACTGCTTCTGCTCATCACCATAATATTCCTGATCGCAGGATGCTTCGTAGACTCCGCTTCCGGATTCTACCTGCTGCTGCCGATCATCATGCCCGTAGTTTACACTATCGGTATGAACCCCTATGCATTCGGCGTGCTGGCAACCATCAACTTCGCTATCGGACAGATCACACCTCCTGTAGGATCCAACCTGTTCGTAGCCTGCAACATGGCTAACATCTCCATGAAGCAGCTGGTATCCAGAGTATGGCCCTTCGTCATTGCAGGTGTCATTGCACTGCTGATCATGACATACATACCTCAGATCATTACGTTCCTGCCTAAAGCAATGGGAATGATTTAATTGAAAGGGTAATAAAATGTTAGTGACTCCAAAGAGTGAATTAGAGAGAAGACATTCAGAAATTAGGAAAAGACTGACGGACAACGGCTTGAGATACCTGGTGCTGGGTTCTTCCGGACAGACCAACCACAGAGGAATGCTCAGATATTTTGCTGACTATTATATCTCTGTGTTTGAAGAGTTCCTGGTCATCGACGCTGAGGGCCCGACAGTATTCTTTGCTCACGATGGAGTGGGTGCGGCATACGTTAAGGAAGAGGGCTCGGTGGACGAAGTGCTCTTCATCCCCGGCATGGAATACAACACAGTGCCCGGCAAGTGCGTAGGTGAATACCTTAGAAAGCACGACGTAAAGAAGGCTGCCTACGCAGGCTTCGGCGGCATCTCAGCTCACTTCCTTCAGTCCATGAAGGACGCCTGCCCCGGACTGGAACTGGTATATTTCGACCACAAAGTCTGGGAAATGAGAATGAGAAAGAGCCCCTACGAGGTGGAGCTTTCCAAGGCCACCATCAAGCTCAACGAGGACAACTACAAGTACTGGCTGAGCCTGGTGAAGCCCGGCGTGTACGAGGATGATGCCATAGATCTGGCAGGAGCCTACGGATGGAGCCTCCACACAGAGGATCAGTACTGGCTGACCGACACCAGATTCCATCCCATCTGGAGCCCCGTGCCTCTTGCAAGAGAGAAGCATCACATGTGGCAGGAAGGTGACCAGATCGGTATCGTTCTGGAGCATTCTGCCCCCGGAGGACACTACAGTGAGGTGGCAAGGCACGTGTTCATCGGCGAACCCGACAGAGAGTTCAAGGAAGGATACGAGCTTCTGAAGGAGGCCCAGGCGGCAGGTTTCGAAGCCATGAAGCCCGGCAACACCGTAGGCGATGTAGCCCAGGCAGTTGAGAACGTCATGACCAAGAGCGCATACGGTGCATATCTCAAGGACGGCGTCAACAACATGGGTCACGGTCAGGGCCTGGACATCTGGGAGTACCCCATGATCAACAGGGAGGACAAGACCGTCCTCGCCCCCGGCATGAGGCTGAACCTTCATCCCAATGTCAAGTTCCAGGACGGCAAAACAGCAAACTGCTGCGAGCTTTATCTGGTTACAGAAAACGGAGCTGAGAAACTCAGCACACTGCCTACCGAGCTGACCATCGTCGAGTAAGCAGGCGCAAAATATTTAACCATCAGTGGTTTTTTGAGGAAACAATGATAGCGATAGAGGAGATCAGACAAAAACTCCAAAGCATTTTGGGAAGTGACGGCGTACTGTCGGGAAGCGATGCTGTAGCGCCCTATCTTTACGACTGCTCACTTCCGTATTTCAGGGCTGAGGCTACTCATGAGTGTGTGGTAGCCCGGCCTGAAAATGCCGAACAGATATCAGAGATAATGAAATATGCCAACGAGAAGCTTATTCCCGTAGTGGTGAGGGGCGGAGGCACAGGCCTCTGCGGCGCGGCCATCGTCACTCATCCTGGCATAGTTATCTCCATGGAGAGACTGGACTCCATTATCGAGGTAGATGAAAAGAACTTTATTATAACCGTTGAAAGCGGAGTCACCCTGAAGCAGTTAAACGACTACCTTCTGGAGCATGTGCCCAACATGACCTTCGGATCACAGCCCTGCGATGAGAACGCTCAGATAGGCGGTATGGTGTGCGAGAATTCCGGAGGAATAAGGACTGAGGGAAACTCCACCACCAGATCCAACGTAAGGGGGATCGAGGTGGTGCTGCCTACCGGTGAGATAACCCTGTTCAACGGCAAAATGAAAAGAAACAATGCCGGTTACGATCTGATGCAGCTGATGATCGGCTCCGAGGGAACGCTGGGTATAGTTACTAAGATCATGCTCAGCGTGAGACCCAAACTTCCATGTGACGCAACCATCATCGCAGCCTTTGACAACTACAGTCAGGCAGCGGATGCAGTCACCATGAGCCTGAAGACCGGCATACATTTGGACGGAATAGAATACATGGACCGTTCCACTGCTAAGAAGTGCGCAGCCAACACCGGCAAGACCTGGCCCCTTAACAAGGGCAAGGTAGATCTGATGTTCATTGTATGCGCTGAAAACGAGGAGGCGGCTTTCAACATCTGTCAGATGGTGGAGTCCATCTGCAGCATGGCAGGAGCAGTGGAGAGCAGGACCTATGACGGAGCCGGCAAGCAGAAGGAATTCATCGAGATGAGGACCACGTCGCTGTTTGCCACTCAGAATAATATGGCTGAGACCATGGATATTGCGGTGCCTCCAGCAGAGGTGCCTAGACTTATGAAAGTCTTCCACGAGATCTCAGAGAAATACAATATCGTAACCGATACGGTGGGCCATATCAGTGAAGGAAATGTTCATAACAACGTCTACGCTGAAAAGGACGGCAGTCTGCCTGCCAAGTATCATGAAATGAGAGATGAGCTGTACAGAGCAGCCATCGACATGGGCGGAACCATCTCCGGTGAGCATGGCATAGGCAAGAGAAAACGTGAGGAGTTAAGGATGCAGCTGGATGACATACAGGTCCAGCTCATGAGAAAGATCAAGAAAGCCTTCGATCCAAACAACATCCTGAACCCCGATACGGCGATCATATAGCGAAGGGTGCGCCATGAATGCGAGTCTTTTGGTCAATAGACTTACTGATGTGCTCAAAGAAGGCATACATGTAGTTGACCAATACGGGATCACGGTCCAGTACAACAGAAGAATAGAGATAATAGAGAACAGAACAGCCGCAGATGTTTTGGACAGGAATCTGGAAAGTCTCGAAAAGGAAAACGAGATGGACGAGCTCCTGATAGAGGTGCTGGCCACGGGACTTCCCAAGATCAACGTCATGCATGACTGCGTGAACACCTACGGAAACAGCATTTCCGTGAACTTCTCCTTTTGGCCGATCATCGAGAGAAACGTGGTGAAGGGCGCCATCAAGGTGGCATCGGACATGACGGAGATCCGCAGACTCAGGGCTGAAAACATCGGACTGACCAAGGATATAAGCCAGATGTCCAGGATAGAGAACAGCCTGGTCAAACTGACCGACGGCTTCAGAATAGAGGACATCATCGGCGAGAGCCCCCAAATGGAGGCGGTGAAGAGTCAGGTCATAAATGCTGCCAAGTGTGATCTGAACGTGATCATCACCGGAGCTTCCGGCACCGGCAAGGAGATGATGGCTCAGGCCATACACAACGGAAGCCGCAGGAAGGGCAAACCCTTAGTTGCTGAGAACTGTGCGGCCATACCTGAAAACCTGGCCGAAAGTATTTTGTTCGGAACGGTGAAGGGCGGATTTACCGGAGCTGTTGACAGGATGGGGCTTTTCCAGCTGGCCAACGGCGGGACCCTGGTCCTGGACGAATTCAACTCACTTCCCATGGGGATCCAGGCCAAGCTTCTGAGAGTGCTGCAGGACGGCACCTTCAGACCGGTAGGAGGACTGGAGCCCAAACAGGTAAATGTGAGGGTCATAGCGATCACCAATGAGGATCCCATAAAGCTCATGGATGAAGGACTTCTTAGAAGAGACCTGTTTTACAGGCTGGGAGTCATTACCATCAATGTGCCTGCTCTTAAGGATAGAAAGGGAGATCTGGACCTGCTTGCCAGTTATTTTCTGGAGAAATTCGGGAGAGAAGTGGACAGATGGCCTCTCTACCTGGATGATGAAGTCAAGGAAGCCTTTGAGCACTTTAAGTGGAGGGGCAATGTCCGGGAACTGTCCAACGTCATCGAATGCGCAGTCAACATGGTGGACAGAGGCAATGTCATAGACTTCTCACACCTTCCCGCATATTTCGTAAGCGAGATACGTGGCAGGGAGTCCGAATCAGGCAATGACCGCGCAAAAGATTTCGGTCTGGGAACGGACACACTTTCAGACTACATGTCCGAAGTGGAGAGAGATATCATTATCTCCGCTTTAAGACAAAATGAAGGAAACGTCACAAAGACTGCAGAACAGCTTGGAATGACCAGGCAGGCTCTGCAGCACAAAATACACAAATTTGAGATTTGATAACTATTGAGAGAAAGGAAAGACCATGCAACTTTTGAATGAGAGAATGAAAAGTATGAACATGGCGGGAGGCTTGTATGATATCTATCAGAAGTCTCTCAAAATGGAAGCCGAAGGTCAGTCCATCATCCACATGGAGATTGGAAAACCGGACTTCGACTCCCCGGTCCTCGCCAAGGAAGCCACCATCAAGTCCCTTAACGACGGATTTGTACACTACACTGCCATGGCCGGTATCCCCGAACTTAGAAAGGCCATCTTTGAAAAGGAAAGCAAGGCCAACGGGATCATCTTCGATCCTGAGACAGAGATCGTGGTGACTGCAGGAGCTTGCGAAGCCATTCAGGCTCTGATGCTTACCGTTTTCAACCCCGGAGATGCCATCCTGGTACCCAGCCCATTCTTCTCAGCATATTCAGAGGCGGCTCACATCGCAGGCGTAGAGGTCATCGAAGTACCTCTGAAGTTTGAGAATGAATTCGAGCTCAAGGCTGATGACCTGGAAGCGGCAATTACGCCCAACACCAAGGCAGTCCTGATCAATACACCGGGCAATCCCACGGGAGCCATACTGGGCAGGGAGGAACTTCTAAAGATCGCAGATTTCGCCAAGAGGCATGATATCATGGTCTTCTCCGACGAGACCTATGACCAGTTCCTCTATGAGGGAGAGCACGTCAGCATTTCCACTCTTCCCGGCATGAAGGAGAGAACAGTTGTCATCAATTCCGCATCCAAGGTATTCTCTATGACCGGCTGGCGTGTGGGATACGCCATCGGACCCAAGGAGCTCATGCGCTATGTGAACAAGGTCCACCAGAACATGTCCACCTGCGCCACATCCTTCGTTCAGGTCGGAGTCGCAGAAGCTTATCTCCACGGCCAGGCATTCACCGAAGGCATGGTCAAGGAATTCAAGGCCAGACGTGACCTGATGGTCAAAGGATTGAGCGCCATTCCCGGATTCGAGCTGGTAGTACCCAAGGGAGCCTTCTACATGCTTCCCAGGATCACCAAGCTGGGAGTATCCCCCAGACAGTTCTGCATGGATCTTCTTGATAAGACAGGCGTGGCTACAGTTCCGGGAGATGCTTTCGGTAACTGCGGAGCAGGCTTCATCAGACTCTCCTACGCAGTGACCAGAGAGTCCATAGAAGATGCAATGGACAGAATGAAAAAATATGTTGAAGCCAATTATTGATGACCATAATTCATAAGTAGAAAAGGAGAATAACAATGGCAGTAAATCTTAAAGGAAGAAACTTCCTGACACTCATGGACTTCACACCGGTAGAGATCCGCTACATGCTGGACCTTGCACATGACCTCAAGGCCAAGAAGAGAGCAGGAGTGAACA
>Ga0256405_10009898_pt1 | contig 12827 bp, 13 predicted proteins | sample RumenRJG_02DNA_FD_189096 | JGI IMG/M metagenome (GOLD analysis project Ga0256405, IMG submission 189096) | Bovine rumen microbial communities from Lethbridge, Alberta, Canada - RJG_02 | ecosystem: Host-associated > Mammals > Digestive system > Stomach > Rumen | place: Canada: Alberta...
TTCATTTCTCTGATCTTTGTTGCGCTGATCGGGACTGCTTCACGTGCGTTATCCACCATCACATAGTCTGCCCATGGATAAGCACGTTCAAAATACGGTGCGTAGGACGGTTCGCTTCCGAAAACCGCATCGAATTTCCCGCAGGCTTCCAAAACCAGCGGCGTCTCAGCGTCCCAGTTTTCAGAACCGTCAGGATTTCTGCATTTTGAAACGTCGATAAACAATGGCGTTACGTTATCGAACATCGCCGCGGCCTTCAATGTCTGCGCCATACGAGCAGAGACAAGGAGAAATTCCCTGTCGTCTTTTGCAATGATCTCGTCTTCCTGATTCCCGCCAAAGAAGAGGATCAGGAAAACCTTGTCGCATAGTTTGCTTGCAGTTTCCAGGCAATGTAAATGCCCGACATGCATCGGCATAAATTTCCCGCCGTACATGCCGACTTTATATTTCTTCATGTGGATACCCCGAGCATTGACATCAGCTCCTGTTCCGATTCCAGATCATATTCTGTATCACGGTCGTCGAATGCCGGGATGAATGCAAGCGCAGTGCGCTCTACATTCCAACCATGGCCGGAAGGGCATCTATCCGGATGGCCAGTGTCATGGCCGCCCGAAATTTCTTTGTCCCAGCACACCGAAATCCATGCGTCTGGCGACTCCATATCATCACCCTGATCTTCTGTCACACACCCCATGGAACCACGAACCAGGTCGTCATTGCCGTCAGGGTGATCTACCAACAGTTCAACACGGTCGCCGATCTCAAACCATGTAACGCCATCTTTTATATACACCGTTTAACCTCCGTACAGTTCGTCGAGGCTTGCGAAATCGGCCTCGTCAATATCGTCGTCGATGCCTATCAGATCCATCGGCGCAACATAAACAATCGGACACCACCAACCGCGGCCAGCCTGACATGTGCCACGCAAGTCGTGTCCACAGCAGTTATGATCCCATTGAACACCGATCGGCCTTGTACCAAAAGCAATGGACGCCACAACACCGGTGTCGCCTTTCTTGATCTGTTTATTTCCGTCTGGATAAGACTTAATACAAACGACCGGCATTCCGATCGTAAAATCATCTCTTGTCAGTTCAGACATTTATTCCTCCGTTAAAGTACACGTTCTATTCGATCGTAAAGGAGAATAAACTTTCCCCAGACTGCCTCTTCGCCATGGTAATGACCAAAGAACCATTTGGAAAACCTGGTTTTGTGTGCGACCTCGTCGAAGTACGATGTGAGCACGTCAGCCCCGTGGAATCCAAGTGCTGAAGCCACTTCCTGCGGGCAGCAATGGGATATAATGTAGTCCGTCTCAAAATTGTTTTCCTCCAGCGTCTTCATTCCAAAATCCATCTCTTCCTGAGACGGCAATTCCTGCTTCCACCAGGAACGGTGGTTGATGCGAAACATTTTCCTGAGCTTGCCCCACTGACGCACGACAGCCAGGAAAGCCTCCGGCGATTCGAAATCATCGGCGTCCAAAATTCCGTCGTCGATGTCATGACTGCTCGCACCGCCGAAACACCAGAACTTCTTGCCTCCAAACTCGAACATATAACCGCGCATCAGATGGTAAATGCTCTTGCGGATCTTATGAGCCTTGCCGCCGTGGAAATCCACGACAGGAAACTCAGATCCGTACAGGCGGTCAAAATTCTCATGGTTTCCGTCGACGAACACCGTCGTAAACGGTTTTTCATCCAGCCACTTTAACCACCATCGCTCTTCCTGATCGTCATTCCATATACCAAAATCCCCACAGACGATTACAATGTCGTCTTTCGTCATCTGTTTCTGGGACGGGAAGGCGTCGGTCGCGAACTTGCGAAAATCCGCATGACAATCTCCGGTAACAAAAACCATGTCTCACATCCTTTCATCCTTCTTATCCTGTAATCTGAGTAGGAATGCTGCTGCCTTCTGGAGCCCCGGGCGCCGGCAGTCGACGGCATCGCGACGCGGGTCGCCGAGCAGGACTTCGAGTCGGTGAGCTGATCAGTCGGTGGATCAACCGCCAGTCATGGTTCCGTCGAGTCCGAAAGACTGATTTGGCCTGACCTTGGCAGGGTGGATGACACTCTATGGCTTGGAGCTTCAGGGTTGATGGCTGACTTGGGTTCAGGGCCCTGCGCTCTGGGATGTCTCTCTCTTTCTCCTCGAAGCGTCACTCTCGCTAACAGCAAGAGCACAACACAAGGTTGTTATTGCATTACAGGATAAAATCAGCCGAAGCTGATGTCCGTTTTATCTTTCCTCAAGCGAACAAATACCGGGAACTGAAGACTTTCAAGCCCCGTGTTTTTGTCTTTGGATATCTCCTTGTATTTCACTTCGCACAGACAACCGACTGTGTTATCTATGTCACGCCAGATTGCTGTGCGCTGATCATCGGTAAACCCGGAGCCGACACGAACCTGATTGCCTTTGTAATCCAAAATCAGAGCGCCGAGCGTACCTTCCAGACGCCCCGTCCCCTCTTCCACACCGACAATCGGAAGATCCATCGTGTAAAACCGCTTAACCTTCAAAATCCCACGGTGCCTTGTTCTGTAGTATGGGATATCCAGATTCAGCATTAGACCTTCCTTATCTTCCGCGACCATCTGATCGAGAAGCTTATCAATCATGTGCTGATCCGTTCCGTAATAGAGGAGCGGAAGGACGGACGTGCAATCCGTATTCAATTCCAGCGCCGCACGCTCCAGAACCATACGACGAACGCTGTACGGCGTTTTTGGCTCAGCCGCCTCGAAATCCGAGAGCGGAATGATGTCAAAAATCCTGAAGCAAATCGACGTTTTATTTTTGTTCCCATTCAGGATGCCGGTTGCCTTGCGGAACGCTTCGTTGTCGGACATATCTCCCTTTGCACTGTCTTTCAGGAGCAATTCCCCATCCAAAACCGCAGCGTTTACCTCACAGAATTCCCTGAGCGTATTTTCAATATGCTCAAGACCTGTGTACGGCGTACCGCTTCTCGCAATCAGGCGTCCCTTGTAGAAGGTTGCACGATTCCCGTTCAGTTTCTGCGTCAGCCAGAAATGCGTGCCGGGTTCCACCGGATAGGATTCAATCGGGTATGCCTGCTGAATTTCCCACGACGGGATTAAACCAGGTATAACTTTGTTCACTGTCTTCGCAGTTACACCGAGCCTGAGCGTCTTCGCAAAGAGTTTGATCAGGATCTCACGTTCCAGTTCGTCATGGCAGTATCCATAGAGCAGGAGCTTAACCTGACGGATGGTTGCCGCATCAACGCCGCGAAGCCCTGCCAGGAATTCACAGCACTCAAAAGGAGTCTCGAAGAATACAAGCTGCATCGCTTCCGTATACGATTCTCCATTGCGAAGCCTCAATGTTTTCTCTGATACGTTGTATGCAAGAGCAGGATTTAACAGGTAATACAAAAACAGACAGAATTCCTCGTTGTCTTTGTAACGACGCATGACTTCCATCTTTTCTTTCGTACCCTGTGCTTTCCTTAATTCATCAATGTATGTATAACAGGATGTCATTACATCCTCCTCTCGTATTAGAATCCTCGCAATCTATATATTCTATATATTGATGAATATATACAGTACGCCGCGCGAAGACGAACTCTTGAGTGAGTTAAATTAGATCCTGAGAGACCCGTCGGGTCTGGAAGGATCTAATTTAAGGAACTCAAGAATTCGTCTGAGCGCCAGCTACCTTTGTAGTTCGTACGCTGACAGCATACGATGCTGTTTCGGATTTCGTATGTATGTAAATCCCGGCGTTGCCGAATGACGAAATCCAAGAAGCAAATCTGCATTGCGAGGGGGTGGATCTGTAATCCAGACACAACCTTGCTGTAACTTAACCAGGAGGTGACCTGGAGCTGCACGCGTGTCAGGATGGTCGGTGAGCAGAAAAATAGTCGCTTCGTTCGGAGAGATTCTTCGAGAAACCGAGCTTCTATCGAGAAAAATACTCGTGCTTTTCGAAAAATTGGGTTGACTCAGGAGCGCATCTGATCTACAACTGGCGGAGTAGGAGCCAGTTCAGCTGGTACTGGGCCCCGGGATACCTGTGCCTGCCCTCTTCCTCTTTCTGCTCAAATCGTCACTTCCGCTAACAACAGAAGCTGTCTTACCGAGGTAAAACAAAGTTCATTACAGATCTAAGATTGCTTACGCATTTAACTGGGAGCGAATCAGCCGGATTACATTCACGTTATACTTTTCCCCGGCTTTCTGAATGATTTTCGCCGTTGCTTCCGGCTCAATCATGTGCAGATAATTTCTGTATCCGTCCAAAACCTGGATATCATGGATATCCCACGGGTTTCCGTTCTTTGTATCCAGGATGAAGGACGTCAGCTTCGCACGGAACAGTCTCTTTTTCTCATGCCCGACGGTGATCTGGACTTTCCCCGCAGTATCCTTGCACAACATCAGGCCTAAGTTAAAATTTCTTCCAGAGCTGCTCCCGTACCGTGTCTTTTTGTGGTTGATGGTAAACGGCGCATCAAACGAGGCGAGAACCTCCCTGATCACGGACTCGATTTCCCGGAAGTCAAAATCATATCTGGATGAAATCTGGAAATCGTCTGCGTATCTGGTATACACGAAGTTCTGACGTTCGTAACTGCGCAGTTTATTTGACAGCTTATAGTCCACAGGGATCATCATGATGTTGGTAATCATCGGGCTGATCGGGGTGCCCTGCGGAAGCCCGCCATCCAGAATCGCAAGCTCCAATGCCTTGCGGAGTTCATTGTATCCTTCCTCGCTCTTCACCACTTCTGAAAACGGATAGATCATGGAGAACATCTTCATGATGAAATCCAGTGTAGTGCTGCCGAAGAAGTTATGGAGATCGTACTTCGCATACCAGCGGCTCTCGTTCGCCTGATGCCTCTTCATTGCATCCAGCGTACTGCGTTTCCGGATGTAAGCGAAGGCAGATGTATGATACAGCGCACGGAAATCGTTCTCGAAGATGTCCTTCAGAGAACGGAGCGCTTCCATCAGCTGCGGTTCCGGGGCGGAAATCTCACGCCAGCCGCCGGATTTCTTCGGGATCTTGAATTCCCTGTACAAATCGTGACGTGGGACAGCTCGCAGGTATTCCGTCATGGCGTTGAACTGCTTCAGCCTGCCGATCAGGCCGGGGATGTTAAACCTGAGCTTCCTTGCCATGTATTCGCTGACGTTTTCCACCTCATAAGTTTTGGTATTCGTCAGGTTTGGATTCAGCGCAATCGCCGGGCCGCACGAATCATTCAGAAGCTCTTCAAGAGTCATCTGGTGATACATCGGAGACTGTTTTACTGTGATATAGACCATGTTATCCTCCCATTCGTGGCCAACCGTAATCTAATTATGGAATAGAGGTGTATCCTGCTGCGGATCCAGGGAAAGAAGAGGCTATCTCGTGATAAAGTTGTGTTAGGCGAGCGACCTCTGAGTTTGTGATTATGTGAAAAGGTGCAGAAAACTCGGTGTTTTTCCGTGCATATTTGGCGCAACGTTTGAACTCTTGGTGAGGTTCTGCGTTTATTTGTTTGGTTTGCGTTCCTGTAGCCCGCCGGATGTCAGTCGACTGTCTGCCTTCTCTTCCTCTCTTGCTGCTCGAATCGTTACTTTTGCTGACAACAAAAGCTGCTATGTAAAACACAGCACAGTGCATTACGGTTTATTACCTGAGCGACCCGACGGGTATAAACCATCGGGCCGCCCTATCTTATTCAGTTTTACTCGTCATCCATCGGGAAGGCGAGAATCGCAAAGTGGAACCCATCAAATTCCACATACGTCTTCAGCCCTTCGCCCTTCACGAAGTTCAGGAAGTTGTTTACCCCGAGCTCGCAGATCGAACGAACGGTTGTCGCAACGCCAAGTGTTACCCCACAGGCAGACACCGGCGTCTCATCTTTCGCTTCATCATGACTGAACTGCATGGACTTCAGCAGATTCTGCTTCTGCTTATAATCCGTCCAGTCAGCCGCATAATGCTGAGCGCTGGTCAGCAGCGTCCGGAAATCAAATACCGCTTTCACGAACGGGCTGTCCATATGACGCTCCACAATCTTGCGGCGGAGATCGATGTTGTCGACACACAGGAAGAGATACCCGGAGAGAAGCTTTCCCTGCCAGCCTTCCGGCTGAATCTCGATGAAGTCAACCGCATCCGGGTTGATCTCGATCAGAAGATCACGTAGAGCCTCGACCTTCGGGCGGTTGATATCCTTGTGACGGAACATCTGATTGGAAATGTTGTGCGGTTCCACTGTGTCAAAATCCCACAGTGTCAGCTTCGTAATTCCATTGCGAACCAGAAGCTCTGCGAGCGTGGAACCTACGGAACCACATCCAATGATATGAATGCGGCCATCAACCTTTTCAGGCTGGAAGAAATCGTAGCACTTACTGAGATCCATCAAACCCCTCCTTACGCAACCATCATGCCGCCGAGCATATCGTCGAACGTGCAATCTTCTTCCGGAACAGGAACGGAGTTATCCTCCGTAAACACAGTCTCCTCTTCCGGCTCTTCCTCTTCTTCCTCGGGTTCCCACTCATCATTTTGATCAGCGTACTCCAAAACCTGCTGTTTGAAGTCTTCGAACTCGTCATCGGAAACCCCACGATATGTGCCGTAGTACTCATCGTAGACGTAGTATTCATAGCCGGATTCGTCATCGTAATCTTTGAGCGCATCAAGCATCTCACGCCATGTATTGTTGCGTGCCATATCGATGAGGCTTTCATCGATATATTCATCGCGAGAGTCGCTGTCCATGAATCCTTCCATGATGTCACACTGGATATCATCGCAGAAATCACGGAGTTCCCACCAGGTAGTTACTGAGTCAACAAATTCTGCACGTGTCATAGTTGATAAACCCTCCCCGTTTACCAGATTGATTACTTACCAGATTCTGTCACGATACCCAAAAGGGCCGTATGGATCGTCGTCAAACCCGTCGTAATCATCTGCATCATAGATTGTGCAGGCGTTTTTCGGACTGAGGTTTGCGACTCCTGCGCTTTTGTTTCCTGCGCTTCCTCTCCGCCTTCCTCTCTTACGATCGGACTTGCGGGTAGACACGTATGATTTCGAACTGTTTTTTTTTACGTCATCCTGCTTGCTCGTTGTCTGCTGAGAAGAAACCGCGGGCTTTGCCGCAGTGGCAGGAGTTGTGACGGCGGGTTTGCTTGCTGCCGGCGATACATTCGGGCGATTCCCATAGTCATATGCGCCGTACTGATACCCGCCGACATACACCGTCTTATTTACTACCTTGGACTTGGCGTCTTTCAGGAATGCCTGCATGTCAAAGCCATTTCCAAGGATCTGAACCGTGACATCGGCGGTCTCGAACAGAACGTTCTTCGCCATGTCGTAGATCTTGTATGTATATTCGCCACGCTTGTTGTAGATCAGGAAGATGTAGAATGTACTGTCATCCATCTGGTCAAGGATCCGCTCGTACAGCGACGTATCAACACCTGACGGCGTCGTGGACATGTTGACGTGGGAATGTCCCTGCATTCTGATATCGTTGAACACAGCGTCATTCTCGTCGTCATACAACCACATCTGATACTTGACCTGATCGGTTGTAACAGTCGCGCCGGTGACTTCCTGCGGGTAAACGAGGATGTCCGAGATGATGTACTCATCCTTCTCTGGATCATCACCACGCTTGGCTACGCCATGCCATGCGACTTCCTTATCAAATTCCCGGATAAGCGCCTGCATCTTCTGCCAGGCCATCTCCGTGAAGAACACAGTCGCCTTGCGATTGATCGACCCGAAGGTCTTGGTGAAGTTGATTTTCCCGTCGGCGAGCTTCATCCCCTGAAGAGCAAGCTCGAAATCCGCACGGACTTCTTCCAGATATTCCGGCGTCAGCTTAATGATTTTTGCCATCTAATACCCTCCCTTACTCTTCAGCCGGCTCTTCCGCCGGCGTTTCCACCGGAGCTGCTGCCGCCGCAGCGGCTGCTGCCTTTGCTGCCTTTTCCTCATTCAGCCACTTGATCGCATCCTTCGGCGTGACAACATTGCCGTCCGGAAGAACCACGCAACGCATATTGACAGTTGCATTCCCGCAGAAACGATCAACAAACCTGCCCATCACCGCTCCATCTCCGAGATTCAGAGACTTGCACGATGCGATACTCTGCTCAACTGCCCCGATATAATCATGATTTTCAAGACACTGATTGATCAGGCTTACATAATTCCCGAGGCATCGATAAGCATCAATGTGCGGATTCGGCGTATATTCCGCACACTCAGCGCCGTAATACGCATAGTTTTTCAGGCCTTCAACACTTCCGTGCAGGTCAAAGCGATACGCCGCACACATATTCACCTTCAGACGTTGCGTCAGGAAGATTTCCGTCATCAGCATCTTCACATTCTCACGGGTGAACCCATCACCGCGCCGGAGATAATCGTAGAAGTAACTGTCGTCACGGCCGATGTACTTCCGCGCCTGTTCCTCGTCGAAGAAATCCAGCTGCGCCTTCACAACGAATTCCAGGGTAGAATCATCGACCGAACGAAGCACGAGCTTCTTGTTCGCAAGGAAGTAATCCATGAGATCATTGCTGCATTCACCGCTCTTGATCTTCGCGTCCAGACCGAGCGCCATGATCTCACTGTCATGCATCTGCCGAAGACGTTCGCCGATCTGACGATTCAGAGACTCGATATCCCGGCGAATCGCGTCAATGTTGCGGTTTGTCTGATCAAGACGGATACGATCAAACTTCGTCTCAAACCCGGTCAGAAGCTTGCGAACCCTCGCCGCCTCAAAGTCGAACCCCGCCGCAATCTTGCTCAGGGCAGTCAGATACGCTTCACTCGTTTTCAGCCGGCAGGATTCCATCAGTTCACGTTCTTCCGCCGTAATCCCCTGCCCGCTTCCGTGATACCACGGGAAATATGCCAGGATTGCGCTCTGGATATAGTGCATCCGTCTTGTCGTCAGCTGAGAGATGAAGAAAACCGTCGTCTTTGTCTTCGCGTTGACAAAGCAGGCGGTGCTGCAAATCTTACGGAAGAAAACCGTGACTTTCTCAAGATAAGTGAAGTCCGGATAAGCTTGCGGAAGATTTTCTTTCATGGATTCTACCCAAGCATCGTTGGTTTCTTTTTCTGAGTGACAAAGATTGACGATAAACAGATGATTCTTGTACGCAACCGCATCACCGGCCACAAGATCAACCTGGTTCTTCTTGGAGTACGTTTCCAAATAACCTTTGTCGTAACTCGCACGGCGGAATCGCAATGTTACCTTGTCATCCGTGCCCATCCTTCCGCCGAGAAGGGCTCGCATGGTTGAAATGAATGTGAAATCCTCGCTCCGCGCGCCATTTGTGAACTCCCCCATCCACCCGTCGCCATCGATGTTTTCGAAGTAAGCGTTCGCCGCTTCGGTGTTGAAAGGAGTTTCACGAATTACATCTTGGAACATATAATCCCTCCCAGTATTTATTGTTCACGTTTCAGAACCGATTATGAGCGTCGCCGGAGTCGAACCGACAAACCCTACGCCCATGCGATGTGTGAAAAAGAACGCGCTCAAAAAGCGCGTTCGTTACTTCCCCTTCCATTAAAGCATTTCATCAAAGGGGTCAAAAAGCCCCGTAACTACGGGCTTTTCGTGGTTTATTTTTTTCAAACAATCCAGTTTTCACAGAAGAGGGCGGGAAAATCCCGCCCTCCCTATGTATGGTTGCTCAGGCGTTATCCGCCTTCACGACATTCAGCAGGAAGCACTTGCCGGTCGTGATGTTGAAGTCGGCGAAGGTCTTGTTCAGATCGCCGGGCTGCAGGGTGCAACCGTCCAGGTTCATCTGACCACGAGTGTAGTCAACGCCAGCGGCCTCCAGCACGGAACGCAGGGTGGCACCGGACTCAACGATCTTCTCGGACTTGTTCAGATTGTTGCCAACAACGACTTTAACCATGGTATTTTCTCCTTTAATTCAAAAATTTTTAATAAATTTGGGTTGCGAAACCAGGATTTGTAGTTGCGAAACCGGGCCATGTTGGTCACACGGCCCGGTTTTGTGTGGCTGAAACTCAGCCGATGTCGATGTTCTCCATCACAGCGGCGCGCTTCGCCTCGGCCTTGGCCAGAGCCTCGGGGATCTGGGCTTCCAGCTCGATGAGGAGAGCCAGCGCGGCACCGTACTGGTCGCAGACCGCCTCAGCGGTCAGCTCGTGGGTGAGGTCATCACGATCGAGCGTGATGGTGGCGAACCCGTCCTGGGTGGCGGGGCTGAACTCAGCACCGTACTCGCCGAGGCTGCCCTTGCCGGTGGTCATGCCGGCGCGGAAGATTTCCTCCTTGCCGTCCTCACCGCCGTGAAGAACCAGCGCTTCGGGATCGTACTTCTTGAGCTTCTTCAGATCCTCCAGCTTCACCGAAGAAACCACCACAACAGATGCGCCAAGGGTCTTGATCTTTGCCATACTTAGAACTCCTTCCGTTCTATTAAATATGTAGTCATCCGTTAGCGTTACCCGCAGACTGCTTGTGGAAAACCACGGAAGCCGATGCCGTGAGTCTGCATATTCACCGGGCGGGAAAAATCCCGCCCTCCCTATGTATGGTTGCTCAGGCGTTATCCGCCTTCACGACATTCAGCAGGAAGCACTTGCCGGTCGTGATGCCGAAATCGGCGAAGGTCTTGTTCAGATCGCCAGGCTGCAGGGTGCAACCATCCAGGTTCATCTGACCACGAGTGTAGTCGACACCAGCGGCCTCCAGCACGGAACGCAGGGTGGCACCGGACTCAACGATCTTCTCGGACTTGTTCAGATTGTTGCCAACAACGACTTTAACCATGGTATTTTCTCCTTTAATTCAAAAATTTTTAATAAATTTGGGTTGCGAAACCAGGATTTGTAGTTGCGAAACCGGGCCATGTTGGTCACACGGCCCGGTTTTGTGTGGCTGAAACTCAGCCGATGTCGATGTTCTCCATCACAGCGGCGCGCTTCGCCTCGGCCTTGGCCAGAGCCTCGGGGATCTGGGCTTCCAGCTCGATGAGGAGAGCCAGCGCGGCACCGTACTGGTCGCAGACCGCCTCAGCGGTCAGCTCGTGGGTGAGGTCATCACGATCGAGCGTGATGGTGGCGAACCCGTCCTGGGTGGCGGGGCTGAACTCAGCACCGTACTCGCCGAGGCTGCCCTTGCCGGTGGTCATGCCGGCGCGGAAGATTTCCTCCTTGCCGTCCTCACCGCCGTGAAGAACCAGCGCTTCGGGATCGTACTTCTTGAGCTTCTTCAGATCCTCCAGCTTCACCGAAGAAACCACCACAACAGATGCGCCAAGGGTCTTGATCTTTGCCATACTTAGAACTCCTTCCGTTCTATTAAATATGTAGTCATCCGTTAGCGTTACCCGCAGACTGCTTGTGGAAAACCACGGAAGCCGATGCCGTGAGTCTGCATATTCACCGGGCGGGAGGAACCCGGTGAACTTTTGTTTCGCTCTGTGGTAGGGAGGTATTATCATGTCCAGACGTCGGATGGAGCGAAACATAACTTCCCACGTCTGGTGATGTCGCGATGTTATTCCGCGACTTGAGTCATAGCAGGTTCATACACAGGGTTATCAGGATCGTCAAACTCCATGCATTCGTATGGATATTCCTCGAAGAATTCCTCGCCGTTCTCATCCTCAAGGATCATCGGACGTCGAGCGGAAATCCCGTGCTTTCTGTAGAGGTATTCACACATGTGGTCGAGCACATCCTCTGCAATCTCAAAGGATTCGTCGGCACCAAGTGCGTCGATTGATTCATCCATCAGCGCACTGATGTAATCCATCGTTACGCCGCAAAGTTCCTCTTCCCTGTTCTCAATTTCTTCCTGCTGATCTTCCTCATCGGACTCATCAGCGAGACGATTAATCAGGCGCTCTGCGGAAAGGTATTCATCGAAGATTTTCTTTGTAGTCCGCTCACAATCGATTTCATCGAGGCAGACTTCAGAGTAGATTTCACTGTCATCCTGGAAGACTGAGATACACGGGAAACTCCCGGTCCCACGTTCCTCCGCCGAGAGATAGATCTCAATCCCGATGTCTGAATTGCAGGCAATTCGCTCGTAGATGGCGCTGAGTTCCTGCTTCTTCCGATTGAAAAGCCCCCAAACCTCTGTTGGTGCTCGTTCGATTATTTCCATGTTCCACCTCTTGAATTATTGGATTAGTGCCGAGATCACACACTTGAAAATCCTGATCAAAAATGCCGGAAAGTAAAAGATGAACGATGTAAGTCTCCCAACCTCACATTGTCCATCTAAGATATGGTTCAGATCTTCCGCTGTTCCGCGCCAACCAACGGCGCAGATATGAAGGACGTACAGGGTAACAAGTCCGGCGAAAACACAGGTTAATAAAACATGCATTTGAAAACCTCACTTACTGAAAGCGAAAGCGCGTCCGTTACTTCCCATTCCATTAAAGCATTTCATCAAAGGGGTCAAAAAGCCCCGTAACTACGGGCTTTTCGGGGTTTATTTTTTTCAAACAATCCAGTTTTTCACAGCTGTCGTAGCTTCACCTCAAACCTCACGTGTAGAAGATCGGGTAGTTCAGAAGCGTGCATTTTCTACTGCGCTTCAGCTTCTGGACAAATTGCCGGCAGAAATACTCGGAGTCAAACGACCGCTTGAGTAATGCCTGCGTGCTGTTATCTCGGAATGTTACTTTGTAAAACCCGAGGCCGTCATCGTTCGCGTCTGCATAAGTCGTTTTCCCCGCCACGGCAATCCCTCCTATTAAAATGTTACTTTTACAGCGTCCAGATGTCTT
>Ga0256405_10009900_pt1 | contig 12827 bp, 11 predicted proteins | sample RumenRJG_02DNA_FD_189096 | JGI IMG/M metagenome (GOLD analysis project Ga0256405, IMG submission 189096) | Bovine rumen microbial communities from Lethbridge, Alberta, Canada - RJG_02 | ecosystem: Host-associated > Mammals > Digestive system > Stomach > Rumen | place: Canada: Alberta...
AAAAAACTGTACCTGGATGAGATATTCGAACTTATCCCTTCGGAGTTGAACGCTAAAAACAAGCGCTTCATCTTAAAGGAACTGAATAAGAACCTAAAATTCCAAAAGTACGAAAACAGCTTCCTTTGGATGAAGAATGCCGGCGTCGCTATTCCGGTGTACAACGTGGAAGAGCCGCGCATCCCGCTGCTCTTGAACAAACAACGTAACCTTTTCAAATTGTTCCAGAACGACGTGGGCCTTCTTGCCTACCAATACGCTAACGGAATCCAGTTCCGTATTCTCAGTGGCGACGTAAACATCAATTACGGAGCAATCTATGAAAACGCCGTTGCACAGGAACTCTACGCGCAGGGGTTTGAGAGATTATACTATTTCAATAGCAAGAAACAGGGAGAAGTAGACTTTGTCATTGAGATCGGAGACGGCACTGTTCTCCCCATTGAAGTCAAGTCCGGAAAAGATTATGAATACCACCATGCCCTGGCTAACATTCTCGACAATGTAGAGTACAACCTGAATAAGGCTATCATCCTTTGCAACGAGAATGTTTCCATAGATGGGAAGAAAACTTATCTGCCCATCTATATGGCCACGTTCATCCGGAAAAAGCAGGAGATTCCGGGATATTATAGATTGGATCTTATCTTATGACTAAAATCGATAATCCTCATTTTAACCCATTAATTGTCAAGCGGCTACCGCCCCGTTATTTCAACGGGGCGGTAGAGCGCAGGAAGAGTTCGTCCATCTGGACGTCGTCGATGCGGGAAGGGGCGTCGAGCATCACATCGCGGCCCATATTGTTCTTCGGGAAGGCGATGTAGTCGCGGATGGTCTCCTGACCGCCGAAGAGGGCGCAGACGCGGTCGAAGCCGAAGGCCAGGCCGCCGTGCGGCGGGGCACCGAACTTGAAGGCGTTGATGATGAAGCCGAACTTGTAGTCCGCATCTTCCTTCGAGATGCCCAGCACCTCGAACATCCGCTGCTGGACGTCGGCCTCGTGGATACGGATCGAGCCGCCACCCAGTTCCGTACCGTTGAGCACGAAGTCGTAGGCGTTGGCGCAGACACGCTCCAGGTCTTCCTTCTTGTTGCTGTAGAACCATTCCAGGTGTTCCGGCTTCGGCGCCGTGAACGGGTGGTGCATCGCGTAGAAGCGCTGCGTTTCGTCGTCCCATTCCAGAAGCGGGAAATCGACCACCCACAGCGGAGCATATTCGTGCGGATTGCGCAGGCCCAGGCGGTTGCCCATCTCGATGCGGAGCACACCCAGCATGGTCTGGGCTTTGCGTTTCTCGCCGCAAAGCACGAGCACCAGGTCGCCTTTCTGCGCCTCAACGGCTGTTGCGATCGCCTGCAGCTGCTCCGGCGTATAGAATTTATCGACCGATGACTTGACGGAGCCGTCTTCGTTCATCTTGATATAGACCAGGCCCTTGGCACCGACCTGCGGCCGTTTCACCCACTCGGTGAGTTCGTCGGTCTGCTTGCGGGTATAGCCCGCGGCACCCGGCACGGCAATGGCGCCCACATAGGGCACGCTGTCGAAGACGCTGAAACCGTGTCCCTGCACCAGCGGGGTGATCTCGTGGACCTTCATGCCGTAGCGGATGTCCGGTTTGTCGCTGCCGTAATTGTCCATGGCGTCGTACCAGCTCATGCGCGGAATCTTCGGGGCGATCTCCACGCCGATGACTTCCTTGAAGAGGTGGCGCATCATGCCTTCAAAGAGCTCAAGCACATCTTCCTGCTCCACGAAACTCATCTCGCAGTCGATCTGTGTGAATTCGGGCTGGCGGTCGGCGCGCAGGTCTTCGTCGCGGAAACAGCGCACGATCTGGAAATAGCGGTCGTAACCGGCCACCATCAGCAGCTGCTTGAAGGTCTGGGGGCTCTGCGGCAGGGCGTAGAACTCGCCCGGATTCATGCGGCTTGGCACCACGAAGTCGCGGGCGCCTTCCGGGGTCGATTTGATGAGGAACGGGGTCTCGATCTCCAGGAAACCTTTTCCGTCGAGATAGTTGCGAACTTCATGCGCCATCCGGTGACGGAGCATCAGGGCCCGTTTCAGCGGACCGCGGCGCAGGTCGAGATAGCGATACTTGGCGCGGATGTCCTCGCCGCCGTCCGACTCGTCTTCGATGGTGAAAGGCGGCGTCTGCGAAGCGTTGAGCACTTTGAGGTCCGTCAGGCGGATCTCAATCTCGCCGGTCGGAATCCTGGTATTCTTGTTCTGGCGTTCTTCGACGACGCCCGTCGCCTGGATGACGAATTCACGGCCCAGGCGGGCGACCGTCTCGCTGACAGCCGCAGGGGTCGTTTCGTCCACGCGAAGCTGCGTGATGCCATAGCGGTCACGGATGTCCACGAAACTCATGCCGCCGAGGCGGCGGCTTTTCTGAACCCAGCCGGCCAGCGTCACGGTCTGGCCCACATGGCTGAGTCGCAATTCTCCACAAGTATGGGTGCGATACATATATCAGTCGGTTTAATTGTCGTGCGGTTTGATGGAAAGCATCATCCGGTTGCCCCGTGCCAGTTCGGCCGCCCAGAAGAAGTAGCCGTTGGCGGAAAGGTGGATGCCGTCGGTCGTGCAGTCTTCACGCAGGTCGCCTTTCTCATCGGAGAGTACCTTCGCGATGTCGATGTAGAAATAGCCGTAACGGCCCGCGCCGGCGTCCAGCAGCTTGTTGATCTCGGCGGCCCGGTCGTTGAAACCGGCGTAGAACTTGGACTTCGGGTTAAGCGGCAGGATGCTCTGCACATAGAGTTCGGTCTGGGGAAGCTGTTCGCGGATGGTCCGGATCAGTTTCTCATAACGGTCGTACACCGTCAGGGCCGTCGCTTCGGGTTCGTTCACCAGGTCGTTGGTCCCGGTGATCAGGAAGATCTTGTCGGGCTGGTCGGCCACCAGTTCATCGACGCGCTGGCAGACACCGTCCACCACGTCGCCGCTGATGCCGCGGTTCACGATATAGCCCATCGGGAAGAGTTCCGTCCAGAGCGCGTTATTGTTGAGGCTGTTTCCCAGCATGATGATCTTGTTTTTGGTCTCGGGCAACGAACGGAAGATCGACACGCGGTGCTTGTAGTAGTTCGAAACCTCCAGCGGATATTCGCGGTCATTGGCGCGGTTCAGATGCGGCTTGCCGATCTGGCGCTCGATGGCCTGGGCAAGCGCCTCGTAGCCGGCGCCGTTGAGCAGTTTGCCGCCGTCCCAGGAGTAGGTGCTGTCCGCAATGCCTGCGCGAAGTGCCGAATCAATGTCGATAACCTCGAAGCCGGCCTTGAACGACATCTGGACAACCTGGTCGTTGACCGACTTCACGCTTGCCATCTGCTCCTCCGTGAGGATCGGCGAGCCGACAATGTTGAGCCAATAGCATCTCGTCTTGGGCGAGATCTTGCGGATACGGCTGAAAATCTGCTCGATATTGCTTACGATGACGGCATCCGGGGTTCCGTGCAGCACATCGTTCCAGCCGGCACTTACGAAAATCTTCGCAGGCTTGCAGGCCGCGATCTGGTCGATCCGGTAGAGCACGTGCTCGGTGGCGTCATAGGTGATGCCGCGGTTCTTAATCGTCGTATCGGCGAAGAATTCATTCCACAGGCCGCGGTCGATGTAGTCATCGCCGACCATCACGATGTTCTTCGGGTTGACGGGCATTTCGGTGTACATCCCGTTTTTCTCTTCAAAATAAGTGGTATTGGTGAACCACTCCGGCTTTGCGACAGGTTTCTGCGAGCACCCGCAGCAGCAGGCCGCCAAAACGGCCGCCATCGTCGCGACATAAAGGATTCGTTTCATTATCGTTTTGTTTTGCTATTATACATTGAACAGGAAGTGCATGATGTCGCCATCCTGCACCACATACTCCTTGCCCTCACTGGCCAGCTTGCCCGCCGCACGGCAGGCCGCTTCGCTGCGGAGCGCGACAAAATCGTCGTACTTGATGACCTCGGCACGGATGAAGCCTTTCTCGAAATCCGTGTGGATCACACCCGCCGCCTGCGGCGCCTTGTCGCCCTTGTGGATGGTCCAGGCCCGGCACTCGTCGGCACCGGCGGTGAAGAAGGTCTGCAGGCCCAGCAGCGCATAGGCCGACTGGATGAGCCGCACCACGCCCGAATCTTCCAGCCCGATCTCCGAGAGGAACAGCTGGCGCTCCTCGGGATCCTCGAGCTCCGCGATCTCCGATTCGATCTTGGCCGAAATCACGAGCAGCTGCGCGTTCTCCCCCGCCACGGCCTTGCGGACCGCCTCCACGTAGGCATTGCCCGACGCGGCGGAATTCTCATCCACGTTGCAGACATAGAGCACCGGCTTGTTGGTCAGCAGGCAGAATTCGCGGGCGATGCGGCGTTCCTCCGCATTGTCGAGCTCCACCTCGCGGGCATTGCGGCCCTGCTCGAGCACCTCCTTGTAGCGGAGCAGCACGTCCACGGCCTTTTTGGCTTGTTTATCGCCGCCCGTCTGGGCCTGTTTCTGCAGCTTGGAGAGGCGGTTGTCCACGGTCTCGAGGTCCTTGATCTGCAGTTCGACGTCGATGATCTCCTTGTCGCGCACCGGATCGACGCTGCCGTCCACGTGCGTCACGTTCGGGTCGTCGAAGCAGCGCAGCACGTGCAGGATGGCATCCGTTTCCCGGATATTGGCCAGGAACTGGTTGCCCAGGCCCTCGCCCCGGCTGGCACCCTTGACCAGGCCTGCAATGTCCACGATCTCCACCGTGGCGGGAATGGTCCGCTTCGGATGGCAGATGTCCGTGAGCACACTGAGGCGATTGTCCGGCACCGTGGTCGAACCCACGTTCGGCTCGATGGTACAGAAGGGGAAATTCGCCGCCTGTGCCTTCGACGAACTGATGCAGTTGAACAAGGTGGATTTACCGACGTTCGGCAGTCCTACGATTCCGCATTTCAAAGCCATTTCTTTCTTTTTAATTTATAACCTGCAAAGATAGCAAATTATTGATTTTTTTACTATCTTTGGCTGATTAACCACGATCAAAACCCAGAACGATGAAAAAGATACTCTCCAGCCTCGCCGTCCTGCTCTGCGCCTTCGGCCTTGTTTCAGCACAGGACTACAACTGTTTTTCCGTCATCGCCGGCCGCAATGCCACGGTTGACGGATCCGTACTGATGGCCCACAACGAAGACGACCACGGCGAGCAGATGCTCAACATCTATGTCGTTCCCGCCAGTGAAAAGAACCTCCGCTACATCTGGTGCGAATTTCCGGGGATGGAAGTTGCCGACGTGTTCATGAACCAATACGGCGTGTCCGTAGCCTCCAACGGCTGCCCCTCCCGCGAAGACAAGGGTGAACTGACCGGCGACGGCGTCCTCTACGAAATCCGTACATCGATCGCCCGCTATGCCCGCACCGCCCGGGAAGCGGTCGCGCTGGTCGGCACAATGGTCGAGACCTTCGGCTACCGCGGCAGCGGCCGTTCCTATATCGTGGCCGACCCGACCGAAGGCTGGGTGATCTCCGTGGTCAAAGGGAAACACTGGGTGGCGCAGCGCGTCCCGGACGACAAAGTGATGACCATTCCGAACTACTATGTCATCGGGTACGTCGATCTTGAAGACGAAGAGAATTTCGCCGGCAGCGAGGACATCGTGGACTACGCCATCGCCCGCGGCTGGTACGATCCGGCCAAGGACGGCGCCTTCTCCTTTGCCAAGGCCTACGCTTCCCCAAAATCACTGGCCTCCGACAACAACCAGTCGCGCCACCGCGAAGCCTGGGATTATTTCTTCGGCATGGAACATCCCGGCGAATTCGCTTCGACTCCCCGCAAGAAAGTCTCGCTCCGCGACATGATGAACGTCCTTTCGCTCCACGAGCCCATGGATGCCGAAGGCCATCTGGTCAACAGCATCTGCAACGACAATACGGTGCTCTCCACCATCTTCCAGCTCCGTCCGTGGATGGACTTCGACCTGGGCTGCGTGATGTGGAATGCCATGGGACACCCCTGCTGCCAGACCTTCGTGCCCTGGTATGCCGGCATTACCCAGGCTCCGGAAGGACTGGGCCGTTTCAAAACCTGGCAGGAAGCCGAGAAGAAGCACATGACCGACGCCAAGAACAAGCGCAAGAACTACCCGGACCATTTCTACTGGAAGTTCGCCGACAATTGGGATCCCACCCGCGACCCGTCCGCCGAGCAGCGTGAAATCCTCCGGGAGCGCAAGAAATTCGAAAAGGAAACACCGAGAGACTACAACGCCTTCATCCGGAAGTTCTACTAACGGAGCCGCTTGATATACGTGCTGAGCGTGATAACCTGGTCGGTCTTGGCGGCGTAGAAACCCGACTTGGGATTGTGTTCAAGCCCTTCGACGATGGAAGTCAAGGGCGTGGATGCCAGCACTTCGTTGTAGCGCCGGATTTCGTCGAGCTGATAGGTGTTGACGGCATCCCAGAGCCCTGCCAGAACCGGGATTTTCTCCATTTCAAGGCGATTCCACCGATTGTGGGAGGCCAGGTATTCGACGCCCTGGGCGACTTGCTGCCGGGAGAACGACGGGGTCTTTTCCGGAACCGGTTCGACGACGAGCGTATCCACGGCGAGCGTATCCACGACACTCGTGTCTTTGGCTGCGGGTTCTGCCGATGAAATCGGTGCCAGCACCCCGGAAACGGGCTCCTGCGGCTGCCTTTTCCGGCTTCGGTCGCCGGCGCGGAGTCCCACGACAAAACCGATCAGGATGGAGCAGCCCAACGCCACGACGCCGAGGAGTATCCGCCCGAATCCAGGCTCTTTCAAACGATTCTTATCCATTTCCATTGCAACAAAGGATAGCCTGCAGCAGTTGCTGCAGGCTACCGGGTCGGGATGACACGACTCGAACGTGCGACATCTTGGTCCCAAACCAAGTGCGCTACCAACTGCGCCACATCCCGTTGTTCGGCAAAGGTATGAAAAAAATTTGGCATATTTCAGAAAAGCCTCTATCTTTGCATTCCCTACGCTGACAGAAACCCCCGAAGTTTACCAAGCGGCATCGGCCGCTAGCGGAGGCCGGGCAGGGTTGGCCTGTGGGATAGCAAGGCCGGAGCGAGGGGTCTGGGGCTGTGCCCCAGTATAATACGGTGAGGTGGGTGAGTGGCTTAAACCACCAGTTTGCTAAACTGACGTACGGGATTACCGTACCGGGGGTTCGAATCCCCCCCTCACCGCAGAACGAAGAAGGCTTGACGAGTTTACTCGATCAAGCCTTCTTTTTTAGTGCTGCAAAGCCAGCCGTCAGATCTTATGGATCTTCTGGAAGAGCGGCTTCATGCTGACGCGGCTCTCGACGATTTCACGCAGACGGCCGATGGGGATGCGTTCCTGAAGCATCGTGTCGCGGTCGCGGAGAGTCACGCAACCATCTTCGAGGGTATCGTGGTCGATGGTGATGCAGTAGGGCGTACCGATGGCGTCCTGGCGGCGGTAGCGTTTGCCGATGGAGTCTTTCTCATCGTACTGGCAGTTGAAGTCGAAGCGCAGGTCGTCGAGGATTTCGCGGGCCTTTTCGGGCAGGCCGTCTTTCTTGACCAGCGGCAGGACGGCCAGTTTGACCGGAGCCAGGCAGGCGGGCAGCCGCAGCACGACACGTTCTTCGCCGTTATCGAGTTTCTCTTCGGTGTAGGCCGACGAGAGGACGGCCAGGAAGGTGCGGTCGAGGCCGATCGAGGTTTCGATGACATACGGCGTGTAGCTCTCGTTGGTCTCGGGATCGAAATACTGGATCTTGCGGCCGCTGAATTTCTGATGCTGCGACAGGTCGAAGTCCGTACGGCTGTGGATGCCTTCGAGCTCCTTGAATCCGAAGGGGAATTCAAACTCGATGTCTGTGGCGGCATTGGCGTAGTGCGCCAGCTTCTCGTGGTCGTGGAAACGGTATTTCTCGTCACCCAGGCCCAGGGCTTTGTGCCAGGCCAGGCGCGTCTCTTTCCATTTGTTGAACCACTGCATCTCTTCGCCGGGACGGACGAAGAACTGCATCTCCATCTGCTCGAACTCGCGCATGCGGAAGATGAACTGCCGGGCCACGATCTCATTGCGGAAGGCCTTGCCGATCTGGGCGATGCCGAAAGGAATCTTCATGCGGCCGGTCTTCTGGACGTTGAGGAAATTGACGAAGATGCCCTGCGCGGTTTCCGGACGGAGGTAGATCGTTCCCACGCCGCCGTCCACATTGCCCAGCTGGGTGCTGAACATCAGGTTGAACTGACGGACGTCGGTCCAGTTCTTGGTGCCGGAGATGGGGCAGGCGATCTCGCAGTCCACGATGATCTGGCGGAGTTCCTTCAGGTCATTGTCGTTGAGGGCCTTGGTCATCCGGGCGTGGACTTCGTCGTATTTGGCTTTGCTGCGCAGGACGTTCGGATTTGTGGCTCGGAACTGCTCCTCGTTGAAAGCTTCACCGAACTTGCGGCGGCCTTTCTCGACTTCCTTGTTCATCTTTTCCTCGAGTTTGGCCAGGTAATCTTCGATGAGCACGTCGGCGCGGTAGCGTTTCTTGGAGTCTTTGTTGTCGATGAGCGGGTCGTTGAAGGCGCCTACGTGGCCAGAGGCCTCCCAGATGCGGGGATGCATGAAGATGGCCGAGTCGATGCCGACGATGTTGTCGTTGAGATGGACCATCGCTTCCCACCAGTAGCGCTTGATATTGTTTTTCATTTCCACACCCATCTGGCCGTAGTCATACACGGCGCTCAGACCGTCGTAGATTTCGGAGGACTGGAAAATGAAACCGTACTCTTTCGCGTGCGCGACAAGCGTCTTGAAAACTTCTTCTTGTGTCATATCGTTATGTCATTTAATAATTCTTTTACATAGGGCCGCTCCCAAAGCTGGGGATGCGGGATCGTCAGGCGGTCGGTGTGGATCTGGCGGTCGTCAAACAGGACAATGTCGATGTCGATGGTCCGGTCGTGGAAGATCCGGCGGCCCTGGGCGTCGTATTCCGGCTGGTGGCGGGGCCGTCCCAGACGGACTTCGATGTCCTGGCAGATGTCGAGCAAAGCTTCCGGCTCGATCGCGCAATCGAAGCAGACGGCCTGATTGAGAAAGGCCGCACCGTCGAAACCGATGGCCTCGGTTTCCAGCACCTGCGAGCAGAGCATATCGACTTTCAAGGCCTCCGCCAGCAGGGCCTTTGCCTGCTCAAGGTTCCATTCCCGGTCTCCCAGGTTCGATCCCAACACCAGATAGATCATAGCATGCCCAGTTCGAGTTTGGCTTCTTCGCTCATCCGGTCGGTCGTCCATTCCGGCTCGAAGACCAGGTCCACCTGGACATCTTTGACGCCCGGCACGTCTGCGACTGCCTCCTTCACCTGCGCTACAACATCGTCGGCAATGGGGCAGTTAGGCGCTGTAAGCGTCATCCGGATGAACACCTGGCCATCGGCATCGGCCTGGATGTCGTAGATCAGGCCCAGGTCGTAGATATTGACCGGGATCTCCGGATCATAGACCTGGCGCAAGGCCACGATGACGTCGGATTCCAGGTCGTTCTTCCCGGCCGGACGGGCGGCCTGATCCACCGCTGCCGCCGCATATCCCTTGATGGTCTGGATCATCGACACCAGCCCGTTGGCCCGCGTCGGGGAAAGATTCTCCCGCAGACCGATCTTCTCGATGAACGCCTCGTCCGCTGCCAGGATCGCTTCGGGCGTCTGCCCGTTATAGACTTTCAGCAGCAAAGAGATGATGCCCTTGGTGATGATGGCGTCGCTGTCGGCGGCAAAAAACAATTTCCCCTCCTCCTGTCGGCAAGAGAGCCAGACCCGCGACTGGCAGCCGCGGATCAGATGGTCGTCGGTCTTGTCTTTCTCGTCGATCAGCGGCATATTCTTGCCCAGTTCGATGAGATATTCATATTTGTCCATCCAGTCGGTGAAGACGGCGAACTCTTCGACAATGTCGGCTTGTATTTCTTGAATCGTATTCATTTCACTAAGCTATCGGAGCATCGCGGCGGCCCGGCGGAGCGCCGCCAGGAAGGTTTCACATTCCGCGAGCGTATTGTAAGGCGCCAGCGAGGCGCGTAGCATCGAAGTCTGGCCGAAGCGCCGCAGCAGGGGTTCGGCACACATATGGCCCGAGCGGACGGCAATGCCCATCTTGTCGAGAATCTGGGCCAGGTCGGCCGGGAACGCGCCGTCCAGCGTAAAGGAAAAGAGCGGAATCTTCCGCTGCGGGTCACGCGGCAGGCCGTAGATGCGCAGGCCGGGAATGCGGGGCAGTTCTTCCAGCAGGAAATCACGCATGGCGCACTGATTGTCCTGCAGCTGCGGGTCTTCAGCCATCTGGCGGGCCGTTTCCAATGCCGGCGCGAAGCAGGCTCCTGCCACGAAATTGGGCGTACCGGCCTCGAACTTGAGCGGCAGCGGCGCGAAGGTGGTCTTTTCGAAACGGACGGTCTCAATCATCTCACCGCCCCCCATATACGGCGGCATTTCCGCCAGCCAGCGGGTCTTTCCGTAGAGGACGCCAATACCGGTGGGCGCGTAGATCTTATGGCCGGAAAATGCGTAAAAATCACAATCAAGCGCCTGTACGTCAACCTTCTCGTGAACAATTCCCTGGGCGCCGTCCAGCAGGACGGGAACCTCGTAGCGATGGGCTGTTTCGATGATTTCCCGCACGGGGTTCACGATGCCCAGTACATTGGAGATATGGGCGACGGCCAGCAGTTTGATGCGGCCGGCCGCTTTTTCGAGGCGCTGTTGCAGCACTTCCACCGAGATTTCCCCCGCCTCATCGACCGGAAGCACTTCGAGCGAAGCGCCGCAGCGCTCGCAGGCCAGCTGCCAGGAGACAATGTTGCTGTGATGTTCGGCTTCGGAGACCAGGATCCGGTCGCCGGGGCCGACATATCGCTGGCAGAAACAAGTGGCCACCAGATTGATGGACGCGGTCGTGCCGCTGGTAAAGATGACGTTCTCCCGGCCGGGCGCATTCAGGTAGCTGCGGACGGCTTCCCGGCCGGCTTCGTAGAAGTCGGTCGCCTCGGCACCCAGTTTATGAACAGCCCGGTGCACATTCCCGTCGGCTTCCACGCAGAGCCGCTGCTGGAGGTCCAGCACGGCCTGCGGGCGCTGGGCCGTAGCCGCGTTGTCAAAATAGACAAGCGGTTTGCCGTAAATCTGCCGGTCCAGGGCCGGAAAAAAACGTCTTGCATCCATATAATCCTGCAAAATTAACTATTTTTACAGAAAATTTACGAAAACACACGCTTATGTACGAATATATCACCGGCCGCCTCGAAGAAATCACCCCGACCGACGCCATCGTCGAAGCCTGCGGCATCGGCTACGACCTGGTCATCTCCCTGAGCACCTTCTCGAAATTGCAAAGCGCGCAAGGCCAGACCGTCAAACTGTACACCTACCACCAGGTCCGCGAAGACGACGAATCGCTCTTCGGTTTCGCCGACCGCGGCGAGCGCAGTGTCTTCACCCAACTGATCTCCGTCAGCGGGGTCGGCGCCGGCTCCGCCCGGATGATCCTCTCGGCGATGACCGCCGACGAGGTGAAAGAAGCCATCCTCACCGGCGACGTGAACCGTTTCAAAGCCGTCAAAGGCATCGGCCTGAAGACCGCCCAGCGCATCATCATCGACCTGAAGGACAAGATCGGCAAAGGCGGCGGCGAATTCTCCTTCGATGCAGTCCCTGCCAGCTCGCCGGTCCGCGAAGAGGCGTTCGGCGCCCTGACGATGCTGGGCTTCGCCAAGCCGGCCATCGAAAAGACCCTCGACAAACTCCTGAAAGAAAAACCCGACTACACCGTCGAAGAACTCATCAAGCGCGCCCTCAAACTGATGTAATCCGCTTTTCGCTGCTCCCGATGTCCCAAAAAATGGGACATCAAGCGCAAAAACGCCGTAATTTGCTCCCGCTGTCCCCAAAAACGGGACATCGGGAGCACTCCGTCGCGCGCACTCCGTCGTGCAAGCCTGCGCGACAGCAGGCCGAAGCGGCAGGTCTGGGCAGAGCCCAGTAGAAAAAATAACCAAGGGGAACCTCGCAAGAGGCTCCCCTTGAACACATCACATTTTTGATTTTTTACAAATCAGATTATTTGCTCGTACTGCGCAGCAGAAAGGAGCGTATCAAATTCCGACGGGTCGGAGCATTTGATCTTGATCATCCATCCTTCACCGTAAGGATCAGAGTTCACGAGTTCAGGAGCACCTTCCAAGGCGGGATTGACTTCCACCACTTCACCGGAAACCGGCATGAAAGCGTCCGCGACCGTCTTGACAGCCTCGATGGCACCGAACACTTCCTCTTTGGCAAGCGTCTCGCCTTCGGTCTGGATGTCGACAAATACGATGTCACCCAGTTCGCTCTGGGCAAAATCGGTAATACCCACGACGGCAAGGTCGCCTTCCTGGCGTACCCACTCGTGATCTTTCGTGTATTTAAGTTCAGCAGGTATATTCATTTTTTTCCTATTTAAACTATCAATGCGCAAATATAATAAAATTTTTCTTTTACCACAAGATTTTTAGCTGTTTCTTTCCCTTTTCCTGTTTCAACCACGAGATACTTCCCATTCCACATGTATCCCCTTTTCTTTTCTCTTTCCCCCGTTCAACGCGCAGGAGGCGGCATCCCACTATCCCGCACCCTGCCAGAGCCCCCGCCGAGCCCACTCAACCCTGGTCTGACAACCGCCAGTGGCCATACCCACGGGCTCGCACCCTGCTTGAAACTCTCCGAGCCCAATCAACCCCCGTCCGACAACCGCCAGTGGCCACCCCAACGGGCTCACACCCTGCCTGAAACTCTCCGAGCCCAATCAA
>Ga0256405_10009902_pt1 | contig 12826 bp, 2 predicted proteins | sample RumenRJG_02DNA_FD_189096 | JGI IMG/M metagenome (GOLD analysis project Ga0256405, IMG submission 189096) | Bovine rumen microbial communities from Lethbridge, Alberta, Canada - RJG_02 | ecosystem: Host-associated > Mammals > Digestive system > Stomach > Rumen | place: Canada: Alberta | collected...
TTCGATATCGATGGCTTTAAAGTCAGCGGAAATAAGGATATCGGACAGAAGAAACAGACACTCAGGATCACGGATCTTACATCCTCTGATTCTGATGCAGCCTTAAATCTTATGCCCAACGAATGGTATGCTGTTGGTTTCACGCTGATTTCCAGCAATGCAGAAGGTACCGGATATTACCCCGTAAGTAATAGCGCAGTATCTTATATCAACAATGGGCAGACCAGCTTTGATCTATTGACAGTAAATACGGATGGCACGATTTCAGGTGAGCCGGATGATGTGACTCTCGCGCTCACGGATAGCAGCAGAACGACTGCCTGTGTCGATCTGAGTCAGACCATAAACCTCTCAGATTACTTCACCATGGATCCGAGCGGATTAAAAAGAACTGTCACCTATACTTCCGGCAATATGGCTATACTTACGGTATCTGCAAATGGTACGGTTACACCGAAGGCTGTCGGCTCAACTACTGTCACTGCAGCACATGGAAGCAGCAGCCAGTCCGTAACGGTCTATGTAGTAGACCCTGTACTTTCGAATCCAGGCAGCACATACACATACAACGGCAGCTCCCAGAAAGCACCCGTAAAGGCTGATGGAATGGGAACGGATTATACACTGACCTATACGGATACTGAAGCAAGCACGGATGCTGATGGCAAGGGCGATGCCGTAGCAGCAGGCCGGGTCGATATCAGCGTAGAAGGTAGGGGCCTTCTTAATGGCTATAGCAAGACGCTGAACTATGAAATCGGAAAGCTTGATATTCAGCCATATGCAGAAGCAGCAAGCATCACTGTTGATGCTGCCGGAAAAGCACATGTTTCAAATCTCGTTGGACCTGGAAAAGATGCTGCTGGTCTTAGCGAAGTGGATGCGGATGGTCGCGGTGATTATTCCATTAGCACAGTGGAAACCGGATCTACTGCCAGCGGATCAACCTATGATGTAACCATTAGCGGTGAAAATAACTACACCGGTTCCTATACCAGGCCTGTAACATCCACCTATGATGCAACGAACCTGGCCGATATCAGCGAGAAGTTTGACTTCACCCTGGATCAGGATGTTATGCCCTATGCAGGTTTCAGCATTCAGCCGGGCCTGGATGATATTACGATTACTCTGAAGAGTGATGCGGCCAAGAAGCCACTTGATCTTGCGACAAAGAAAAAAATCTTTGAACTGGTTCCGGTTGCGAATGGTGAGAACACAGAAGTGGGTGATGGCGTACTTACCATCCGTGGACTGAGCAGTGCCGGATACACCGGTGAGGTTGCACTTCCCTTCTACATCGCAGAAAACGATATTAATGCAAACTATTCCGCAAGTGATAAAGACCAGAAGGCAGGAACGATCCACATTTCCGTAAAGGATGGAAGCTTCACGGCGTCTGATGATAAAACGACAGCGACCTTGTCAAAGAACTTCGTGCATGGTGATTTCGATCTCTCGAATCTCTTCACCATCACCATGTACCAGTGGACAGACAAGGGAACAAGCCATACATATACCCTCAGTGAAAATGATTACACTGTATGGTCGGATGAATCTGATCCGGGTGCCATCGGTACACATACGGGGACCCTTCATATCACAGGACAGGGTAATTTTACGGGCGAATGGGCAGTTACCTATACGGTAGTGGCAGATATTGCAAAGGATCTTACGGTTAAGACCTATAACAATAAGCGCCTGGTTGGAACGACAACGGCAACCGTGACTGCAGACGGAAGCGTATATAATACGCCTTTTGCTGTAACCTACGATGGAAACGCTGTTACTCCGACCTTTGGAACGAATTTTTCAAGCAACTTCATTGTGTCTGCAGGAAAGATCCTGAAACCGGGAACAGACTATGAAGTGGCATCTTCTTCTTACAAAAATAATACCGATGCAGGCACTGCGAGTGTTGTTCTGAAAGGAAAAGGAGCTTATGCGGGAAAAACGGCGACCCTGACCTTCACGATCAACAGAAAAGCAGTCACGAGTGCAGATAAGCTTACGATTGATGCAGGCTCCTATACTTACGTAGGGCCTAATGTCGAAGTAACACCGGCAGATGATCAGATCCATGTCACACTGAATGGAGGAAAAGATCCTCTGAAGAATGGCAAGAAGCAGTATAAGATTACCGGTGTCAGCAACAATACGGAGGCTGGTACTGCTACGGTAACGGCTGTTTTGAATGATGACAGTAACTTTAGTGGCAGTCTGACCGGTACTTACACGATCGCTCCGCTGGATCTGTCGAATCCTCCTTCCGGGGTGGACTTTACGATCCATACGGAGAATAACGACCAGGATTCCTGGCCGGTAGAGGGAACGGTAAAGGATCCTAAGGCGGTAGAGCCTAAGGTCACCAGTGTCACCTATAACAATGGTGGAACTACAATTACACTTGATCCAAAAGATTACACGGTAAGCTACGAGAACAATACGAAGGTTGGAACGAATACGGCCAAGATTGTTGTTACCGGCAAGGGATCCAACCTCAAGGGATCTGTTAAGAAGTCCTTCAGTATTGTGAAGAAGGATTTCCAGAATCTCTCGATTACCTTAGATGGTACGGATGCAGAGAAGAGCGCGTCCAGAAGTACCAGCGCAGCAACTTACTACGAAGCAAAAGACTATGCGCCTAAGTATAAGGGGGCAGCATATACCCCCAGCCTCACGATCGAAAATGGTGGAGACACCCTTATTCTCGGAACGGATTACAAACTGAGCTGGGATAATAATGAAGATGCGGGAAAATATGACGATAAGATGGGCCCGCATGCAACCATCACCGGTATTAATAACTATAGCGGATCGACGGCTTTCATCTATTTCACGATTCAGCCGATGGAGCTGAAAGAAGCATGGGTAAGTGATGATGTGACCATCGCAAGTGATGGTACTCCTACACTTTCTGTGGTTCGTCCCAGTGCGCTTGGAGACAGAACCCTTAGCCTGGTGAAGGACGGAAAGGGCGATTATAGCATTGAGCCTGACAATGATCCGGATAATGACAGAGAAGAATGGCCAATCAATGCAGGCATGCATACGGTTAAGATTACCGGTAATGGAAACTATACCGGAACAATCAAGAAGACTTACCAGAAGGGCAGGTCTCTTAGTGGTGTCAGCGTCTCCCTTGTAAATCCTTATCCTGGAGTGGATAAAGTATATGATGCGGTAAGCGGTGTATATCAGGTTCCTTACTTAGGTGAGGATGCCATTCTTGGTCGCCCTGCACTTCGGGTAACAGATTCCTATGTTAAGGATGGTGTTCCAACGACGGTTACCCTGAAGAAGGATGTTGACTATACCGTTACCTACACTACGGATCCGAGCAATATCAGCGATGCTACCACCGCTGTTGGAGTAACAAATGCATCCGGTTCCCTTGTCTATGTTGTACTCGACATGGTGAAGGACAGCCAGACCTACTTCGGAAGCAATAGTGGAATCAGATATAAGGTTAATCCGGTTCCGATTACCAATATCAACACAAATAAAGATTCGATTGCGGTTGGCCAGATCTATGCAACCGACGATACCCCGAATGCAGATAAGAGTAAGGTGCCAGGACGTAACTTCGCATACTACTACAATGGCATGAAGAAAGAAGTAACCCCGGAACTGATCTATTATCCTGGCGGTAAGGATAATGAAGGAATTACCCTGACCCCGGGAACAGACTATGATTATTCTACTTCGTCCATCTCAGCAGATGTAAATGCGGCTGGAAGCAGTTATCTTCTTCCTATTACCGGTAAAGGAAATTACAGTGCAGCATTCAACATGCCTGTCACGGTAATCAAGACACCTCTATATCTGGGTGCGACCTACAGTGGAACGACCCTGATTGCAGCAAAGCCTAGCATTATTGATGGTCAGGAGACCTATACTGTTGACGGAACGGGATATGCACTTCAGTACACGGGTCAGGCGCTTTGCATCGAGGACCTTGGACTGAAGTTCGGTCTGACAGAAGATGATGCAGCTGTTAAAGAAAGTGATGCAACCTTCCATGTCACATGGGCGAATAACCAGAAGCCTTCATCTGATGAGGATGGTTATGCAACAGCGACACTGACTCCTGCAAATGATAATTACAGCGGTAGCTTGATTGTGAAGTATGCCATTGCACATCTTACGATTGATCCGCAGTATACAACGGTGTCCGATAGTCTTACCTATAACGGTAAGCGTCAGGAACCGACCATTATTGTTAAAGACAAGGAAAGCACTCTAACAAGAGATGTGGATTATACCGTTTATTACGAAGACTCTGCCGGAAAGAAGATTACAGACGGTGGAGCGGATGCAGCACCCTATGCACCGGGACTCTATAATGCAGTCATTACTCCGGCAGGTGTATATAAGGGATCTGCAAGCTACAAGAAGTCCTTCACGATCTATGGCGACATCGAGGTGAATTCTGATCTCTTTGAAGTAGATGGTTCTCCCAGCGACCAGGAATTTACGATGACGCTTGCAGATGGAAAGCTTGTATCCCAGGAACTGACGGATTACATGAATTCCAAATATAAACTGACCAGAAAGAAGAGTGGAAATATTGCTTCTGATACCGCAACAGAGCTGGTAGAGGGTGGTAATGGTGACTATAAGGTAACCATGGATCTTCCCAACAAGCCGGGAACCGGTATTGTCAAAGTGACAGGTCAGGGATTCTATAAGGGTACCTTGAAATATACAGTCACCATGCAGGGATCTCTCAAGGATGCAGAGATTAAGTTTGGCTCCGATCAGTACGCATATAATGGAGGCCAGGTACGTCCTAACGATGTAAGAGTAATGTATAAGGGGCAGAACCTCGTCGAGGGTACGGACTATATTATTACTTACAGCGATAATGCAGACGTGACGACAGTTGGAACGAAGAGCCTGACAATCTCTCCGGGTACCAATAAGCTCTATGGTGATGAAAAGACAGCTGCCTATGAAGTGAAATATGATCTGTCTACCGCTAAGGTAAACGAAAAGAAGAGCCAGGAATATGACTATATTGGTAGTGAAATCACCTTCCCGGATCTTACGGTAAGCTGTGGTGGAAGACCCATTGAATTGAATCTTCTTACTGTAGCTTATGCAAATAATGTAAATCCCGGTCAGGCAACGGTAACGATTACGCCGAAGGATGCATCTTCCCCCGTATTTGGTGAAGCAATCTGGAAGTTTAATATCAAGCAGATCAGCCTTAAAACCAACGCGACGATTACCTTCAATGATGGCGAATGGGGCGATGGGATTGCTAAGGATGCCAAGTATGAATACAGTGGCAAGGAGATCCGTCCGGAGCCTAAGGTTCTTGTAACTTACACGGATAAGGATAACAAGAAGCTCACGAAGACGCTGACCTCGAACGATTACACGGTTGAATATTCAAACAACAAGAACAAGGGTACTGCAACGATCCGTGTGACAGGTAATGGCCAGTATGGTGGTTATAAGGACTTCTCCTTCACCATTACACCTCATGCACTGACCTCTGATATGGTTGAAGTTGTTACTCCGGTTTATTATGCCGGATCAGCAACTCCGATTCCGGTTGTTAATGTAACCTTCAATGGCGAAACACTTTCGACCAAGGACTACACTACTTCCGTTACCAAGGATACGAATTACGAGAGTAATATGAAGTGCAAGGTAACGGTAAGCGGAAAGGGCAACTTCAGCGGCGATTATACAGAAGAATTCACAGTAGCTCCTCGTGATCTTGGGGACGGTAAAGTGATCATCCCGACAGAGAGCAAGGAAGTAACCTATACCGGAAGCTCGGTAGAAGATGAACTGAAGAAGATTGATGTTCAGGTGGATAAGGGTGACGGTACCATGCAGTCCTTGAAGCGTGGTAAGGAATATACTCTGACCGTTAACCAGAAGGGCAATGGTGGTGCAGATGTTGTCACGACGAACTCTGATGGTACTTTGAACATCTTAAGACCAGATCTTTTGGTTGATGTAAGTGATTTCCAGATTACCATTGATGCGGTAGAACCTCACTTCACTGGTCAGCTCTTAGATGAGTTCAAGATTGTTCCGAAGAGCTTAGAAGTTCCGGAAGATGGAGCGGATGATTTTGAAATCAGCCTGGATAAAGAGGATAATCCATACACCGGAGCGAAGGTTACTCCTACGGTAACCGTGAAGGATAATGGAAGAGTTGCTGCAGAACAGACCTTGGTCCTGAAGAAGGATTATACTGTCACCTACGAGAATAACGTAGATGCAGCCGGATCTTATGAGGACAAGGCACCAACCCTTGTTGTCACTGGTAGTGGAAATTACACGGGCGTCCGTCGTGTTCATTTCAACATTGGTACGAAATTAACCGCTGATAATACAAGGGTCAATGTTCTTGGATGTGAACGAGCACCCGCGAACGATAAAGAGAAAACACATACTTACGATGGTATGGCACATACTCCGAAGGTAGAAGTTATCTATAACAAGACGACCCTGAAGAATCTTGCAGATGATGCAGCCGGACAGTATGAAGTTAAGTATGTTGGTTCTTCTCTCGGTCTTGTAGATGGTCAGCCTGCTTATGATGGAGATACTATCCATGTTGGCCAGACGGAACAGACGCAGACAAAGGTTGTAACGATTACCGGTAAGAACGGATACTACGGAACGGTAACCGGAACCTACAAGATTCGTCCTAAGAAAGCGAATAACATTAAGATTGTTCCTGTCCTTGATTATGATGCTGACAAGAAGGAGTACTACACGATCTATGATGGTAAGGCAGCTACTCCGGATGCGATCGTCTATGATCTTGATATCTCTGACAGTGTTCCTTTGGATTCTGAAGGAGCAAATGATGCATACGATATTACCGGTTATGAGAATAATACGACTGCCACGACAGGTGAGCCGGCACTCATCAAGGTAACCATGAAGGGCGATTACGCAGATACTGCGATGAACACCCAGACTGCGCCTTTTACAATTCGTGGAAAAGCACTTACAGATTATGCTGCAAACCTTGCGGATGCACCTGATGTTAAGAGAGAAAACGATCTGAAGAGCCCTGGTGCTTACTATAAGTACACCGGTTCTGAAATCTATCCGAATGTGCAGTTTACGAATGGTGGAGAAGTTCTTCCCATGACGGCAGGTAAGGATTATAGCATTACTTATGTTGAAAGCGATGCAGAGGGTAATCCGGTATATGAAGAGGTAGAAGATGCGGACGGTAATACAATCCGTCGGTTGAAGAAAGTATCTCCTGTTAATGCAGGCCTCTATGTTGCGGTTGTTGAAGGCAAGGGCAACTATAGCGGAACCTGGAATCTGCCATACTACATCTATGCTGATCTGAAGGATGCAGAGGTTTCTGATATTGAGCCTCAGTTCTATCAGGGCCCGGGACAGGATCCTCATCCTGAAATTTCCGTCAAGTTAGCAGGGAATACGCTAACGGAAGCGAAAAAGGCACATGATGATGTGGAAGCGGTAAAAGGTGATTATTACAGGGATCCTGCATCGGATACCAACTTCAAGTCGGATGGTAAGATTGTCCTGACATCGGCAAGAGATTACTATACCGGTACCAAGACAGTCTCCTATGAGATTTCTACCGATGGAAAATATCTCACAGCAGAGATTGATGGAAAAGCTTATACCTATACAGGTTATCCGATCGGTGACGATATCAAGATTACTCTACCGAACGGAACCGTAGTATTCGACGCAGCTAAGCGCGAAGACTATCCAGATACCACCATCACTTACGAAGAAGTGAAGATAAATCCTGACGGTGATGATAAGGAGAAGATTGAGGTTGATCCTGAGGTTGGCCCGATCGAGGCAGGTATTGTCACTGCAACCATCACAAATATTACGGCTGGTAGCGAGACAGGCCTCACCAAGACAGTAAGATACAGCATTCTTCAGAAGAATATTAATTCAGATGAGGGCGCTACAGATAATACCAGACCTGTGACTGTAAGAATGCCAATAAGTCGTACTTATGATGGTAGCGCACAGGAAGTAAAGCCTGTGATTTGGTACAATGGTCTGAATCTGAAGGAGGGGGTTGACTATACCCTGTCCTATGCCAACAACATAGAGCCGGGTACTGCAACCGTCATGATTAAGGGTATTAATAACTTTAAGAATGACCGTTACGAGACTTTCGTCATTACGCCGGCACCTGTGTACAATCTTGAGGCAACTCCGACCAGTGCATCCTCTGTGAAACTGACCTGGAATCATGCTCATAATGTAACAGGTTATGAGATTAACAGTGGCGGAGATCATCAGAAATATTATGGAACAACAAGTAGCAACAGCTTTGAAGTAATTGGACTTGAGTCCGGCAAAACATACCAGTTCAGTGTCAGAAGCTATACGATGCTGAATGGTGAGAAGAAGTGGAGCGAATGGTCTGAAGTAACAGCCATGACCGACATCGCTGCACCCTCTGATGTGAAGGGGGGAACCGGAAGCAAGGGTACAGCAACGATTAGCTGGAGCAAGAGTGCCAATGTGGATGGTTATGCTGTTTATCGTGCGACCAGCCTGGATGGCAATTATGCACTGGCAGCGACAGTTCCTCTTCGATATGGTTCATATACCGATCGTTATGCAACGAGCGGAAAGACATACTATTACCGGGTTCGTGGATACAAGTCCGATGGAAATGGCGGCTGGATCTATGGCAGCTATTCCAGTCCGATCGCGGTAACAGCCCAGTAGTTCCTATGAACTAATTGAAAAAGTAAGAGAATTACATCCAGTTTGTTTTCCGAAAGGAGAACTACTGGGTGTGATTTGCGTGCCTTTATGTTAAACTGAAAATTAGTATAAAAGCACGATGGAGGAAGCATGTTATTCCGAAAGAATGATGAATCAGAATTCAACGAGTTTTGGGGCCTGCCGGGTGAAGATGATGAAGAGGTTGATGAAGGAAGAGTCAACGAACGGACCGAGGCGAATGCTGATCAAGAACCAAAAGAAATAAAAGAGAATACAGTCAAGACTGAGAAAAAGAATAAGAAGACGAAGGGTCTTTCGGATGATATTGCGAAAGCAATTACGGAGAAGACAGGACGTACGGAAGCAGATGATGAGATTTCTCACCGGTATACGATCGGCGGCTATACATTTCAGACTTATTATGAATACCGTAACGCAGAAGATGATGTGCGTCGGATTGAGGTGTTAAGACAAGAACTTGACCTGCAGGATCCGGAAGTCGCAATTCGTGTGTACAATATGATCCGTGAGGGCCAGATTGTATTTAAGAGCCCAATTGGAGAAGAGTTTTTCAGCCATGTGGCAGATATTGTGGCGGACAAGTCTGTAGATCTCCTGGAAGATAAGGCGGTGGTCGATGAAGCGGAAGGCGCAGCCAAGGGACAGAAAAGGCTGGCATCTCTCATCCTGGTGCTTGCGATTTCGGCGTTCATCTATTTTGCATATTCAGAAATCTCGGATATCAGACAGACGAGAAAGCTATCTCAGCTTCGTTCTGAGACGAGTGTAAGTACAGATACTGCCAAGGAAGATAAGGCAGAAGAAAAGGAGGAGCCCTCGAGCGTGGGCTCGAATAAAGATACGGCAGATACGAATGCCATGCAGTATGATTCTGCCGGAAATCCGGTGAACAGCCTGACGATAAGACAGGAGTACACTGACCTTTTGAGCCAGAATCATGACTTCGTTGGCTGGTTGAAGATTCCTGACACGGAGATAGATTATCCTGTTGTATCAAGAGTCAATGATAATGATTTCTATCTCAATCATGCATTTGACGGTTCGGATGATAAGAATGGTACGATCTTCATGGATTATCGTGCAAGTATCACGACACCGACCTGTAACACTATCATCTACGGACACGATATGAAATCGGGAATGATGTTTGGTACTCTGTCGAATTATCTGGATGAGTCCTACCTCTCAGATCACAAGGTAATAGAGTTCAACACACTCTATGAAGACAGAGCTTATGAGGTTGTGGCGGTTGGTTTATCCCAGGTACAGGATAATTCTGAGGATGGATTCCGATATTACAACTTTATAAATGCGGAAAGTAAGGCGGATTGGGACGCTTTCCATGACTTTGTAAGTTCTGTAAATGTATATGGGGAGACGGTGGATATCGAACCTACCGATCAGCTTCTTACCCTGTCTACCTGTAATAGTTATCTTGCTGACGGAAGACTCTTCGTCCTTGCCAAGAGAATTGATTAGGATTCATGGAAGGTATTTTCTATTTATTTCGTAAAAATAGGCATCAACCAGTAGAAATAGTAGGAAACTAGCGGTATAATGAATAAGATATAGTAGGCGTGAAGGTTATATGGAAATAGCTTCACATCATTTTCAACCAGGTGCGGAGAATGAAGATGAAACGTGGAACAAAAATAGGCTGGCTGCTTGTTGCGCTATCGGTTGTACTTAGCGTATGGGTATTGATTGGCTCGAACTCGAGAGCAGATGCTTCAGATTATACAGTCGAAGGCGGAATCCTTACGCACTATAACGGTGCCGGAGGCGATGTAAATGATATTCCATCAGGTGTAGAAACGATTGCGGCTTCAGCATTTGAGAATAATCAGAAAATCACTTCAATCACAATCCCGTCGAATGTGAAGACAGTTGAGAGTTCAGCATTTATGGGCTGCCAGAACTTACAGTCCGTAGATATGTCATCATCTGCTGTTACTGTTATTCCGGCAAATTGCTTCGATGGAACCTCTTCTCTTACAAGTGTGAATCTTCCTTCCGGAACAACAACACTTTCAACGAAGTGCTTCAATGCAAGTAAGCTCGCAAATATAACCATTCCTGCAGCAGTCGCTGTTATTGAATCTGATGCGTTCAGCCTCTGTGACAATCTCGGTTTCATTACCGTAGACAAAGCGAATGCAAATTACAAGAATGATGATAATGGTAGCCTGATCAATAAGACAACTTCTACCTTGGAATTCGTTCCGAGAGGATATGCTGGATCCGAATATACAGTAGCAGATGGTGTAACCACGATCGGCAAGAATGCCTTCCAAAGCAATACCAATATCAAGAAGGTGACTTATCCTGCATCGGTCACCACAATTCTTACCAATGCTCTTTCGAACATGACAAGTTATACAGATCCTTATTTTCCGGCAACCATCACAACGATTGAGGAACAGAGCAACTGGAATCCAGACAGAATCCGTGGTAGCGAGAACAGCGCGGCACAGACTTATGCCATGAATCATGGCATCTATTTCGAGACGACTGCTGGTGATGATGGAGCAATTCAGTATACCGTAAGTTTCAATACAGACGGTGGCACCCCTCAGGTTGCAAACCAGCTCGTAAATGCCGGGACAATGGCGACAGAACCTACAGACGCAGTGACCAAAGAGGGTTATACCTTTGCAGGGTGGTTCGCAGATGGAGCCAGCACAAAGTTCGATTTTGCGAATACGGCAATTAATAATGACATTACTCTTACTGCACATTGGACGACAGCTGGTGGAGATACACCTGGTCCCGGAGGCAATACCGGAAAGACCCATACCGTGAACTTTGTATCGGACGGCGGTACACCGACCTACAACAGCGTCACAGTAAAAGATGGTGAGACGGTTGCTAATCCCGGAAATCCTGTGAAGGAAGGATATACCTTCAACGGTTGGTACAATGGAACGCAGGCATTCGATTTTGCGAATACCAAGATCACATCAGATCTCACTCTGAAAGCGAAGTGGACAGCGAAGTCGAGTACATCGGATAAGACCTTTACCGTAAGCTTTAATGTAAACGGTGGCAGCGGTTCCTTCGCTGCGCAGAGTGTTAAGTCAGGTGATACCGCATCTGATCCTGGTGCTCCGACAAGAGAAGGATATACCTTTAACGGCTGGTACAATGGAAGTTCAAAATATGACTTCACCACGCCGGTAACCGGCAATATTACGCTGAAAGCCATGTGGACAGCAGATACGATTGCCAAGAGCAATAAGAAGAATACATCCACGAATGGATCTGCAGGTAATGCAGCAGCAAATGGTAAGGATGATACTCCGGCAACGGCAGGCCCGGTGGATGCGAGATACTTCCTCTGCCTGGCAGTCCTGCTGGCAGGTATAGCATTCCTGGTATACAGCAGAAGCTCGAAGCTGACCTACGTAAGTAAGAACAGCAAGAGAAAATAGTGACGAGCAATGAGAATGGAGATGCTCCCCTGAGAATTCAGGGGAGCATTTTTGTCAAACAAAGCAGCAGGACAAGGGAAACATAGATGATATGGGGGGGGACAATGGCTACGAGAAGTGAAGAAAGACTGGCCCGGTAGAACCGGACCAGTCTTTTTAATACGTAAATATGTCAATCCTTGAACAAGATATATCTAGCTTTAACTTATGCGTTCTCGCCTCTGGCAAGCTTGGTGATGGTTGTCAGACCATTCTTGACGGGAGGCAGGCTGATGATAATGATTGTGATAACTGCTTCTGCCAGAAGGAAGGAGTAGTTATATGCGAAGGGATAGATTACAGCAAGGCTCTTAGGGAAGTTGTCAGGCATATAATCCATCCAGAAGAGGTAGCCACCGATGACGTGGAAGAGTCCACGTACAATCACTGCGCAGATATATCCAAGTAAAAGGCCGTGCTTTTTATTTCTGAAGAAGCCGGAGATGCCCAGTGCGGTAAATGCGAAGAGGTAATCCATGCAGACCTGAAGAGGGGAGAGCATGTATGAACCGCCGGACTGCATTAGCTGTAGCATAGAGAAGGCGAATGCGGCAGTGAAGCCAACACCGGGGCCGTACCAGTATCCGATCAGGACGACAAAGAGCATAGAGCAAAGA
>Ga0256405_10009903_pt1 | contig 12823 bp, 8 predicted proteins | sample RumenRJG_02DNA_FD_189096 | JGI IMG/M metagenome (GOLD analysis project Ga0256405, IMG submission 189096) | Bovine rumen microbial communities from Lethbridge, Alberta, Canada - RJG_02 | ecosystem: Host-associated > Mammals > Digestive system > Stomach > Rumen | place: Canada: Alberta | collected...
CCTTCGCAGACTTCACAGGCAGCCTGATAGGCCTGCTGCCGGATTTCTTCCAATGCATCTTCCTGTACATGTACCAGTTCCATCTTTATCCTCCTTATTACGAATCCTGCAGGATTCTGCGGAAAGAGTCGATCAGTCCTCCGCGGAAGCACAGGAGCATAGAGCCCGCAATGCCGAGCAGCGCCTGCGCAATCTCATAGGGAAGCTTGATCATCGCATATTCAAAGGTACTGTAGATATAAATCTTTCCCAGTGTATATAAGGTGACCATGATCACAGCTCCGGCAACGAGGCTGATCAAAGCAGCTGTCTTGCGATGGTGCGGAAAGAGATTCCTGAAGAGGAAGGAAATCGCAACTGCCTGAAGTCCGTGCGCCGCAAGGGACACAAACATCGGAAGAGGATAAAACAGAAAATCTCCCAAAAAAGCACCGACGCCGCCCACAATAAAGGCTGCGACGGGATCCAGCAGCATGGCTGCCGTACAGATCACCACATCGTTCAGATACAGATGGCCGCCAGGAACAGGGACTCCGAACGCACACAGTGCTATGTTCATTCCCATAAAGATTGCCGTGGTCGTGATCCATTTGGCCTTATTGACTTCTCTCAATGTCACCTTCCTGCTTTTTCTGGTTGTAATTCCTGTCATATCTGCCTCCCGGTATAGATGCGGCCCGGACATTTTTTCATTTATGCGCTTTCGGGCCCACTGTATACAAAGACTCTTTTTTTATGAATAATAAATAGTGCAATATTATATTTTACCTGACGGTATTACATTTCTTTTATTTTTACGCAAACAGTCTCTGTTTTTGAAACGTACTATTCGTCAACTGTTAATTTCACAGTATAGCATCAACTGGCCTTGTAAAAAGTGCCAATTTGATAGTTTTTATCCAGTCCACTTTGAAAGTGCCGGAAAACCGAGGCAAAAAAGCCCTCCGGATCATCCGGAAGTCCCGCCCCGGTTATATCATGCCGTTCCTTCGACACCTTCGTCAGTCCTTTTTTTCCATAAAGATCTTGCGGGTCACGAAATTGTATACCATAACGATGCCTGTCGCACCGATCTTGGCGAGAAGTTCGGCCGCGCGGGGATGCAGGAGTGCCTGCAGCTGCGTCCAGTTCCCGTAGATCAGATCGACACAGACATAGAGGATCAGTTCATTCAGTCCCAGGCCGATCACACTCAGGATGAGATAGATCGTAAACTCTTTCTTTCTGGAAAGGTCGTCTCTGCGCACAAAAACGTATTTCATGCTGAGCAGATAGTTCACGACGACGGAGACGGAAAAGCCGATCACGCCTGAGATCAGGTAGGGGATCCCGATAAAGTTACATATTGTGTACAGCCCCGTGTCAATCACAAAACACAGAGCCCCTACCACACCGAATTTCAAAAACTGCTGTATTATTTTGCCCAATCTTGTTCACCTGTTTCAAAAGCGGAGCAGGTCCGACGGCACCGCTGGATTCCCATTCCTCCGGGAAGGACTTAACTATTCGTAATATACTGCCGGCTCATGAGGCTGCCCTGCGATATCTTTTGACCGGCTCTATGATCGTCGCAAGCATAATGGTATTGATCGGGATCATGACCATTTCCTTCACAAATCTGGCACCTATGACAGCAACAAACCCGTTTCCGTACAATATGGACAACCAGATACTGTTGAGCAGGATCCCGCAGACGATAGTATACACAATCTGGCTCATCAGGATACGGGAAATGCCGGGCTTTTGTCTGTAAAGAAAACAGCCGAAGATCACGCCCGATACCATGGATGTAATGGTAAATCCGGGGAAAAAAGGTCCGGTAGGCTTGACCAGATAGCCTCCGATATCCGAGATCATGCCGACCGCACCGCCGACTACAGGGCCGAAGAGGCAGCCTGACAGCGCGATGGGAAGCATGGAAAAACGGATCTCGATCAGCTGTGTCACCGGGATCTTGAAAAACCCCAGAATGATGGCGATTGCCGACAGAAGGGCTGCACTCGTCATCACGCGAAGATCGCGGAGCGGAGCAAACATGTTTTCTTTATTTTTGAACATAAAAACACCTCCTTTGCAGCTTTTTCTCCATTACTACATCGGAGGCGTTATATACGCTTGAGACGTAGCAGCGGGATGCGGCGGCGGAACCGCAAGGAAGATCCCCTGATCCATACGCGAGGGAAACTCCTTTTCGTCCCGGTGACAACTCCCTGTTCACCAGGCACTTGACGCTCCGCAGCCTACTCTGCACGATACTATTTATTTTTCAGAACTTTACAGCTCCTGCTGCATGATTATTATACTGTCGGACCACGAAAAATAAAATATGAAATCTGTGATTTTTATATTACTTTTTTATGATCCGATGATCAGATTTAAACGGCTGCCAAACGGCCTGCAGGCGGTTGGGATAACCGATTATTTCTCTGCTCCTCTGCTCTCTCTCTGGATGACGTCGTGTGCGCCACCCTCCACGATACTGGTCGCGGATACGAGTGTGAGCTTGGCCTTCTGCTGGAACTCGGGGATGGTGAGTGCGCCGCAGTTGCACATGGTGGATTTGACCTTGAGGATGGTCTTGGCGACATTCTCTTTCAGAGGGCCGGCATAAGGAACGTAGGAGTCAACACCCTCTTCGAAAGTGAGTTTCTTGTCGCCGCCCAGGTCGTAGCGCTGCCAGTTGCGTGCGCGGTTGGAGCCTTCACCCCAGTACTCTTTAACGAAGGAGCCGCCGACGAGAAGCTTCTCGGTCGGGCTCTCGTCAAAACGGGCAAAGTAACGGCCCAGCATGACAAAGTCAGCGCCCATTGCCAGTGCCAGAGCGATATGGTGGTCATAAACGATACCGCCGTCGGAGCAGACGGGAATATAGATGCCGGTCTTCTCATAATACTCATCACGTGCCTTGCAGACCTCGATCAGGGCAGTTGCCTGACCGCGGCCGATGCCCTTGGTCTCACGGGTGATGCAGATGGAGCCGCCGCCGATACCGACTTTGATGAAGTCAGCGCCGCACTCGGCCAGGAAGAGGAAGCCTTCCTTATCAACAACGTTGCCTGCACCGACCTTGACGGTGTCGCCGTATTTTTCACGGATCCAGGCAAGTGTCAGCTTCTGCCACTCGGAAAAACCTTCAGAAGAATCAATGCACAAAACATCCGCGCCTGCCTCGACCAGTGCGGGAACGCGCTCTGCGTAGTCCCTGGTGTTGATACCGGCACCAACGACATAGCGCTTGTGCGCATCGAGCATCTCACCGGGGTTCTCCTTGTGGGCGTCATAGTCCTTGCGGAAAACGAAGGAAACAAGACGTCCGTCCTTGCTGATGACAGGGAGAGCATTGATCTTGTTGTCCCAGAGCATATCATTTGCTTCACTTAAGGTCATTCCCTCATGGCCGTAGACGATCTTGTCGATGGGTGTCATGAAGGTCTCGACCTTTGTATCGAGAGGCATGCGGCTGATACGGTAATCACGGCTTGTGACGATACCGACGAACTTTCCGCTCGCGGTTCCGTCTTCCGTAACTGCCACTGTGGAATGTCCGGTCTTTTCTTTCAGCGCAAGAATATCCGCAAGAGTGGCATCAGGGCAGATATTGGAATCGCTGGGGACAAATCCGGCCTTATAGCCCTTGGCGCGAGCGACCATAGCCGCCTCGCTCTCAATGCTCTGAGACCCGTAAATAAAGGACACGCCGCCGCTCTGAGCCAACGCCACTGCCAGGCGGTCGCCGGATACAGACTGCATGATCGCGGAGACCATGGGGATGGTCAGCTCGATCGCAGGCTTCTCGCCCTTACGATATTTGACAAGAGGAGTTTTCAGGGATACATTTGCAGGCATGCATTCGCAAGATGAAAAGCCCGGGATCAAAAGATATTCATTAAAAGTGTGAGAAGGTTCGTTGATGTAGATAGCCATGTATTTCCCTTTGTCCTTTCTTTTTGAATCTCTGCAGCCCGGGACGCATAAATACCCTCATCTGCAGAAACCGCAACTGTTTCTGTCAGTTGTTTCCTGTTCTTATATGGTTCATTTTGGTAGATTTCAGCAAGTATACTATTTGAAAACAAGAATTGCAATACCTGTTTTAACAATCCCCGGGACATATACGCCACATATCTGAGTCATATCTCAATCGTGTTATCTGTGCACGTCCTCTCGAGGTCATGTACATGTAATGCTGCGTGCGGCGATTCCAATGCGCCTGCGCACCGAACCCCCGCAATATACAAACAGATCAATATCCGGAAAAAGTCAAAAAACATTCCCAAAAAGCAATCGCAAAAAAACGCCATTATCGGCTTTTCATTTTTGATGATTACATATATAATAAGAAAAGTGACGGCCTGAACATGCGCAGAACGCCTCTTTCAGGTCCGAAATTCACATAATATCAGAACTCATTTTACGAAGGAGGATTTCAAATGTTAGTTTCTGCAAAAGAAATGGTCCAGGCCGCTTATGCCGGTCACTATGCGATCGGTGCTTTCAACCTCAACAACCTTGAGTGGACAAAGGCAGTTCTGCAGGCCGCTCAGGAGTCTCAGGCTCCCGTCATCGTCCAGGTTTCCGAGGGCGCAGGCAAGTATATGGCCGGCTTCAAGAATGTTGCTGACATGGTCAGGAATGTCATCGAGTATCAGAAGATCACTGTTCCGGTAGCTCTTCATCTCGACCACGGCACATACGACGGCTGCAAGGCCTGCATCGACGCGGGATTCTCCAGCATCATGTTTGACGGCTCCGCTCTTCCCTTCGAAGAGAACGTTGCCAAGACCAAAGAGCTCGTTGCCATCTGCAATGAGAAGGGCATGTCCATCGAGGCGGAAGTCGGCGCGATCGGCGGCGAGGAAGATGGTGTCGTAGGTATGGGCGAGTGCGCAGATCCCGATGAGTGCAAGAAGATTGCTGACCTTGGCATCACCATGCTGGCAGCAGGCATCGGCAACATCCACGGCGTATATCCGGAAGGATGGCCGGGACTCCGCTTTGACGTTCTTGATGCGATCAAGGACAAAGTCGGCACCATGCCTCTGGTTCTCCACGGCGGTTCCGGAATTCCGGATGCTATGGTTCAGGATGCCATTAAGCGCGGCGTCTCCAAGATCAATGTCAACACTGAGTGCCAGATCGCTTTTGCGAAGGCAACCAGAGCCTACATCGAGGCCGGCAAGGATCAGGCAGGCAAGGGCTTCGATCCCCGCAAGCTCCTCGCTCCCGGCGCCCAGGGTATTGTCGACATGGTCAAATACAAAATCGAAGTTTTCGGTTCTGCAGGCAAGGCTTGATAGAGACCAGTCTGATTATCGGGCCTGCTTTGCGAAGCAGGCTGAAAAGAAAGCGGCTGCAGCCGCGTAAAACTTTTGCATAACTGCAGTCAACAAGGAGGCAGATTCCTGCGGGAATCTGCCTCCTTTTGTTTTACAGAGATGTTTTAGATCTTTTTAAAAAATACTGTAAAGGTTTTTTCTATCTCATGCATTTTCTTTAACTGATCAGCCGAGCTTTTTGTACTCTTCCAGAATCACATTATACATGCGGCTGTCTTTTTCGACACCTGTGTATTTGACGATTGCAGCTTCCACACCGTTGTCGGCAATGTACTTCTGCAGTTCATCCGCCTGGGCATCGTCCTCAGCCTTGAACTTCAGAGCGCATGCAACGCCCTTGAGCAGATAGGAGTTGTCCAGACCGTAAGCTTCGCAGTTGTTTGCAGGTCCCATGATGCGATCATTAGGGGAAATCTTGCGGATGGGCTCACGGGAAACGCGGGCGATCGGATCCACAACACCGGGTGTTGTGAAACGCTTGACCATCATGGTCTCCATGTAGTCTACGAGAGACTCGTGGGTGAATCCATACTTCTTCTCCAGTGCGGAGGCAGACTCAAGCATAGCTGCGCGGATCTGGGGAAGCAGGTCGGGATCGCGAAGAGCGTCCTGAACGATCTCATATCCCTTGAGAGCCTGGCCATAATAGCCTGCGATAGCGTGGCCGCAGTTGATGATGTAGATCTTTCTCTGCAGGTACATCATGAGGTCATCGACATACTCGGCACCCTTGATGGGCTCAGAATCGGGATCGATCAGCTTGCCTCTCTCGATTGCCAGCTCGAATGCGTCGCCGATCTCGATGCCTTCTTTGCCGTTGTGTACGCCGCCGAAGACCATACGGTCGACAGCTGTGTTGGGATATACGCCGATCGCATCGATCTGCTCCTCGGTGAGGATGCCGGTCTCGATCATTGCCTTCTTCAGGATATCAGTTCCCATGATCGCATTCTCGCATGCCATAACGGTCACCTTGCGCCCGCCCTGCTCCAGTCTCTTTTTGAGACCCTGGGTCAGAAGAGGGGCAATCTTGGGAAGGTTGGTTGCCATAACAGAGGTTGTGATGACTTCAGCTTCACAAATGGCATCGATCAGCTTCTCAGGCTCTTTAATGTTTGAATATGCCACGACATGGTCGATGATCTTTTCCTTGTAATCATGGTCGATCAGAAAGAGCGGATACTCGTGATCCTTATTGACGAGATCCACGAGTGCATCAACAACATCGCCGAATACGATTTCATAGCCGCTGTCATGCAGAAGTTCTGCAATAAAACCGCGTCCGATTTTGCCTGCGCCAAAATGTACTGCTTTTTTCATCTTTTTTCTCCTCGTTTTATTTCGGTTTTACAGATCTGCCCGCCGCACCCGGATTCAGGATGCAGCAGGCAGCTGATAATGATTTCAGATTATGACTGCAGGCAGCTATTATGCGAACAGGTCATAGATCTCATCGACGCTCATGTGGATGATGCGGTCGACTGCTTCTTCAGACTCACAGGTCATAGCGATCTTGCCCAGGGTCTCGACATGGTCGTCACCGGCGGATGCAACTGCGATAACCAGCTTGACGATCTCGCCATCGCCCCAATCGATTCCTTCAGGATAGGTCATGATTGCAAGACCGGAGTTCTTGATCTCACCGATGACGCTCTCAATACCGTGAGGGATTGCCAGGTTGTTGCCGATTGCAGTATTGAAGACGTCTTCCTTGGCAACCATGCCGTCGACGTACTTCTCTGTGACATAGCCGCTGTCAACGAGGACCTTACCGATGGTACGGATCGCAGTCTCTTTGTCAACAGGTGCGTTGTTGAGGATGATGTTCTTCTTGAGCAGGACGCCGCCGTGGAAGTCATGGCCGCCTGCGTTTGCAACGTTCTTGTTGGACTTGGCATCCAGGATCTCCTGAACGATCTGGTCGTACTGAGGAGCATTCATGAAGTTGCTGATGGTGACGATTCTGGCTGTAGGAGCAGACTTTCTGGCGCGCTCAACCAGATCCTGGTGGCAGACGACAAACTTGATGCCTGCGGGAACTTCAGATACGGAGAAGTGCTGGACCTTGATGTTGCCAAGGCCTGCAGCTTCGAGCTTCTTCTGCAGGACTGCAGCACCCATTGCGGAGGAGCCCATACCTGCGTCGCATGCAAAGACGATCTTGTCAAGAGTTCTGAGGTCAACTTCGCCGCCGTCAGCAGTTGCTGCATAAGCACCGCCCTGGCCCTTGGAAGCAGCCTTCATATCGGACATCTGACTCTGTGCGTCCTCAAGGCTTCCGCTGCCGTTGGACATCTTGACGATGGGGGAAGCGATCAGGAAGGAAACTGCAGTTGCGATCAGGAAGCTGATGATGACCAGAATCTGACCGCCCTTGGGAGCAACTGCCAGCATAGCCAGGATGGAACCGGGAGATGCAGGGCTGACAAGGCCGACGTTGAAGAGGGTGTTGAAGAACATTGCTGCAACGGAACCACCGATGGTTGCCAGGAGAAGCAGGGGGTTCATCAGAACATAAGGGAAATAGATTTCATGGATACCGCCGAGGATGTGGACGATCAGAGCGCCGGGAGCGGAATCTTTTGTAGTCTTATCCTTTGCAAACATCCAGTAAGCGAGCAGGACACCTGCGCCTGCGCCGGGGTTGGTCTCGATCATGTAGAAGATGGATCTGCCCATTGTCTCAGCCTGCTGTGCGCCGAGGGGAGTGAAGATACCATGGTTGATCGCGTTGTTGAGGAAGAGGACCTTCGCGGGCTCGACGAAAACGGAAACCAGGGGAAGAAGTCCCATGTTGACCAGGATGTCAACGCCGCCCTGCAGGAATACCAGAACACCTGCCATGATAGGTCCGATCAGGTAGAAGCCGATGATCGCAAGGAGCATACCCAGGATACCGACGGAGAAGTTGTTGACCAGCATCTCGAAACCGGCAGGAATCTTGCCTTCAACTGCCTGGTCGAACTTCTTGATCACCAGACCACCCAGAGGGCCGATCAGCATAGCGCCCATAAGCATGGGATAATCGGGGGCACCGCAGACAACACCGACGCAGGCGATCGCGCCCATGACCGCGCCTCTTGCGCCGCCGACCATTCTACCGCCTGTATAAGCGATCAGAATCGGGAGTACATAGGAAAGCATGGGGCTGACCATAGTTGCCAGCTGTGCATTCGGGAACCAGCCTGCTTCAATAAACAGTGCCGTGATGAGACCCCAGGCGATGAATGCGCCGATGTTGGGCATAACCATACCGCTGAGGAACCGTCCAAAAGATTGAACCTTCTCTTTCATCATTACCTCCTTTATGTATGACAATTGTGCTTCCCGGAATGAGCAGCTGTGATTGAACCGCCTGCTCATTTCCTTCGATGAACCCATTATATGTCGGCGCAATATCAATATGCAATGAATACAAAACCGACTTTGTCACCTTCAAAAGTGACAAACACTTTTGCTGTCACGGACACATAAATCGCAATGTCCAAAATGTCAATATTGACCTATTTAAAATCTATTTATTTAGAAACAGCCGCATATTTACAATATTTTTTTAGTTAATCAAATACAAATAAGTCAAATTTAACCTATTCGTGTTTTGAAATCGTTATCAAAATAAAGCCGTTCCGTGCCAAAAAAAACAGGTAAAAGTGACATCTCTAAACAGTGACATTTATGCATATGCCTGTGCAGGAATGCTTTGCCTGAAAACATTGTGTCAGAGGTATTATTGGTTGCTCACGCTGTTTACAGACAAATGATCGCCTTGATTTCAATATCAGGAGAAGCTGATAAATACATTTTTTACAGCCCTAAAGAATCCATGGTATAATATTTCCGACAGCCGCAATAAATCAAACAGAAAGGGGGTCCCCATGTTAAAAGATTTCTATAAGGCGAAACGGCCGGAAGATGATGTTCTGTCAAAAGAGGTGAAACAGGCAAGGGAAAAACTTGCGGTATATCAGACACAGATCAAAGAGGCCAGGCTGCCCGTCATGGTCATCTTTGAAGGATGGGGTGCCGCCGGAAAAGGAAGTGTGATCGGACGGGTCATCCGCAGTATCGATCCCCGTTTCTTTGTTGTCAAAACAATGGCAGAACCAACGGCAGAAGAAATGCGCTATCCCTTCCTCTACCGCTACATGAAGGAGATCCCCGAGGCAGGAAAATTCACTTTCTTCGATGACTTCTGGATGGAGGAGGTCGTTACACAGAAGATGCGCGGCGAGATCGATGACTCCACGTACGCCCGCCGGGTAAAGAGCATCAATACCACTGAACGATCCCTGACCGATAATGGTTATCTGGTCATGAAGTTTTTCTTCCATCTCGGAAAAAAGGAACAGAAAAAACGCCTTCGGGGGCTGCAGGAAAGCAAGAACACCCGCTGGCGTGTAAGCGAAGACGACCTGTATGAAAACAAGCATTATGATGAATATCTGGAAGTCTATGATAAATATCTGGAAGATACCAACCGCTCGGCTGCGCCCTGGTATATTATTGATGCCAAAGACAAAAAGTGGGCGGAACTGCAGGTACTTCGTTTCCTGAATCAGGGTATTGACACCGCTCTGAAGAACCATGCGCTCGCAACGCCGATCCTGCAGAACCCCTTCCCGCTGAACCACACACCGCTCCTGTCTGAGATTTCTCTGGCGGACAAGACATTATCCGATGAGGAATACAAGAAAGAACTGGACAGCCTGCAGGGAAAGCTGCGTGAACTGCACAATGAACTCTACCGCCGGAAAATCCCGGTCGTCATTGCATATGAAGGATGGGATGCGGCAGGCAAGGGCGGCAATATCAAGCGAATCACCGCGGCACTTGATCCCAGAGGATATCAGGTCCTTCCGATCGCAAGTCCCGAGCCTCATGAAAAGGCAAGGCATTTCCTGTGGCGCTTCTGGACCCGTCTTCCCAAGGACGGCCACATCGCCATTTTTGACCGAACCTGGTACGGCCGCGTCATGGTAGAACGTCTCGAGGGCTTCTGCTCCGAGAATGACTGGCAGCGCGCTTATAATGAAATAAATGAATTTGAAAAAGAGCTCGCCGAGTGGGGAGCCGTCGTCATCAAGTTCTGGGTACAGATTGACAATCAGACACAGCTTGAGCGGTTTACCGACCGTCAGAACACACCGGAAAAACAGTGGAAGATCACCGATGAAGACTGGCGCAATCGTGAAAAGTGGGACCAGTACGAGGAGGCGGTCAACGAGATGCTCCAGAAGACCAATACCACCTTCGCTCCCTGGTACATCCTTGAGTCCAACGACAAAAAATATGCCCGGATCAAAGCTCTGCGCATTGTAGTCGAGTCTCTCAAAAAAGCCTGCAAAGAGCAGGAAAAATAAGTCTCTTTCATAAAGAACATATCGCCGCCCGTACCGGAAATATTGCTTTCGGTACGGGCGGCGTTCTTTTTGATCATTGCAGTTTACAGTTTTTCGACATATTCCGAGAAGAAAGTGCGAAGTTCATGTGTGAGCTCAGTGCGGACATTATCCTCACTTCCATCCTGCACTGCCTTCAGGAAAACCTCGTTTTTGATAAAAGCACTGCTGATGCGGCCCAGGACATCCGCATGGATCCGCCGGTGATCATCGATGGGCATAAGCATCATAACGGCGGCCCGGATTCCCTTCAGATACGGATCCTTAAAATGATCATCGCCCCGGGGCGAGCAGCTTACAAATACGGTCTCGCCCACTGCGTCCGTCCTGCAGTGGAGCAGACAAAAGCCCATTTCAGGGAAAATCTGTGAATTGAGACGCTCTCTCTCTGTGACGGCCGAGATGACCTTTGCTGCAGCAGCCAGGCTGTCTGTCAGCTGCATGGACAGCACTCGAAGCAGTTCACGGAAATTGACGTTTGGCGCAATTTCATAATGGCGGTATTTGCGGATCAGGGAGGATAAGTCTCCGGCAATCACGCCGACTTCATCCATCTGACGGACAAAATCCGTATCCTGTCTGCGGCGGCGCACCTGTCCGTATCCTTTAATGCGATACTCTATCTGCGAAAGGTCGCTGGCAGTGATCAGCGGGCTGACACGCACACAGTCAATGCCCAGAGAGTCCAGGTTCAGTGTGGAAACAAAGAAATCTGTGTCCTCTATGACGCCGGGTGTGATCTCATCCTTTCCGTAAGCACGGAAGGTTGCTCTATCACCCAGATGGTTGCTGAGCTTTGTCAGCATCAGTCTGGCTACGCCAAAACCGCTGGCACAGATCACTCCGATCACGACCCGTCTTGCAGCCTTCTGCCGCTCCAGGATCCTCTCCTCCGCCGCGCCGAAATGCATGGCCAGAAAGCCGATCTCCTCCTCGCGGACCTGCTCGTGCGTCTCCCGTTCAATGACCTTGGAAGCTTGTGCGCAGCGATGGAATACATCCGGATATTCCTCCCGGATATCTTTCAGAATCGGGTTGAAAATATTCATGTGATTCAGAAGACGCACGATGACCGGGCGCAGATGGACCAAAAGTCCCCGGACAAAATCTTCGTCGCACTTTAGTTCATAGGAAATCGACGGATTGAAGATCTCGATCATCTCATCGATCATATCCAGAAGCTTTTCTTCATCGATTCCGCGCATTTGACGCATAATGACATCATCGCCGGACTTTTTATCACCCGCCGTTCCGGAATAGGCGATCTTGGATCCCCGAAGATGAAGGAGAATATAGGAAAGCTCTACACCGGGAATCGTGATCTCAAACTCCGCTTCCATCTCCCTCAGGATCTTTACCGCCAGATCATATCCTTCCCATGAAGCAAGATCCTCCAGTCCTTTTTCATTTGCCTCCAGGACTGCACCCTTCTGAACACGGTCGATTGCAATGGCAATGTGGATGGCCAGCCCCGTCATGGCATTGTCTGCCAGCTGATGCAGCATAGGCTCATCCATATTGGATAATACGTTGTAAACCCGCGTCAGAATGTCATTATTTAAAAGGGAATAGATTCCGCTGTCCGCTGCATTCAGGAGAATGTCCGTGACAGCCTCTTCCGCGTTCCGGCTTCTCCTGCTTCCGCCGGTGAACCTCTTTTCGGATTTCTGCCATTCACTTTCATGGATGAAACGGCGCATCGCCTCACGGTAATCGCCCTCTGTTCCTCCAAGAACCACACCGTATCCGGGCCTGCGGATGACCTCCAGATTATTTCTGGAGAACCATTCACCAAGGGCTTCCATGTCACTTGCGACAGTGGTCTCACTGACACCAAGCATCTCGCTGTAATAGAACAGTTTTCTGGGTTCGCGGTCCCGAAGCAGTTCAAAGAGAAGGTGCCTGCGCCTTTCATCCCGGGTAGCCGCCTCCGCACCGCTGTTCTGTTCGATCTCGCGGCGGAGTTTCTCGATATTCTGCAGCTCACCGGAGATAACAATACCCTTGCCCTTCCGGTTCACCAGGCCCAGACCGTATTTTTTAATATCATTCTCCAGAAAGCCGAATTCCCTCTGGATCGTCCTTTTA
>Ga0256405_10009904_pt1 | contig 12820 bp, 7 predicted proteins | sample RumenRJG_02DNA_FD_189096 | JGI IMG/M metagenome (GOLD analysis project Ga0256405, IMG submission 189096) | Bovine rumen microbial communities from Lethbridge, Alberta, Canada - RJG_02 | ecosystem: Host-associated > Mammals > Digestive system > Stomach > Rumen | place: Canada: Alberta | collected...
TCTTCCCATTCCGAACAGAGAAGTTAAGCCCACTTACGCCGATGGTACTGCAATGCAATGCGGGAGAGTAGGAAGCCGCCTTCTTTCATTAGAAAGCCTCGAAGATTAATTCTTCGGGGCTTTTTTTTGTTGCGCAAAGCGCGCTTTGTGCTTTTTTTTAGAGAAACTAGAAGAACTAGAGGCTTTAGAGGCTATAGAAGTTCTATGATCTCTAGATTTTCTGGAAATTCTGGAGAATCTGGGGTTTCTGGGATTTAGGATAGTGCAGTTAACACTTACGATTTAATATTTTAGTGTAATAATTAAATTTTTTTTTTGTTTTCTCATTGTGTTATTATAAAATTTATTTATATTTGTGCCGAAAAGTACGTTTAACCATTACGAAAGAACGAATAGTTTTATATTTAGTTTAAAGATAGATGGAAGAGATACGATGTTTTTTTACTAAAGTTATCTACTGTTTCATTACGGCGATAATCTCGCTTCCAGTGTTAGCTCAAAATCAGAACAATCAAGTTAAAGATTGGGCTATTGTGAGTGTATCGGTATGTAATATGCGTGTATCGGGTGACTATGACGCTGGTATGGAAACACAAGGTTTATTAGGTGAGCCAATAAAAATCCTAAAGGATGGTCGCTGGTTATATGTAGAACAGGCTGATGGCGATAGGTCGTGGGTTTTGAGCAGTTCTGTAATTAAGATGACTTCTAAGGAATGTTCAGAATGGAATAGATCTCGTCAGGCTGTTGTTACATCTGTTTACGCTTTTGTATATTCTGCGCCAGATAAGCATGCATCTACAATTAGTGATGTCGTTGCAAATAACAGATTGAAAGTTTTAGCAGAAACAAAGAATTTCTTTCATGTACAATTTCCAGATGGAAGAAAGGGATACCTTTCAAAGCAGGATGCTGTTGAGTTGAATAGATGGCGTGCGGGGTTGAAGAATGATGCACAAAGTATTATAGCTACTTCAAAGAAACTAATTGGTTTTCCATATATGTGGGGCGGAACAAGTACAAAAGGCGTTGACTGCAGTGGTTTTGTGCGTACAGCTCTTCTGATGCATGATATTATTATTCCACGTAATGCTTCACAGCAGGCAAAAAAAGGAAGACATATTGAAATATCCTCTGATTTTAGTAATCTAATTCCTGGTGATTTAGTTTTTTTCGGTAAAAAAGCACAAGGAGATAGCGTAAAGGCTCGTGTTAGTCACGTTGGTATATATTTAGGTAACAAAAAGTTTATTCACTCACTTGGCTATGTTCATGTGAGTAGTTTTGATCCTAAAGATGCAGAATATGATGAATATGATCTTAATAGACTTTTGTGGGCACAACGAGTGCTTCCCTATATAAATAAGGAGGATGGATTAACTACAACGAATAAAAACGAATACTATAGATAAAATATGAAAAGAAGAGATTTTCTCAAGAAAGCAACTCTTGCTTCTGTTGGTTCAGTATTGACTTTAACTAATGTTGATGCTATGGAGCGCTTTGCTAATGCGCCTTTCTTTAACATCAATCGTAAGGGGAAAAGTGGAAAAATGTCACTAAAATTCTATCCATATGAGTTGCAATTACGCCATACCTTCACCGTTGCTACCTATTCACGTACAACAACACCTGATGTTCAGGTGGAGATAAGTTACGAGGGGGTTACAGGATATGGTGAAGCAAGTATGCCACAATATTTAGGACAAACAGTTAAGAGTGTTACCGATTTTTTGCAGAAAGTTGATCTTAGTAAATTTAATGACCCATTCCAGCTTGATGATATTCTTACATATATTGATTCTTTATCGCCTGGTGACTCTGCTGCTAAAGCTGCTGTGGATATAGCCTTGCATGATCTTGTTGGTAAGTTGATGTCTGCTCCTTGGTATAAGATTTGGGGACTAAACCCAGCTAAGACACCTGATACCACCTTTACAATTGGTATTGATACTGCTGATGTTGTGAAGCAGAAAACTCGTGAATGTGCTGATAAATTTAATATTCTAAAGGTTAAGTTGGGAAGAGAAAATGATAAGGAGATGATAGAGACAATCCGTCAAGTTACCAATCTTCCTATTGCTGTTGATGTTAATCAAGGTTGGAAGGATAAGCACATGGCTCTTGATATGATTCATTGGTTGAAAGAACATAATATTGTTATGGTAGAACAGCCAATGCCCAAGGAGCAACTTGATGATACTGCTTGGGTTACAGAACATTCGCCGCTTCCTATTTTTGCAGATGAAGCAATTCAGAGACTGAAGGATGTAAAGAAAATACAGGGAGCTTACAGTGGCATTAATATTAAGCTTATGAAGTGTACTGGTATGCGTGAAGCGTGGAAGATGATGAATTTTGCAAGGGCATGTGATATGAAAGTGATGATAGGTTGTATGACAGAGACTTCATGTGCAGTAAGTGCTGCAGCTCAGCTTTCGCCAGTAGTGGATTTTGCAGATCTTGATGGTAACTTGTTGATTAAGAACGATATCTTCAAGGGCATGGAAGTTAAGAAAGGAAAAATTACATTACCAGACAGACCTGGAATAGGTTTGATAAAACTATAGAGAGAGACGAGATGAAAAAAACAGTTTTATTCTTTCTTATGGCTTTGTTTTCGGCAAAGCTCTTTGCTGGTGGTGTTTTACCACAGGATGATCTTAATCGTAGAATAGCTTTAGATTTCTCGAAAACAGAAGCTGAGATAAGAGCATATATCCAGAAGTATATTCCTAATGTAACTGATGAACAGATGCTGCAATGGGAAAAAAGTGGAGCGTTGGAATGTAGAATTATAAATGGCGAGAAACGTTATTTTAGAAATGCAGGTCCAAATCTTTTCCGTGTTGACAGTGAATGTAAGAAAATAAAAGAGGCAAAAGACGGAATAAAAAGAGATATGTATGTCGATGATAATGCTATGAACATACCGCTTATCATGAAGAATGCATCTCTTTCTTCTAAGGGATTGGCAGAGTCTAAGCGTGTTCGTATCACCTACACTCTAACGGTTAATGCAGATGCAGTGCCAGCTGGAAAGGTTATACGCTGCTGGTTGCCTTTTCCGCGAACAGATCTTGAGCGTCAAAAAGATGTTAAATTGTTAAAGACTTCTGAACGAAAATATATTCTTTCAGGTGATCGTTCTGATCATTCAACTCTTTACATGGAACGAAAAGCTGTGAAAGGAAAGCCAACCGTTTTCAAAGAAGTATTTGAATATACCACGATGGGTGCATGGAAGAATGTACAAGCATGTAACATAAAGCCCTATGACACCAGTTCTTCGCTATATAAAGAATATACAGCTGAGCGCTATCCTCATATGGTATTTAGTCAGAGGTTGAGGAAACTGGCAGATTCACTTACTGTAGGTCTTGATAATCCTTATGAGAAAGCACGCTCTATCTTTACTTGGATTGATGAAACATTTCCTTGGGCTTCAGCACGTGAATATTCAACAATAGATAATATTCCCGAGTATGTTCTTGATAATGGACATGGAGACTGTGGACAAGTAACATTACTGTTCCTTACTCTTTGTAGAATTGTAGGTATTCCAGCTCATTTTGAAAGTGGATTTCATGTACATCCTCATGCTGATAACCTCCATGACTGGGGGGAAATCTATTTTGAAGGTATAGGATGGGTTCCTGTGGATGTGTCTTTTGGAAGAGTCCCCAATGCATCAGATGACGCAATGCGCTATTTTTATTTAGGCGGTATGGACTCATGGCGTTTTGTTGTGAATAACGATTGGGGCAAGCCACTTATTCCTGAAAAGAAATATCCTCGTTCAGAAACTGTTGATTTTCAACGTGGTGAGGTTGAATGGGAGGGAGGTAACCTATACTTTAATCACTGGAATTACAACTACAAAATTGAAATATTGAAAAAATGAAAGATGGAAAAAAGTAAGGAATGAAAAATTAAACTTCAAACTTATAAACTTATAAACTGTTAATCTTTAAACTCATAAATTAATCTTTATAATTAGTAACATGAATCCTTCAATTATTTTAATTACAGTTGTAGCTTACTTTATTTTGCTTTTTGGAATCTCATGGTTTGCGGGTAGAAAGGCAGACAATCAAGGATTTTTTGTAGGAAACAGAAAGTCCAAATGGGGAATTGTTGCCATTGCTACTATGGGTTCGTTCATTTCTGGTGTAACTTTTGTTTCAGTTCCAGGAATGGTTGGTGTGAAGAATTTCTCATATCTTCAGATGGTAATGGGTTTTGTTGTTGGCCAGTTTATCATCGCTTTTGTATTGGTACCCCTTTTCTATCGTATGCATCTTGTTTCGGTATATCAATATCTTGAGAATCGTTTTGGAATTAAGAGTTACAAGACAGGTGCTTGTTTTTTCTTTATATCCAAAATGCTTGGAGCTTCTGTACGCTTGTTTCTTGTATGTCTCACATTACAGTTATTGGTTTTTGAACCTTTACATCTTCCTTTCATCCTCAATGTTGTGTTAACAGTTTTTCTGGTTTGGTTATATACTTTCCGCGGGGGTGTAAAGAGTATCATCTGGACAGATGTATTGAAATCACTTTGTTTGATTTTATCTGTAGCGCTAAGTATATATTTCATTGCAAATCAGTTGGATATGAATTTTACTCAGATGATAAAATCTATTAGTGATAGTGATATGTCACAGGTATTCTTCTTTGATGACGCTAATGATAAGCGTTTCTTTTGGAAACAATTCTTAGCAGGAGTGTTTACCATGATTGCAACAACGGGATTAGATCAAGATATGATGCAGCGAAATCTAAGTTGCCAGAACTATCGCGATTCACAGAAGAATATGATGGTGAGTATTGTTGCTCAGTTCTTTATCAATCTGTTATTTCTTATGCTTGGCGTTTTGCTTTATGAGTTTGCCGCGCGTGTTGGAATAGATGCAACAGGTGACAGTTTGTTCCCTGCAGTAGCAACAAGTAGTTTCCTTCCATTAATAGTTGGTATTTTGTTTATAGTTGGCCTTTTCTCTTCAGCCTATAGTGCAGCAGGTTCTGCACTAACAGCGTTAACAACGTCATTTACTATTGATATTCTTGCTGCAGACAAGAAGATAGAGGCTGGAAACGTAGATAATTATGTTGCCAGAGTTAGAAAGCATGTACATATTGCTATGGCTATCCTCATGGGAATAGTGATATTTGTTTTCGGATTGTTTAACAATAGTTCTGTTGTTGATGCCGTGTATGTGTTGGCAAGCTATACTTATGGTCCAATTTTGGGTCTTTTTGCATTTGGCATTTTAATGAAAAAGAAAGTTAGAGATCATTATGTACCACTTGTAGCAATACTTTCACCAATATTATGTTTTGTTTTGTCCAGCAATAGTGAAACTTTGTTTGGTGGTTATCAGTTCTCTTATGAGTTGTTGATATTTAATGCACTATTTACATTCCTTGGTTTGTGTATGTTGATTAAGAAATAATAAAATAAGATATGAAAAAATTAATTTCTTTTGTTTCTATATTTCTATTCTGTTTTCAAATTACTAATGCACAGAGACTACAACAGGTATTGCCTGCAGAAGTTGGTTTTGATGAAGTGCGTTTGCAGAATGCCGACAAGGCAATTGAACGTGCAATTGCTGAAAAACAAACACCAGGTGCCGTTCTTTGCGTGGTAAGACATGGCAAGATAGCCTATCTAAAGGCGTATGGTAACAAGCGGGTTTATCCAAGGGTTGAGAAGATGACAACAGAAACAGTTTTTGATATGGCATCTTGCTCTAAGTCAATGTCAACAGCTGTTGCTGCCATGCAACTTATAGATAATGGAAAACTTCGTCTTACCGACCGAGTGAGTGATTATATCCCAGGTTTTGAAGGTTGGAAAGATGAAAAAGGAGAAACAACATCTATTCGTGTTGTTGATATTATGACGCACACCTCTGGTCTTCCTCCTTATGCGCCAGTGGCTACACTAAAAGAAAAATATGGTTCTCCTAACAGAGATGGTGTTATTGAGTATATTTCTCATTGTAAGCGAGACTTTGCACCAAAGACAGATTTTCAGTATAGCTGTCTAAACTATATCATTCTTCAGAGAATAATAGAGACGATTTCTGGAGAAAGTATTGATCAATATGCCAAGAAGCATATTTTTGATGTGTTGGGAATGAGCCACACATCATATTGCCCTGACAAACAGCTTAGAAAACTCTGTGCACCAACAGAGAAACAATCTGATGGTAGTGTTTTGTGGGGAGTTGTACATGATCCGTTGGCACGAGTTATGAATGGTGGTATATCAGGAAATGCTGGTGTATTCTCTTCTGCAGAAGATATAGCCATTCTGTGTGCTTGTTTACAAAATGAAGGAGAGTGGCAAGGACGACGTATTCTCTCGCCATTAGCAGTGAGATGTATGCGAACAGTACCTCGTGCAGTTGCTTCCTTGGGACGTACTCCAGGTTGGGATATCTTTACTGATTATTCAAGTAATAATGGTGATCTTTTAGGTCCTAATACCTATGGGCATACAGGTTATACTGGTACAAGTATAGTTATTGATCCCGATAACGATGTCAGTGTTATTCTATTGAGTAATCATGTTCATCCTGAAGATAAGGGAAGTATGGTTCGTACCCGTTCTTATGTGGCTAATGCTGTTGCAGGAGCATTATTATATCCAGAAAAATAAAAAGAGATATGAAGAAAATAGCAATATTATTTTTCCTTTTGATTTCTGTTCTGCAACTCTTTGCGGCAGATATAGTAACAGGTGCAGAGCAGACTGATCGTTATTTATCCTTTCTAAAAGGAAAAAAGGTAGCGCTGTTCAGTAATCAGACAGGTATTGTAGGCAACAAACATGTGCTTGATGTGCTTCTTGAGAATGGTGTTAATGTTGTTGTTATCTTCTCGCCAGAGCATGGCTTTCGTGGAACAGCTGACGCTGGCGAGAAAGTAAGTAGCAGTATAGACACAAAGACTGGTGTACCAATCTGTTCTCTATATGGCATTAAAGGTGGCGTTCCTAATGCTGATACTATGATGAGTTTTGATGTATTAGTAAGTGATATACAAGATGTAGGACTTCGTTTCTATACTTATTATATAACTATGGTCAAGTTAATGAATCAGTGTGCTGTTTATGGCAAGCAGATGATAGTTCTTGACCGTCCAAACCCTAATGGATTTTATGTTGATGGACCAATTCTTGATATGAAATACAAGAGTGGAGTAGGATCTTTACCTGTACCTGTTGTTCATGGATTAACGCTTGGGGAATTGGCTTTGATGGCAAATGGTGAACATTGGCTTGAAAGTGGAAAGAAATGTAATCTGATGGTTATAGCTTGCAAGAACTATACCCATGAAAGCAAGTATAACCTTCCTGTTGCTCCATCTCCTAATCTGCCAAATATGAAATCAATATATCTCTATCCCTCATTATGTTACTTTGAGGCAACACCAGTGTCTTTAGGTAGAGGAACTGATGCACCTTTCCAGTTATTTGGTCATCCAGATATGAAAGGTTATGATTTCAGTTTCACCCCTGAGTCGCGTCCAGGAGCAAAGAATCCTCCTCAGTTAGGAAAGCTCTGTTATGGTAGGGATCTTAGAAATCTCAGTGATAGTGCTATTTGGGAAGAGAAGATAAATCTTAGCTATCTTATAGAAGCCTATCGTGCTGTTAATATTGGAGATAGCTTTTTCACACCTTTTTTCGAGAAGTTGATAGGAGTTGACTATGTTAGAAAGATGATAGAAGATGGTTGTTCAGCCGAGCAGATAAGTAAGTGCTGGCAGGCAGATGTAGAGACATTTAAAAAACAACGTAAACCATATTTGTTGTACGACTAATTTGATTATTAACCCATAATATCGTTTCATTTAAATGCAATTATTATGAATGAAAACAACATGAAAAAAGCCGTAGTCTCAAAGACTTTCTTTGCAGCTACACTCATCTCTGCTCTCGGATTGAGCAGTTGGTTGCCATCGGCTTATGCAGCCTCACCCTTTGATGCTGTTTCTGTGCAATCAGTACAGCAAGCTAATACCATCAAGGGTAAGGTCGTCGATTCTAATGGTGATCCCGTTATCGGTGCGAGTGTCGTTATTAAGGGCACAGCAAAAGGAGCTATCACCGATATCAATGGCGCTTATCAGTTAGACGCTCCAGCAGGTTCAACAATTGTTGTGTCCTATATTGGTTACACATCAACCACTATTAAAGTTGGTAATGCTCGTACTTATAATGTAACACTGCAGGAAGACAGTAAGACTTTCGACGATGTCGTTGTTACTGCAATGGGTATCAAGAAAGAGCGTAAGGCATTGGGATATGCGGTGACCGACCTTAAGAGTTCTGAACTCATGAAGAACAAGAACACGAATGTCATCAACTCATTGGCAGGTAAGGTTCCTGGAGTAAATATTACCCAGAGTAGTGGAGCTGCTGGTGCTGGAGCAAATATTATTATTCGTGGATCTAATTCAACTGCTGAAGGACGTAGCAATCAGCCTTTGTTCGTTGTTGATGGAGTCATTTATGATAACTCTACAACAATTGTTGGTAATTCAGGTACGGATGGTATGACCCGAAATGCTACTACGTTCTCTAACCGTGTGATGGATATCAACCCTGAGGATATTGAGACAATGTCTGTCCTTAAAGGTGCGGCAGCAGCAGCTCTTTATGGTTCTAAAGCTGCTGACGGAGCAATCATCATCACAACAAAGAAGGGTGCAGAAGGCACTGTGAAGATTGATTATTCTGGTAAACTTAGTACATCATGGGCAACTAAACTGCCTGAAACTCAGAAGCAGTTCGGTCGTGGTTCATATAGCATAAATGGCGTGTTTAGCGATCAAACCTATAACTCTTGGGGTGAGGCTTACACAGGCAATGAAACCTTATATGACAATATCGGTACATTCTTCCGCAATGGTACTATCCTTGATAATAATGTAAGTATCTCTGGTGGTTCAAAGAATCAAACCTTCTATCTTTCTCTTTCAAACTATGATCAACAGGGTATTGTAAGAAAAACAGGATACAATAAAACAACTGTTCGATTTAATGGAGAACAGAAGTTTGGAAAACTTACTGTTGGTGCAAATGTAACCTATTCTGTTGCAAATACAGATAAGACCCTTACCTCTGGTGGACTTTATGATAGTGGTGGTACAGGTACTATGCTTGCATTGTATGGTTGGCCTTTACAGGAAGATATGAGTCATTATTTAAATGAGGATGGTACAAAGTATCGTCTGTTTGACGGTGTTTGGGATCTTGCCTCAGATAAAGAGAATCCATATTGGATTATCAATAAGGATAAGATGACAGATAAAACCAATCGTTTTACAGGTGCATTAAGTGCTTCATTTAAAGTTACAGATTGGTGGGATTTATCTGCCCGCTTTGGTTATGATAATTATACAACAGACGCTTATACATACATCGCACCAGGTTCAGTAGTAAAGGAGATATATCAGAATGGTCGTCTTTCCAAGAGTGATTATCGCTATGAGTACTATGCCTCAAATGTAATGAGCAATTTCCATAAGACATTTGGAGATTTTGGTTTAAACTTGATGCTTGGAACAACTTCAGAAAGCACTAAGCGTATTAATCAAACTCATTGGGGATATAATTTCATTGGTGAAGGAACTATTGGCTTTAACAATATCTCTTCTGGTAACCAATTCTTCAAGGATAATACTATAGATAAACGCCTTGTTGGTGTTTATGGTGAATTCAGAGTTGACTATAAGAACATTGCATACGTAACAGTTACAGGTCGTAATGACTGGTCTTCAACTCTGCCAGTAGAAAATCGTTCATATTTCTATCCATCAGTAAGTGGAGCTTTTGTATTTACCGAGTTATTGCCAAAGAATAATATTCTTTCATTTGGTAAGGTACGTGCTTCATGGGCACAAGTAGGTAAAGATGCTGATCCTTATGCTACTCTTACTTATCTTGCACCAGCAATAAAATATGGTTCATTTAATGGTGTTGGTAATGCTTATACAGCAGGAAATGCTATTTTGAAGCCAGAAATTCAGACCGCATGGGAAATAGGTGCAGAATTGAGATTCCTTGATGGTCGTTTAGGTGTTGATTGGACATATTATCACAGTTCAACAAAGAACCAGATAGCACAGCCTCGTCTTTCAAATGCTAATGGATATATCATGAGTTCTATTAATTCTGGTTCTGTTATCAATAAAGGTATGGAGGTTTCTTTGACTGCTAAACCAATTATGACTAAAGATTTCCAATGGGAAACAACTCTGAATTTCTCATATAACAAGGGTACATTGGGTACTTTCCTTGAAGGAGTAGGTATGTTCTATCCTACCGATGCACAGTTTGGAACAATTAAGTCAGCTTCTGTTCCAAATGGTGGAAATTTCTTGGCACTGGTTGGTACTCGTTATGAATATGAAAAAGATGCTAATGGAAACGAGATAATTGGTGGACGTTATGTTGTTGACAAAACTACAGGACTTTATAGAATTCATAATTCGCAAAATGATGTTGTAGGTAATCGTGAACCAGACCTTATTGGCGGTTGGAATAACACTTTTACCTATAAAGATTTGTCACTTTCATTCTTGTTGGATTTCCGTTTGGGTGGTGATGTGTTTAATGGTACTTCTCAGTTTATGGTAAATAATGGTTTGAGTCCAATTACTACTCTAAATGATCGTAAGAGTGTTACTGTAACTGGTGTTACTGAGACAGGTGAAGAATTTAATAAGACTTATTATGCTGATGAGCAATATACGATAGGAACGACTACTTATGATGGTAAGTCTATGATTCAGCAATATTGGGCAAATTATGCTCAGAATTCATATAACTTCATCCAGAAAGTTAATTGGTTGAAACTTCGCTCTATTTCTCTTACATACGATTTGTCTCGCTTAATCAGTAAGCAGAATATTATCAAGCGTCTCTCTGTTAATGTGACAGGTCAGAACTTGTTCACCATTACTAACTACAAGGAAATGGATCCTGAAGTTAGTACTGCAGGAGGTACTGGTGGCTCTGGTGCTACAGGTATTGATTATTGTAGCGTACCATCTGTACGTAGTGTAACTTTTGGTGTTAATGTTACGTTCTAATTACCTTAATAGTAAAGAATATGAAGAATTTTAAAAATATATTGGTCATAGGATGTGCTTTGACCTTAAGCCTTACTTCATGTAGCGATTTCTTGGATGTGAACAAGGCTGAAGATACCCCAAGTAATGTGTCTGCAAGCATAAAAAATCGTCTTCCATGGATTCAGAACTTCTATACATATAGTGCAGGTATTGCCAATTATCGTACAGCTTGTATTGCTGGCGTATATTATTCAACTAATGGTACTGTTGGTCCATGTACTTCAACATGGAATTTTTCAATTGATTTGACGACAACCCCTTATCAGTCTTTTTTCATATCAACAGGTTCTAATTTGAATGAGCTTTACGAGGCTGCTGAAAAGGAAGGTGCCTACCATTATATGGCAATGGCAGATATTTACCATGCTCTTGGCTTTATGGAGATGTTGGATTTATATGGAGAAATACCATATACACAGGCAATTGATCCAACAGTTGTTAATCCTGCTTATGATAACGGTAAGGTCATCTTTAATGGTGTAATGGCAAAATTGGATGAAGCCATAGAATTATTGGGAAAGACTCAGCCTGTTACTGCTGCAACATTGAAAGCAGGTGATATGGTTAATGGTGGAAATATTGATAAATGGATAAAATTCTGCTATGGTCTCAAGGCTCGCTATTTGTTGAAGCTGTCAAAGAAGTCTGATTTGTTCAATCCAGATGAAATCCTATCATGTTTAAGTAAGAGTGTCACAAGTATAGATGACAACATTTTGCTAAAGTGTTATAATAGCGCAGATGATGTTACTGATTATTTGATGGGTGATCCAGTAATGACTAATGGAAACTGGAATTATGCTGCTTATGGAACAACACAGCGTATTTCAAAGTATTATTATGATTTGCTAACTAATATGAGAAATGCAGGTGTTGAAGATCCTCGCTTTACAAAGATTGTTCCTGCAAGTATGTCAAATATAAAAATTGGCAATGATGGTACTGTAGTTTCTTGTAAGTGGATGCGTTCACAACCTGTTGATGCTCATGGTGAATGTGTTAGATTACAAGCAGGCGGTGCGTCCTCTATAGTTGCTCCTACATGGGCAGATAAGGATGTTACTCTTACATATACTATAAAAGATGAGGAAAAAAAGGTTGCATTTGTAGAGAATATGCAGAAGGTTCATTCTGTGACTGTTGATGGTGACAAAGTGAAAGTAGTATATCCTCGTGGATCTGTTTATGTAAATAGTAGCAATTATGTTTATGCTGGTGATACCGTATATGTATCTTTGCGTAGTAATAGTATGCTTACAGGAAATAGTAGCCGTTCAGAAAAAGACCTTTATTGGTATTTCCAATCTAATGCAGCAATGAAAGCAAATGTCGTTGGTTCAACAGGTAGTTTCCAAATTCGTCCTGTTTCTGATTTTGAACTCTTTACATATCATGAAGCATGCTTTATCAAAGCAGAGGTTCTTTTACGTAAGGGCGATAAGCCTGGAGCTTGGGCTGCTTACAAGGAAGGTATTAAGGCGCATATTGATTATATGCAAAAGAAACTTAACTCCTGGAAGGGCGAAGGCTATGATAATCCAGATATGATGCCTATGGATGAAGCACAGATAACTGCTTATATGGCAAGTGATGCCGTATGTCAGAATGCAGATGAACTTACTATGCAGGATATTATGCTTCAGAAATATGTGGCAATGGGTTGCAG
>Ga0256405_10009905_pt1 | contig 12819 bp, 11 predicted proteins | sample RumenRJG_02DNA_FD_189096 | JGI IMG/M metagenome (GOLD analysis project Ga0256405, IMG submission 189096) | Bovine rumen microbial communities from Lethbridge, Alberta, Canada - RJG_02 | ecosystem: Host-associated > Mammals > Digestive system > Stomach > Rumen | place: Canada: Alberta...
ATTCGGGACGAAATCCCCCGCTACGGAAAATATATTAAAGATTACTATATGGTGCGCCCGGGCATTACCGGTATGTGGCAGACCAGCGGACGCAGCGATATCGACTACGACGAACGGGTACAGATGGATACCTGGTATGTGCGGAACTGGAGTATCTGGTTTGACATTGTATTGCTTTGGAGAACATTCAGCGTTGTGCTGAATAAGAAAGGCGCGTATTAATTCGTATTATTTAATGAATTTTGAAAAGGAAATTCGGGTACTGCAGAATGAATAGAGTTGCTACTGTAGTTGTTACATATAATCGGAAAGAGTTATTGTTAGAGAATATTAAGTCTTTAATGCAGCAAACCAGAGCTAAAGAGCAGGATATTATTATTATTGATAACAATAGTACCGATGGTACTTATGAGGTATTACAGCAGCATATTGTTAATAACGATATTATTTATTGCAATACGGGCGCAAACCTTGGCGGTGCCGGTGGATTCAACTATGGCATGCGTTATGCGTTGGAAGCGGGATATGATTATGTATGGGTCATGGATGACGACTGTATGCCGGCCGCGAACTGTCTGGATGTTTTTCTTACCTACGAGAAGGAACATGCAGGGGAATACGGTTTTTTATCCAGTAAAGTGCTCTGGCAGGATGGGAAAATATGTGTAATGAACGTACCCAGAGCGACCATGTACCGTAATAATAAGGATTTTTCCAGTAAAGCAGTCAGCGTCAGTATGGCTTCCTTTGTTTCTTTTTTTGTACCGGCGAGCGTTGTAAAAGATGTTGGATTACCAATAAAAGACTTTTTTATATGGACGGATGACTGGGAGTTCTCCCGCAGGATATCGTTAAAATATCCCTGCTATTTGTTAAATGAGAGTGTTGTAGCCCATAAATCCAAATCAAATATTGGCGCCAATATTGCGACCGAATCTGCGGAGCGGTTAGACCGGTTCTTTTACCTGTACCGGAATGATGTTTACCTGTACAGGCGGGAGGGGGTACAAGGTTTCCTTTATGAAACGGTACGATTGTCATACCATATCCTTACTATTCTGCTAAAATCTGATAATAAAATTCTGAGGTTAAAGAAATTGTATCAAGGAACCGTTGCGGGTGTTTCCTTTAATCCGCAAATTGAAAAAGTTTAAGGTGAACGTATGAAAGTTTTAGAAGCCTTTGGAGAGCCTATCCTTAGCGGCGGACAGGAAGCATTCGTATTTGAAATATTGAAAAATATAAATATGGAAAATCTTCAAATCGACTGTCTGACCGCCTATGAGTGGGGGAATGACAAATACCGCCAGATTGTAGAAGAACATGGTGGCGCGGCGTATGAATTGAACCTTCCTTTTCAGCCGGGTAAAAGTCGGATGAATATAGCGGAGCCGTTTCGTAAATTTTTGCAGAACCATGCATACGATGTGGTGCATATCCATTCAGGAAGTATTTCGGCGCTTGCTGTGATGGCTTCCGTAGCAGATTCGGCGGGCATAGGCAGAGTTATTGTTCATTCTCATGTTACTGGTGATAAAGATAATTTCCGTCATAAAATACTACGTTTTCTTGCTTCGTTATCCATGAAAAAACATGTTTCTGTATATTGTGCGTGTTCTAAAGAAGCCGCAGAATGGAAGTTTGTGCCGCGATATGCGCGACAGGCTCTCATTATTAAAAACGGCATTGATACAGAACGATTTGCTTTCAATCCAGTTAGTCGGAACGAGTACAGAAAAAAACTCGGTATAGATGGGGATTGCTTTGTTTTAGGGCATGTAGGTCGTTTTTCTTATCAGAAAAACCAAGCATTTCTTATCAAGATTTTCAAGCAATTGACGGAACGGACTCCTGACAGCAAATTATTAATGGTAGGCGATGGAGAAGACAGGGAAGAAATAGAAACACAGATCAAGGAACTAAAACTGACGGATAAAGTGATTTTGACAGGAAATGTTGAAAATGTACAGGATTATCTTCAAGCAATGGATGTTTTTGTATTCCCATCACGTTTTGAAGGATTTGGCATTGTAGTAATGGAGGCACAATCAGCAGGTTTGCCTGCCATAGTTTCAGATAGCGTACCGCAGGAAGTTGGTATTGTCGATGATATGATATTCTTAGATTTAAAAGATACGCCGATTGTTACATGGGTAGATAAAATTTTACAATTTAAGAAACACAAACGGAAAAATAGGGCGGAAAAGGTTAAACGAGCCGGCTATGATATAAAAAGTACGGCAGAAACCGTACGGAAATTATATTTAAGTAAGTGAATATCATGATATTTGAAAAGAGAAAACAGATATAGGTTAAAAAGCGTTAATGACTACGTGTGAAAATTTGACGATGTTATTAGAGATTCCACTGTATTCGTTAAAATAGCAAGAATAAAAAACATTAGTTTTAATAAATAATATAGAAAATAGAGAAAAATGGACAATCAACTTATTTCAGTAATTGTGACGGCTTTCAATGTTGAGAAATATTTAGATCGTTGCATAGAATCTATAGTTACGCAAACATATCCGCATTTGGAAATCATTTTAGTAAATGATGGTTCTACTGATCGGACCAGTTTCATTTGTGATGATTGGGCCAGCAAAGATAACAGGGTTATAGTTATCCATAAAAAGAATGGTGGCGTTTCTGATGCAAGAAACACAGGGGTTAGACAAGCTCGTGGTAAATGGCTGGGGTTCGTGGACGGAGATGATTATATATCTGCGACTATGTTTGAACGTTTGTATCAACACCGTACAGAAAAAGGGATAACAGTTTGCGGTTTTATGATTGAGAAAAATGGACGATGGAAACAATGTCCAGGCATAGATAAAACTTTGCAACCGTTAGAAGCCGTAGACTTATATATATCAAATGAACTGCAGGAAAGATATCATGGCGTTTTTACGTTTTGGGGTTCTTATGCGTGTAATAAATTATATGATCATTGTCTGTTTGATAACATTTGCTATCCAATAGGAAAGAGGTTCGAAGATGTATATGTTATTTTTGATTTAGTACATAAGTCTGAATTCATTACGTTCATTTCAGATTGTGAATATATTTATGTACAGCATTCTAACAGTATTACGCATGATATTAGTAATATCGTGACAGAATTGTTGAATGCACGTCTATGTCAAAAAGAGCAGTTGTCCAAGTACTGGAATATGGCAGATAGCAGAATGGATAAACTTATTGCTGTTGAGTATTATGAAATTTTGTATCGTTATGCTTGCCTTACGTCAAAAGAAAGAGAAAATTATCGGGAAACTGCAGCCGAAGCTTGGATAATCTTGCAGGAAAGGGGTTATGACTACTTTCCTGTGAAACTGAAAATAAAACTGTTTATGTGTGTTTTTTGCCCAGAGCTTTTTTATCTTTTACGGAAAATAAAGCTGAAAGTTAATGGGTAGATTATTGAGTATTATACCGTATTGACAGATTTTGTTCCATGTAAATAAACTGCAGGATTGAGGAAAAATGGTATTATTTTAAAAATATAAAGAAAAACGAATTGTTAAATTTTAATTGTAGGAGGAATTCCTTCAATGCGTGTACCAAAGGTTTCGGTATTAGTTCCTATCTGTAATGTGGAAAATTATTTAGCACAGTGTTTAGACTCATTAGTGAATCAGACGTTGCAAGAAATTGAAATAATTTGTATCAATGATGGTTCGACAGACAACTCGTTGTCCGTTATTAAAGAATATGCCGCAAAAGATGGAAGACTTGTTGTTATAGATAAACCAAACAGTGGTTATGGTGATTCCATGAACCAAGGTCTTGCAATTGCCAAAGGCGAATATATAGGAATCGTGGAATCCGATGATTTTGCGGATGTTGATATGTTTGAACGGCTATATCGGTTTACACAGCTTGGCAACATTGATATTATACGTTCCAATTACTATGAGTATTGGGATGACAAAGGAGATGCCGCGTTCTTTGAAGCTGATATTACCAGGTACGACAAGGTGATTAGCCTGTCTGATGAACCAGGTATGCTTTTAATGCCTCCTGCCATATGGTCTGCAATATACAGGAAGAAATTTTTGCTTGAAAACGATATCCGGTTTTTACCAACTCCGGGTGCATCGTATCAGGATACTTCTTTTTTCATTAAAACGTTATGCAAAGCACAAAAAATCGTTTATACCAAAAATAAGTATTTACATTATCGACAGGACAACGTGTCTTCTTCTGTAAAGCAGTGTTCATTACAGAAGGCGAAATACGTGCATACAGAATTTCAGGAATGTGATAAGTTTATAAATAATGAACAGAACCGGTATGAAGAAATTAAAAATTTTTATAACACAAAAAAGCTGAATACTTTTTTGTGGAATTTGTATCGGGTGGACGACAAAAAAGGATATTTGGAATTAATGCGAAATGATAGCCTTGAAATATTGATGGACGTAACTTTTGAAAAACAGTATTTTTCTGCTGCAGAGAAGATTATTTTGAAGAAATTAAAAAATAATTCGTTAGATACCATTTGCTTATTATTAAAAGCGAAAAAGGTTAAACAGGCAATAATGGGATAAGACTTATACATTAATCTTATAATGATTAAAATATAAATCCGGCAACACTGTTTTATGAAACAACAAAAATCAATTAAAGTCAATTTCATAATGAACGCGATCCTGACCATGTCGTCATTTGTTTTTCCGCTGATTACATTTCCTTATGTGTCCCGCATTTTACTGCCGGAAGGCATGGGGAAAGTGGCCATGGCGACGGCAGTCGTTGCCTATTTTGCACTGTTGGCCCGGCTGGGAATTCCCATGTACGGGATTCGCGCCTGTGCGGAAGTGCGGGATGACAAGGCGCAGCTTTCCAAAGTGGTGCATGAACTGTTCCTCGTCAATCTTGGCATGACGGTATTCAGTTATCTGTTGTTTTTTGGAACGGTTTTTGCAGTACCGGCTTTCCGGACAGAAGCTGTGCTGTACCTTGTTATCGGTTCCACACTGTTCTTTGAAACGATTGGGGTGGAATGGTTATACAAAGGGCTGGAAGAATACAGTTATATAACCTATCGTTCTATTTTTTTCAAAATTGTGGCGCTGGCTGCCACCTTTTTGTTAGTCCATACCGGGGCAGATTATGTAAAGTATGGGGCGATCACCATTTTAGCGGCATCTGCCTCCAACCTGCTGAATTTATATAACCTGCGCAAATATATCACATTTAAACCGTTTCCGGAATACAGTTTTAAGCCGCATATTAAACCCATCTTTATTTTTTTCGCCACAACTTGCGCTATTGTCATTTATTCCCAGTTGAACACAGTTATCCTGGGATTGCTGAAGACTAATGCTGACGTTGGTCTGTATGACAGCGCCATGAAAATCAGAAACATATTGGTAAGTGTTGTCACCGCGTTAGGCGCGGTTTTATTGCCCAGGGCATCTTATTATGTAAAGCAGGGACTATTTGAGGATTTTGCAAAAATCACCGAAAAAGCGATTCATTTTGTATGTATTTTGGCCTTACCGTTGATGGCGTATTTTATATTATTCGCCACAAACGGAATCCACTTTCTTTCCGGCAAACAGTTTGACGGAGCGATTCTGCCCATGCAGATCGTACTTCCTACCATTGTGTTAATTGGTCTTACAACTGTTATCGGTATACAGGTTTTGGTACCGTTAGGAAAAGAAAAAGATGTGTTTTACTCGGTTGCAGGAGGTGGTGTCGTTGATCTGGCAGCCTGTCTGCTTTTGATTCCAGGTTATGCAGTCGTTGGAGCCGCAATCAGCAACCTTCTGGCAGAATTAACAGTTTTTGTGCTGCAAATCTATTACGTAAGAAAATGCAGAGATAAAGTTAATGTTGCCAAGGCTTTGAAAAGTGTTGAGTATGGAAAAATCTTTCTGGCGATTTTAGTATCGATGGCAGCGGCCTGGCCGTGTAACTCGTTAACTTGGAAAGATTTTTTTGTATTGCTTCTTTCCGGATCGGTTTTTTTTGCTGTTTATGGAATTTGCCTGTATATTTTGAAAGAAAAGTTTTTCATGGAATTGTTGGAACCCGTAAGAAAAAAGTTATTTAGATGATTAAGGCAGTGCAATATAGTGAATAGGATATTAAAAATGACGATTAAAACGAATTTGGAACAAAAGCTTTTAGTTTTGGCAATAATATTTTTGCCGATTAATCATTTTCGTATAGATATGCCTTTTATAGGTACAGCGTTATCGAAGTTTTTTATCTTGGCAGGAATCGCAGTATATATTTTGAAGTTATATGTCGGGAAGTTGAAATTAACCCGTTTTGAACAATTTGCTGCTTTTTATTTATTTGTTTTATTGTTGTGGCAGTGTTTGTGTACGGTGATAGGAATTCAGGAATTTGACTATTATTCTCTTGTTTCATTGGAACAAATGGATAAATTACGCTATTTTCTCCAAACACTTCGGGATTACGGATTGGCTGTTACGGATATTGCAGCCATAAAAGTTTGGCTATGTTTAAGGTTCTTGAAAGATTGTCTGTTATATGTAGTTTTTTCTTACGGGGTATCCCTGTGGGTGTATCACCTGTATCACGAAAAAGCCACATATCTCGAAACGTTCCGGACGGTTGCTTTTTCTCACTTAACCCTTTCGATAACAGTATTATGTTTAATCATGACGACCTATTCTATAATAGAAATCGGCTATCTAACCGGCAATCTAACCTGTACCGGGATATTGACCCAAATAAACCCCTTGCTTTATGATGTCAAAAAACTACACGGCTGGTGGCCACCGCTACTGTGGAAAGATCAGTTGAGAAGCTTATTTGCCGAACCGAGTTTTTTTGGATTGGCCAGCACAATGATTGTTCCCGTACTTATGTATAAGGTTTTGGAACCCTCAAAGAATATTTTTATAAAACGCTTTTTTACCTGTGTTTTTGGAATATTTGTTTTGATGCTCTTTCTGACGCGAGCGCGTACTGCAGTATTGCTTTTTATTGGGCAACTGATTTTACTCGTTTCATATGTTTTACTTTTTAAACGTATTTATCTTAAAAAACTTTTGTGGATTCTTTTTATTGTATTGCTTTCATTTGGTTTGTCGTTATATATTATGTCCGGTTTTAAAGTGGTGAATTTAAATTCAGGCACATCGCACACATCAAATGTTCAGGTGAGCGCTGTGGATTATGTTAATGATAATGTTGCGTCTGTTGTCGGCAATAAACGTAGTAACAGTGCACGGTTTGCCAGTGTAAGTGCTACGTTTCTGACAGGTTTGCAACATCCTATATTTGGCGTGGGTATGGGACTGAGTACAGCCTATGTGAATGCTAATTTTACAGAAGAAGATTTAAGAAATAATGAAGTTCGAAACTGGTCACAATATGTTACAAAGGAGGGCGTTCTTAAATCACCTATACCGGTACTGAATCAGTTTTCCATTGTTTTTGCGCACTTTGGTATAATAGGCTTATTTCTCTATTTACTGCCGATGTTTTATGTCCTGTATGGCATTTTAAAGAGGATGAACAGCGGACTGAGTATTGAAACTGTGTGTCTGATAATTGCCTATATTGCAACTGTTGCAGCTATGTTAAGCAATATTGCCTTTTTAACCTATTACATTATGACGGGCATTTTGATTTCTTATGTACGTATTAAAAATCGGAGGGATAACAATTATGAATGTCAATGAAGTTAAGCGAATCATTATGGGAAAAATCGGGTACATACTATTAACAGGTTTTGTTTGTGCAATAATTGCTGCAGGCTATAAATATTGTTTTACACCTTCATTCAGCTATAAGGGAAATTTTCAATATACCCGGATTATCCAAATAGTGGATAATAAGAAGACACCTGCTCCTCTCAATTATACAGGCATAATTAACACGAATAGTTGTTATGTTGAGTTTTTTAAAACTGCAGAGAATGTATATGATTTTGCTAAAATAAACAGTTCCTGGAGAGGATTTAACAATCAGGATAAAATAAATTGGTTCCGTAAGTTAATCAAGTTTGGCAACTTTCGTGAGGATACGTACGAGATTGTTTTTACTATGTCCCCCTACAGTATTACGGATCTTTCGTATTTAAATAAGAATATCAGTGGTGTAATGGATCTGTTTGTGAAGCAGGGAAATCAGTTTATAAAAAAGATAAAGCCGGATGTAGAGATTAAGACTGTCAGTGCAACGATATTGATGCCTGTAAAAGTCACACATGATAAAAAACCAATTGCGTTAAAACACGCTGGTTACGGATTTATTGCAGGAATATTTTTATCTATGGCAACTTTTATCGGAGTATCGTTTTACAAAAGAATTCAAGAATAAAAATTATTTTAGAATAGGGAAAATGACCGCTATCAGGGAATTCCTATTGGTGGATATAATAAATTGACAGAAGCCTTGCTGGATGGTGTTGAGGTACGCTTGGGTGTGGATTATAACGAGCAAAGGGACGAAGAGGATAAAGTTATTTTGGCGGGCGGTTGGCAGAGTATCAATATTACGATATGGATGATGTAATCAAGAGTGCCTTGATTTTAGTAGAAAAGAGCGTATATTTTTTTAGATTCTGTTAACAATTAAGCATAGAAAAGAGTTGTTCTTGATTTGGAAACCCGGTCTAACGAATCATCTAATTTGTTTTATATTACTGTTCTAAACGTATTATCAGCTTTAGCCGTAGTAGGCATGCATACGAATGGCTGCTTTTGGCAGTTTAGCAGGGAACATTGGTGGTTTACGGCTAATATTATAGAATCCGTTTTCTATTTTGCTGTGCCTGTTTTTTTTATGATAACAGGTGCTACGTTGTTAGACTATACAAAACGATGTGACACAAAGACGTTTTTTATCCGTCGTCTGAAAAAAACAGTATTACCATTTGTTTTTTGGAGCTTGGTTTCCATGGTGTTACAAATTGTTTTTTCAAAAAATATTTCGTGGGGTATTGTTACAATTGGCTATGTAATAGATGGTGTGTTGAATACAAAATTCAATAGTGTGTATTGGTTTTTCCCACCATTGTTTGGAGTCTATCTTTCGATTCCTTTATTTGCCTGTCTCGAGGAAAGTAAAAAAATAGCTGTGTTAAAATATCTTGCGGGCAGCTGTTTTTTATTAAATTGCCTGATACCGTTCCTGTTGACGGTTTTTAAGATAAAGATTCACTTCCCTATAGTTATAGCTGTGGGAAGCGGGTATTTGTTATATTTAATTCTTGGTTATTTATTTAACAGACTTGATTTTTCAAAAAAAGAAAAAAGAATAATTTATTTACTGGCCTTTCTGGGCTTGTTGGTTCACGTGTGTGGAACATATTTTATATCAATGGAAGCGGGTAAAGTACTTAGGACGTATAAGGATTATAACAATGTTCCCTGTATTTTATATTCCCTGGGTATTTTCCTTTTCGTAAAAGAGAATGTTCATTGGTTAAACACGGCATCTTTAAAGTGGGTACTCGAAAGATTAAAAGACTATACATTTGCCATCTACTTGTTGCATTGGTTTGTGATGCAATCATTACTCAAAGCTTTTCATATTGATACACATTCTATTGTGTATAGATTGGGAGGCATCTTTATAGTTTCTTTTATATGTGTGTGCATAACATGGGTAATCAGAAAAATTCCCTGGATTGGGAGAAGAATCTTGCCTTAATAGAAAAGATTTCGTAAGTGAATTAGTGTTTTTGGAATTTATAAACTGTAGGTCAATTTAAAGAATTATTATCGATCTGATCCTTTCATTGTTATAGATTTTTTGTAGATACAGGTGTATTTATCCCAACGATTTGGAGGGATGGCTTTGTTTCGCATAAAAACAGATATTGAACAAAAGCTCTTCATATTAGCGATAATATTTATACCCATTAACCATTTTATCGTCGAATTACCCATCGTTGGCGGGGATGTTTCGAAGCTGTTTGCTTTATTGGGTATTTGTATATATATGTGCAAGATTTGTATGAAAAAGGCCGAATTAGACAGTTTTGAAAGATTCGCTTTGTTTTACCTGGCCGTTTATTTTTTATGGCAGTGCCTGTGCACTACGGTTGGAATCCTTGAATATGAATATTATGATTTGATATATCTGGAGCAAATGGATAAGCTTCGCTATTTATTACAGAACCTGCGCCAGACCGGAATGGATATCAATGAACTAACAGCGATGAAGGTCTGGCTTTGGGTACGGTTCCTGAAAGACTGCCTTTTCAATACCCTGCTTTCCTACGGTATTTCTATATGGATCTATCATTTGTATAAAGAGTACAAAGCAAAAGATGAAAAATATGAAACCCTGTTTACACATATAACCTTTGCCGTGAGTGTATTATGTCTGGCGCTGATCACCTATTCTGTTTTTGAGATTGGGTATCTGCGGGGGGACAAAATCTGTGCAGACATTCTGTCCGGCATCAATCCGCTGTTATATGAAATTGCCAGTACGCACGGTTCATGGCCTCCGCTATTATTGCAGGACCGGCTGCGCAGTTTGTTTGCAGAACCCAGTTTTTTTGGCATCGCCAGCGTATTGATTGTTTTCGTCCTTTTTTATAAGAATCTTACCACAAAAAAAGTCTTTTTTGGCGCTGTTCTTTTTGTTTTTGTTATGATGACCGTTATGACCCGCTCCCGTACCGCGATTCCATTATTTATAGGGCAGATTGGGCTGTTGTTGCTGTATATTTTTGCTATGGACAGGAAATATAGTAAAAAAGCCTTGAAAATAACGGCAATCATAGGGGTTTCATTTATTACCGGACTGTATTTGATGGCCGGGTTTAAGCCGGTTGCGAAAACGGCCGGTCACACTGCAAAACCCGCAGTTACCAGTGTAAAGCCGGTTGTCAAAAACACGGTGAACGCCACAAACCCTAAAGCTGCTCAGGCAAAGCCTGTTCCCAAAAATACAGGAAACACCACAAAACTTAAAGCTACACCGGTAAAACCGGTTACAAAAACGGCCGGTAACATTGCAAAGTCGGGAACTGCCACTGTGAAGTCGGTTGCCAAAAACTCAGGCACAGCAAAACCTGCTGTCAAAGTTACAGCTAAAAGCAAGGAAAAGTCCTTTGATGCTGAAGCAGCGCTGAATTCCTTCGTTAAGCGCATCCTTCCGTTTACGGATAAGAAGTCGTTTCGAAGTGATATTTCGCGGGCTGACAGTACAAAAGCGTATTTTTTAACCGGGCTGCAAAATCCGGTTTTCGGTGTGGGGCGAGGGTTAAGCAATGCCTATGCGGATGCCAATTATTTTAAAGAAGATGTGTGGCGCAGCAATACATGGTCAGTATTTATCCGACAAAAAGGCGTATTAAAATCTCCTATTCCGGTTTTAAATCACTGGTCCTTTGAAATCGCGCAGTTTGGCATTGTGGGTCTTCTCATTTTTTTACTGCCGGTGTTTTATATTATTCGTGGCCTCGTAAGGACTTTCCGAAATGGAACGAGTCTTGAAATTGCCTGTGCGGCCAATGCCTATCTTGCAACCAATATCGCGATGTTCAGCAGTGAGGCAGCGTTTTTAACCTATTACATTTTTACCGGCGTGTTGGTTATCATGCTGCAAAGTAAGACAGAAAGGCAGGAATTACTCTGATGTCCTGGAAAGATATAAAAACAATTATCATACATAAAGCCGTTTATATTGTCATTATCGGTATCCTTGGCGCGTTATGCGCCGTTGGCGCCAAGTATCTGCTTACACCGGAGATAACCCTGAAAGGGGATTTCATTTACAGCCGGGTCATTAAAATCACCGATTCCAATAAAACAGCATTTAATTATGCGGGGTTGATCGTCGGCAATGCCAGTTATGCAAACTTTATAAAAAACGCAAATACACAAGCCTTTGATTACAGTAAAGTATACAGCAACTGGAACCGGATCGACGACCAGAAGAAAATAGAATGGCTGCAGCGAAGTATCCGGGTAAGGGGGTACAAAGATAATACGTTTGAATTTTCCTATCTGATTCCTTCGTCGCATATTTCAGACCTGCCGTATCTGGAAAAGAACGGGGAGAAGTGGATGGACGGGTTTATGTTAAATGCGGGGCAAATGCTTAAAAAAGCAAGGCCTCAGGCTAAAATCCAGACTGTAAAAAGTTCTTTCATTTCTCCCAAAGTGATAAAAAACGATAAACGAAGCATCCTGTTGAAAAACGCGGTGTACGGTTTTGTTGCCGGCATCTTTGTGTCAACGGCCGTGTTTGTGGGAATCCCATTTTATAAACACCGTTAACTTAACTTAATCATTCCAAAACCAAAAAACACATTTGCGCTACAAATCCGGCTCAAATGTGTTTTTACATTGTGTCAGTAACTAAAAGCTTTGCCTTATTGCCCGTTCCATGTTATAATATACTGACATATTACCAGTAAAGAGGAGCGTTTGTTGTGAGGCGTTATTTACTGCCCTGTATCTTGTTGCTGACGGATACTGTCATCATGTTTATTTCATCCTGGCTGGCCGTATTGATCCGGTTTGCCATGAATGAACCGCAGTATCCCTATTATATGGCGGCTATTATGGCGAATCTGCCGTTATTTATCCTGATTCATCTCGGCTTTTTTTACCAGTTCAAATTATACCACCGTGCCTGGCGGTATGCGGGAACCCGGGATCTGGTCGCCATTGCGCTGGCCAACCTTTGCGGCATTGTGGTATCCTTTCTACTCATCAATAACGTGTTCCAACTGCCGTTTTTTGCCAACCGCGGCATGTCCAGGGGCATTTTTGTTTCCTGTTTCGTGTTTGACGTATTATTCATCGGGGCCAGCCGTATGTTTGTGCGCTGGGCCGCGATTAATTCCGAAAAAAGGACTGT
>Ga0256405_10009906_pt1 | contig 12817 bp, 12 predicted proteins | sample RumenRJG_02DNA_FD_189096 | JGI IMG/M metagenome (GOLD analysis project Ga0256405, IMG submission 189096) | Bovine rumen microbial communities from Lethbridge, Alberta, Canada - RJG_02 | ecosystem: Host-associated > Mammals > Digestive system > Stomach > Rumen | place: Canada: Alberta...
GCCGCCGTCCCGAAAACCGGATGCTCAACGGCCTATTTGCCATACCCATTTTTGCTTACTCAAATTTCTTCAAATTTGGGCTTGACTTTTATTAGCAGGTCTTACGCCCAAAATATTGCTCCCCTCAATGTCGATCTGGCTGAGCAAGGGTATGGCGTGCTTGGAATCGTGGTCATTGCCGGAACTGAGCAGAAAAGCAAGCGGATTGCCCAAGCCATCCACCAAAGCATGTATTTTTGTATTTCTGCCGCCTCTGGATACGCCGACTGCCTTATTTTCAGTTTTTTCCCCACCGTTGGCGCTTTGATGCACCTTGCAGGACGTTGAAACAAGACCTAAAAAGGGCACTGTCTCCAATGCCCCTTTTTGCGCTTAATCATTTCAATAGTACAACGAGATCACCATCTTTGCAATCTACCTTCAGCGTTTGCCCGTTCTCAACTTCGTCAGCGATGATCTTGCGCCCGATGAGTGTTTCAACAGTATGCTGGACGTATCGGCGCAGCGGGCGTGCACCATAGATCGGATCGTAAGCGGCGTCGATGATATACTGCTTCGCGGCATCTGTCAGCTCGACCGTCAGCTGCTTATCGGCAAGGCGGCGATTCAAGTCGTCCACAAGCAAGTCGATGATATGGGTGATGTTCTCTTTTGTGAGCGGCTTATAAAATACGATCTCGTCGAGCCGGTTTAGGAACTCGGGACGGAACGAGCGTTTGAGAAGCTCACTTACTTGGCGTCGAGCCTCTTCGCTGATTTCACCACGCTCGTCAATGCCATCGAGCAGGAATTGGCTGCCGAGGTTGGATGTCAGGATAATGATGGTGTTCTTGAAATCCACCGTCCTGCCCTGCGAGTCGGTGATGCGGCCGTCGTCGAGGACCTGAAGCAGAACATTGAAAACGTCTGGGTGCGCCTTCTCTACCTCATCGAATAGGATCACGCTATACGGCTTGCGACGCACGGCTTCCGTAAGCTGACCGCCCTCCTCATAGCCGACATATCCCGGAGGCGCGCCAATGAGACGGGACACGGAGAATTTCTCCATATACTCGCTCATATCGATACGCACGAGGTTCTTCTCACTGTCAAACAGCGCTTCTGCGAGCGTCTTTGCGAGCTCTGTCTTGCCGACGCCGGTGGGCCCGAGGAACAGGAACGAGCCAATGGGCTTATTCGGGTCGGCGATGCCCGCACGAGAGCGCAGGATCGCCTCAGACACAAGCTTGACTGCCTCATCCTGCCCGATGACCCGCTTGTGCAGGATATCCTCAAGGTGTAGCAGCTTCTCGCGCTCGCCTTCCATCAGACGCGCCACAGGAATCCCCGTCCACCGCTCGATAATACGGGCAATTTCCTCCTCTGTCACCTTGTCGCGAAGAAGCGAGCGCGCCTTGCCCTCGTTCGCAATCTGCTCTTCTGCCTCAAGCTGCTTGCGAAGCTCGGGGATCTTTCCGTATTGAAGCTCGGCAGCTTTGTTGAGGTCGTATTCACGCTGCGCGCGCTCCAGCTCGGCATTTGCTGCCTCCAGATCCGAGCGAAGCTTCTGAACCTTGCCGATGGCGTTCTTTTCATTGCTCCACTGCGCTTGCTTGGCGTTGAACTCCTCCCGCAGGTCGGAAAGCTCTTTTTGGATCTCCGCCAGATGTTCCTTAGAAAGGGCGTCGTCCTCCTTCTTAAGCGCGGCTTCCTCGATCTCATGTTGGATGATATGGCGTTGGATGACGTCCAGCTCCGTCGGCATGGAGTCGATTTCCGTGCGGATCATGGCACAGGCTTCATCCACCAGATCGATCGCCTTGTCAGGCAGAAAGCGATCGGAAATGTACCTGTCAGAAAGTGTTGCCGCGGCAATCAATGCGCCGTCGGTGATCTTGACGCCGTGGAAGACTTCATAGCGTTCCTTAAGACCGCGCAGGATCGCAATTGCGTCTTCAACACTCGGCTCATTGACCATCACGGGCTGGAACCGGCGCTCCAGAGCGGCGTCCTTCTCGATATACTGGCGATACTCGTTAAGCGTTGTTGCGCCGATGCAATGCAGTTCGCCGCGGGCGAGCATGGGCTTTAAAAGGTTGCCGGCATCCATGCTGCCCTCAGTCTTACCCGCGCCTACGATGGTGTGCAGCTCGTCGATAAACAGGATGATGCGCCCATCGCTCTTACGGACCTCGTTCAAAACAGCCTTGAGCCGCTCCTCAAACTCGCCGCGATACTTCGCGCCTGCGACCAGAGCACCCATATCAAGGGAGAAGATGGTCTTATCCTTCAGGCTCGCAGGCACGTCGCCCTTGACGATGCGCTGGGCAAGCCCCTCGGCGATAGCAGTCTTGCCAACGCCGGGCTCGCCGATCAGCACAGGATTGTTCTTGCTCTTACGGCTCAGGATGCGGATGACGTTTCTGATCTCGTCGTCACGGCCGATGACAGGATCGAGCTTATTCGCCTTTGCCCTCTCTACGAGGTCGGTACCGTATTTCTTCAGCGCTGCATAGGTCTCCTCGGGGTTGTCGCTCGTCACTCGCTGATTGCCGCGCACAGCAGCCAGCCCCTGCATAGCGGTTTCCTTGGTTACGTTATAGACGCGGAACAGCTCTTTGAGGGTCTCATTCGCCTTATCGAGCAGACCGAGGAAGAGGTGCTCGACCGAGATATACTCGTCTTTCATCGACAGAGCGACCTGCTCAGCGCTGCGGAGCGCATCGTCCACATCCTGCGCTACATAGACTTTCCCTGCCTCACGCCCATAGCCGGTCACCTTCGGCAGCTTGTTGATCTCAGCCTGGACGGCGGCTTCAAAGCTGCCGGTATTGACGCCCATAGCTGTCAGAAGCTGTGGGATGAGTCCCTCCGCGTCGCTGACCAGCGCATAGAGCAAATGTACTTGTTCCACTCTCTGATTACCGTACTCCTGCGCGATATTCTGCGCGGCTTGCACAGCGGAGAGTGATTTTTGCGTATATTGGTTCAGATTCATGTCTGGCGCCTCCTCACTTCGTAATCACGCGATGGTCGATGTTGTAGCGTATCTGCTCCAGCCTCGCGTCCAATTCTGCCCCTATCTCGGAACAGGATACCAGTTCCTGCCGCACCTGCTCCGGTGCGATGATGTCTTTTTTCTGCCTGAGTTTCTGCTCGATGGAGCTCCACAGCTTCATGACGCCTGTTTGCAGGCGCAGCTCCACCTTCACATTCCGCGTTTGCCCGCGCAGTGTGATTGGGACGGAGAGCACCAGACAGAGGGCGCGATATCCGTCTTCTCTCGGGGCGGCTACCATATCGTCTCTATGCAGAAGCGACACATCCTTGTCCCTCAATACAGCGTCCGCAAACAGGTATAGCTCCGCAGGGAACAGGCAAGTCACGTCCAATGCCACGATATCGTGGAAGTTCTTCTCGATATTCTCTGCAGTCAGCGGCGCGCCTGCGGCAAGAAGCTGATCCACGATCTCATCGGCGGATTTGATCTGAGTAGCCACCTCTTCAACAGGGTCGGAGCCGTAGTCCAGCAAGAGCTCATCACGGGCGCGCTGGATCTTTGCCTCCATCATGGCTGCCGCTGTGCGGTAATACGCCATCAGCTCCTTATATGCAAGGGCGTTTTCCTCCACCCAGCGGCTCAGCTCTTTTTTGGAAACGCGCGATACAAGGGCGCGCTCCATTGGCGTTTCATTCTCTTTTTCCAGCATATCCATTTTTGCTTACGCTCCCTTCCCCTGATAATTGTCCATGCCGAGCGCTGCGTCAAATTTACGAAGCAGTTCTGCCTGTGCGGCAGACAGATTCCTCGGCGTCGTTACGCGAACGGTGACATATTGGTCGCCGCGCCCGTGTCCGGAGGGGACGCCCTTCCCTTTGAGCCGGAAGGTGGCTCCGGACTGTGTTCCTGCGGGTACTTTATACTTCACCTTGCCGTCGATCGTCTTGACCTCGATTTCCGCACCCAGCGCGGCCTGAGCAAATGAAATGGGGATTTCACAGCGGATATCCGCGCCGTCTCGGTGGAACATTTCATGCTGCCGTACATTCACGACGATCAGAAGGTCTCCTGCAGGACCACCGTTCTTGCCCATGTTCCCCTGCCCGCGCAGCGTGACGGTCTGCCCGTCGTCGATTCCCGCAGGGAGCTTCACATGAATCGTTTTGCGCTTCCTCACTGCGCCCTTGCCGCCGCAGGTCTTGCATGGCTGATGGATGATCTTACCTGTGCCGTGGCATCGGGCGCACGGCGCAGCCGTCGACATGAAGCCGAGCGGCGTCTGCTGCCTTTTCTGGATGGCTCCGCTGCCTCCGCAATCAGGGCAGATCTCAGCTGTCATCCCAGGCGCGCAGCCGGTCCCCTTGCATGTGGCGCAGGGTTCGATGCGCTCAATGCGTATGTCCTTTTCGCAGCCGAAGCATGCTTCTTCGAAGCTGATGCTGATATTTGTACGAAGGGATTCGCCACGTTGCGCACCATTGGTACGTCCCCGCGTTCGTGACGCGCTGCCGAAGCCTCCTCCGAAAATGCCTCCAAACAGGTCGCCAAGGTCGTCCAAGTCGAAATCCATGCTGCCAGTGAAGCCTGGACCTCCGTGGAATCCTGCGCTAGCTGCTTCCGGCGAGAAGTTCGGATCGACACCAGCAAAGCCGAATTGGTCATAGCGGGACTTCTTTTCGGGGTCCGTCAGCACCTCATTCGCCTCATTGATCTCCTTGAACTTCTCTTCGGCGGCTTTGTCGCCGGGGTTCATGTCCGGATGGTATTTTCGAGCCAGCTTCTTATATGCTTTTTTGATCTCATCTGACGAGGCGCCCTTATGCAGTCCGAGCACCTCGTAATAGTCACGTTTGTTACTCGCCATTGTTCCACCTCCCTGCTATGCGAAGGAGGACGGTCGTATACCGTCCTCTCGCATCAGCTTTCTCAGGAATTATCGTCATCCACGACCTTGTAGTCTGCATCATAGACGTCATCAGCATTTGCCGCCTCAGACGGTCCCGCGTTAGGAGCGCCCTGCCCATCCTTGCTGCTGTACAGCTTCTCGCTCATCGCGTAGAACAGCTGCGTCAGCTCGCCTGTCGCCGCTTTGATGGCGTCGCTGTTATCGCTATTTAGCACCTCATTGAGCTTGTGGATGCTGTCTTGGATCTTGGCTTTCTCCTCAGTGGAAATCTTGTCACCAAGCTCGCCAAGTGTCTTCTCGCTCTGATACAGCAGCTGATCGGCTTGGTTGCGGATCTCGACCTTCTCCTTGGCCTTGGCGTCCTCGGCAGCGTACTGCTCCGCTTCCTTGACTGCCTTATCGATGTCCTCCTTACTCATGTTGGAGGACGCGGTGATGGTGATGTGCTGCTCCGCGCCTGTACCGAGATCCTTTGCGCTGACATTCACGATGCCGTTGGCGTCGATGTCGAAGGTGACCTCGATCTGCGGCACACCGCGGCGTGCAGGAGCAATGCCATCCAGACGGAAACGGCCAAGGCTCTTGTTCGATGCCGCCATCTCGCGCTCACCTTGCAGGACATTGACCTCAACAGAGGGCTGATTGTCTGCAGCGGTAGAGAAGATCTGGCTCTTCTTCACAGGAATGGTGGTGTTGCGCTCGATGAGCTTGGTGCATACGCCGCCCATGGTCTCAATGCCGAGGGACAACGGGGTGACGTCGAGGAGCAGTAGACCTTTAACGTCGCCGGTCAGCACGCCCGCTTGCAGCGCGGCGCCCATGGCGACGCACTCGTCGGGATTGATGCCCTTGAACGGCTCTTTGCCGGTGAAGTTCTTCACAGCGTCCTGCACGGCGGGGATACGGCTGGAGCCGCCCACCATCAGGACCTTGGCGAGGTCGCCCGCCTTGAGGCCCGCGTCGCTCATTGCCTGACGGACCGGTCCCATTGTTGCTTCGACCAGATGTCCGGTCAGCTCATTGAATTTCGCGCGGGTCAGCGTCACGTCCAGATGCTTCGGACCCGTGGCATCCGCTGTGATATAGGGTAGGTTGATGTTGCTGGTGGTGACGCCGGAGAGCTCGATCTTCGCTTTCTCGGCAGCCTCCTTCAGGCGCTGCATCGCGACCTTGTCGCCAGAGAGGTCGATTCCCTCCGTTTTCTTGAACTCTTCGACCAGATACTTCATGATGCACTCGTCGAAGTCATCACCGCCCAGACGATTGTTGCCCGCCGTCGCCAGCACTTCGATGACGCCGTCGTCGATATCGAGGATGGACACGTCGAAGGTGCCGCCGCCGAGGTCGTAGACCATGATCTTTTGGGGCTGACCCTCCTTATCGACGCCATAAGCAAGCGCCGCGGCAGTCGGTTCGTTGATGATGCGCTTGACGTCGAGACCCGCGATTTTGCCGGCGTCCTTGGTCGCCTGACGCTGAGAGTCGGTGAAGTATGCAGGGACGGTGATGACCGCTTCGGTGACTTTGCTCCCAAGGTAGTTCTCAGCATCGGTCTTGAGCTTAGTCAGGATCATTGCGCTGATTTCCTGCGGGGTGTACTTCTTCTCGTCAATGGTGACACGGTGGTCGGTACCCATCTCGCGCTTGATGCTGCTGATGGTGCGCTCAGGATTCGTAATGGCCTGGCGCTTTGCGACTTGACCAACCATGCGCTCGCCCGACTTACTGAAAGCGACGACGCTCGGCGTGGTGCGATTCCCCTCTGCGTTTGCGATGACGACAGCGTCTCCGCCTTCCATGACGGCGACGCAGCTGTTGGTGGTTCCCAAATCGATACCAATGACTTTAGACATGATGTTTGCCTCCTGTTTTCTTTTTTGTTTGGCATCAGTATAGGCTCCACCTGTGAATAAAAATATGTTGAAATGTGAACAGAAAACGAATTTTAGCACTCTGCCAGTCAGAGTGCTAAAATTGCAGTGAATTATAATCGAAAAAGATGAATCATTTATGAATCAAATATGGTTCCAATATCGCTCCTGCGTCGATTCGCGGGTATTTGGCTTGGAGTAGAGCTCGTACCATGTTTTCGCCCACGCGCCGACCGTGAACTCGTCCGCCCTGCCCACGTCCATCAGCCTGGATTCCTCGATGGCGCGTTTCAGCTTGTCCCTGGCCTCGGCCTGCGTTTTGCCGAGGACGTTCCTGCGGATGGGCTTGCCGTTTGCGTCATGCCCCGCGACGTAGCGCCCCTCCCAGCGCCCATCGCTGCGCTTGCGGATGTTGCCCTCGCCGCTTGCTCTGCGTTTTGCCATGTGACATCAACCTCCTTTGTAGCACCACACAATACCGCAGAAGATGGATAATAGCTATCCCCGGCGCGGTTTGTTATCAGAATGTTATCATTTTTCCTGACTTCCCTCCCGCCCGACCCCCTGCCAAATTTGGCAGGGGGTCGATCACGAGCGGGATCACGAGTATCGGCATCATCCGGCAGGTGCGCCGCTGTTGAGATGATGCAGAATTCTGCGCCATCTGAGATTGCTTTCAGACCTTGTGCCAAATTTGGCACATGGTCGATCAGTTGAGATGGTGCCAAATTTGGCACCATCTCAATCACGAAAATGCAGCCGAGTCCAAAAACGGCAACAACGGCGCGACAGGGGGCTTGTGGTATCCTCCCCCTACCCGCCCTCGAACGAGGTCTGCAACCCCGTCGTGCGGGGGAGCGAAACGGCCCAAAATCGCGTCTGGCGAGGAGCATGGCAGAGGAGCCGAAAACGGAGCGGGGCGGCGTATGCCGCCCTCACTCGTTCTGCTCCAGCTCCCGCCGGAATATCTCACGCGCCCGTTCTTCATCCTCTGCCTCATAGGAGTACGGCTCTCCCAGCTCGTGCCGGATGCCGTCCGCCAGCTTGAAGCCGGAGCAGAAGGCGTCGATCTTCTCCTCATCGCGGAAGCTTTGCTCCGCGTCGAGGAAGCGGAGCAGAAGCTTCTTTTGCTCCTTGCTGAGCGCGTCGTGGAGCTTGTCATACGCCGCCTCGACCTCATGCCCCAGCTCGGTCGTCCGCTCCGTTTTGACGTGGAAGCGCCGTTGGAGCGCGATCATGTAATCCCTGCTCATATCTTCATGAAGCAGTAGCGGGTGTACTGATAGACGCTGTTGTGGTAGTAATCGTAGGCGTCGACGTAGTACCGCACGTTCGGCAGGTCATGGACCGCCGAGGTGATCTCTTCCTCTCTCCAAGGCCAGAACCTGTCGGTGTATGGCTCATATTCGGGCGGGATCTCTGTATAGATCTTGCACAGCGGCTTGCCGTCGCGCCAAGCGTCCGGTTCCTCGCCGATGGCGTTGTAGATGGTGTAGACCATACGTCTCACCTCGTAGACGTTTCTCACGAACAGGTCGTCGCCATACTTGTCGCTGTAGTGCTTGACGATGGGTTCGGGGAGCGTTAGCCTTGGGAAGGCATTCCAATCACAGGTCGGCGTCGGGAGCGGCGGGAGCGATCCTTCCGCGAAGACGTTTGAGTCCCATCTTGTCGTGTCCTTGATCTCGTACTCCGTTCCGTCAGTACAGAGGATACGGTCGCCGACCTGCGGGACGTATTGCGAGCCGTCGGTCGGGAGCGTGACGATCCTGCTGTTTGCGGTCTGCGTCGGAGCGTCCTCCGCATATGGCTCGTTGGTGCTGATCTGCACCGTGTTGGTGAGCGGATCGTAGCTGACGTTAAATCCAACCGCCTTGCCGACGTCGCGGAGCTTGCAGTAGTTGCTCCCGCCGATGGAGTACGCCTCGATCTGCACCAGCTTGCCGTCCACGACGATCTTTTGACTGGACTGCTGCGCGGTGAGCGCCGCACCCGCTGCCGGGGCCGCGATGGACGCGCCGAGGATGATGCCCGACGCGACCAGCGCGACCTCCTTCTTTCCTCTGTTCTTCATGGGCTTGCCCTCCTTTTTTCGTATTTTGCAAGCCAAACAATACCCATGCAACCCATGAAAGTCGAGAAGAATATCGTTGACCAAACGGAGAATTATCCATCGCATGATTACTGGACAGCGGGCACGACATCCGCTACTGCGGCAACCTCGCGCCGGACGGTAAGGGCAAGACCTGCCGCCAGATCGGCGCGCACCGGAAGGAGCGCGCGGCGAACGGCGCGGACACGATCCGCGGCGCGTATGCCACAGTCCGCAACCGCGCGAAGACGCAGAAGAACAGAAAGAAGATCACCGCCGACGACTACAACCGGAAGATCGCGCAGGCGCAGGAGCTGCGGGACAAGGCGGAGGCGGGAGAACTCACGCTGAAAGAGGTCAAGGCGCTGCTGGAGAAAATTTGAGCGGGCGCGCACTCGGATTTGAGTGCGCGCCCGCAGGCTTTTTTATTCTGTTCGTTTTGTTAGGCGGCGGGAGGTAACGGGGGTGGGGCGCAGGCGTGCTTCACGCCACCGCGTCCAACGCCTTTTTGACGTTTGCCTTGATTGTCGCGTAGTCGTCACCGGGATGCTCCTCGTAGAGCTTTTGCCCGTCTGCGTAGATCGTCGGGACGTAGTAATAGTCGGTGTAGCGGCTTGCCGCCTCGCTCTCGCGCTCCTCCTCGATCCACTCGACCGTGACACCGCGGTAGGCGCAGTTTTCCTCGCATAGCTCCTGGAGCGCCTGCCGCGCCTTGTGGCAGTAGGGGCAGTTGTCCAGATGGCGGATCGTGAGCTTTTTCTCTCTGTTCATCCATTTACCTCCGTAGATCAGCATCTTGTCCCGGTTCCGCGCGATCTCGCCGCGCTCGATGCGCTCGTCCCACTCCTCGGGCGGCACGGCCTCATAGGAGATGTTGATATGCTCCTGCTGGCAGCCCCACAGCTCCAGCAGCGCCGCGTTGATGCGGTCGGCGACCTTGCGCATGGTCTCGTTGTCCTTGGGGAATCCTTTGATGGCAATGTACGGCATGGATGCCTCCTTAAATAGCTGTTATTCTGAATAATTAAAAGCATTTTACACTACACAGTAGGCAATGGCAACCCCGCTTTTATTTCCGTACAATTGTGCTTGCCAAAGAAATAAAATAATGTCGAGCATTTCTTTTCGACCAGAAGTGTTGCACATGGTCGAATTGTGTTGTATTATAATATTGGTTAATTGTAGAAAAGTGACTGCAGCGATATAGTGCCAGAACCAGCCAAACATAAGAAAGAGAGTTTGAAAATGTGTATGAGAGATTGGCTTAACCTGATTGCTATCATTGTCGCGCCTATCGCAGCTGTGCTGATTGGGCAATGGCTTCAGGATAGAAGCGAAAAACGCAAGGACAAAATGCAGACTTTCAAGGTGTTAATGACTTCGAGAATCCATGGTTGGACGCCCGAAAGTGTATATGCTCTAAACATTATTGACATTGTCTTTGCGGATGACGACAAGGTAAGGGCTGCATGGAAAGACTTGTACGATAAGTACTGCGTCGTTGATCCGGATGAAATGCATCTCGAAAAGATCAAGCAAGCGCAATATAAGCTGTTGGAAACAATTGCGTCTTCTCTTGGATATAAAAGCAAAATCACGTGGGAAACGATTCAGAATCCTTATATTCCAAAAGGCATGGCGGATCAGATAGCTATTCAGACACGCTCCCAGCAGGCTTACTCTGAACTGCTGTCGAACATGAACAAGGTGTTCCCATCGACGCAGCAACCTATGGCAGAGCATAAGGAGGACATCCAACATGCCGACGCTTGAATGGATCGGAAAAGATAAGGTCATCAACCACCACCAGCAGGTGCCGTACCGGGTGTTGGAGAAGAAATATACCTATAACGCCGAGAAAAGTGACAACATGATCATCCGCGGCGACAATCTGGAGGCGCTCAAGGCACTGCTGCCCAAGTATGAGGGCAAGATCAAGTGCATCTACATCGATCCGCCGTATAATACCGGCAATGAGGGCTGGGTGTATAACGACAACGTCAATGATCCGAAGATCAAGAAGTGGCTGGGTGAAGTGGTTGGCAAAGAGGGCGAGGATCTGAGCCGCCATGATAAATGGCTTTGCATGATGTACCCGCGACTGAAGCTGCTGCAGCGGCTGCTCTCGGACGATGGTGCGATATTTATTAGCATTGACGACAATGAAATAAAATATTTACGGCTTGTTTTGGACGAGATTTTTGGAGCGCAATGCTTTGTTCATGAGCTGATATGGAAAAACAAATATGGTCCAGGTGCATTTACCCGCGGAGTCGGCAATGTCCATGAATATATTGTGTGCTATTCAAAAAAACCGATGTTGACGGTTGCAGCACCTCTGACACAGGAAGAAATAGAAAAATACAAGCAAACGGACAATAAATTTGAAATTCGCGGTGGATTCATTACACAGCCACTTGCCACCCGCAGCAAGGATGATCGCCCCAACTTGGTTTACCCTGTATACTATCAAGGTGAAGAGATATTGCCAGATAAGCAATGGATATGGGAACGAAATCGCCTTTACGCGGCTATAGAACGTGATGAAGTCGTGTTCAATAAGCAGAGTGGAAAATGGAGTGTCCGTTTCAAACAATATCTGAAGGATGAAAACGGTGTAATGCGTAAGGGCAAACCGATTTCAATTCTTACAGGACCATATAATCAAGATGGATCAAAAGAAATAGAAACTATTTTTGGGCAGCGTATATTTAACAATCCCAAGCCGAAAGAATTAGTTAAATACTTGTTTTCATTTGTGTTTAACGATCAAGAAGACCAAGACGGAATATATCTTGATTCTTTTGCTGGATCTGGAACTGCCGGGCATGCTGTCCTTGACTTGAATAAACAAGATGGTGGACACAGGAAATTCGTGCTAATTGAAATGGGTGACTATGCCGAGAGCATTACCGCCGAGCGGGTGCGGCGTGTCATCGACGGCTACGGCGAAGGCAAAAACGCCGTGGATGGTACGGGCGGCGACTTCACGTTCTATGATCTGGGGCCTGCCCTGCTCCTGCCGGACGGCAACCTCAACGAAGAAGTCGGCGCGGAGAAGATTCGGGAGTATGTGTGGTACATGGAGACGAAAACGCCGCTTGAGGAAGCCAGCAATGAGAACCCCTACTACCTCGGCGAAAGCCGCGGGACAGACTACTACTTCTACTATGAGAGGGAGCGACTGACAACGCTCAACCATCAATTCCTCGCCACGATCAAAGACCGCGCGGAGAGCTATCTCATCTATGCCGACCTCTGCACGATCCCCGACGAGGAGTTGAAACAGTACAACATCACAACTTTTTGGATAACATTTTATCGCACTTGCAGCATCACCGCAACCATATTTCTAATCTTCTCATCCGAGCGCCTTTTTGTTCCCTTCGTTTTGTTACCCGGCATCTCCTGTGGGGGCGGGGTACAATGAATCTTGAGCATCCGCGGCGGTTATGCTATGATGCAGCCAAAGTTGAACGGATGGTGAGGCAAATGAGCAGGATTTATACATTAGCAGATCTGGAAAACACGATGAATCCGATTTTCGAGCAGTTCGGCGTCAAGAAGGCAGTCTTGTTCGGCTCCTACGCTAAGGGGCTTGCCACGCCGCGTAGCGACGTCGATCTGTATGTTGACAGCGGGCTGCGGGGGCTTGCGTTCTTTGGCCTGTTGAATGGCGTAGCTTCCGCGCTTGAGGTTCCGGTTGATTTGATTGACGTCTCTCAGGTGGACAGGGGTTCGCCGATTGAGAACGAAATTGCGCAAAGTGGGGTGCAGATCTATGGATGACAAAAATGCCGCAGTCCTGAAAAAGAACCTGCAGCATACGGTTTCTATTCGGGAGGATATTCCTGCGCTCCGGCAGGAGTTTCCCGCCGCGCTGGAGGAACTGTTCTGACCCACGCGCCGACCCACCCCGCGAAATCAGCGCACGGACACGGTGGATTTATGAGCGTCAAAGAGCATAT
>Ga0256405_10009908_pt1 | contig 12814 bp, 6 predicted proteins | sample RumenRJG_02DNA_FD_189096 | JGI IMG/M metagenome (GOLD analysis project Ga0256405, IMG submission 189096) | Bovine rumen microbial communities from Lethbridge, Alberta, Canada - RJG_02 | ecosystem: Host-associated > Mammals > Digestive system > Stomach > Rumen | place: Canada: Alberta | collected...
AGTTTTTCCAGCTCTTGAGGACGTTGTTTCAGATACATTTCCTGCTTTCCGGCTTCACGATATATAGCCGCAATTAATCCAAGAAGGTCTGAATCCCACTTTTGGTCTTTGATCAATGAATAATTAAACTGTCGCATTCCTCTACCCCTACAACTTTCCCTTAAAATATAGCATAAAAAAAGGGAATAGCGTAAGTAATAAGGGAATAAACGGCTCTTCGTGCACATCTGTGGATAAAATCTCAAAGTAGTGCACGAAGAGCCAAAAAACATCAAAATAGTAGCCTCAACTATGCTGTATCTCTCTGCCTTGATATGTTTTCACATACAGTCAAAATCGCTCTTTACAACCATGCTCAAAAAAGCATCGCACCCCGCAACCACTTTGATTTCAAGGGATTTCAGTCGTTTCTTATTTCTCCCTTGATAGTAAAACTACGGTCTCAACATGTGCCGAGACCTTTTAATTGATGTCGGATTTACTGACATATTGAGGGAACATGTTTAAACATACATCTTTTCAAGCGTCCCAACCTTTGCGTTTTCGGGAACATTACCGCAGTATCACGCTGAAAGCTGGCGAACAGGTCAACACCTACAACCGCCATGGAACTCAAGGACAAACCGGTAAAAGCCTATGCCATGGTCTTTGCCGGATCGGAATGCGTGTATTGCGGGTATTGGATCTAACTAACATCTGAAACGAAGATATGCCTTAGCTCCACAAACATGTAATGCTACAGTCTATCATTTCAGAGAAAACGCCACATCTCCACCGAACCCGTTCATAGTATACTTCTCACTATTCATAAGTAGTTCCTTCTTTACCGTGTATTCAAACGGAAACAGAATATTAAGCTGATCCAGTTCGGTATAGGAATAATAACTACTACCATCAAGCCTCATTCCTTGAGCAATAACAAAGTCAAGCACCTTGTCATTTGTGATTGGTATCTTATGAAGAGCATACCTTGTCTTCGTTTCATTCCGAAGAATATCCATTTCCTTCATGGTAAGCGTAATTCTTCGTGTGGTTGCTTCCAACGTCCCTCGCTCTCCCCATGCATCGTATAACTTCTGTTTTAAGGATGGATTAGTGATTTCATCTTGAAACTCAAACAGCTTACCCATAATCTTACACACATCCTTAAACACCTGATATGTAAGACATAGCATCAAGTACTGTATTGGTTCAGAACAGTCTGGATGCTCTGATAACACTTCAAGAGCCTCCTTTCTCACTGAATCCAGTTCTTCTGATGGATAATACCACACATTCATTAGTATCTCTCTTGTCTTTCTGAGCCTTGTAGGGCTTTCGATTTCATATGCCAGATACTTATTCATTTTTTCTTTATATTCAGCTTCCAGAAGTTCTTCCTTCAGCATTCTCACAGCTTCATTCAGCCATGATAATCGTATACTGCACGCATAACCTACCATTTTAGCCATTGTTGTCCATCGCTTTTATCTTAATAAACGGCACAATCACTTCATCAATAGTGATTCCGCCGTGGTTCATAACCTTTTCTCCCTTCGCATCAAAAGAACCACCAATTCCGCATATGAGATAATCAAACTTCTTATCCAAATAGTATTTTGGATAATCAATCAATCCTGGGTACTTTTTCAGAAGAGCATCCTTATCTGCAAAATCCTTCAGCACTACCATTCTACGGCTCTTGGTTTCTGTCTCAACGCCGGATTTCATTAACTTACCCATTCCCACACAAGGTACATTACCATGATCAGCACTGATATAGACATCGAAACCAGACTTCAGCATCCGCCGGACAGTTCTTATCAGTTTCCCCTGTTTCATAAGTAACGAGATATCGTTATACATACCAGTTCGTCCTTGAAGCTGCCCATGCACTATGTCATCCACATCATTAATTACGATTGCAGCACATGATACAGTTGGACCAAAATCCGCATCATATCCTCTTTCGTAACAAATTTGAGCTTCTGTATACCCCAACTTTTGAGCACATTTAATAAATTCATTTTTCTCTTTGCTTTGGCTCCATGGATTTTCTAACTGAACAGGAAGTTTATTTGAAAGTAAGCACTGCCTAGATACTGAAGTAACAGTCGGAATCATTGCCATTGCATGAGATTGTTTATAAATTATCCCTTCAAAGGATTTAGATACAATCTTCCAGTCAAACTCCGACATACCATCCATCACGATAATAACAAACTTATTACTGTGATCTTTCATATATTCCATTACTCTGCTCACGAGCACCGGTGTATCAGCGTCAATCTCAGATGACAATATTCCAAAATCTTTCAAAACAAAATCTACAAAAGGGCGGCATGTTTCTTCTATATCGACTGTAATCCCATACTGCTCTGCAAAAACATGAATAGTGGCCTTCTTTTCAGCCACGCCGAACCAATCATGATAATTCTTAGCATTGCTCACAAAAGTGTTAAGATTTTTACACAGTTCTTCAATATACTGTTGAACGTTAACTCGATTCTTGACAACATCTCGGATAAAATCTTTTGTTGCCCTATATGTACTCAAATCAGAAAAATTCTTTTTACAAGCCAATGTCAGAAGATTGTAATCCAATTCAAAATCATCTTTGATTGCCGTGGCATTCAGTTTTGGAAACATTTCCGCAATACTGATCCTAATAACCCGAAAGATCCTTTTTACATCATACGGAATATACCCCCCAGGTTTTGCTATCATCAAAATTTTTTCCTTTCGGCTTTTTACTCTATCTTCAATATTTGAACGATAAATCAGATCATTTTCGTATCTAACAATGGAGAACCCTCGCTCATAAAAGAAAGAGCTATATTCAGTTTTCTCTTCAAGATCATCCTCATCTATCAGCAAAATCAAGTCTTCATATTCAGCAGACGATTTCTCATACACATATTCACCGAACATTTCTTACGACTCCAATCTTGCCAGTAATGATAGTCTGAAATCAGGATATACCTGTTTTCCCTTCTTAAAGATTCTTTCGATATCCTCCCGTTCTTTTTCAAGACTTTGCAACCTAGCCTTACGAATGTTATCAATTCCGATATGATCCGCCGCCTCTATCCGCAATTGTAACGCGTACATATATTTGTCATATGATTCTTGATTCTTTTGAAGCTGCTTTCCCTTTAGTTCTAAAAAAGTATCATACGCAAAATCCATACTTATCTTTTCCAACTTTTCATAAAGTTCAGCAGAAAGATTCTGAGTTTCACTAACCATCAGCCGTGAATTTGTATCAAGAAACAGCTCCATAATGCGCTTTCCTGTGGCCGGTCGTAGCACAAAATTTTTATTGACGAAAATCGGAATAAATCGTTTGCTACTTTCTTCGTCAGAAATCGAAAGCTCCCAAATCATAAAATAGCCTTCCTCATTAGGTAAATCAGCTATACCTACAGACAGGATAGGCGACATCCGATCCTGGATAGTATCTACATTCAAATGTCTTCGAATCTCCGCATCCGTTATTCCAATTCGGTCAATTAGTATAGACTCTTTACCTTGCCAAGCATTATAGTAGGTGAGCATCAGCCGCAGTGCTGCGTCTACGTCAAAATCAGATTCTTGGCCTACTAGTTTCTGAAGATCCTTTTCTTCATGAATGATTTCTTTGTACTGATTGGAACTCTTAAGTTGTTGCCTCATCTCTGATTCTATCGGTCTGAGATTCTCTTCCAGCTTATATGGCTTCGCAATAGTATTCATATAAGCATCAGTGAAATCACACTCTGCAACTTCACTATCCAAAACATCGGAATACTTATCCACACCGATTTCATCCAAAATGACGGAAAGTTTCTCTTCTAGCACCTCTCTTACACGGTTTTCAACTGTATCGGTGATAACAAAATTATAAATATGTACATCGTGCTTTTGCCCGATGCGATCTGCACGTCCACAGCGTTGTTCAATCTTCATTGGATTCCATGGCAAATCATAGTTGATGATGATATTTGAGAACTGAAGATTCAATCCCTCACCACCAGCATCGGTAGAAATGAAAATACTGGTGTTTTCCCGGAAATCATGCAATGCATCGTTTCTTTCTTCGATACTCATACATCCATTAAGTATAGAAACTGTGTAGCCTTTATTTTCGAGCAACCTTCGTAAGTAGTTTTGGGTTAATACGAACTCAGTAAAGATGATAATCTTCTGTTCCGGCTCTTTATTTAAAATAAAATCAATAGTGTCAGTGAGAGTTTCTACCTTAACATCTGGATGCTGATATTCCGCCTGCCTTGCTACAGAAATGATAAATTCCAGTTCCTGAATTTCCTCTTCCATATCCAGAGAAATAGCTTCCAACGCATCATTTACATTATCTTCAATATCCAGTTCTGCTAGATCATCTTCTGTGAGATTACCTAGATGTGTACTCTGTGTCTTCAAAACCATGAGTCTACGTTCTAAACTTTGGCATATTGCAGCTGTACTACTCGTTACCATACGTTGCATAATGATAAGCAAGAAGATAAGACACATATTCTTTTTTCGATTGCGAAGGGCCTTATTATATGTCTTGGAAACAAAATCCGTAACCAGTTCATACAGTTCTCGCTGCCTAGAATGGCGCTCGTCCCAGTTCAACGAAACAAGGTGCGTAATTCTACTCTTAAAGAGCTTATTGCCATTATTATCAATTGCTTCTCTTTTTTCCGTTCGGATCAGATAAGGGGCCACCTGCTCTTTAACGATAGACTTTGCATTTGGAAACGCGACTGGATCCAAAAGTCTTATTAGTCGCAGAAATGGCTCCCTTTTGCCATTATGTGGAGTTGCAGATAGAAGGAGTAGATACGGACTTGCTTGAGAAAGTAAACGTCCCAGCTTATGACGTGCCACATCACCTGAAGATCCTGCGACTCTATGGGCCTCGTCTATAACTACAAGATCCCATCCACTGTTGATAATTGCGTATATACGTTCTTTGTTGTATTTTTCAACCTTATCGTCAGACCACCCTGCATGTTTTTCAATTGGCTTGATTGAATCCATCGGAGAAATAACCTGATCGTACTGACCGTAAACATCATCATTATCCGTCAATCTGCGAATGGTGTCATAATCAGATGGCAGAATGACATTGAACTTCTCATGGAACTTTTCTTGCATTTCTGACGCCCACTGAGTAACCAACCCCGTCGGACATACTATAAGCACACGTTTCACCAAACCTCTAGTTTTGAGTTCTTTAATAACCATTCCTGCTTCGATGGTTTTTCCAAGTCCAACCTCATCAGCGAGAATATAGCGGATTTTATTACTCTCCATTGCACGGTTTAATACATGCAACTGATGGGGGAGAGGAATTACCCCGCTTGCCAAAGATGATAGTAACCCTCCTGCTGTCTCGTTCTTGATTTTTGAAAGCAATGTAACATATCGTAGATAATTTTCATCATATGTATTGTTTCCTCCATCAGCTTTAAGTTGATCGGCCGTAACCTTATAAACAGTGCCATTGGCAGGATTAAATACTCGGAATGATGTATATCCCCATGCTTCTATTCTCTCTAATATCTTTACACTTGCGTTATTAGCAATATCAAACGCAAATTTACCTGTCTCTAACAATTTTTATAAACCTCATCAAACACGACTCAAACTGATATCGTAATACATTAGGAGGTTTGGATCTTCTTGAATAGTCTGTTCCGGAAGACGTTCAGCCATATTTACAATTGCCTGATAGTTCTTATCTTTCCAAAGTTTCGCAAAACCGACACGAATTGCTTCAGAGCGAAACAATTTCAGCTTGCCTTTAGATGCGAGGTATCCTTCAAATTCTTTCCAGAGCTTTTTTTCACGTAATTTGGCAACATCGCCCTCTTTGTGTACATCTGGAATATACCAACGACCACTTTCATCTTGAAGGAAGTTTTCCTCTAGTAGAACCGCAAGTTCTGGCATCGCTTCATGTTTATCAACTGACTTCACTTCCTGCATAAATTTAGGCTGAAGTTCTGAATATGTCTTAGCCCATCCTCCAAAATCTTCACCTAACTGCTGGTATAGCCAAGAAATTGCTGTTTTCTCGTTGGTAACAAAAATACTAAATTGAATAGGCTCTACATCATTTTTTATACGAGCTGTATCATACTCGTTAACTTGGTCGGGAAGAAAATACATATTATCTCTTTTTAGGAATCGTTCATCCAAGCCTCTATAAAAATCAGAAGCATCCATAGGGATAGAAATTCCATTCATGATGTGGTAAGCAATCATTCTATCAAACAAGAGATATGCCTGTCGTTCCGGAACAACCACAATCTTATCGCCTGAGAGAACAACTATTGGCAAATTATCAAGGTATTGTCTCACAAAAGACCATGCGGACTCATCGGTTCCAGCACTTCGTTTAAAATCGCGTATAAAAGTATCTTTTGGCTTATATGCTGCAATTGCTAAATCTTGTTTTACAGCACCAAACGCAGTTTGTTGATTGTATGAGCCTTGTCCTTTATCAATGGTTTTAACGTGTGAAATGACGAATCCAGCACTCTGTATGGCCTCGTTTATGGCCATCCATACGCTATTTTTACTATTGTGAAATTCAACCGTTATCCATCTTCCCGGCTTAAGACATCTAAAAAATTCTTTGAAACACTTCTTAAATAATTCATGATATTCAGATAGCCCTTTTTTCTGAACTTTGTTCATGATAACTTCAGATTTATTATTCGTCAGTACTTTCAACCATGCCTCCCAAATAAAGCTCAGTTCCGAGTACATCAAATTGTCTCCAAACGGAGGATCTACAAACACATAGTCAATTGACTCATCGGGTACCATGGATAAATCTGTCGATGATCCAGTACTGATAATATAATCAGCATTGTTTTTTTTAAGGGCAAATACGGGTAATATATCTTTTACTTTCCCTCTTACAAGGGTAATAATGTTTCTTTCAGCTAGCATACTCGGAATATAAAGGGCATTTGGCATTGCACCAGCGAGATTAATTTTTCCTTTCTTCAAACCTATATTGTGCAACTTTGATGCAGTTTTAATTATTACTGAAGTAATACAGAAACGAAGTTGATTCTTGTAAATTGTCCTTGCCGCAGCATCCCATAATGCAGATAATACATATAAATTCCTGCTTGTATAGAACAAGTTTACATTAGTTATCCCCATGTCAATTGGGTCTGATGTTTTCACACCATTTGGAACCTCGTTCTCCGGATACCAATATTGACCTTTCATTACATTCTTTATCTTGTCAATTAGTTCTAAATCTTCAACATCAGGTACTTTTTCATACTTCTTCCCAAGATAACAGTAGTTAATTAGAACAGGAACTTGTTTTGCAAACTCAGCAGTTTTTCCGGTTGTTGGATTAAAATATATATCTTTAGCCCTACCACAATTTGACTTTTTGACTTTCGCACCACACGAAGGGCAATGCATTTCACTTCGCATATTACCGTTTTCGTCAACTGCTACATTCCAGTATGTAAACTCATTTCCGCAATGAGAACAGATGAAAACATCTGACCAAATAGTATAATTAATAGTCCCATAAGTATCAGAAGACAACGATGCTGCGGAATTGTGTTTGGTTTTGTACATCCAAGCAGTTTCGGCTTCAACATCATTTAACATTTCTTCAACAGCATTACTAAAATCAGAAACATTTGTTGCAAAATTATAATTGCCTGCGATAAAAGTTGCTGCTGGAGATAGATCATTTAATACAGCTTTTCTTGCTCCCCATTCAATTTGTACGTGAGCTTTCTTCATTTTTAATGCAACTTCAGAATCGGGAGTAGCACATGCCTGAGCAGCCAGGCCGGTCATTCCAGTCCCACAAAAACCATCCATCACAATGTCTCCAGGATTCGTGTAGTGGAGAATATATTGCATGATAGCTTTGTGAGGAACTTTCGTATGATATGTATGGGCCATGTAAATCGGGTCGGTTTTTCCTGCACTTACATCAGCAGCGAACGGCTCTCTATGATAATCATCCGTAGTTTCATCATACGGAGTCCCATTTTTTTTAATGAACTCAGCAATAAACGGATTCGGACACGCCATATAAAACGGAGCGTCTGAAAGAGCAATAATGTCATCATCGGTGCCAATCGGAAATCCTTCAACGTCTCGGACTTTATCTATGTCTTCTTTAGTTAATTTTCTACGCTCCATGATCTACACCTCATTATCTTTGCGCTTTACAACAATACGAATTTTACCTGTATCCTTACCCTTAGTATATCCAGCAACAATATCGTTAATCTTAGCATTAAAAGAAACTTCATCCATTGGAGGTAACTCTTCCAACTTATGAATCAGATCTTCCGTATCAATTACTACCGGCTCAAATCCCTTAAGCAACGTATTGATGCTGTTTACAAAGAAATCATCCACCTTCTCTGGAAGTTTACCTGATGCGACAAAATCATCTATTGCATTTGCTTCCTGTACTTTGAGGAACCTCTTTTGATCTAGAATAATCGGATCAGATAACGTATCTAAAAGCATCTTCGTCCAATCTTTCACCATTAGATCAATACGCTGTTCTATCAATTCCATCTGACCTGCAACATTCTTCGTCTTATCACCAAGGCTAAAATGACAATGCGGACAAATAGGATTGTTCTTCAAATCCTGTGGCGTTAGGCTATAGCAAACTTTAAATTCTGTCATATTCTGTTCTAATTCAGAAAGCTTCGCACCGGACAGGATATCAATCCCCTTAAGCTTACGAAGATTGCTGAGTGCCTGACCTTCCTGAATCTTTCCTCGACGTTTCGCATCATCAATCCCGAGTCTTTTTTTCTTATGAGCATCAAAGTAAATGTCAATGTAGTTCTCTTTGATCTTTTTCAGCTTAGCCACGACATTACCTGCTGCAATATCCCCATTGGTTCCGTCCATAATGCTATCTCTGATTTCTCTGAAAGCCGCTTTTCCTTCTTCTATATCAGATTTCATATCTGCACTAAGATCGGTGTACTCTATTGCAGAAATATATCCAACAATATCAGTACAGTTGGTTTTAAATATTATGTACTCGGGAATGCGACGAAGAAGTTGGATCTGCTTATCAAGTTCTTCAATTTGGTCATATGACAGTTTAAAGTTATTCAGTTTCGCCGGCGTATTAAACCTTGTCGAATAATTACTGAACTCATTCTTAACTGCTATTGCAGCACTTCGCATCATACTAATCTGTTGTTGATTTGCTAAAGGCTCCCCCCACAATTCAAAGTGTTCAGTAAGTTTCCTTTCTGCGATAACAGCACTGTCACTCATCTCCTGAGCCTTCTTAAGAAGATCTTCCACCCCTTTCTCTCTATCGTTAGGATTTACAAGGAGTGTGGTATTGATATCCAGAACCTCAAACATCTTCTTCAATTCTGCTATTGAAAGCTCTGCCGGTTTGGACAAATACTTGAACTCATACAGATCAAGCACTCCGATCTTCGGAACCATATACAGATTTGATGCTGTCAGCGTGCTACCATCCTTCAATGTAATGACAGCATATCCAGCATAAACTAGAGACAGGAAAATTATCGAGGTGAAAAGGTAACTAATTTTGAAGGTCTTGTCCAAAAACGTATTGTCGTTAGCCGGTTCAAAGATATCAGTAAAATTCAACACCCCACGTGGCTGCAGTTTCTTCAGCGCATCAATATAGTATGCCGCATACATAGATCCCTCAGGACAGATCTTTCCTCCGTCAAGAATTCCAAAACTCTGTAGCATAGCAATAGCCTGCTGATTTTTTCTCCCTGCAAAATAATCAAAAGCAGCTCTAACATTTTCTGTCTGATTCTTTCTTGTGATCTTTGTCTTCATTACAGGATAGTGTGGATAAATCGTTCCGAAATACTCATCAAAGGCGATGGAAGATGCCATATCAATTGCATCCTTAAATGTCATATCCTTGTTATACTTATCTTTTAGTACTTCAATAAGTTGCTTATCTTGACGCTTGTACGTCACCTTAAAGCAGGTATTCTTATTTTCACTAAGGTACTTAATCAGTTTTTTTCTAAGAATTGCCGCTTTTCCAAGATAAGCATCCTTATCTTTACCTTCGCTAATGTCAGCCTGAGCATTTGCTGCCGCATACAGGCGAAGTTCTTCTTTGAAATCATCATTTCCTCTGAAGTAGAAGTACACTTCATCATCCAGATTGTGTGTATCCGCACTTACATCACCAAACGGTGGCATAATATGAATATAAAAATCCCTCTCAGGCTGTGCTGTACTTCTTTCCCCAGGAAGCCCCATAAACAAATAGCCTTCACGGAAGATATTGTGAGAATTCCAATTAAGATCATACTGATAAATCTTAAAACCATTTACATACTCAGAGGCTTCCCAATCTAAGCATCCATAAACAACCGTATAGAAATAACGGTTCAGCTCGCTCTCTGCCATCATGGAAGCCTTCTGCTTAATACGTTCATCGTAATCTACGATCTTGTCAACATCAATGTAATACTGATTATTAGATTCATTATGTATTATGAATTGTCCAGAAACCGTCTTCATGATTTCTTTCAGAGTTGCATTCACAGCACCAAGAAGAAAATCAGAATCTTGCTCTGGCATTGGAAGATACAAACAAAGATCGTCCTTAAGATTCTCTGCAGTAAGTCCGAAATGAACATCCAAACCATTTGTAGTCAGGCGGTGCACACTCAACGCATAAATGATCTGCATCGCCATCGGCTTATATGCAACTTTGGCAAAAGAACGGTTTACGATTTCTTCTAACTGTCCGCTGGCAGCTACAACACGGCTGATAGTCACATCACTTTTAAGCAAACCATTCGACTTAATCACAGGCCAGTAATCATCAAAAGAGATAACGCCCGGAGCATCTTCCGGAACCTGAGTATCAAATATATCCTTTATTGTCATGGATATATTCTTCAGAATATGTCTGTTCTCAATGACATAAATCTTATTAAACACATCAATATATGATGGATGAATAGGAAATAGATCAACAAAGTCATCCATCCTTGAAGACATAGCACTATACAGGCTGGAGAACTTCTCCAAATGCTCACGAATTCTTGCCTTCTGTTCCGGAGTCTTCTTCAGAATACGCTCTGACACAACATACGCCGTTGCTTCTTTTGTAATGATGATCTGCGTAAAACGGTCTCCTACTTTCTTCAGTGTTTCACTAACAAAGCTGAAGCGAGGATTGTCAAAGACCTTCTCCTGAACGCCACAGATCACGCGCAATCTGGACTTGGAACACATCTCCGCCATTGACTGAAGGAAGGCAAGGTCAAGAACGATCTGACGCTCATCGCGGGATGTCAGATAGGAAAGAAGTTCGTCGATAACAATCAGATACCCTTTATCAGGATACTTAGATTGGAATGCCTGCATCACTTCTTTAATCAGACGGGAATTATCACGAACATTGTTCAGCTCTGGAACTGTATAATCAATACCACGCTTAGCAAAGTCATCCTCGATTTCAGCTAAAATTACTTCACGAAGTGGCATAGTCAGACCATCTACTTTCAATCTCAATGCCTCAAACTTGCCTGCAACAATCTCCATATTCTTTGCAAAATGTTTGTTCTGAGCATACTGAAGATTGTCTGCATCGGTCGCTATAGCCGCAATAACTGACATGAGATGAGATTTACCGGTACCATAGTTACCGACAATCATTACTGCCTTATTATCGATGACTTCTTCCATTTGAAGCTGATCGATAACTGTCGCCTTAATGTTTTCTGCGATCGAGTCAGACATAACATAAGTCTGCACCATATCCTGAGCTACTTTCTTGTCTGCTGTCTCTAACAATTGGATCGTGGATTCTATCGGCTTAAAGCTGATCAATTCTGAATATTTCATTAAATTCTCTCCTATCCCACGCACGTTATATCGTAATTTGCTATTTCATAAACCTTGTAATCTGTACATTCTTCCTCAGCATATATCAGTTTTCCATCTTCATATCTGCCTGGCCAGATGACGCTGAATCTTTTTCTTTTTCTTGCGGCAATCAATATTTTTAACACATCTACCTGATACTCAGGATTAAACAACACATCAATATCTTTTATTGTGATGCCATCTGGATACCGATCCAACACAGTATTGAAAATCTGCTCCAATTTCATGCTCCGTCTATTTGGCTTACACGCAAGCAAGTTATCTGCCAGTTCTTTACTCAAAGACACTGGTGCTTCCATATTTGGGAATGTCTTAAAGTAAACTAGCAAATCATTAATTCTCGATTGGTCATCCGGCACACGACAAAACTCAATAATCGTTCCCATAGTAGCTCCTCGCAAATCCAAAGCCACCATAACACACTTACCATTTGTTTTCGACTACGGGATTATTCGTTAAACGACAAAGAATCTCATACAAGACATCATTTAGCAGTGCAAGTTCTAATTTGTGATTCGAAAGATAATATCACACACCAATCAGAGTGTCTGTGCGGATTCGGGCACTTTACCAAAAAAACAAGCATTTCGAATAATTTTTCATACTGTAAATATGTTTCAGCAAACTCATTTTTCAAAGAAATACAGCATAAAATTCATTGTGTAAATTTCAGTCATACTTGCTGAAACCGCATGAATACTGGGTTTCTTTAGGCTTTATCACGTGACAGCAGTACAACCGTCTCGACGTGAGAGGTATACGGGAACATATCAAATCCTTTTACCCCATCCACTTTAAAACCGCATTCACAAAGAGTTTTAACATCTCTTCTTAATGCCTTTAGTGAACAGAAGATAAAGGCTATCTTCTTAAGACTTTTAATAGAAGCGAGGGTTTTGCAGTTTTGCTCTCC
>Ga0256405_10009909_pt1 | contig 12814 bp, 9 predicted proteins | sample RumenRJG_02DNA_FD_189096 | JGI IMG/M metagenome (GOLD analysis project Ga0256405, IMG submission 189096) | Bovine rumen microbial communities from Lethbridge, Alberta, Canada - RJG_02 | ecosystem: Host-associated > Mammals > Digestive system > Stomach > Rumen | place: Canada: Alberta | collected...
CTTGTAGATCCAAAGGATGCGGTCGATGGGAACCAGAGCGACACCATCCTTGGTGGTTTCGATGAAGTAGTGCTCAGTGATGAACATATCCTCGGTTGCTAACTGGGGCAGGGTGGCGAGTTCATCTTCTGCTTCTTCGAGAATCTCCTTGGGATTACCATAGACACTGAGTCTTCGGATCGGGCGGGAGAATTCCGGCTTTATGATACTGATCGTTGAGATGAGAATCGTTACGACTGCCAGGGCGATGGAAATGAGAAGGAAGAAACGCAAGAAATCCGTCATCAGGCCATTGGCGTCACTCTCACTTAGCATATATGGGCTGACTGCATCACGGATCCCGGCATCGTTCCAGGTGAGGTCGTGGGCCAGGTTGGTAAGAAGCATGTCCATAGCTTTGGAATCCCGGATGATGCGGTAGTCACCGGAAAGGCTCTCGATATAGCTAAGACCCATCTGAGAGGATCTGGGGGAGAGCAGGACGATAAAGCACTTACCTCCACGCATGGTGTAGTAATAGTAGCCTGTGGTGTTACCCAGGAAGTTTCTGGTATAGCCGGTGAAGTAGAGCTCTCGAAGATCTGCAGTCACGTACTTGATATTCTGATTGTACATGTTCTCCGGATCTACATCAGAAGTCATCTGCATGGGATGCAGGAGGCTTAAAATGGGTAGAAAAAAGGATAAAACAACAAGCCCTGCAAGAAAAATTAGTGCAGAGTTCCTTTTTCGTTTATAATAAGCTTGTATGCTTGATTTAATATGATTATCATTCGGTGTCATAACAATAAGTATAGACCCGATTGTGATTTGTTGTAAAGGAAAGAGGAAGGATATGAGGGACGGTTTTTTAAGAGTCAGTGCCGTAACACCACATATGGCAGTTGCCTATGTACCTGCGAATGGAGAAGAAATCCGTGCACGTATGTTAGAGGCTGTTCAGGACGGGGCGAAGGTAGTTGTCTTCCCGGAATTATGCCTTACGGGATATACCTGTCATGATCTCTTCTTCCAGCAGACACTTCTGTCAGCTGCAGAGGAAGAATTAAAGAAGTGTGCCCACCTTACGGAAGAACTCGACGGCATCTTCTTCTTGGGACTTCCCTATCGTTATAAAGGAAAACTCTACAATGTCGCAGCAGCCATAAACCGTGGCAGAATTCTGGGCCTGGTTCCGAAGACCAATCTGCCCAACTACCATGAATTCTATGAGAGAAGACAGTTCACACCCGGTTTCCGTACTCCTGTGGAAGTGGAGATTGCCGGGCAGAAGACGAAAATGGGCACGGACCTTATCTTCAAGTGTGACTGTGTGAAGGAACTTCGCATCGGTGTAGAGATCTGTGAGGATCTCTGGGTTCCTGATCCGCCCAGTGTCCGCCATGCTATGGCTGGTGCCAATGTGATCGTTAACCTGTCTGCATCCAATGAGATTACCGGCAAGGCAGATTATAGAAGAAGCCTTGTAACCGGCCAGTCCGCAAGACTCTACTGTGCTTATATCTATGCATCTGCCGGCATCGGAGAATCCACCCAGGATCTGGTCTTCTCCGGACATGATCTGATCGCAGAAGCAGGACGTCTTCGCGTAGAGAATCCCAGATACAGAGAGGGCATCATCTCTTCGGAGATCGATCTTGCAGCCCTGACTGCTTATCGCAGTCAGATGTCTACCTTCGATATCGAAGAAGAGGAAGAGGAAGAGGAGATTCTCTTCACTCTGAGCGAGGAGGAGACAAGGCTTACTTCTCCGGTGGATCCGGCACCCTTTGTTCCCCATGATGAGAAGAAGCTGTCCCAGCGTTGTTCTGAGATTCTTGATATTCAGGCCTATGGTCTTAGAAAACGCCTGCAGCATACCTATTCCAAGAAGGCTGTGATCGGCATCTCCGGAGGACTGGATTCCACCCTGGCGCTTCTGGTTACTGCAAGAGCCTTCGATCTTCTGAATCTGGACCGTAGCGGTATTATCGCTGTTACCATGCCAGGCTTTGGCACAACAGACCGTACCTATCAGAATGCGCTCTCTATGATCCGCTCTCTGAAGGCCACACTGAAGGAAGTGTCCATTGTTCCGGCGGTAAATCAGCACTTCTTAGACATCGGACAGGATCCTGAGAAGCACGATGTAACCTATGAGAATTCCCAGGCTCGTGAGAGAACCCAGATTCTTATGGATATTGCGAATAAGGAAGGCAGCATGGTCATCGGTACCGGAGACCTGTCAGAACTTGCCTTGGGCTGGGCAACTTATAATGGAGATCATATGTCCATGTATGCAGTGAATGCCTCTGTCCCTAAGACTCTGGTTCGCTTTCTGGTTCGCCATGTTGCAGAGGAAGCGGATGCGGATCTGAAGAAGGTGCTCCTCGATGTATTAGATACACCGGTAAGCCCGGAACTTCTGCCTCCTAAGGATGGTGTGATCAGTCAGATCACAGAGGATCTGGTTGGACCTTACGAGTTGCATGACTTCTTCCTCTACTATGTGATGCGATTTGGCTTTCGTCCCAGGAAGATCTACCGCCTGGCACAGAATGCCTTTGAAGGTGCTTATTACAGGGAGACGATCCTGAAGTGGATGAAGATATTCTATCGTCGATTCTTCAGCCAGCAGTTTAAGAGAAGCTGCCTGCCGGATGGGCCCAAGGTTGGTTCCGTTGCTCTGTCTCCACGTGGTGACTGGCGTATGCCTAGTGATGCAGTTTCTTCCATCTGGCAGAGAGAAGTAGAGGAACTGTCCTAAACAGGAAGTCTGATCACTGTAAGGATGCGAAAAAGGTCTGTGAAGAACTTCTTCACAGACCTTTCTTAGATTATGTTTTACATTTCCCGAAGGGGGGATTAGGCTTCGCTGGATAGATTCTTGGACTCTGGCGTGGAACTTAAGCTGACATCGGAATCGAACATCCTTGCAGTACGGAAGATCCAGCCGTTAGCAGGACCGTAGGTGATGATTCCAACCACAAGCTGCAGTGCGATACCAGCCATGAGGTCAATAATGGAATGTTGCTTGATGAAGAGGGTGGCGAGAAGGATCAGAATCATGAGGATGAAGGAATTCCTTCTGGCTCTCTTATGGGTACGGAAGAACTCGGTCTGGCACATTCCCCAATGCATGCCGATGGAATCATAGACATGAATGCTGGGCAGGACATTGGTCGGTGTATCTGCCATGTAGAGGAAAGCAACCAGTCGGGTGAAGATATTGTCTCTTGGCATTACCGTTGGTCGGATCGCAATGGCGTTGGGCCAGACGTAGGATACGATAATGAAGAGGGTCATGCCGATGGCAAGATTCAGTCCTAAGGGATAATAATATCTTCCGTCCTTCTTGAAGATGGTATAGGCGATGCCATAGGTCAGATATCCAAACCATGCCAGGTAGGGAAGAACGAAGATTTCGATAAAGGGAATCTTATCATCCAGTGAAGTGTTCAGATAATGAAAATTCGAGTCTGTGATGCATTCTGCCGTATGGAAGAAGTAGAGATAGATGGGAATGTAGAGGAGCGTCAAAAAGCGCCACTTATGTTCACGCATAAATTGAAATAAGTACCGAATCTTAGACATTTTAAAATACGCTTTCATAACAAAATTGTGCCCCGAATACTTTAGCAGAGCATCTATGGAAAGTAAATGGAAACCATGGTATATTTCATTATATATTCTTTTTTAAATTTTGCTAGATTCTGTTCAATTGCAGGGGGACAGGTTAAGGCGAATGTGTGGATTGCTTACACAATAGCAGGGGGACAGGTTAAGGCGAATGTATGGAATGCTTACATAATAGCAGGGGGACGGTTTAAGGCGAATGTATGGATTGCTTACACAATAGCAGGGGGACGGTTTAAGGCGATTGTATGCAATGCTTACATAATAGCAGGAGGAAATGATGAAGAAAAAATATACCGTGGGTGTAATGATCGGCAATATTCATACAGATCATCCGGGACGACTCTTCCGTACCATCTATAATGAGATGGAGAAGGTTGAGGATACGGAAGTCCATTATTATATTGGTACGGAGGCCGACAGTTTCCTCCGCGAGATATCAACGGCGGATTCTGACTTCGATTACCAGTACTATACCCTCTATGACTATTCCAGTTTTCTGGATCTGGATCTTCTCATTGTTGCTTATGGTTCCATTCATATCTATCACAGCAAGGCAAGCCATGAGGATTTTCTGTCCAGATTCCCTGATATTCCCATCATCTTCCTAGAGGAACCCTCCCAGGGAGAAGAGAATGTCTATTCGATGATTGCAGATAATTATGGCGGTATGACCAAGTGTATCGAGCATCTGATTACGGTTCATGCTTATCAGAATATCGTCTTTCTGGCAGGCCCTGAAGGTAATACAGACGCGGAAGAACGCCTGGAGGCGTATCGGGATACCATGCAGGCTTATGGTCTCGAAGTGACGGAAGAGATGGTAGAGCATGGGGATTATTCGGAGAATGTGGATGCCCAGGTTGAGAGGCTTCTGGAGAACAATCCGGATATCGAAGCGATTGCAAGTGCGAATGATGAGATGACAGTTGCAATCTATAGAGTGCTGAAGAAGCATGGTCTTAAGGTGGGCGTCGATGTTGCCGTGACAGGCTTTGATAACATGGAGATGGCAAGCTATTGCAAGCCTGCCCTCACCACGGTATGGCAGAATACTGATGCCATGGGTAAGAAGTGCTGCCAGATGGCAAGACAGATTCTCGAGGGAGAAGAGTGTACTTCCGGGAAACTGCCTGTGGAACTGATTATCAGGGGTTCCTGCGGATGTGCTTATAACTCCAAGAATCTCGTGAATTACAGTACCATGAACTCTTTGCAGAGCAGAGATGTTATCGATGTTGTCTCCAGTCTGCAGCAGGTACAGCATCAGTCCTGGGTTGCACCTCTTTTTGCAAGAACTCTGATACAATCCACGGGCAGCCGTAAGGAATTCTTCCATCAGGTGGGAAATCAGCTCAAGCAGCTTGGAACCCGTTCTTCTTATCTCTTCTTACTGAAGAAACCGAGAGAAGTGGAGAAGGATTCTCCTCTGCGAGCACCGCGGGGGCTATATCTTGTCATGTCTCAGATAGGAAGTAAGATCGAAACCTATGAAGGCCATAAGGCGAAGAAGATTTCCAGAGGCGGATTCGATCTGCTTTCGGGACAGGATGAGAATGCAAGACAGTATGTCTCTTTCCTTCTCTTTGATGGTAAGGTTCAGTATGGTGTTCTGAAACTCGAGATTCGGGCAGAAGATGCATCCATCTATTACATGGTTGCCCTTCAGCTCGGAATCGCGATTCGATTCCTGGAAATGTCCGAGATACAGGAAGAGTATCGTTATGAACTCCAGAAGCAGAATGATCAGCTGGAATTCACTGCAACCCATGATGTTCTGACCGGAATCCTCAATCGTCAGGGTGTCTTCCATGAGCTCGAATCTTTTGTGCGTCTACATCGCAAGGATAAGATGATAATCTTCATGGCAGATCTGGACCATCTGAAACAGATCAATGATACTTTTGGCCATAGCGGTGGTGATCAGGCCCTTCTCCAGGTGGCAAAGACGCTGACAGAGAAGCTTGGTAAGAAGGCAGTTGTAGGAAGATTCGGTGGTGACGAATTCGCAGGAATTCTAGTCTCTAGTGGTAAGGATGCAATGCAAAAACTAGAGGATAGTATTCATGGCTCCTGTGAAGAGTTCAATGATATCAGTGAGCTGCCCTTCTATGTGAACATCTCCCTGGGTTGTGTGGAATTCGAATTCAATGAGAATGTAGATTTTCAGGAACTCTTAAAAGAAGCAGATGACAAGCTCTATGAAGCCAAGAAGAAGAGAAGAGCATCTGTGATCCGTGGAGAGATGAATGGATGAATCTCGATTGACAAGCATCAGTTCTTCTTTATAATAAGAAAGAATATGTAAATGGGGATTGGGGGGGAAAGCAAGACACGCAGGAGGTGTCACTAAATGAAGCTTTTTCGTAATAAAAAGACGGCAATACCTGTCGCTATTCTCATGGTAATCCTGTTGGCTTATCTGGCTGTTTCAATCTATTTCAAGAGTCACTTCTATTTCCGAAGCATGGTAAATGGAGTGGAAGCTTCCGGTCAGTCTGCGGCTACAGTAATGCAGGAACTGAAGGATAAAGAGAGAGAGTATTCCCTTACCGTCACAGATGCGGATGGAAATGAAACTCTTGTGCTTCCGGATGATGTAAAACTCGATGTTCAGGACGCGAAGGCAGATCTCGACAAATTGATCGCTTCCCAGAGTGGTTTTGGATGGGTGGGGGCCCTTATAAAACCGGTTTCTTATGAGAGCAAGCTTCTTGTCTCTTATGATGAAGGCGCGCTTTTACAGGTGATGAGCAAACTTCCGGCAGTAACGAATACTGATATCACTCCGACAAAAGATGCTAAGCTCGTATATGATGATAATGGCGCTAAGGTGGAACCTGAAGTCTATGGCAACGAAGTAGACTTGAAGGCACTGAAGAAGAACATGGGTGAGGCAATCACAAATATGACTCCGCGCCTTGATCTTACTGAGAGCAAGTCCTATGTTCAGCCTACTGTCTTCTCTGATGATGAAGCTTTAAATAAGAATGTGGATGCTCTGAACGAGCAGATTTCCATGAATCTGACTTACGATATCGATGGTGATAAGGAAGTTGTCTCCAAGGAGACCATGGCTTCCTGGCTCAAGACCGATAAGAAGGGCAATCTCTCCTATGATGAGGATGCAATCCGCGAATTCGTGTCTGAGATGGCAGAGAAGTACAATACGGTAGGTAAGCCCATGACCATTCACTCCGTGACCGGAAGTGATATCGAAGTGGGCGGCGGCTCTTATGGCTATAAGATCGATCAGGATGGCGAAGTAGAACAGTTGATGGAAGACCTCAAGGCCAAGAAGGATGTCTGCCGTGATTTCGTATATTCTCAGACGGCTTATGGCGGACGTAAGGGCCCCGGTAATCTCTACATCGAGGTTAACCGTACCGGTCAGCACTTCTGGGTCATCAAGAACGGCGAAGTTGTTCTGGAATCTCCGGTTGTTACCGGTAATCCGAATACCGGACATCAGACCCATTGCGGTACCTGGTATATCCAGTTCAAGAAGTCTCCCTGTGTTTTAAATGGTGTGAACGACGATGGTACTGAGTACCATACCAAGGTTTCTTACTGGATGCACTTCTTCAATGGAGAAGGCTTCCATGATGCAACCTGGCAGCCTAGCTTCGGTGGTAACTTCTACCTGACCCGTGGCTCCCATGGTTGTGTAAACCTGCCTCTTAGCATCGCAGGTAAGCTCTATGACATTGTTGAACCGGGTGTTCCTGTATTCATTTACGACCTGCCCGGAACCGAAGATACTACCTACGATCCTCAGACTGCACAGGCTATGATCGCTGCAATTGATCAGAATGCTCCTTATTTCGCAGCTCTGACCCCTGAGTCTTCTACCATGATGGCCCAGCTCTGGAGCCAGTGGAATGCACTGACACCCAACGCTCAGGGAATGGTAACCAATGCGCAGGCTCTGATTGATGCGCATAATGCAATGAATGCAATTCGTGCGGCAAATGGTATTCCGACGGATTGATCATAAGTAAGAGAAGTGGCATGCCTTTCTGCTCTTAAGCGGGAAGGCATTGCTTAAAACAGGGAAAAGAAAAAGGAAAAAGAAATGGGAAACTGGGAAGAAAACATAAGACGGGTGACACCCTATGTCCCCGGAGAACAGCCGAGACGTAAGGACATTATCAAATTAAATACCAACGAGAATCCCTATCCTCCTGCACCGGGAGTAGAAGAGGCTCTCCGTTCTTTTGACGTGAAGGAACTGCGTAAGTATCCGGATCCGAAGATCACGGAACTTGCAGATGCCATTGCATCTTATTATGAGATTGCACCGGAGAAGGTATTCGTAGGAATTGGTTCTGATGATGTTCTGGCAATGAGCTTCCTGACTTTCTTCAATTCGAAGAAGCCCATTCTCTTCCCGGATATCACATATTCCTTCTACGACGTCTGGGCGGATGAATTCCGGATTCCTTATGAGACCATTCCACTTACGGATGAATTCCATGTGAATATCGAGGATTATCAGAAGGAGTGTGGCGGAATCGTTCTTCCCAATCCCAATGCGCCCACAGGTGTGACAGAGGGAAGAGATGCATACGAGCAGCTGGTGAAGGATCATCCGGACTGTATTGTGATCATCGATGAAGCCTATGTTGATTTCGGCGCTGATTCCATGCTGCCTCTGATTGATAAGTATGATAACCTTCTCGTGGTGCAGACCTTCTCGAAGAGCCGCGCCATGGCAGGAAGCCGCATCGGTTTTGCCATGGGTAACCCCAAGCTGATCTCTTATCTGTCGGATGTGAAGTATTCCTTTAATTCCTATACCATGGATGCCATTACCATTCGCCTGGGAGCAGCAGCCATTTCGGATAAGGCATATTTCGAGGAAGGGCTTCGCAAACTTATGGCAACCCGAGAGTGGACGAAGAAGGAATTACGTCGGCTTGGCTTTACATTTGGCGATTCGAAGACCAACTTCATCTTCGCAAAACATGAGAAGATCAGTGCCAAGGAACTCTTCATGGACCTGAGGGAAGAGGGTATCTTCGTACGTTACTTCGAGAAACCCAGAATCAGCGACTATCTTCGTATTACAATTGGTACGGATGAAGAGATGAAGCGTTTCATCGAATTCACGGAAGGCTGGCTTATGAAGAAGGGTTGTCTCTCGTAAGAAGGAAAGCGTACAGCACTGAGAGATCAAAAGAATTGGTTAGGAGTTTTTCATGGACGTTATTGTACAGTGGTTTGCAAATGGTATTGGACAGTATGTTCCCGCAGAGCTGGTGGTATTCATCATCTCCCTTATGCCGCTCTTAGAGTGCAGAGGTGGTCTGATTGCTGCATCGCTCCTGCAGGTTCCTCTGCTTCGTGCGATTCCTATCTGCGTGATTGGTAATATCATTCCCATACCCTTTATTCTGCTCTTCATTAAGAAAATCTTCCACTGGATGCGTAGGTTCAAGATCTTCCGCCCCCTGGTAGATAAGTTGGAGGCACGCGCCATGAAGAAGTCCGGATCTGTATCGAATGCAGAATTCATGGGTCTGCTTCTCTTTGTCGGAGTTCCTCTTCCTGGAACCGGCGCATGGATGGGCTCTCTGGTTGCAGCTCTTCTGGAGATGGATACAAAGAAGGCGGTTGTTGCAGAGCTTCTGGGCGTCGCAATGGCAACCACCATTATCTCCATCCTCTTCTATGGACTGCTGGGCGCAGTCATGCACTAAGAGAGGTGAGCATCATGTATGAGAAGAGAGAAGTGCAGGGGGATTGTAATACCTGCAATAACTTCGTCTACGATGAAGAAGATGAAGAATATTACTGTGAGATGGAGATGGATGAGGACGATTACGTTCGTCTGGTGACCGGCCACTATAAGGCTTGTCCTTATTACCAGTCGAATGATGAGTACCGCATCGTAAGACATCAGATGTAGGAAGAAAAGGAGCACGACAGAGGCCGTGCTCCTTTTTCGTATAGAGGATAATATATCTCAAACTTCCTGTTGACAAGAAATCAGAATGCTCATATAATCACTTCGTAAGGCAAAACCTAGTAACTTACTAGAGTTATAGGGAAATAAAACGGAGGGCATATGAAAACTGAAAAATACGTATTCCGATGTTGCCTGGATTCTTACCCTTCCTTCCGAGCCTGTAAGTAAGGGAAAAAACAGGAAAAAGATATTAGAATCAAATAAGAAATAAGTCTTTGGATAGAAACAAAGAATAGAGATGAAATAGAATTGTTTTAGACACAGTAGATGTCTTAGAAAAGGATAATCATCATGGCAAAATATGTTAACAGCACAATCGAACTCGTTGGAAATACCCCCCTTTTAAAGGCTGATCGTTATGCAGCAGCTGCAGGCGCAAGCGATGCAAATATCTTCGCTAAGCTTGAACTCTTCAATCCCGCTGGTTCCGTTAAGGATCGTATCGCTCTGAACATGATTGCTGATGCAGAGGAGAAGGGAATTCTGAAGCCTGGTGCAACCATCATCGAGCCGACTTCCGGTAACACTGGTATCGGTATTGCAGCAGTAGCTGCTGTTAAGGGCTATCATGCAATCCTTACTCTTCCGGACACCATGTCTGTTGAACGTAGAAACCTCCTGAAGGCTTACGGTGCTGAACTTGTTCTTACCGAAGGCGCTAAGGGAATGAAGGGTGCGATTGCTAAGGCAGAAGAGCTGAAGGAGTCCATCCCCGGTTCTGTTATCTTAGGCCAGTTCGACAATAAGGCGAATGCAGAAGCTCATTTCAAGACCACTGGTCCTGAGATCTTCGAGCAGACCGAAGGTAAGGTTGATTACTTCATTGCTGGTGTAGGTACCGGCGGAACGATTACCGGTGTTGGTCAGTACTTGAAGTCTAAGAACCCTAATGTTAAGATTATCGCTGTTGAGCCTGCAAACAGCCCCGTACTCTCAAAGGGAACCGCAGGACCTCATAAGATTCAGGGTATCGGTGCCGGATTCGTTCCTGCAGTTCTTGATACCAAGATCTATGATGAAGTGATTACCATTGAGAACGAAGATGCATTCGAAGAAGGCAGACGCTTCGGTCATACCGAAGGCGCACTGGTTGGTATCTCTTCCGGAGCAGCTCTGAAGGCGGCTACCATTATCGCTGCAAGAGAAGAAGCAAAGGGTAAGAATATTGTTGCTCTGCTTCCGGATTCCGGAGATCGTTACCTCTCCACCGCACTCTTCGCTGAATAATTCAGAGGCACAAACTCTCTGAATGGGAAGATTATTGAATCAGGAGTTAATTAATGAGGATTTCGACCAAGGGCAGATATGCCATGCAACTGATGCTGGATCTGGCACGCTATAATACCGGTGAGCCGATCAGCCTGAAGGATATCTCGAAGAGACAGGAGATCTCTGAGAAGTATCTGGAACAGATTATCTCTCTTCTTAATAAGGGCGGATTTGTTCGTTCCGTGCGTGGAGCTCAGGGAGGATATCTTCTGAACAGAGATCCGAAAGACTATAAGGTAGGAGAAATCCTTCGCATTACAGAGGGTGACCTGGCTCCGGTAGCCTGCCTGGATCAGAATTCCATGGAATGCGAGAAGAGAACCGGTTGTGCAACCGTTCGCCTCTGGCAGATGATCGATGACGCTGTAAGCTCTGTTGTGGATAAGGTAACCCTACAGGACCTTCTCGACTGGAGTGCAGATGCAGCGGATACTTATGTAATATAAATAGAATAAAAGTATGCCAATGTTTTTATGGCCCCATCCGCGAGGATGGGGCTTTTCTTATTGCTTTCATGCAAAATATTTAGCTATAAACATGTCCTATAGCCAAGATTAGTTTTCAAGTATTAGTCAAGAACCGAATTTTCCGATAAGATATGTCTTGTAAACAAGAGATGCGAAAGATCTCAGGCAGACGAAGAGGAGAAGAGACATGAGAGTAGTACACAGTGACAACCGAATCTTCTTGTTCGACATCATGTGTCGAATGTGCAGCAAGAGCCGAATGTGAGACCTTCCTTCCGGGAAGCCTCCTGGAAGAGAAGATAAGATATAGAAAAAGAAAGAGGAAAATATTATGGCACATCTTAATGAAAGAGCACTCAAGTTTGAAACAATCGCAATCCACGCAGGACAGGAAGAACCGGATCCCGCAACTGACGCAAGAGCAGTTCCCATCCATCTCTCTTCCTCCTACGTATTCCGTAACAGCCAGCATGCAGCTGATCGTTTTGGTCTCCGCGATGCAGGTAACATCTATGGAAGACTTACCAATCCTACCCAGGGCGTATTCGAAACCAGAATGGCAGCTCTTGAGGGTGGTGTAGCAGCTCTGGCAGTTGGCTCCGGTGCAGCAGCAGTAACCTACGCAATCGAAGCACTTGCAAAGGCTGGCGATCACGTAGTATCAGCTAAGAACATCTACGGTGGTACCTACAACCTTCTGAAGCATACTCTTACCGAGTATGGCATCAGCACCACTTTCGTAGATCCTGACGATCTGGATGCAGTTCAGGCAGCATTCCAGCCCAACACCAAGCTCCTCTTCATTGAGACTCTTGGTAACCCCAACTCTGAAGTAGTTGATATCGAAGCCTTGGCAAACCTTGCTCATAAGAACGGTGTACCCCTGGTAATCGACAGCACCTTCGCAACTCCTTACCTGGTTCGTCCCATTGAGTATGGCGCAGATATCGTAGTTCATTCCGCAACCAAGTTCATCGGTGGTCATGGTACCGCAATCGGTGGTGTGATCGTGGATGGTGGCAAGTTCGACTATGCTTCTTCCGACAAGTATCCTTGGCTCACTGAACCCAACGCATCTTACCATGGTGTTTCCTTCGCAAAGGATACTGCACCTGCAGTTGTAGCTACCTATATCCGTGCAATCCTTCTTCGTGATACCGGAGCAACCCTCAGCCCTGTACATGCATTCGTATTCCTTCAGGGTCTTGAAACTCTCTCTCTTCGTGTTGAGAGACAGGTTGAGAACGCAGTGAAGGTTGCAAAGTTCCTGAAAGAGCAGCCCCAGGTTGAGTCCGTATCTCATCCCGCTGTATCCGATGATCCCAGGCAGCAGGAACTCTACAAGAAGTACTATCCCAACGATGGTGGTTCCATCTTCACCTTCAATATCAAGGGTGATGCGAGAAAAGCAAAGGATTGGATCGATAATCTGAAACTGTTCTCTCTGCTTGCAAACGTAGCAGATGTAAAATCTCTGGTTATCCATCCGGCT
>Ga0256405_10009910_pt1 | contig 12813 bp, 5 predicted proteins | sample RumenRJG_02DNA_FD_189096 | JGI IMG/M metagenome (GOLD analysis project Ga0256405, IMG submission 189096) | Bovine rumen microbial communities from Lethbridge, Alberta, Canada - RJG_02 | ecosystem: Host-associated > Mammals > Digestive system > Stomach > Rumen | place: Canada: Alberta | collected...
CCAAAGCATAGAAACGTGTCTGCGTCTCGCGCAGGGCCGTATCCATCTCCGAGGTCTGCAACACCTGGTTGGGATGGTGGGGACTGACACGTAGCGTCTGTCCTCCATCAACGATATATTTACCCAGACCCAAGGCCAGCGAGGCTATCCCTTCTTCAGCCAGCTCGTCGCCAATGGGATAGTAGTTCAGTGAGCGTAGCACACCGCTGAATGTGGGGTAGAAGCGCGTGTCGTGCTGCTGACCAACCACCTCTTGCAGGATAACAGCCATCTTCTCTTGGTCAATGACGTTGGAGGTGGCTGTCATGTAAGCCTTTGAGTCCTTATAATAGACGGATGCATAGACGCCCTTGATGGCACACGCCACCATGCGTAGCATCTCGTATTTGTCGTCGAGGTAAGGCACCATGTAGGTGCTATAGATGCCTGCAAACGGCTGATAGTGCGAATCTTCCAGCAGCGATGACGAGCGAATGGCAATCGGTGAGTTGATGGCCTCGAAGAAGGTGAAGAAGTCGGCAATCAGCGCATCAGGCAACTGGGCCCGCATGAAATGTTGCAGAATCTCCTCGTCGGGTGCATCACTCAGCGCGATACCCCAGAGATTGTTCTCGTCCATGAACTGGTCGAAGAAGTCGGTACAGAGCACCACGGTCTTGGGAATCTGCACGTTGGCGTTCTCAAACCGGTTCAATTCCGGATGGCGCTTGATGATGTTGTCGAGAAATGCCAAGCCACGGCCCTTACCACCCAGCGAACCATCGCCGATGCGTGCGAAGTGTGCAAAGCGGTCGAACTTCAGGCGGTCGAAGACGGCGACGACACCGATGTTCTTCATGCGACGATACTGCACGATGGCATCGAAGATAATCTGGCGGTGCGCATCAAGGTCTTGCAGTTTGTGCCACGTGACCGTTTTCAGGAACTGCGACACGGGGAAGATGGCGCGTGCACAGAGCCAGCGACTCATGTGGTTACGTGAGATGTGGTACTGGAACGACTCCGCAGGAATGTTGAAGATGTTGTCCTGCAACTCCTTTAATGACTTGATGCGGAATATCTCTTCGTGGGTAGTGGGGTCGCGGAATATGAAGTCGCCAAAGCCCATGTGTTCCTCAATCATCTGGCGCAGGTCAATATTGAACTTCTTCGAGTTCTTGTCGAGGAAGTCGAAACCTTCAGCCCATGCTTTTTCGCGATTGGCAATCTCCGAGCTCTCCAGAATCAGTGGTACATACTCGTCGTGTTTGCGGATGGCGCGCAGTAGTTTCAGACCAGCCTCTGCATCACCCTCTTCGACATGTGCCAGACGACCTTCATGGGTCTGTATGGGGAATCGCGTGTCGCTGATGACACCCAGCACATTGTCGTGATAGCGTTCATACCAGTCCATAGCCTCCTCGTAGGTCGTTGCCAATACCACTTTAGGACGTCCGCGCTTACGCTGTGCGGCAGCATGCGGGTTCAGTGCCTCTGTCGAGAAGTTCTTCGACTGGGCGAGGATATAGTTGTAGAGGTTGGGTAGTACGCTGGAATAGAAGCGGATGTTGTCCTCCACCAGCAGAATCATCTGAACGCCTGCTTCGTGGATATCGTGCTCGATGTTCATCTTGTCCTCTATCAGCTTGATGATGGACAGGATGAGGTTGGTGTTACCCAGCCAACAGAACACGTAATCGAAGATGGACATATCCTCGTTCTCTATGCGCTTGGTGATGCCGTGCGAGAAGGGCGTCAGTACCACACAGGGAACGTGAGGGGCACGCTGTTTGACGTCGCGGGCTACGGCAAAGGCGTCGTTGTCGGCATTACCAGGCATACAGATAACCAGGTCGATGTCAGTGGTTTCCAGTACACTGCACGCTTCCTCGGTTGTTGATACCTGTGTAAACGTGGGTGGATAGCGCATACCCAGTTCCATGTACTCGTCAAATATTTTCTCGTCAACACGTCCGTCGTCCTCCAGCATGAAGGCGTCGTAGGGGTTAGCCACTATCAGTACGTTGAAAATGCGGCGTGTCATCAAATTGACGAACGACACATCCTTTAGAAAGAAGTTGTTAAACTCCTGCGGGATATTATTGGTGGTATCACTCATCGTATAGTTCTTTTGGCTTACAAAGATACTAAACTCTCCTGACCAAGGGGCAAAGACGCAGCTTTTTTAACAAAATGTAACCTTTTTGTAAAAATATTCGTTTTTTTCCATTGTCATGTCAAATATATTTCCTATTTTTGCGTTGTCATAATGACAAAATGCAACTTAAAACGAGCTTTAAAACCTATATACTATGAACGTAGAAAAAATCATGCAAGACCTGGAACGCAAGCACCCAGGCGAAGTAGAGTTTTTACAGGCTGTACGTGAGGTACTGGAGTCTATCAAGGATGTTTACAATCAGCATCCGGAGTTTGAGAAAGCCAAGATAGTGGAGCGCATCGTAGAACCGGAGCGCATCATTACCTTCCGTGTGCCTTGGGTCGACGACAAAGGCGAGGTACAGGTGAACATCGGTTACCGTGTACAGTTCAATAGCGCTATCGGTCCGTATAAGGGCGGTCTGCGCTTCCATGCTTCAGTGAACCTGAGCATTCTGAAGTTCTTGGGCTTCGAACAGACCTTTAAGAATGCACTGACCACACTGCCGATGGGTGGTGGTAAGGGTGGTTCCGACTTCTCACCTCGTGGCAAGAGCGACGCTGAGATTATGCGTTTCTGCCAGGCCTTTATGTGTGAGTTATATAAGGTGATTGGTCCTGATGTCGACGTGCCTGCTGGTGATATCGGTGTGGGTGGTCGTGAGATCGGTTACCTGTTTGGTATGTATAAAAAACTGACCAGCCAGTTCCACGGTGCTACCCTGACGGGTAAGGGCATTGAGTGGGGTGGCAGTATCCTGCGTCCAGAGGCTACGGGCTATGGCGCCTTGTATTTTGTGAACCACATGATGAAGACGCATGGTCTGGACATCAAGGGCAAGACCATTGCATTGTCTGGTTTCGGTAATGTGGCATGGGGTGCCGCCAAGAAGGCTACCGAACTAGGTGCCAAGGTGATAACTATCAGTGGTCCTGACGGCTATATCTACGACCCAGAGGGTCTGGATGACGAGAAGATAGAGTATATGCTGGAGTTGCGTGCCAGTGGCAACGATGTCTGTCAGCCTTACGAAGAGGAGTTCCCTGGCTCGAAGTTCTTTGCAAACAAGAAACCTTGGGAGCAGAAGGCCGATATCTATCTGCCCTGTGCTACGCAGAACGAGTTGAATGGTGTCGATGCCGATATGATACTGGCTAATAAGCCGTTATGTGTTGCTGAGGTATCGAACATGGGATGTACAGCCGATGCTGTCAACAAGTTCATTGATGCCCAGCAGCTGTTTGCTCCTGGCAAGGCTGTCAATGCCGGTGGCGTGGCTACCAGTGGTCTGGAGATGACGCAGAACTCGATGCGTATGGCATGGAGTGCCGAAGAGGTCGACCAGCGTCTGCACCATATCATGTCGGGTATCCATGAGCAGTGCGTGAAGTACGGCAAGGAAGGCAACTACGTCAACTATGTCAAAGGTGCCAATGTTGCTGGCTTCATGAAAGTTGCTAAAGCCATGCTCGCACAAGGAATTGTATAGAGCATGGAACCCACCCCAACCCCTCCCCAAGGGAGGGGCTATTGAGAAGAATGAAGAATAATAAAAGAAATACCAATAGCAGGTACGCAGTATGTTTATATTGTGTGCTTGTTATTGGCATGCTCTTCATAGCACCCCCTCTCTTTGGAGGGGGATGGGGGGAGGTTTCAGCTCAAGGCTTGCAGCGAGGTAAGGCATCGTTTTATGCCAAGAGGTTTCATGGACGTAAGACAGCCAGTGGTGAACGCCTGCATCCTGACAGTCTGACGTGTGCACACAGAAGCTATCCTTTTGGTACCTTGTTGCGTGTCTATAACCCTGTCAACGGGCGTAGTGTCAATGTGCGCGTCACCGACCGAGGTCCGTATGTGCGTGGCAGGGTTATCGACCTGTCGTGGCGTGCAGCCAAGGAACTCGACATTATCGGACAGGGCATTGCCACTGTTTTCGTCTCGAAAGCCAATACTTTCGTCGTGCCTTTCCTGCCAACTGATGAGATAGAGATTCCTGACCTGGAACTGGAGACGAACGATGGTGCTCCTGCGCTTCATCCTTTATGGAAAGATATGAAGGACGATCAGATGCAAGAGCAGCAGAAAACACAGTCCAAGACACCCGCAAAGACACCGAAGAAGGGTAAAAAGGTTAAATAAGTGAACTTATTTAGTCATTTCTTGCAAATATTTGAAACTTATTTTGTATATTTGCAAACGAAATGAAAGAAATCGACAGATACCTCGGCCAGAAATTACTACTGGTCGGACTATTTTTTTTGTCATTGGCTACAACAGTCAGTGCCACCCCGTCGTTGTGGGGCAAGAAGAAAGCCAAGAAGGAAGTTCAGGAGAAACCAAGCGACTATAAGAAGCTGACAGGACGCGATAGCGTAGAGATGCAGGGTGTGATGAATGTTATCCAGAAGGGTGACAGCATCCTGTTGGAGTTGCCCGTCAGGTTGGTGGGGCGTCCTTTCTTAGTCCACAATAAGTTGCAGCAGGTGCCTGTGGAGTTGAATGATGCCAATGCTACGAAGGGTGTGAACTACGAGAACCAGATGATCCGTTTCGAGTGGGACAAGCCGCATAAGAACATCATCATCCGTCAACAGCGCGTCACTCCCGATGTCAAGCCAGGAGCCCTGATAGCCCGTTCAGTGGCAGACAACTACATCGACCCGGTGATAGCTACCATCAAAGTGTCGGCAGTAGCCAATGACTCCTCAACGGTTATCTTTAATGTCAGTGATTTGTTCAATGGTAGGAGAAACATCCTGAATGATGTCTTCAACGAGTTGAATATCGGTACTAATGTCCGTCGTGAATTGTCGCGTGTCATCAGGGTGAATGCCTTCGAACGTAGTGTGGAGGCTGTCTCTGAGCTGACCACCATCGTACAGGAAGGTAACGACAAGGTGAATATCACCGTGGTGGTAAGCACCAATATCCTCCTGTTGCCCGACGAACCGATGCGTCGTCGCCAGGAAGACTGGCGTGTGGGCTACTTCTCTAAGTCGTCCGTGCAGTATAGCGACGAGCAGCAACAGGTGAAGGACATCAACTATATCAGTCGTTGGCGCTTGGTTCCCAAGGACACTGCAGCCTATCTACGTGGTGAGTTGACAGAACCTGTCAAGCCCATTACGTTCTATCTGGATCGTGCTACCCCTCAGCACCTGCGTCCGTATATCATACAAGGTATTACTGACTGGAACCGTGCTTTCGAACAAGCTGGCTTCAAGAATGCCATTCGTGCGTTGGTGCCCGACGATACCCTCGATATTGATAGTGACGACCTAAAATATTCGGTACTGACCTATGCTGCTTCGGAGTTGAGCAACGCCATGGGTCCTTCGACCATCGACCCGCGAACAGGTGAGATTCTGGAGGCAGACATCATCTGGTGGCACAATGTGCAGGCACTCATCAGTCAGTGGGCGGTAGTACAGACAGGAGCTGTTAATCCACAGGCACGCACGCTGAACCTGCCCGAAACATTGATGGGCGACGCCATCCGTTTTGTGGCTTGTCATGAGACAGGTCACTCGTTGGGACTGCGCCATAACATGATAGCTTCTGCGGCTTATCCTACTGATTCTCTGCGCTCACCATCGTTTACTGAGTGTGTGGGCGGAACAGCCGCCAGCATTATGGACTATGCCCGCTTCAACTACGTGGCACAGCCTAGCGATGGTGTCAAGGTGCTGTCGCCCCATATCGGTCCTTACGACTTGATGGCTATTGACTGGGGTTACCGCTGGTTCCCTGCTGAGGCCAACGAGCAAGAGGAACTGAGTAAGTTGCTGGCCCGCTATCAAGGTAAGGAATACCGCTATAGTGAAGCACAGTCTATGCGCGATGCTGTTGACCCACGGGCGCTGAGTGAAGACTTGGGTGACGATCCTGTGAAATCGGCCACTTTGGGCATCCAGAACCTGAAAGTAGTAGTCAAGCACCTCGTGGAGTGGACACGCAATGATGAAGCAGAACAGAGTTACGACGAGGCCGCACGCCTCTACAAAGCCGTTATCCACCAGTGGCAACTGTTGCTTTACCACGTGATGGCGAATGTGGGTGGCATCTATCTGGAGCGTCCAATGATTACGGCTACAGGCCAGATACAGCCTGCCTACATCTATGTCGAGAAGGAACGCCAGCGCCAGTCTGTGCAATTCTTGTTGGACGAGGTGCTGTGCTTCCCGCAGTGGCTTTTCGGCGACGAACTGTCCAAGCAGATTTTCTTGATTAGAAAGACACCGAAGGGTACTTCCGAACAGGAACCTGCCATGTTGCTGAAGAACGTCCAGAACTATGTGCTCTGGGACCTGCTGACCAATGAGCGTCTGGTGCGTATGTACCAGAACGAGTGGGTGAATGGCAACAAGGCTTTCTCTGCTGTCGATATGATGCAGATGATGCACCAGCACATCTTCCGTAAGACTCTCAGCAGTCAGAAGTTGAATGTGATGGAGCGTAGCTTGCAGAAAGCCTTTGTCGATGCACTCATCACTGCTGCTGCCGAGCAGGAGGGTATAAAAGTCAATAAGAAGCTGACCGATGAGTCGGCATTGTCTGACAGTCGCAGTCGTACTATTGACATGACGAACAGCCAGATTAGTCGTATCAGTGATGCGCTGAGTGTGAAGCGTGGCGAGCTGATGCGCATCCTGCAACTGCTGAAGAGTCGTCGTGCTACAGGTGACCTGAGCACACAGATGCACTACGACGATGTCATCCTAAGAATACAGACAGCCTTAGGACTACAGAAATAACCTAAAGAACAAAACTAAAACGCCTATGAAGAAAATATTCTTATTAAGCATAGCACTTGCTTTCGCACTGGTTGTGATGGCCCAAGAGCGTGTGGTCACTGGTGTCGTCATGGATGGCGAACTGGAGGGTGAGCCACTTATCGGTGCTACCGTCAGTATTGGTGACGGCAAGGTAGGCAAGGGTACTGTCACCGACTATAACGGACGCTTCTCGCTGAAGGTGCCTGCAGGTACGAAGAAGTTGACGGTGAGCTATGTGGGCTATGAGAGTCGCGTCATCAACCTGACAGCCACCAATAGCGACTACTCTGTGCAGTTGCCTGCCGACTCCAGGAGCCTGAGCGAGGTGGTGGTGACGGGTTACCAGAAGATTGACCGTCGTAAGTTGACGGCCTCTGTCTCTCAGATGAATGTTTCTGACGAAACGGTGGGTGCCGTGAAGAATATCGACCAGGCGCTGGCAGGTCAGATAGCTGGTCTGTCAACGGTGTCTGCCAATGGTGCTCCAGGTGCCCCTGTCAAGATACGCATCCGTGGTACCGCCTCTATCAATGGCGTACAGGAACCGCTATGGGTGCTCGATGGTATACCCATGGAAGGTAACGATATCCCAGCCATTGACAACCTCAACGACATCGATGACATCTACCAGACCAGCATTGCGGGTCTGAACCCGTCGGATATCGACAACATCACGGTACTGAAGGATGCCGCCGCTACGGCTATCTATGGTGCCCGTGCTGCTAACGGTGTGATTGTCATTACGACGAAGAAAGGTAAGGAGGGTCGCCCTGTTATTAACTTTGGTGCGAAGTTGTCGTACAGTCCTAAGACGGACATCGACCGCCTGAACCTGCTGAATGCCGACGAGAAGGTGAGTCTGGAACTCGACCTGCTACGTAGTGGTTATAGCTATCGCGAACACAAGGGTGGGGTTGCGAACATCCTCGATGAGTTGGGCGAGTTCAATACCTACCAGACGAGTGGATGGGATGCCTTGTCATCTACTGCCCAACAGCGCATCAACCACCTGCGTACTATCAATACAGACTGGAACGACATTCTGTTCCGCGATGTGCTCAACCAGGAGTATAATGCCAGCATCAGCGGTGGTTCCAACCGTGCCCACTACTACGCATCGGCAGGCTACTACAAGGAACAGGGAACGGTGAAAGGCGTCGAGAATAATCGCTACAATGTGACGCTGAAGACCGACTTTAATATCAATAAGATTTTGAAGCTGGGCGTCTCGATGTTTGCCAACCAGCGTAAACAGCAGAGCTTCATGACCGATACGGGTGGCTTCACCAATCCTGTATATTACTCGCGCCGTGCCAATCCTTACTTTGAGCCCTACAACAGCGAGGGAGGCTTCAACTACGACCACAACGTGCAGGGTCGTGAGAATGCAGCCCCTGACTTCAATATCTTCGAGGAGCGTGCCAACACGTCGAAGGAGCGTACCGACCGTTCGGTGATGGCTATCGTCGATGCAGAGCTGAAGTTGGGCAAATACCTGAAATTGACTTCTCAGTTCGGCTATCAGTACGACAACTACCAGATAGACCGTTATGCTGGTCAGAACAGCTATGCTATGCGTAAGGCCAAGGAGTACGCCAGCTACACAGTGGACGGTGTCTATCGCACCATCCTGCCTGAAGGTGGTATGGTGAAGAAGACCAATTCGCATGCCAGCCAGTGGACGTGGAAGGCAATGCTGGAGTGGGCACGCCGCCTGGGTTCTATCCATGATGTGGAACTGATGGCAGGTACGGAGGTGCGCCATACGGAGTCGGAGGTGCTGACATCTACGGCCTATGGCTATGACGACCGCACACTGACCACCCAGCCTGTGCTCTTCCCCACGGAGAACATCGCCCGCAGCTATCCGTTGTATGAGGAAACCCATCTGGAGAATGCCTTTGTGTCGTGGTTTGCCACGGGTTCCTATACCTTATTATATCGTTACACCCTCGGTGCCAGCATCCGTTTCGACGGTAGTGATGTCTTTGGCGTTGCCAAGAAGTACCGCTATCTGCCGCTCTATTCGGTCAGCGGACTGTGGCGTGCCAAGGAGGAGAAGTTCCTGCGTAACGTAAAGTGGCTCGACGAGCTGTCGTTGCGTGCGTCCTACGGTATTCAGGGTAATATCGACAAGAACACGTCGCCTTACCTTATTGGTACCTTCCAGCGCACCACCATCCTGCCGGGTAATGTGGAGACGGTCATCTCTACCGAGACGGCGCCGAACCCCGATTTGAAATGGGAGAAGACAAGCAATGTCAACCTGGGTCTCGACCTGGCGTTCTTCAAGAACCGCGTCCGTCTGGGTGTGGACTACTACTACCGTAAGAGTACCGACCTCATCAGTTCGCGCAAACTGCCGTTGGAGACGGGCTTTGCCTATACCTCCGTCAACTGGGCGTCGATGAAGAACACGGGTTGGGAGTTCTCGCTGAACACCACCAACATCAAGACGCGTGACTTCAGCTGGACTACCAGTGTGAATCTGGGCTTCAACACCAATGAGGTGCTCAACGAGACGGTTCCTGAGAACAGCACCTATCCTGGTCGTGAGGGCTATCCTGTAGGTGCCATCTTCGCCTACGAGACAGCGGGCATCGATCAGGACGGCTACCCTTTGTTCCGTGCCAAGGACGGCTCGGTGCAGACTGCCGCTGAGTTCTTCAAGCTGAACAAGTTTGGCGCCTCGACGCTCACTGCCGAGGAACAGCGCAACCTCTACACCTATATGGGTTCAGAAGACCCGAAGTGCTCAGGTGGTATCATCAATAACCTGGAATACAAGGACTGGACGCTAGGCATCAATGTGATTTTCAACCTCGGTATGAAGGTGCGCGTACAGCCGTCCTATTCGCCCACCTACTACGATCGTGGCCTGAACACCAACCACGACATCCTGAACCGCTGGACACCCACCAACACCAATACAGATATGCCGGCATTGATGGTTAACACCACAGCGCGTGCCAGCGAGTTCACCCACTTCTCGGAGTACAACACCTACAGCATGCTCGACACGTGGGTAAAGTCGTGCAGCTACTGGCGACTGCAGAGCATCCGTCTGGGCTACAAGTTGCCTAAGGAGTGGTTGAGGAAGGTGGGCATCACTTCTGCTTCCCTGTCGTTAGAGGGCCGTAACCTCTTGGTGGTAGCCTCCAATTACGACAACTACCTCGATCCAGAGACGATGGGCAACCCCTTTGCTCAGCCCATCCCCCGTAGTTATATCTTTGGTATTAACCTCAACTTCTGACGCCCTATGAAGACAAAGCATATCCTCCATTCCCTCGTTATCGGGTTGCTATGCTGTAACATCGTTGCAGTCCTAAGCAGTTGCGACGACTTCCTCGATATCACGCCTACGGGCAAGGTCATTGCCTCTACTGGTGAGGAGTACCGCGCCATGCTGACCTACGAGTATAAGTACTTCCCCAACGACCGCCACATGACGATAGTACGTACCGACGAGCTGAAGCTCAGCGGACAGACCGCCAGCAGTGACCTCGACGCTTATCTCGACCTGTGGCTGTGGAAAGACGAGAACCCGTCGCCCACCACGTCGTACTTCTCGTGGCGCAGCTACTACCACGCCATTTATATTGCCAACTACATCCTTGAGCATCAGGATGAGATAAGCGACGCTACGGACAAGGTCGTCAGTCAGCTAGTGGGTGAGGCTTACATGATGCGAGCCTACTGCCACTTTCTGTTGGTTAACCTCTATGCGGAGCCTTATACCCACTGCACCCCTGCCACTACGCGCGGCGTACCCACGATGCTGGAGGCTGATGTTAACGCTATTCCGTTGAGCAGTAGTGTGGAGACCGTCTATCAGCAGGTGCTCAGCGATATCGTTGAAGCAGAGAAGCACTTGAATGTCGATAAGTGGGCACTCGGCGAGAACTACCGTTTCAGCACCGTGTCTGCTAAGGCCCTTTATGCGCGTACCTTATTATATATGGGGCGCTGGCAGGAGGCGCTGACTGCTGCAAAGGCTGTTATCAATGCTCGTCCTGACTTGGTGGACTTGAATGTCAGCAGTGCCTTGTTGCCTGACGACTACCAGTCTGATGAGAACATCATGGCACTGGAGCACTTCAGCACGAACCTCTCGACAGTCATCAATCAGCCGTCGTCCGACTTCATCGCCCTCTACCGCACGGGCGACCAGCGTAAGTCGAAGTACTACAAGCGCGAGACCAGCACTACCTATTCCCTGCTGAAGAGCGAAGGCTTCTGCTCGTTCCGCAGTGCTGAGGCGTACCTCACTGCTGCTGAGGCTGCTTGTCAGTTGGGACAGCTCACCAATGCCATCGACCTGCTGAAGCCCCTGTTGCAGAAACGCCTGAATGCTACTGCCTACAACGACGCCCTGACACTGATGCAGGCTATGGACCAGGCTCAGCTCCTGCAGGAAATATACGACGAGCGTGCCCGTGAGCTGGCTTTCGAGGGTCATCGCTGGTACGACCTGCGCCGCACTACGCGACCTGCCCTGAATCATAACTATGGTGGCCAGACCTATACGTTGACGCCCAACAAATACACCATGCGTTTCCCCACCGAGGCTGTAGAGTCGAACCCGGAAATAGAGCGTTGGGAACAATAAACCGTAAACGGTAAACTGTAAACAGAAACAATAAACAACAATATTAATCCTTTAAAAACAAACGCTGATGAAAAAGATTTTACTCATGTTGGTAGCCCTCGTTGCTACCGTGACTATCTCCGCTAAGGATGGCGAGGAGATGGAGGGATGGCAGAAAAGCTTTACCCCTGTGGCTAATGCAGACGATTTGGCAGGTATCCATACCGCAGTTGCTGGCGATGGTTCCGTTTATGCCAGCACAACTTACAACCAGACATTTTCGTTTGCAGGCAAGCCCGTTACTGACCCCGAAGGTCTGCTCTCTTCATGTGTTGTCAAGTATGACAAGGATGGCAATGAGAAATGGGCTGTCAGCCTCGTTGGTAAATGTAAAATCAATGCAATGACCGTTGATACTGATGGTACGCTGTATGTGGCTGGTGAATATGTAGATGCGGTAACATTGTCTGGCACATCTGGAACTAAAGACCTGTCTGGTAATCCTTTAAAGACAAGTGCTTTTGTGGCCAAAGTAAATGCTGATGGTGTGTTTACTAATGTCGCTTCTTTTACTCCTACTGCTAATGTTCCTGAGGGATATGAGGACTGGTGCGAGCTTGGCATCTATCCTAACAAGATTGTTATTGATGCTAACAAAGTATTGGTATCGTGCATGTTCAAAGGTGATGTTGCTGAATTGGGATGGCAGGGTAGTTATGTTGATGTCTTCATGATGGCTTATATGGACAACAGAAGTGCAGGTATCTTTATGCTGGATAAAGCAGACCTGTCTAATCCTACCAGTGTCGCAACAATACAACATACTGGCAGAATTGTTGACCAGATGATGGAGGATATACAGGACTTCCCCAATGCCATTGACTTTGTGGTATATGAAGGTGTTCCTCATATCGCTTTCGTCGGTTGGGGTAATCTGACGCTTACAACACCTGCAGGTTCACAGCCTTTTAACTTTGAAATGGCAGGAGAAGGTAATAATGAACACGCTTTGGTGCTGGTTAATGCTGTAGCTCCCTCACAGCCTAAGATTTTCCATGCAAGTGCTAATGGCTATGGTGGTGCAATCTACAACCTTGTCGATGCAACACTTGCTGGCGGCAACTGCATCATGGCAGGTACCTTCTATGGCAACTTCCCCTTGGACAACAGCATAACCAAGGAGGTTAATTCTTCCTTCGTGGCTTCTATCAAGATGTCTGACTGCTCTGTCAACTGGACAACAGTAAGCCCTGTAGAGGCTGAAGCTTCCTGCATGGTGGTTGCTGGCGAGGAGATCAAGGCTT
>Ga0256405_10009911_pt1 | contig 12813 bp, 8 predicted proteins | sample RumenRJG_02DNA_FD_189096 | JGI IMG/M metagenome (GOLD analysis project Ga0256405, IMG submission 189096) | Bovine rumen microbial communities from Lethbridge, Alberta, Canada - RJG_02 | ecosystem: Host-associated > Mammals > Digestive system > Stomach > Rumen | place: Canada: Alberta | collected...
AAGCCAATTCCTCAAAAATGTACTGGCGAATAGCTTGTACCAAAGAATCGTTACCACTAGCGGGCCAGTCTACGCAGACCTTCACACTGGCCATCGAGTCTTCTTTCTCCAAACCAATGCTGTCCGTAGTAAACTCAGAGTTCTCAGAGGATTCTGATCCCTGAGAAGCACGATGGCCGCAAGCACTGAGCATTGCGGCCATCATGATATAAAGAATTGTTCGTTTCATAGATTACTCACCCTTGATAGCTGCAACACCTGGGAGAACCTTACCCTCGATAGCCTCGAGCAGAGCACCACCACCAGTAGAGATGTAAGATACCTGGTCAGCCAGACCGAACTTGTTTACACAAGCTACAGAGTCACCACCACCAATCAGTGAGAATGCACCCTCAGCAGTTGCCTTAGCGATAGCGTCGCCGATGGCACGTGAACCAGCGGTGAAAGCGTCGCACTCGAAGACACCAGCAGGACCGTTCCACAGGATGGTCTTAGCACCCTTGATAGCCTCAGCAAATGCCTTCTGGCTCTCAGGACCAGCGTCCACGCCCTCGAAACCAGCGGGTACGTTGTTGGCAGGGCAGGTGATAATCTCAGAACCGGGCTTAACGGTCATGGTGTCGAAGTCGAGACCGTTGGTAGCTGTGCAGTCAGAACCGAGAACGAGCTCTACGCCGTTCTTCTTAGCCAGCTCCTCAACACCCAGAGCTACATCCAGCTTGTCCATCTCAACGATAGAGTCGCCAATCTCGCCGCCGTGAGCCTTTGCGAAGGTGTAGGTCATACCACCGCAGAGGATGAGCTTATCAACCTTGCCGAGCAGGTTCTCGATGATACCGATCTTAGAAGATACCTTAGAACCACCCATGATGGCAACGAAAGGACGCTTGATGTTAGACAGTACATTGTCAACAGCCTGAACCTCCTTCTCCATCAGCAGACCCAGCATCTTGTTGTTAGCATCGAAGTAGTCGGCGATAACAGCAGTAGAAGCGTGCTTGCGGTGAGCTGTACCGAAGGCGTCCATTACGTAGCAGTCAGCGTAGCTAGCCAGAGTCTTAGCAAACTCCTTCTGGCTGGCCTTCATAGCCTTCTTAGCCTCGTCGTATGCAGGATCAGCCTTGTCGATACCTACGGGCTTACCCTCTTCCTCGGGATAGAAGCGCAGGTTCTCCAGCAGCAGAGCTTCACCCATCTTCAGAGCCTTGGCAGCGTCAGCAGCCTTAGCGCAGTCGGGAGCAAAAGCAACGGGAACACCCAGAGCCTTCTCTACAGCCTCGCGAATCTGACCCAGCGACTTCTTCATGTCCACCTTACCCTTGGGCTTACCCATGTGGCTCATGATGATGACAGCACCACCGTCAGCCAGAATCTTCTTCAGGGTGGGCAGAGCACCGCGAATACGGGTGTCGTCAGTAATCTTACCATTCTCATCGAGGGGTACGTTGAAGTCTACACGTACGATTGCCTTCTTACCGGCAAAGTTGAATTCATTGATTGTCATAATGCTTTGTATTATTAAAAATGTTATCTTCTCCAAAAACGATTGCAAGGACAGTGCAAACGAATGCAGAATCAAGCTTGCTTGTTATGCTGAGTGCAGCCTGTTCTCGCAAAAACTTTTGCAAAGATACAAATAATAAGTGAAAAGTGAAAGGTGAAAAGTGAAAAATTAAGAGTTTTTTACGAACCAATTTAAATAATGTAAGGCTGAGTTTGCAAAACTCATAAAAAAGGACTAACTTTGCACGCCAAAACAGAATTAACGAATAAAGAAAATGGAACCAATCAAGAATATTCCCGTATTGCTTTTGACGGGTTATCTGGGCAGTGGTAAGACTACACTGCTGAATCGCATCCTGAAGAATCAGGAGGGTATTAAGTTTGCTGTGATAGTCAATGATATCGGCGAGGTGAACATCGATGCCGACTTGATAGAGAAGGGTGGAGTAGTAGGTCAGAAGGACGATTCGCTGGTTGCTCTGCAGAACGGTTGCATCTGTTGCACCTTGAAGATGGACTTGGTGGAGCAGTTGCGCGACATTACCCGTATGCACCGCTTCGACTATATCGTCATTGAGGCCAGCGGTATCTGCGAACCTGCGCCTATCGCCCAGACTATTTGCAGCATTCCTACGCTGGGACCTGAGTACATCAAGGATGGCTATGTACAGCTCGACTGCATCGTTACGGTGGTTGATGCCCTTCGTATGCGTGATGAGTTCAAGAACGGTAACGATTTGTTGCGCAAGCACATCGATGAGGAGGATATTGAGAATCTGGTTATCCAGCAAATTGAGTTCTGCAACATGATTTTGCTGAACAAGGCTTCTGAGGTTTCTAAGGAGGAATTGGCTGAAGTCAAGCAGATTATCCGTGCCATCCAGCCCAAGGCCGAAATCATTGAGTGCGACTATGGCAATGTGGAACTGAACAAGATTCTGCATACGGAGATGTTTAACTTCGATGAAGTCGCTACCTCAGCCACTTGGATTCACGAATTGGAACATGATCACGATGATGATGACGACGACGATGATGACCATGATCATCATCACGACGATGAGCACGATCACGAGCATCATCACGAAGACCATCATCACCACCATCACGACGATGAGGGCGAGGCTGAGGAATATGGTATCGGTACGTTTGTTTATTACGCCCGTCGCCCCTTCAACCTTGGATTCTTCGACGATTTTGTGGCTCGCAAGTGGCCTAAGAGCATCATCCGCGCCAAGGGCATCTGCTATTTCAAGGGCGAGGAAGATGTCTGCTACCTTTTCGAGCAGGCAGGTCATCAGGTATCATTGACCAATGCGGGTCAGTGGTATGCCACCATGCCGAAGGACGAGCTAGACATGATGATGGCCCAGAACGACCAGCTGCGTCGCGACTGGGATGACCAGTATGGCGACCGTATGCAGAAACTGGTGTTCATAGGCCAACATCTGGACAAGGAGCAGATTGCTGCCGACCTTGACTTCTGTTTAGTTTAATGCTATCTCAACGCCTGCAATCACCCATGCGCCTGGTTGTGGTACATTGCCATAGTCGACGTATCGGTGATTGGTCAGGTTGTTTCCCTCTATATATATAGAATAGGTGTCCTCTTTCCAGGTTGCCTTTGCGTCTATCACGGAGTAGGGGTGATAACTCTTCACTTCACCTTCTGTGGTAGTATAGCTGCCCATACGGTCCTGATATCTGTAGCCCATCGTCACTTTCAGTTTCTCCGTCAGCAGAGCGGTCAATTGTGCCGTTACTTTGTGGCGTAGATATTCCAGTGAATATTGCGATTGCAGGTAGTCAGCTTCCTGTTTCGACTGATGCAGATGACAATAAGCCAGAAAACCCTTAACCCTTAACCATGAACCCTGAACCGTTATCTCTTGTCCCAACGTGTTCACCTTCGTATGGTTCACACTCTGCCAAATGGGGTCTGCATCACGTGTGTCCATCACCCAGTCAATCATGTTACGGGCATGATGGTGGAAGATGCTTGCCTTTATGTTCAGTCCCCTCGCGCTGTATTTTACGCCTCCTTCTACAGCTCTTAACTCCTCAGGTTTCAGGTACTTATCAGCTTTATGTCCACCCACGCTGTAGTAGAGTTCTGTAAACGAAGGCATGCGCAACGACTCGTTGTACGAGGCATACACCTTCCAATGATTACCTATCCTATAGCTAGCATCAATGCCTGGATAGAGCGTGAAGGGCATCTCGTTCCACGTGTTCTTAATGGCAATGAATCCTGCTGAAAGTGTGAAGTTCTGAAGCAGGACGTTATGCTCTAAGTGGAACGATAGGTTCGAACGGTTCAGACCATACTTATATTTCCCCTTCTCCTCGTGTAAGGGCTCGCCCAGGTTGCTGCTCACAATGTCCTCGTTGCGGAACTCGGCACCAAAGGCCGTACGTCCTAATTGCCAATCGAAATAGCTGTTCAGGTTTACGCCAAACACATCTGTGCGATGATGGTTGAAGGGCACCTTGTCCTCCAAACCGCGAATCAATTCAAAGCGGTCGTACGAGCGATTCCAATAGATGGATGGTCGAAACCTCAGCCAGCCCTTAGTCTCGCCCTGCAAGGCTGTATAAAACTTGGTCGTCTTCTCATATTGCTCGTCATACTTTGCACTATAGAAGGTGTTCGAGCCAAAACCTTTGGTGCTTAATCCTGCATGCCAGTTCAACTGTACTTGCTCACCATCGTAGCCTCCTTGATAGAAAGCCTTGCCACCTTGATAGTCGCTGTTCAGATGTCCAGCCTTCGAACGACTGTATCCATCACTACGGGTATAGTTGGCACTAAAGGAGGATGTGAGATGGCTGAAGGCTGATGGTAGAGAAATGCGCCCGGCTGTTGACAGATAGCCATAGGAACCACCCTCCACTCTTACCTCATCCATCTTACCTCTTCCATCTCTCGTCACGACGTTAATCGCTCCGACTAATGACGAAGTACCAAACACTCTGGCTGCAGGCCCTTCCAACACCTCTATGCGCTCTATGTCGCTGATGTCGCAAGGCAAGTCGAAGGCGTTATGCCCCGTCTGCGGATCGCAGATGTTGATGCCGTTCAGCAGAATCGTTATCTGCTCCTGCGTTCCCCCTCGGATGCTGACGTCTGTCTGAGCTCCAATGGGTCCGCGCTGGCGCACATCCACGCCAACGGCCATCTTCAGCAAATCGTTAATACTTTGTACTGGCGCCGCCTGAATCTCGTCGCGCGACAGTACAGTGACCATTCTCGCTGCTTGCCCCAAAGCAAGCGGTGCGCGTGAGCCTGTTATCTCGACATCGTCGAGCGTTGCCTCCTTGTCTGGAGAGCTGGCGACGGAATCGCCAACCACACTTGAGGTTCCGGCCACTGTCAAATCGTCGGCAGTGGTGCTTGCTGCTGCGCGCAGCGTGGCCACGCTCAGCACCCCAATGGTGACAACCTTTCCTAAACAGGCAAACAGGGCATACCCCTTCCGTGTAAACTGTCGGAAGCGGAGCGCCTTGCGCTGATTGAAAAGTGGTTTATACATTATTTATTATTTAAAAAGGGATTACAGCATCAATTTTATTGAAAAAGCTATAATGATGATTCCTGCAATAAGCAGAATCATACACATGATGGCAAAGGGAATGAAGGCTGCGAGCAGTCGCCAGATGGTGCTGAAGTAGCTATAGCCCGACAACTGCTTGATGGGAATGATGGCTAGCAGCAGGCTCAGCAAATCGTAGTAGATTTCCGCCTTCACGCTGAAGCACAGCAGTGAGGGAATGATGCCATAGATGAGAATCATATCGGTGATATAGACCATCGCCACGAAGCACTCCGAAAGGCGTAAGTCGGGTATGGAAGGACTACGGCGGAACAACAGGTAGAGCGGCAGTGAGAAGAGCAGCAGGCCAGCGAGCACCAACAACGAACTGTGTTGTTCAATCCAATCACCGACTTCACCTGATCTTCGTTCATACTCTTGATTGAACATCTTCTCCTTTTCCTCTTTAGTGAACAATATGCCTGTCTTTTTTTCATCCACTTTTTCATCCTCAGACATTGTTACTTTAGGCTTAAAGCGAGAAAAGATTTGCTCAGTCTCCTTTTTATTCTGTTTGTCGCGATTGACAAACTGAATGTTCAAGCCCGAATCGACCACCAGCCACAGAGCCAGAAGCAGGAAGAACATCTTGAAGGGTGGGAAGTAGGCCATCTGCATGCCACGGAGATAGTCGCGGATCATGTAGCCTGGACGCAGTATCAGGTCGCGAATGCTGCGGAACATGCCCCGATTGCCCAAGCCCCAGACATCAAGGAAAAGCAGGATGGCTTTCTTGAAAGAATAGCGGCCTATCCTTGCCGACTGCCCGCAACGGGGACAGTAGTTGCCTTCGTAATGCGTGCCACAGGTTGCGCACTCGTGCTGTTCCTCAGAGAGCGGAGCCACCTGATGAGGCTCTAGTTTCCACTCCCTGTATCGCTTGTATCTATTGTGCAGATTCTTCATTCATTGCATATTTTGCATGCAAAGGTAGCAAGTTGTTTTGAAATATGCAAGAAACCAACCAAGCAATTTCAATATAGAAAGAGAAGATTATTTCGAGAAACTATCCCCCTATACACCAAACAGGCTTCAAATGACGATGTATAAAGGGATTGACGATGGTGTATAGTTGCTCAAACACTACACCATCACTACACCAACACCTCACCAAAAGATTTTTGGGGTCGATTCAAGATCTTGGTGAATAGTATGGTGTATAGTTGGTGTATAGTTCGGAAACTATACACCATGCTCAAACGCCCTGTATGTCGAGGTTTGCGGGGTGTTTGGTGTATAGGGGGATAGTTTTTGCGAATTATGACTGCTGAGCAATCAGCGGAGTAACTTTTGACATGCAGCCGAGCGTATATCCACGATGAAGATATAGGCTATGTTGCATGCAGATAGCCTAGATGTTTAATGCAGATAGCCTAGATGTTGGATAAAGATAGTGTAATTCTACATGATACTTGGTGAAAAACATCCTGTGCGCAAGAAACGGTGAAGTGTGCACAAACGGGGTCCGCTGTGCACACCTTGACTAACTTAAAATGTACTTCTCGGCATTCAGGTGGAAGAGCTTTTCTTTCTCCTCTTCTGTCAGATCCAGCGTCTTCACGAACTTCATCATGTTTGCCAGACACTCGTAGGGATAGTCTGAGGCGAAGATGATGCTGTCGATGCCGAAAGCCTGTTTGGTACACTCAAAGGTGATTTTAGACATGATGCCGCTGGTTGTCATCACTACGTTCTTGTTCTGGAAGTAGTAAGCAACCGTGTGCTTCATCTTCACCTCGTCGTCCTTGATCCATGCAAAGCGGTTGTCAACCCTGTCGATGATGAACGGGAAGTATTCGCCACAATGGCCGAGAATCATTCTCAGCTTGGGGAACTTGTCGAAGGTGCCGTTCAGAATCAGTCGCAACGACGTCTTCATGGCATCCAGTCCGAAGCCGAGACCTGGCGAAGAATACACATAGCCCATGTCCTTCATATCCTTGTCGTCAGAAGCCTGCGGATGAACATAGACGGCACAGCCTAACTCTTCTGCCTTTGCCAGCAGAGGAAGGTATTTCTCTTCATACAGGTGCTCGTGCATGTAATTGGAATGTGTGTGCCAGTATTTGAATCCCAGTTCCTTGATGCAACGCTCCAGTTCCTTGATGGCTTCATCGACGTATGGTGTTGGCAACACGGCAGCACCAAAGAAACGACCGGGAAATTTCTTGATGAGTTCTGCCACAGCGTCGTTCGATTTCTTAGCGAAATACACACACTCCTTCTCAGGCAGTTCCTCCAACGCAGGCGAAGAAGACATCACGGCGGCGTCGATGCCGCAACGGTCCATTTCCGCCACGCGCTCCGCTCCGAAGTTCATCAACTCGTCAATCACAGGATAAGAGTTCGTCACACCGCTGAAATGGGCATAGATCTTATCCCTCACTTCCAGCACTTTTGTTTCCGGATAATACCTCATGGCCTGATCTCTCGTAGCGAGATAGTCCATCAACTCTGGTAAATAATAATGAAATTCGCAATCAATAATTTTCATGTCGTCATGTACTTTTTTAGTTGTTAATAATTATGTTTACGCATTTCTTGTTACTCATTCTTTTGCCTTAACATCAACTGTATATACGCTGTGCTTGTCATCGGTAGTAAACCACTTGATGGTATATTGAGAGATGCCGAGGTCGAGAGCATACTCACGCAGCGTCTGACCACCATCGCTGTTGTGGAGCAAATAATCTGCCTGGTTGACCAATATCTTGATGGTGTTCTCGCTCTCTGCCGTCTTGTCGGCAAGCAACTGTTTTGTCTGGTAGAGGTCTGGGAACTGCTTTTCCAAGTATTGAGTGAGTAGGCCCTTCTGTCCCTCATGACCCTCCTGACCAATCTCTGGGAAGGTGACGTCCATGTGCCATGTCTGCTCAGCACGGTTAGGCACGATGAGTTTATATTTATTATCCTCTGTGCTTGGCGAGACGCTCCCCCAGCATATCCAGTTGTCTTTGTCGGTCCACATACTCGTCAAATATGAATCGCTTGTGACCTCCAGGGTGTATTCCCCTTCAGGATTCTCTACTGACCAGCATGCCTGGTTGTCCATGTTTACGTCGGTGGTGACTGCCGCAGGAGCCATCTTGTGCTTGTCAGATTTAGAATCGTCGTAGGGGTCCTTGCCAATTTGGTATTTCCACGTAACCTTATTTGCTTCAGTGTTCTTCTGCACCGCTATCTCCTTGGTATTGGTGGTAGTGGTCATGGTGTAACTGGTGCCATCAGTCCATCCGTGTGAGTAATTGAGGCCGACTGAAGGTTGAAAACCTACCATGCCCATGGAGACTCCAACGGTGCTTGTCTCTGAGTGCGTCTCGCCTACAGCTATAGATGTACTCATGTTGTTGTTGTCGGTCGTAGGAAGGGCATCCTCCAGTTTTATGGTGCCCGAACCAACAAGGTTCAACGTGTAGTTGCCCTCATACCAATATGCTCCATAGTATCCACTGTAATGCCTGCCATTAAAGTCGTAACTTGCGTCTATCCATTCATCTTCTTTGTAAGGACCTGCATAAAGGGTCTTGTTGGCATCAAAGCGGGCATCGCCCTCTTGCTCCCCTCCTACGGCTGACAGCGCTTTTTGCTCCACGAAGTAATAGTCCTTGTTGGTCTTCATATTGTGGCTGCCCCACACGCGGATGGTTTCAGTAAAGCCATTAGGCTTGTTGCGCGTTTGTCCATTCCAATCTTTAGCCTTCAGATTCCTCTGGTAGTAATGCTCTTCGCTGGCGCCCATCAGTTCGTTGATAGCACCACCGCCATCAGCACGGTTGGTGGCTTTGTTAGTAGGTGTCTGAGCATTCTTGGTGTTAAGCCACATGGCAGCACCGTCGGCAAGGCAACCGCTGCTGCGCTTGGTGTAGTCGGGATTGTGTATCTCTTCTTTTACAACCTCGTTGCCATCTTCATCTATGTGTGTGGATCTGACCAAGACACCCTGGTGAGGCTCGCACTGGTAGTAACCCCTTGGTGAGAAGATGACCATCTCGGCAACAGCATCTGTTCCGCTGGCAGCACCTCGTCTGCCTGCTATTGCAGCGATATTGGCAACGCGGGCGTTAATCCTCGCTGCATCAGAATTGATGGCATTGCCAGACTGCTGATTGGGAGGAGTGATTGTTACATGTCCACTCTCTGTCATCAAATCGACGGTGGCCTGCTCTAATTTAGTAGACAACTGCTCTGCCACCTCTACCAAGTGGGCATTACGAGGCTTCTCTACTGCGATATATCCTCCCTGGAGGTATATCTTTGCTGCCTGCATCCACTCAGTAATTGGGCGGCTTTTGATGTCCTCACCCTTGATGAGTATCATCTTAGTGTCTGAGGTCACCTCGTTGGTCTTGATGTTCAGACGGCGCACTAAGGCTGCACCCATAGAGTTCTCGTCAAACGAGCTCAGCACGGCTGTCGGCATGTCGGCAGTCACCTTGACATTCAACTCGTCCACATTCAGGTCGGTAGGATTAACTCCGCTGCCGTTATCATTGTTGGCTATGTCTTCTTTGACACAGCCTGTCATCATCGTCGCAATCCCCATCATTAGGACTGCAAGAAAAATGTAATTACGTTTTTTTGTCTTCATAATCATTTAAAATTTTAGATTCTTAGCAAATACGATGCAAATATACAACCTTTTTTAAAAATCTGCAAGTCAAATCACTTTTTTTTAGCATTTTAAAGAAATCCTTTTAGTAGCATTTTACGGCAGATATCAATCAGGTAAATGCAAGAAAAAGTTGAAAATCTTTTCCTTGCAGAAGAAGGACATCAAAAAATATTTCTTTATTTTGCTTGCACATTCAGAAATAATTCGTACCTTTGTAAAACAAAAACTGTATGACTGTGAAAAGAAATCAAATAATATAAACTTTAAAGAGATGAAGAAAATTACAAATATTTTGTCGATGGTCTTGCTGGCACTCAGCATGAGCCTGACTAGTTGTGTTAATGACATAGGAGTGGCCGACAATCCCAGCGAAGGCGGCAATACTCCTGAGAAAGACCCAAACTTCAAGTCCATTATTGTGATGAGTGACATTCACGTAATGGCTCCCCAACTGCTGGAGAAAAAAGGTACGGCCTATGATAATTATCTGAATCAGGACCCCAAGCTGTTGGAATACAGTGGCGAGGTGCTGGAATGTCTGGTAGAAAAGACGCAGGAGCGTAACCCCGACCTTGTCATCATCCCAGGCGACCTGACTAAAGACGGTGAATTGTTGAGCCACCAGCTGGTGGTGAATATTCTCGGAAAACTGCGCAGTGCCGGCATACCGGTCATCGTGGTGCCGGGAAATCACGACATTGACAATCCGGAGGGCTATTACTTCAACGGCGACAACACGCGCCCGGCAGAACGCACATCGCCAGAGCAGTTCAAGGCACTGTATGCCGACTTCGGCTACAACCAGGCATACGCAAAAGACCCTGCCTCACTGTCGTTCGTCTGTGAACCGTTGAAAGGACTGGTATTGCTGTGCATCGACACCAATAAGTATGAAGAAAATAAATACATAGACAAGGGCGATGAGAAAAACTATAACCAGACGTCAGGGCGCATCCGTCCCGCTACGCTGACCTGGATGCTGGCAGAGGCTGACAAGGCCCGCGCCGAGGGAAAACAGGTTGTGCTGGTGCAACACCATAACATCGTACAGCACTACGATGCACAGAGTACCCTGCAAAGCGACTACATCGTTGCGGACTACGAGAAGGTAAGCAAGCAGATGATGCAACATGGCATACACATGGCATTTACTGGACATACACATCTGCAAGACATTGCACAGTATCGCACCATAGCAGACAATGCACAGCCCGACAGCCTGGTTGACGTGGCTACAGGATCCACCATCTCTTACCCCAACCCATGGCGCACCATCAAGGTGAACAACGACTTCACGGAGTGGCAGATCAATACCGAATACGTGACGTCCATTCCTTCGCTCAGCGACGTGAATGCGACGTGCCGCAAACGCCTCAACGACAATCTCAATGGAGGACTGGGCTGGCACATCAAAGATGCTTGGAGTAATATGGAGTCGTATCGTAATTTCCTGGTTGTTATGGGCTTACCAAATAACTTTATTCCTGAAAAGCCCGAAGAACTCACTGATCTCCTGACCAAATACCTCGGCGATCAGATGAGCAAGGTGTATATGATTCATAACGAGGGCAACGAGTGGAAGAATTCTCTGGCTGTAGGGCTGGAAGACCAGCTGAAGAGCAATTTGGAGAAGATGCTGCGTGACAGGGCGGCAACGCTTGGCGTAGATGGTAAGCTGACCGAAAGTCTTATCATGTTCATCAATACCTTATACAGCACGCGTTTTGAGCCGGGATTTAAGAGTATGTTGAATGATATTAACCAGTACAACAACCCCGATAAGAGATTGGAAAGCAGAACAGATGACCTAAACGCCGTGTTGCGTTTAGGTCGATAGTGATTTGGCGTTCATGGAGAAAGATTCGGTTTTGATATTAAGCGGTGGCGTGGACTCTGTCACCTTATTATATGATGAGCAGGAGCGCATAGCTCTTGCCATCTCGTTTGACTATGGTTCGAAGCACAATGCCCGGGAGATCCCTTTTGCCCGCATGCATTGTGAACGGTTGGGCATCAGGCACATCACGATACCCTTGGACTTTATGACGAAGTATTTCGTGAGTTCGCTGTTGGAGGGTGGTCAGGAGATTCCTGAGGGTCATTATGCCGACGAGAACATGAAATCGACCGTGGTGCCTTTCCGCAATGGCATTATGCTTTCCATTGCTGTGGGTATAGCTGAGTCGAACGGGCTGAAATATGTGATGATGGCTAATCACGGGGGCGACCATACCATTTATCCTGATTGCACACCTGCGTTTGTGAAGGCGTTCGATGAGGCTGCTTCAGCAGGAACCTATGTGAAGGTGCAACTGCGCTCGCCCTATACCAACATCACCAAGGCCGATATTGCTGCCAAGGGCAAGGCGCTCGGCATTAACTACGCCGAGACATGGTCGTGCTATAAGGGTGGCGAAAAGCATTGCGGCAAGTGTGGAACCTGCGTAGAACGTCGCGAGGCCTTTGCACTTGCCGGTGTGGAGGATACAACGGAATACGAGGATTAACGGCCCATCAGAACACGAAGCCCAGATTGATGTAATAATAGAACTTCTTCGTCACATTGCTGTAGCCGATGGAACCTCCCAACGGACCTAACATCGTGGTGTAGTAGTAGCTGAGGGTGCCACCCAGCATCGTTCTGTGGCTGAAGATGTCCTTGAGTTTCTCTGCGTCTTGTCCAGCAGCAACCCTTAGCAGGATGTTATTGTTGGTGGTGGGATTGAACTGCACTTGCAATTGTGCCGCAGCCAAGTTCTGCCAAGCCATCTCCAGATTGCTTGCACCCGCAAAGGGCACTTGTCCATCCGTATACTGATTGAACCATTCGCTACCCATGAAGTTGCTCATCACCAAAGGAATGTCGGTTCCCTCAACAAAACGTCCGTAAATCATGGGTTGGAAGGACAACTTGCTGCTCAGTGAGAAGTTGGAACGGAACATGGCAGCATATTCGGTGATACCCACCTTGTCGTTCAGCTTAATGAAATTGTCGGTAATGTAAGAAAACCTAGCCTGGAACCTCACACCGCTGGTGGGGAAGTACCACTTGTTCTCGCTGTTATACCACACCCTGCCTTGATAGCTGATGTAGCCCTTGTTCTT
>Ga0256405_10009912_pt1 | contig 12813 bp, 9 predicted proteins | sample RumenRJG_02DNA_FD_189096 | JGI IMG/M metagenome (GOLD analysis project Ga0256405, IMG submission 189096) | Bovine rumen microbial communities from Lethbridge, Alberta, Canada - RJG_02 | ecosystem: Host-associated > Mammals > Digestive system > Stomach > Rumen | place: Canada: Alberta | collected...
ATCGGTGCCAAGCCCTGGAGCATCCTCAGGCTGATTATTGTCGAGAGCGTCATCATCACTACTATCTTCGGCTACATAGGCATGTTGCTCGGCATCTTTGCCAACGAGTACATGGATGCCACGATAGGTCACGAGACGATAGACACGGGCCTGTTCAAGGCTACGATGTTCCTCGACCCCACCGTCGGACTGGATGTTTGTATAGAGGCCACGATGGTCATGATTATTGCTGGTACGATAGCAGGGCTCATCCCTGCCTTCAAGGCCAGCCGCATACTTCCTATTGAAGCATTAAGAGCAGAGTAAGTATGAGAATAGATATAGACAGTTATCGCGAAGTGCTCGACACCCTGACGCGCAACAAGAGCCGCTCGTTCCTGACGGGCTTCGGCGTGTTCTGGGGTGTGTTCATGCTCGTGGCACTGATGGGTGGCGGTCAGGGACTGAAGGAACTGCTGCAGCAGAACTTCGCGGGCTTTGCCACCAACTCGGCTATGGTGTGGGCACAGCCCACCACCAAGGCATATAAGGGTTTCCGCAAGGGACGTATGTGGTCGATGGACTACAAGGATGTGGAGCGGCTGCGCCGCAGCGTCCCTGAACTTGATGTCGTCACGCCCCTGCTCTTCAGTAATGGCGGCACGGCCTACTACGGCGACCGTAAGGCTACTATCGGCATCAGCGGTGCCATGCCTGAGTTCCAGCGCGTCAACGAGCCGAAGATGTACTACGGACGTTACATCGACGATGCCGACATCCGTGACCATCGCAAGGTGTGCGTCATCCAGAAAAAGACCTACAAGGAACTGTTCCCCGGTGGCGGCGACCCTTGTGGCAAGCGCATCCGCATTGATAACATCTACTACCAGATTGTGGGCGTTGACTACAATATGAGCGAGGGCATCAGCTTCAGCGGTGAGACCGGCACGGGTGTCACGCTGCCCCTCACCTTCATGCAGCAGGCATATAATCGTGGCAACGCCGTAGATGTGATTGCCGTTACAGGCCGCAAGGGTGTGGTGATGTCGAGTGTCACACCGCGCATCCGTGAAACTATTGCCCGTGCCCACACGATCGACCCGACGGACGAGCAGGGAGCTATGGTGTTCAACACCGAGGTGCTGTTCCAGTTGCTCGACAACTTGTTCCGCGGCGTCAACTTCCTTATATGGCTGGTAGGCTTGGGGACACTGTTTGCAGGTGCCATCGGTGTGTCGAATATTATGATGGTGACTGTACGTGAGCGTACCACCGAGATAGGTATCCGCCGCGCCATCGGTGCCACGCCACGCATGATTTTGTCGCAGATTATCAGCGAGAGCATCGTGCTGACGCTGGTGGCCGGCATGAGTGGCATACTCTTCGGCGTGCTCATCCTGCAGATGCTGGAGCTTGCCAATACCGAGGACGGCATTCTCACCGCTCATTTCCAGGTAGGTTTCTGGACGGCCATCGTCGCCGCCCTGATGGTCTCGGCCATGGGTGTCCTCGCAGGCCTTGCCCCTGCTGCCCGTGCCATGAGCATTAAGCCCGTCGATGCCATGCGGGATGAATAATTTATCGATAAAACGTTTTAACGTTGTCGGTTAAACGAATAGACGATTAAACGAAAAAAAACAACATACAATGAAAAAGTACAGCAAACTGATTATCGCCGCTATTATCGCGCTGATTTTCATCGGAACCTTCGTGTTCCTGTGGCAGAAGAGCCAACCCAAGGAGGTCGTCTACAACGAGTTCACCCCGAAACTCGACAGCATCCAGAAGACGACCATCATCACCGGTAAGATTGAGCCTCGCAACGAGGTCAACGTCAAGCCGCAGATCTCTGGTATCATCTCCGAACTCTACAAGCAACCTGGCGATTATGTTAACGCTGGCGACGTGATAGCCAAGGTCAAAGTGATTCCCGACATGGGGCAGCTGAGTTCTGCTGAGATGCGTGTGCGCCTGGCAGACATCAACCTGAAGCAGGCACAGACCGATTTCCAGCGTGTGGAGAACCTCTTCAACCAGCAGCTTGTCTCTGCCGACGAGTACGACAAGAGCAAGATGGCGCTTCAGCAGGCCAAGCACGAGAAACTCGCTGCCGAGGACGCGCTGCAGGTTGTCCGCGATGGCGTGTCGAAGTCGAACGCTAAGGCCAGCTCGACGCTGATTCGCTCGACCATCAGCGGTGTCATTCTCGACATTCCTGTGAAGGTGGGTAACTCCGTTATTCTTGCCAACACCTTCAATGATGGTACGACGATTGCCACCGTTGCCAATATGAACGACCTCATCTTCCGTGGGAATATCGATGAGACCGAGGTGGGACAGTTGGTGAACTCGATGCCCATGAAGATTACCATCGGTGCGCTGCAGGACTTGATGTTCGACGCCGCCCTGGAGTATATCTCTCCGAAGGCCGTCGAGAGCAACGGTGCCAACCAGTTCGAGATTAAGGCTGCCGTCCGGCTCTCCGAGGGAAGCAAGATTCGTTCTGGCTATAGTGCCAATGCCGAGATTGTGCTGTCAAAGGCCGACGGCGTGCTCACCATTCCCGAGAGTGCCATTGAGTTCAGCGGCGACTCCACCTTTGTCTATATTGTCAAGGGTGAGGGCAAGGAGAAGACCTACGAGCGCACGGCCGTCACTACCGGTCTCTCCGACGGCGTGAATATTGAAATCAAGAAGGGCCTGACCGCTAAGGACAAGGTGCGCGGCCCTGAAATCATTACCGACGACTCTAAAGACGAGTAAGCCATGAAGAAAGTTTCTATGATTGTCCTGTTAGCTGCGATATTATCGCAGCTCACACAGCCCACGATGGCTCAGCCTAAGCAGTGGACGCTCCGCGAGTGCTGCGACTATGCCGTGACCCATAACATTGCCATCAAGCAACGGCAGAACCAGTGCCGCCAGCAGGAGCTGCAGCTCTCGACGGCCAGAAACAGGCGTCTGCCCGACCTTAGCGGCTCCGTCAGCCAGAATTTCTCGTTCGGCCGCGGTCTTACCGCTGACAATACCTACACGAATACGAATACCTCATCGACGTCGTTCTCCTTAGGAACCAGCGTGCCACTGTTCACGGGCTTCCAGATTCCCAACCAGATTAAGCTGAACCAGCTGAACCTTGAGGCTGCTACCGCTGACTTGGAGAAAGCCAAGAACGACGTCCGTATGCAGGTGGCTCAGGCCTACGTCCAGATTCTCTACAACATGGAGATTGCCAACGTGGCCCACCGTCAGGTGGTCATCGACTCGATGCAGGTCGTCCGCCTGCAGGCTTTCGTGGACAATGGTAAGGCGAGCGGGGCCCAACTCTCGCAACAGCAGGCCACGTTGGCCAACAGCCGCTTCACCGCCGTTCAGGCCGACAACAACCAGCGACTCGCCGTGCTGACGCTGACCCAGCTCCTGGAGCTGCCTACGCCCGATAGCTTTGCCGTGGTGCAGCCGGAAACGTCGGCTATTTCCAACCTGTCGGACATCCCCTCGCCGGACGTCATCTATGCCGATGCGCTCGGGATGAAGCCCGAGGTCATTGCCCAGCAGCTGCGCCTTCGTGCCACCGACCACAGCATCAAGATTGCGCAGGCCGGCTATATGCCTACTCTGAGTCTCAGCGGCGGTCTTGGCAGTAACTACTATACGACCAGCAAGTTCGACTCCGACCCCTTCGGCACGCAGCTGAAGAACAACTTCTCGCAGTATATTGGCTTGAGTCTCAACATCCCTATCTTCAACCGCTTCCAGACGCGCAACAGCGTGCGTAATGCACGTATCGAGCAGGAGAACCAGCTGCTGGCCCTCGACAATACGAAGAAGACGCTCTACAAGGAGATTCAGCAGGTGTACTACAACACCCTGAACGCCCGACAGAAGGAGCGCAGTTCCGAGGAGACGGTACGTAGCAGCAACGATGCCTTCACGCTGATGCTGGCCAAGTACGAAAACGGCAAGGCTAACATCACAGAGTTCAACGAGGCAAAGAATGTCTATCTGAAAGCAGAGTCCGACCGCGTGCAGGCTCTGTATGAGCTGCTCTATCAGCGTGCGCTCATCCAGTTCTACCAGGGACGCGAGCTGTCGTTCTGAGAGGTCTATTTGGGCTGTTCGGCCTCCAGCTTGTCAATGCCGCCAGTGACGGGGTTGAGCCAGAGGCGAGTGCCAAAGTGCTTGTTGAAGAGGTCACCGCTCAGCAGTTCGACGTTGCCGAACTGCGCAGCGGGGAAGTCTTCCTCGCTGACGAGTTCGTTGCCATTGAAGATGGCTACCTGCATCTTCCCCGGCACATTGTAGTAGAAGCCGTTCTCAGCCTTTTTCTTCTTGGCAGCTTGTTCGGCGTCGGTGGCTGGCAACTGGGTCTGGTTCTTCACGTTGATGATGTAAGGTGCACCACTCAGGTCGTCAGCGTCGACCAGTCCGAAGCGCTTTGAGAAGCGGAACAAAGTTCTGTTCAGGTTACCGTCGGGGACGATGATGAAGACATGTTCCGTCGTGTCGCGTACCGTCGTGCCGACGAAGAGGCTTGTCAGCGCCTGGTCCTGGCGGTCCATCTGGTTCAGCATCATTTTCATCTGCTCACCGTCCTTCGGCATGAAGTCGGCCTGACCCTTGATAAGCTGACTGCGACTGTCGCGGATGTCGTAGATTTCCTGCGCTGTGAGCTGCGCCATCTTGGCCGTACTGCCGGCAGCTAAGATTTCCTCGTTCATAAACTGTCGCGGATTGACGACAGCAGGTTTGGGAGCCGGTTTGAAGGGGGCGGGGATGTCCTGCGGTGTGGGCTTTGCGTTGAGGGCCAGAATGACACCGTCGTCTGCCAACGCCACGTTGATAGCCGACGTCTTGTTGTTGAACTTCACGTTGTATGCCTTTGCCGTATCGCGCACGCCAATGGCCGTCTGTGAAATAGACAAGATGCGGTTGGTGGTCGAAGGCTCGGAGCTGACACCTTTCAGGCGCAGGTATCGTTCGGCGTAAAGTGCAAAGTCGCCAGGCGTGTAGACGGCCTTCTCTGTAAGTATGGTAACGCGGACGGCTGTCTTCGGCAGGAAGTAGACAGCGCCTTCTTGGCTGGCACCAGGCATGTAGATGCCCGTCTGGGTCTGGGCTTGGCATGTCGAAGACTGATGATTGAAGATTGATAATTGCAGGCAGACAGCTGCAACACTCACTCTCAGCATCCATTTGCTATTAAAAAACTTTGTCATATTTCTCATAATCTTCAATTTTCATTTTCTTTTTTTCAGCTTCAGGAAAGCCTTTGGAAGATAGCGTATGATGTCGCGTGCTATCAGACTCTCTTCGCCTAACTCCTGGACGGCAAGGTCGCCGGCCAGTCCGTGCAGGTACATACCCACAATACAGGCGTCGCGATGACTGTAACCCCTTGCCAGCAGTCCTGTCAGTATGCCTGTCAGCACGTCGCCGCTGCCGGCGGTAGCCATACCGGCGTTGCCTGTGGTGTTGAACACGATATGTCCGTCGGGGCAGCACAGTGCAGAGTAGTGTCCTTTCAGAATGAGATAGGCACTGATACGTTGCGACAGGTCGCGCGCCTTTGACAACTGCTCGAAACTGTCTGCCGAGCGGCCTTCAAGGCGGTCGAACTCCTTGGGGTGGGGGGTCAGTATGATGTCCTTGGGCAGCTGTTGCATCCACGCCCGGTGATTGGCAATGATGTTGATGGCATCGGCGTCGCACACTAACGGACATTGCGTGCGGCGTATCTGAGCGATAATGGCAACGGCTGTCTGCTCGCCGGTTCCTAAGCCGGGACCAATGCCGACAGCCTGGAAATCCTCTGTATCGACAGCCTCCGAGAAGGTGGTCTCCTCGTGGTCTATCTGTAATACGGCTTCTGGCACGGTAGACTGTAAGATAGGAACATTCTTGCGGGGAGTGTGACAATAAACTTTGCCGGCACCCGACCGCAGGCAGGCTTCCGTTGCCAATATGGCGGCACCGGCCATACCGTAGCTGCCGGCAATAATCAGCGCATGTCCCATGTTTCCTTTGTGGGCAAACGGCGAACGGGACAGCATCAGCCGTCTGACGTCGTCCTCCTCTATCAAGGTGTAGTGGGCTTCTATCTTGTCGATGCCCTCGCGACTCAGGTTGATGTCAAGCACCTCTAAATCGCCGACGAACTGCTGGTTCTCGGGGAAGAGCATGGACAGCTTCTTGTGGCCGAGCGTCAGTGTCAAGTCGGCATGGATGATGTTGGTGCGGACATTGTAGGTATTGTCTTCGGTCATCAGTCCCGAAGGCATATCGATACTCACGACCTCAGCTGCTGAGGCGTTGATATATTTCACCAAAGAGGCAAAGCCTCCGTTTAGCGGCTTGTTCAGCCCTGAACCAAACAGACCGTCGATAACGAGTATTCCCTTTCCCAACTGTGGCGGGTCGAACTCCTGCGTCACTTCTACGAACGAGTTTTTGCTCTTTTTGTTGTCAAGAAGCCGCCGCTTGTTCTCGGCACAGTCTGCCGACAGATGCCCGTTGATGTTGAACAGGAAGGTATGCACTTGATAGCCCTGTTCTGTCAGCATCCTGCTGACAGCCAGCGCGTCGCCGCCGTTGTTCCCTGGTCCGGCAAACGTGATGACAGGCACCGTCTGTGGCCATCGGTGGGTGATAGCCCGCGTCAAAACCTTTGCTGCGCGCTCCATCAGGTCTATCGACTTGACCGGCTCGTGCTCGATGGTGTAATTGTCCAGCTCGTGTATCTGGGCACTCGTAAAAATCTTCATACTGCGCGCAAAGTTACTACAAATTCAGCAGAAGACAAAAACTTTTGTTGTTTTTTTGTCGAATTCTTAGCATTGCTCGAAAAAAAGCAGTATCTTTGCACGCAAATTCAGGAATCTATGAGCAGAGTGACTATCAAGGACAAGACGTTTGAGACGTCAATGACCGAGGCTGACATCAAGGCTCGGGTGCGTGAATTGGCCCAGCAGATGAGCCGTGACTTGGAAGGGAAGAACCCGCTATTCCTCGCCGTGCTGAACGGCGCGTTTATCTTCGCTGCCGACTTGATGCGCGAGATGACCATTCCCTGCGAAATCTCGTTCGTGAAACTGGCCTCCTATCAGGGTACCACATCGACGGGCACTATTAAAGAGATTATCGGCATCAACGAAGACCTGGCCGGCCGCACCGTCGTCATCGTCGAGGACATCGTGGAGAGCGGTCTGACGATGAAACGGATGATAGAGCAGATTGGTACGCGAAATCCTGCTTCCGTCAAGGTGTGTACGCTCTTCTTCAAGCCTGAGAGACTGAAGGAAGACCTGACTTTGGACTATGTGGCCTTCCCTATACCCAATGATTTCATCTTGGGTTATGGACTGGACTACGACCAGCAAGGACGCGGACTAAAAGACTTATACACATTAGTAAAGTAATGAAGAATATTGTGATTTTCGGTGCTCCTGGTTCGGGAAAGGGCACCCAGAGCGACAAGCTCATTGAGAAGTATGGCCTTAACCACATTTCAACTGGCGACGTTCTGCGCGCCGAGATTAAAAAAGGAACGGAATTGGGCAAGACGGCACAGAAGTTTATTGACAACGGACAGCTGATACCCGACGACCTGATGGTCAGCATCCTGGCCTCGGTGTACGACGCCTTCGGCCGTGAGCACAAAGGTGTTATTTTCGACGGTTTCCCCCGCACCATCCCGCAGGCTGAGGCCTTGAAGCAGATGCTCGGCGAGCGCGGCGACAAGGTGGCTGCCATGCTGGAGCTGGACGTCCCCGAGGACGAGCTGATGAAGCGTCTCCTGCTGCGTGGTCAGCAGAGCGGACGTGCCGACGACAATGAAGAGACCATCAAGAAGCGCCTCGTCGTCTACCATTCACAGACACAGCCGCTCATCGAGTGGTACAAGCAGGAGGGCGTCCACTATCACATCAACGGACTGGGCGACCTCGACCGCATCTTCAGTGACATTTGTGAAGTAATCGACAAAATCTGATATTAACATCCCTCCCTTCGGAGGGCTTGAGTGGGCTTTATGGAGAGTAATTTCGTAGACTACGTCAAGATTCTGTGCCGCTCGGGCAAGGGCGGCAAGGGGTCTATGCACCTCAAGCACGTGAAGTACAACCCCAACGGCGGACCCGACGGTGGCGACGGCGGCAAGGGTGGCAGTATCTACCTGCGCGGTAATCATAACTACTGGACACTCCTTCACCTGAAATATGAGCGCCACATCTTTGCAGAGCACGGCGGTAACGGCGGCCGCGACAAGTGTCACGGCACCGACGGCAAAGATATCTATATCGACGTGCCCTGCGGAACGGTGGTCTACAACGCCGAGACGGGCAAATACGTCTGCGACGTCACCTACGACGGACAGGAGGTGCTGCTGCTGAAGGGCGGTCGCGGCGGACTGGGTAACTTCCAGTTCCGTACGGCCACAAATCAGGCACCGCGCTATGCCCAGCCCGGCGAGCCGATGCAGGAGATGACCGTCATCCTCGAGCTGAAGTTGCTGGCCGACGTCGGTCTGGTGGGTTTCCCCAACGCCGGCAAGTCGACGCTGGTGTCGGCACTGAGCAACGCCAAGCCGAAGATAGCCAACTACCCCTTCACCACGATGGAGCCTTCATTGGGCATCGTCGGCTACCGTGATGGTAAGTCGTTTGTCATGGCCGACATTCCCGGCATCATCGAAGGCGCGGCAGAGGGCAAGGGCCTTGGCCTGCGCTTCCTGCGACATATTGAGCGCAACTCGCTGCTGCTGTTCATGGTGCCTGGCGATACCGACGACATCAAGCGCGAATACGAAATCCTGCTCGACGAACTGCGACGCTTCAATCCCGAACTGCTCGACAAACCCCGCGTGCTGGCCGTGACGAAGTGCGACCTGTTAGACGAGGAACTGATAGAGATGTTGCGCGAGGAGTTGACCCACACAGCCCCCCCTTCGTCCCCCGAGGGGGACACAAATGTCTTACACGGTAATGAAGCCCCCTCGGGGGCCGTGGGGGGGGCTACTGTCGTCTTTATCTCTGCCGTCACCGGCTTCGGCCTCGACGAGCTGAAAGATGTGCTGTGGACGGAGATGAATGCCGACAGCAACAAACTGGCTGCCATCACCACGTCGGAGTCCATTGCCCACCGCGACAAGGATATGAGCCGGTTTGCTGCCGAAATGGCGGAAGAGGGCGAGGATGAGGACATAGAGTTCGTTGATGCCGACGATATTGAGGACGTCGACGACCTTGAAGATTTTGAATACGAGGACGCATAGTTTTTTTCTTTAAAATATTTGAGGGAAATTAATACTATCTAAAAAAAAATAGTTAATTTTGCAACCGAAATCAAAATGACAGACAATGGCGTGAGCCAGCGTCTTATATTATTAATCAACAAACAATTAAAAATTTATGCAGAAAAGATTGCTCTTTCTGGTGTCCGTGCTGTTGACGCTTTCGTTAACGGTCATGGCGCAAATCACGACGTCAAGCATGGCAGGTAAGGTGACTTTCGACTCGCAGACAGGCGAGGAAGTCATCGGTGCAACGGTCGTAGCTGTTCATACCCCCTCGGGTACACGCTACACGGCAGTCACCAATGCCAGTGGTCGATTCTCTATCCAGGGTATGCGTACGGGTGGTCCCTACGAGGTGACGACTTCCTACGTCGGCTATCAGCCGAAGACCATCAAGGGGGTTGTGCTTCAGCTCGGTGAGACCTACAACCTGTCGGTGTGGATTTCTGAGAACGCTAACGAACTGGGCGAGATTGTCATTAGCGGTAAGGCTTCGAAGTTTACGGCTGAGAAGACCGGTGCCTCTACTAACATCACGTCAGCCCAGATTACTGCCATGCCGACCGTCAGTCGTGCTATCACCGACGTTACCCGTCTGTCGCCTTATGGCGGTAACGGCATGACCTTCGCCGGTCGTGACGGACGTACGGCTAACTTCACTGTCGATGGTGCTAACTTCAACAACGACTTCGGTCTGAGCGAGAAGCTCCCCGGCGGTGGTAACCCCATCTCGCTTGAAGCCATCGAGGAGGTGCAGGTGGTCATCTCGCCCTTCGACGTTCGTCAGACAGACTTCATCGGTGGTGGCGTCAACGCTATCACGAAGTCGGGTACCAACACCTTCAAGGGCAGTGCCTACATCTATCACCAGAACGAGAACCTGCGTGGCGATGCTGTCGACCGTGAGGCCATCACCGGCGCACGTGCCAAGGACTCGAAGACCACCTACGGCTTCACCCTCGGCGGTCCGATCCTGAAGGACAAGCTCTTCCTCTTCGTCAACGGCGAAATGGTGAAGACACCGACGGTTGTCAACCGCTGGCGCGCCTCTGAGGACGGCACCTACAATGCCAACGACTATCTGTCGCGTACGACGCTGGCCGATATGGCTGCCGTCTCGCAGCACGTCAAGGACAAGTACGGCTACGACACCGGCTCATGGACGGACTTCCCCGCCGACGAGGACAACTACAAGCTGCTGGCACGCTTGGACTGGAACATCACCGACAAGCACCACCTCGCCCTGCGTTACAACTATACGAAGAACAACATCTGGAACAACACCAACGGTTCGTCAATGGACGGCGGCACACGTTCGGCCTTTAACCGTCTGTCACAGTACTCGATGGCTTTCGCTAACGCCATGTACTCTATGGAGAACATCGTTCACTCGTTCTCTATCGACCTGAACAGCCGTCTGACAGAGAGCCTCTCGAACCAGTTCCTCGCTACCTATTCTAAGAAGGACGATATCCGTGGCACTAACTCCGACGAGTTCCCCTTCATCGACATTCTTGACGGTACGGGCAACACGGCTAACTACATGGCCTTGGGTTACGAGCTCTTCACCTGGAACAACGCCGTTCACAACACTGTCTGGAACGTGAAGGACGACATCACCTACTATATGGGTGCCCACAAGATTATGGGCGGTCTGAGCTATGAGCACCAGATGGCCGACAACCAGTATATGCGTAACGGTACGGGCTACTATCGCTACCTCTCTATGCAGGACTTCCTCAACGGTGCAACGCCTGAGGTCGTCTGTCTGACCTATGGTTACGATGGCGAGAAAGAGCCTGCTGCCCGCGTGCGGTACAACAAGCTGGGCTTCTATCTGCAGGACGACTGGAACGTTCTCGACAACCTGAAGCTGACCTATGGTCTGCGTCTCGATGCCCTGCTCTTCAACAACAACGACCTGATGACCAACCAGGCCATCTATGATATAAACACAGATTATAGACTTTCTGATGGTACAATTGTAGATTCAAAGAAAAACATTCCTGCTGGTGCTAGTTATGAAGAGGTAGTTGACAACAGTATCTATGGGGGACGCCGTATCGATACCGGCGTATGGCCCAGCAATGCTATTATGGCTTCGCCCCGCGTAGGCTTCACCTGGGACGTCTTTGGCGACAAGTCGCTGAAGGTGCGCGGCGGTACCGGTCTGTTCATGGGCCGTCTGCCCCTCGTGTTCTTCACCAACATGCCTACCAACTCGGGTATGGTGCAGTATCAGGCACAGCTGAACGCCAAGAACGGCGAGAAGCTGGGCTACTCGATGGAGGAGTTCAAGGGCGGTCTGGTGACCGACGGCAGCGGTCATGCTACGATTGACGCTCTGTACAACAAGCTGACCTCGATGAAGGATGCTAATGGTAAGAACATCTTCCCCACGACGGTAACGCCTGAGGACGGTACCGTTCCCTCTTCTATCTCGGCTGTCGATCCCGACTTCAAACTCCCGCAGGTGTGGAAGTCGTCAATTGCTGTCGACTACCAGATTCCTGTCTCGTTCCCCTTCACGGCAACGGCAGAGTTCATCTATAATAAGATGGTCAACGACGTCTGCATCTCTGACTGGAGCATGATGCCTGCTGAGGGCTTCTCTCGCTGGAATGGTGCTGACAACCGTCCCATCTTCCCCTCTACCTTCCGTCAGGGTACGAAGGCCTTCGTGCTGGAGAACACCAGTCGCGGCTACAACTGGCAGACCAGTATCCAGCTGAACGCCCAGCCTTGGGAGTGGATGAGCCTGATGGCTGCCTACACCCACAGTGCTGCCAAGGAGGTGACCTCACTGCCTGGTTCGGCTGCAGAGTCGGCATTCACCTATGTTCCTACCTATCAGGGTCCGGACAACATCATGCTGCACAATGCTAACAACCTGACGCCCGACCGCTTTGTTGCCAGCGCAACATTGAACGATAAGAGCGGCAACCACTACTCGCTGATCTATGAGACATGGCGTGGCGGTTACAAGTACTCTTATATGCTTAGCAACGACATGAACGGCGATGGTTACATCTATGACGCTCTCTACATCCCCACTGACCAGCAGGTTGCTGACAACCAGTTCCGCTTTGCCTCTGAGAACGACAAGCAGCGCTTCATGGACTATGTTCACAACGATGACTACCTGAGTAACCACCAGGGTGAGTATGCTGAGGGTTATAGCGTCTACTCGCCGTGGGTACACCGCCTGGACTTCAGCTACAAGCACGACTTCAAGGTTGAGTTTGGCAAGACCAAGCACAACCTGCAGCTCAGCCTCGACGTGAAGAACGTCCTCAACCTGTTCAATTCTGCATGGGGTGTGAGCAAAATCATGAACACCGACCTGAATGAGGGCCGTATTCTGAAGTATGAGCGCACCGATGCCGAGGGCTATCCCGTCTTCTCTACTCCGAAGGCCGTCAGTGGCAACACCGAGACTTGGCAGCTCTACCACAACATCGGCCAGTGCTGGTATGCTTCTGTTGGTATCAAATATATTTTCAACTAATTAAAGGAGGAACATACGTATGAAATTAAAGAAT
>Ga0256405_10009913_pt1 | contig 12811 bp, 15 predicted proteins | sample RumenRJG_02DNA_FD_189096 | JGI IMG/M metagenome (GOLD analysis project Ga0256405, IMG submission 189096) | Bovine rumen microbial communities from Lethbridge, Alberta, Canada - RJG_02 | ecosystem: Host-associated > Mammals > Digestive system > Stomach > Rumen | place: Canada: Alberta...
GTCTTCTATCTGCACAGCCGTCTTCTGGAGCGGGCTGCGAAGCTGAGTGATGAGCTTGGCGGCGGTTCGTTGACGGCTCTGCCGATCATTGAGACGCAGGCCGGTGACATTTCTGCTTATATTCCGACGAACGTGATTTCGATTACGGATGGTCAGATCTTCCTGCAGGCGGATCTGTTTGCGTCCGGTCAGCGTCCGGCGGTTGATTCGGGTCTTTCGGTTTCCCGTGTCGGCTCCGCGGCTCAGACGAAGGCGATGAAGGAAGTATCCTCTTCGCTGAAGCTGGATCTGGCGCAGTACAACGAGATGCTGAGCTTTGCGCAGTTTGGATCGGATCTTGATGCGTCGACACGCAAGATTATTGAGCATGGTGCGCGGTTGACGGCTCTGTTGAAGCAGCCGCAGTATCGTCCGCTTTCGCTTGCGGATCAGGTGCTTTCGCTGTATGCGGCAAAGTATGGCTATCTGGATGCGGTGAAGGTGGAGGATGTGGCTTCCTTTGAGAAGAAGCTGCACACCCTGTTTGCGACGAAGTATCCGGAAGTGAAGTCGGAGATTGAGGAGAAGGGCGTCCTCTCCAAAGAATTGAAGGAGAAGATTGACGCCGGCATGAAGGAGGCCGTCGATTCCTATACGCTGATGCAGGGAGCGGCGGAGTAATATGGCGCAGTCGAAGCAGGCTCTGCGTTCACGGATCCGTTCCGTAAAAAGTACGCGCAAGATCACAAAGGCGATGGAAATGATTGCCAATGCGAAACTTTTCAAGCAGCGTAACCGGATGGAACAGAATCGTGAATATGCGCAGCGGCTTCAGTCAACCGTAGCTTCGATCGCGGCGGACAGTCCGGATCTGGATGAGATGTATCTGAAGCCTAAGACAAGCACAATGGCGATGACCATCGTATTTACCAGTGACCTGGGGCTTTGCGGAGCTTACAATGCGAACGTTCTGAAGTTTGCGCTGGCAAATCTGAATCCGGCGGATCCGATCGTTCTGATTGGTACGTCGATGTATCGTCAGTTTCAGGAGAACGGATTTCATATTCTGAATGAGAAACCAATCTCATCGGATAAGCTGACGCTGATGGAGCTGAAGGGATGGGTGGAACAAGGCACGCATCTCTATGAACAGAATGAGGCCGGAAAGGTTCAGGTTCTTTATACGCGTTTCATTAATACGATGACGTTTGCGCCGGCGATCGATGTGCTTCTGCCAACGGATACGACGAAGCTGAAGGTGGAAGAAAATGAACAGAGCGGGCCGAAGATTCTGACTTTGTTTGAGCCGGATCCGGTGACGATTCTGGATCAGCTGATTCCGATGATGATTCAAAATGTTGCCTATGCCGAATGGATGGAGGCAACGACGGCGGAACAGGGTTCGCGCAGAGTTGCCATGAAGACGGCAAGCGACAATGCCGATAATCTCAGTGAAGAACTGCTGCTGGAGTATAACAAAGCACGCCAGGCAGCGATTACCCAGGAAATTACGGAAGTGGTCAACGGTTCAAATGCCGTATAAAGAAAGAGGGAAGTGCATATGACAAATACTGGCAAAATTGTTCAGGTCATTGGACCTGTGGTAGATATCCGCTTCCATCCGGATCATCTGCCTACGATTCTCAATGAGATTGACATTGTGAAGCCGGACGGGAAGATGGTTGCCGAGGTTGCGCAGCATATTGGTGACGATATTGTCCGGTGCATTGCGATGAGTTCGACCGATGGTCTGGTTCGCGGCATGGAATGCATTGATACGGGTGCGCCGATCGAGGTTCCGGTCGGTAATGAAGTCCTGGGACGCATGTTCAATGTCCTGGGTGAGCCGATTGATGGTCTGGGCGATGTGAAGGCGACGCAGAAGCGGCCGATTCACCGGGAGGCGCCGAGCTTTGCGGAGCAGCGCAGTTCTTCCGAAATCCTGGAGACGGGTATCAAGGTCATTGATCTTCTGTGCCCTTATACGAAGGGCGGCAAGATCGGTCTGTTCGGCGGTGCCGGTGTCGGTAAGACGGTGCTGGAGCAGGAGCTGATTCATAACATTGCCATTGAGCATGATGGTCGTTCGGTCGTTGCGGGTGTCGGTGAACGTACCCGTGAAGGCAACGATATGTACTATGAGATGAAGAATTCGGGCGTTCTTCCCAATACAGTTCTTCTCTATGGTCAGATGAATGAGTCGCCGGGTGCGCGTATGCGTGTTGCGCTTTCGGCACTTACGATGGCGGAGTATTTCCGTGATGAGGAACATCAGGATGTGCTTCTGTTCATTGATAATATCTTCCGTTTTACGCAGGCTGGTTCTGAGGTTTCGGCTCTGCTTGGCCGTATGCCGAGTGCCGTAGGTTATCAGCCGACGCTGGCGACGGAAATGGGCCAGCTGCAGGAGCGTATTACTTCGACGGACAAGGGTTCCATTACTTCGGTTCAGTGCATCTATGTGCCGGCCGATGACTTGACGGACCCGGCTCCGGCGACGACGTTCTCACATCTGGATGCGCGTCTGGTTCTGGATCGTTCGATTGCGGCGCTCGGTATTTATCCGGCGGTTGATCCGCTGGGATCGAGTTCCCGTGCCCTGGATCCGCTGATTGTCGGTGAGGAGCACTATGAAACGGCACGTCAGGTACAGGAGATTCTGCAGCGTTATAAGGAGCTGCAGGATATCATTGCGATCCTTGGTATGGATGAACTTGGCGAAGAGGATCGTAAGACGGTTGCGCGTGCGCGCCGGATTCGTAACTTCCTGTCGCAGCCGTTCTCGGTTGCGGAACAGTTTACGGGCATGAAGGGTGTCTATGTTCCGGTGAAGGATACGGTTCGTTCGTTCCGCGAGATTCTGGCGGGCAAGTACGATGATCTGCCGGAGCAGGCGTTCCTGTCGGTCGGTACGATTGAAGACGTCGTCAAGAAAGCTGAGACGCTGAAATGAGTCTGATCCATTGCCGGATCATTACGCCGCACGGTGTGTATCGGGAAATGGATGCGAGTATTCTGAACATTCCGACGACGGATGGGATACAGGGCATTCTACCGGAACACATGCCTTTAGTGACGATGCTGAAGATCGGCGAAATGACAACTGTCGAAGACGGACAGCGCAGAAGCTATGCGATCGCCGGCGCATTGTTCTACTTCAAGGATAATGTGGCTGAGATTCTGACGGATGCCATTGAAGGCAAAGATGAGATCGATGTGGAGCGCGCGATCCGGGCAAAAGAAAGAGCGGAGAAGCGGCTGTCTTCCAATGATCCCAACATCGATATGAAGCGTGCGCAGGCTGCGCTGGAAAAGGCACTGACACGTCTCAAGGTTGCTGGCACTGCCAACATTCAGGATTATTCCAAAAAGTAGAGATCCGGATCTTGTGTCTGAGCAGAAGTGATGTTACTATCTTTCTGCAATACGAATATCAAACCTCCTGAAGCCGCGGGGTCATTGTACCCGACAGACGGCAGGGAGGTTTTTCTTATGGCAAAAAACAAGTCGCTTACCTTTTCTTCTTCCGCTCTTGAGAAGTGGTCTCACGGCTGCGGGCTCGCTTTCACACTAACGCTTTCTGATGTTGCGCTGGTTCTTCCGGATGGGCGCATGGTTGCCGGTACCTATGCCGGTTACCCGCAGTCGCATGTTTCGCCTTCGGTGATCCGCTACCTGTTTCAGCAGTGTTACGGGGCGCCAGAGATGCCGGACGGCTCTTCTCTTGAGGTGCTGGCGGACATCGCCAGTATCGCTTTGGTCAACCAGAAGGACCGCAGCGTCCGTGTTCCTGCCCGCTGCAGCGGCTCTGCCCGTTTCATCTGTCAGCTTCTGCTGGCCAACGGATACCACCGCTCCTGGTAGTAAGAGATTGGCTCTGCAGCAGTACGATTGGTACAGCGTACTGCCGCAGGAGGCCTGTTTTGTTAGTTATCAAGTACGCGGTCAATCTCAGAGATCCCTCCTGCAAACCTGGGGTCATTATTAAAGTTTCCCTGCAGAACGAGGCCGTTGGTTGCAGTGCCGAAATAGTCGGCGGCACGATCCGCATCAATCACAAATTCAAGTACAGATCCGTTGATGTCCACGGTACATCCGTTGGACGCATCCTTCGGATCTTTTTCTTCGATCTTGACAACGGGGAGAGTAATGCCGCTGTCGAGAACGAAGTAGTAACGGGATCCAATGCTCCCAAAGCTGTAGCCAAGAGCGACGCCGATGAAGCCGTCGCCGTCGTAAAGTAATCCGGTTCCCCGGTCGATATGCATGTGCTGGCGGATATAGCCGTACTGGGTCGATGTCGGATCGGTAATGGTGCGGTAATCCATGTAGGTTTTCAGTTCACTGGTGCCGCAGATCGGAATGGATTCATAAGGAAGACGACGCTTGTAACGGGCATAGATTGCCGGATCAATGGAACGGGTACCGGCAAATAGTGAAATGATCATTATCATTCCCGCAACAATCATCCAGAACAATGGTGTAGGAAGAAGAAATCTGTGCCTCATGATCAGATACTAGCAGGATCTCTCCGAAAGTCACAGATAAAAAAGAGGGTGGTTTCCAACAATGGATTTTCTGCTAGTACCCGAATATGCGATGCTGAGCCTGAGTCTATGAGCACTTGTCTCTTGCATTCACATTTTGCCTGGCTATATTAGGGATGAAAGAACAACTGTCCCATGCCAGGATTAAGTTCCCTTGTGGTTGGCAGTAGTTCTTTTTTTTCTATGTGCTTCTCGCGCATGCGGGGGAAAGTCTGACTGGAAAGAAAAAAGCTGCTCGGATTTTATCTTTTATCTGCCTGGTTGTGTTCTCTGCAAATCCTTTCATTCCCCGTGTACAATGCTTGCAGGAGTTGATATTCGAATGACAAAACTTTATTTAAGATCGTTTGTGACGTTGAAATATACCGTGATTCTTCCGGTTCTGATTGTGCTGTCCTTTATATGCATGATGGTGTTTATTAATTCGGGAATCGAAGTGTTCCGCTATCTGGCGCTTGGCTTTGCGGCGGTCATGGTTGTCTTTCTGATCAAATATATTTATGAGCGCAATACGGTCGGCAATCAGCTGAAGAAGATTGAAGACTGGAACGCATACGATAATGCGGTCGTCATCGGCCAGGCGTTTCTTCTGAAGGACAGGATGATGGTGTATGACCGTTCTCTGGTGGAGTTTTCCTATACAGATCTGATCGGCGTTCGCGGCGAAAAGCTGAAGAAGGGAAAATTCAAGCTCACCTTCCAGATCCCGGAAGGCTCCGTGAGCGACGTCTGCAGCTCCAAGGAACAGGCTGGGCGCTTTGCGCAGTTCCTTCTGACACGCAATCCGTCGCTGCAGATTACGGAAATCATTCCGGAAGGCGACGGCAAGATTGACCATATCGAGAGCGGAAAGTGATATGACAGATACCATTGCGGCCATTGCGACGGCGCCGATGGATGCGGCAATCTCCGTGATCCGCGTCAGCGGTCCGGATGCGATCGCTGATATTAATAAAATCGCCAGTGTTGACCTTACGAAGGCAGAGGGATATACGCTTCACTACGGGACCGTTAACGATGCCGGTGAGGCGGTTGATGATGTTCTGTTTGCGGTGTATCGTGCTCCGAAAAGTTATACGGGCGAGGACAGTGTCGAAATCAGCTGCCATGGCGGCGTCTATATTACGCGCCGCATCCTTTCACTTGTGTTAGGAACCGGGATCCGGATGGCACGCCGCGGCGAATTTACGGAACGTGCCTTCCTCAATGGGAAGATGGACCTTTCGCAGGCGGAAGGCGTCAATGACCTGATCCGTTCCAAAGATGAGGTGAACGCAGCCAGCGCCATGCATGCAGTGAAGGGGTCGGTGAAACATATTCTGGAGCCACTGCTGGATCAGCTGACCCAGATCGTGGCCCAGATCGAAGTAAACATCGACTATCCGGAATATGACGATGTCCCGACGCTTGTTAATGAGACGCTGCTGCCGGAGGTGCAGGCATGGATCCGGCAGTGCGCCGATCTGATCAGGACTGCGGACCAGGCTGTCTTCGTGCGCAACGGCATTAATACCGTTATCCTCGGCCGTCCCAACGTCGGCAAGTCATCACTCCTCAATGCTCTGCTGGAAGAGGATAAGGCGATCGTCACCGATATTGCCGGAACGACCCGTGACCTTGTGGAAGGTTCGGTACGCCTCGGTTCCCTGACGTTGAATCTGATTGATACGGCCGGTATCCGTGAAGCCCGCGACAAAGTGGAACAGATCGGCATCGAAAAGTCTCTCGACGCTTTAAAGAAGGCGGATCTTGCGATTGTCGTTCTCGATGCGACGGCCGGCATTACGGCAGAGGATCAGAAGATTCTTGACGCCGTCAAAGACCGCACCCATATCGTTGTCTACAACAAGAAAGACGAGAAGGATCTGCCCGGCACCTTGTCGATCAGCGCACTGAACAAGGACATTCAGCCCCTGATTGACGAGATTGAGCGGCTTTATCAGAACGGCATCCTTTCCGCAAAGTCCGATACACTCAATAATGAGCGTCAGATCGGCCTTGCCCGTCAGGCGGCGGATGCGATGCGCAGCGCCGAACAGGAACTGAAGGACGGCGCCAGCCCCGATCTTGTAACGGTGGATCTGCAGAATGCCTGGGAAGCACTGAAGGAGATTACCGGCGAAGGCGGAAAGGAACAGCTCATGGATGAGATCTTCTCCCGCTTCTGCCTTGGAAAATGACGATGGAAAACATTCATTATGTAGATTCCCATGCCCACCTCATGGGAGAAGAGTTTCAAAATGATCTGGATACGGTACTGGAAAAGACTAAGGCGCACCGCGTCGACCGCATCATGATCATTACCCTCAAGGAAGAGGAAGCGCGCCGCGCGAAGGCGTTTGTACAAAGTCAGGAAGGAAAGGGAATCGACTTCCGGATTGCGACTGCCATCTTTCCCGACGAAGCCGGCACATATACGGAAGATGACTATGCACGCTTCGAGGCGATGGCGGGTGATCCGATGATCACTGCGGTCGGCGAAATCGGTATCGACTATCACTGGGAAAAGGATCCCGGCATTCAGGAAAAGCAGCGGCAGCTCTTTATCCGTCAGATCGAGACGGCAAAGAAGCTGAACAAGCCCATTCTGGTGCACAGCCGCGATGCGATTCAGGATACCTTTGACATCCTCCGGGAACACAAGGTCCATGGCCTTATTCACTGCTACTCGGGTACGAAGGAGATGGCACGGGAATTTGTGAAGCAGGGTTATTACATCGCCCTGGGCGGAGCGGTAACGTTCAAGAATAGCCGTCACGCAAAGGAAGTGGCCGCAGACATTGATGTGAACTATCTGCTTTCGGAGACGGACTGTCCCTATATGGCGCCGGAACCGGTAAGGGGGACGCGCAATGACCCGTCCAACATTCCGTATATTGTGGATGTGCTGGCAAAGTGCCGCAATATTACGGTGGAAGAGATGGCGTCGCAGATCGATGCCAACTGGACCCGCTTTCTGGAGGGAAGATGAAGCAGCGCATCAAGCAGGTGATCGTTGTGGAAGGACATCACGACACCGATACACTCAAAAAATACTATGACTGCGACACGATTGAGACGGGCGGCAGCTCTCTTGATGACGCGACGCTGAAGTTCATTGCCAAAGTTCAGAAGGTGCGCGGCGTCATTGTGTTCACTGACCCCGATTCACCCGGCAACCGGATCCGCAGCCGCATCAATCAGACGGTACCCGGCTGTCTCAATGCCTTTGTAGAAAAGAAAGATGCCCGTACCGACAAGAAGGTCGGCGTCGAACATGCCTCGAAGGAGGCACTGGATCAGGCACTTGGCAACCTCGTTGTCATCGACGAAGATCCATCGGGCGATCTGACGATGACAGATCTCTATCTCATGGGCTTTACCGGCGCAAAAGATGCCGCGGCTTTACGGGAATATGTCGGATCCGTGTATCATATAGGAAACGGAAATGCCAGGACCATGGCGCATCGCCTGCGCTGTCTTGGCATCACGAAAGAACAGCTGAAAGAGACGATAGTACAGTGGAAGAACGCAAAATGATCGCCGTCCCCTCAAGGACGAAGGAAATCCTGGAAAAGTATGATCTCAGGGCGAAGAAAGGCTTCGGCCAGAATTTTCTTGTGGATCCGGTCATTGTGACACGCTGCGCAGAACAATCACACAGCGAAGGTGCTGTCATCGAGATCGGGCCTGGGCTGGGCGCATTGACGGAGGCTCTTGCCCGCGTCTCAAAGCACGTGACCTGTTATGAAGTGGATGAAGATATGGTCGAGGTGCTGAAGGATACACTCAGCGCTTATGACAATGTCGAAGTCATTCTGCAGGACTTCCTGGAAGCTGATCTGCATGAAAAGACTAAGGCGCTGAAGGAAGCCTACGGTTCCATCAGCGTATGTGCAAACCTGCCGTACTATATAACGACACCGGTGCTGTTTAAGATCTTTGAGGAAGGGGATATTCCCTGGATTACGGTCATGGTACAGAAAGAAGTCGGTGACCGTTTTGCGGCGGCACCTGGCAGCGCAGAGTACAGTGCACTCTCCGTCGAGGGACAGTATCTCTATTCGATCCGGAAGCTGTTTACGGTACCGGGAAGAAGCTTCAATCCTTCGCCAGCGGTGGATTCGATTATTCTTCAGTTTGCGCGGCGTGACAATCTGGATCCGTCTGTGAACACGGCTGACTTCTTTGCGCTGGTGCGGGCATCGTTCCAGCAGCGGCGCAAGACGATCTACAACAATCTGCGGACCTACTTCGATGATGCACAGAGGGCGTCGGATGTGTTGCGGCGGGCGGGCATCGAACCTTCGCACCGGGCGCAGGAGCTGTCTGTGGATGATCTGATGAAGATCTATCGGGAGTCGTTATGAAAGAGCGTGCGTATGCGAAAATCAATCTCTGTCTGGATGTTGTCAAGGGGCGGAAGGACGGTTATCACGATCTCAGGATGATCATGGTACCGATTGATTTCTATGATGTACTGGAGATGACACGTGCCGAAGAGACGAGCCTGCGCTTAAACCGCTCCTATCTTCCGGTGGATGAAAAAAATACGGTGATCAAGGCGATCAGCGTATTGCGGGACATGTATCATTTTGATTCGGAATATGCCTGTGTATTAGAGAAGCACATACCGACACAGGCCGGCCTCGCAGGCGGAAGCGCCGACGCAGCGGCCGCCATCCGCATGCTCAACCGGATGGAACATCTTCATATGACACGTAACGATATGGTGAAAGCGGCACGGTCGGTAGGCTCTGACGTACCGTTCTGCGTACTGAATCAGCCGGCACTGGTGGAAGGAACGGGCGAGGTGATTGAGCCGTTTGTCTGCCACCCTGACTTCCATGTGCTGCTGGTGAAGCCGAAGCGCGGTGTTTCGACGGCTCTTGCCTTTCAGAAGTTTGATGAGCTGGAGACACCGGTGCATCCGGATGTGGACGGGATGCGGCAGGCGCTGATCGAGGGGGATTATGCTGGCGTTGTTAGGCGTCTAGCCAATTCGCTGGAAGATGTGTCGATGGACCTTGTGCCGGAAATCAAAAAGGTGAAGCAGGAACTGACGGACTTTGGCTTTGATGGCGTACTGATGTCAGGCTCCGGCTCAACGGTGTTTGGTATTACGCAATCGCGCCGGCTGTTGAACGATGCCTGTGATACGATGCGCCAGCGCGGCTATTTTACGCGTATGACGCGGATCTTGGCACGATCAGCGGTATAGAAATATAGATGTTTCGTGTTCGTGATTACTGAAGCTGTGCCTGATGATTTATGCGGGTATGGCTTTTCTTTTGCAAAACTCGTTACAAAAAGTGTGATGATACACAAAAAACTCGTGCAGAAAAATGGAATTAATGGTCTAAAACTCGTAACAAAAAGTGTGTAATTTTGAAGGAAAGGCGCGCCGAAAAGTGTGCATTCAATAATCAACGACATGGCGTGCAGCCTTGTGCATGTAGTCTGTCACCTGCCGGTTACGCTTGTCTGTGATGCGGCTCATACGGGCTGTAAAGCCTTTGATGTTCTGATGGTCTTTGATCGATGCGTAGTGTGCAATCTGCTTGTTGTACCACTGGTTCATTGATTTGAGCTTACGTCCGTCAACGATGAAGGACGTCCCCGTGGTTGTTACACATGACGCAAGATTATCGAGACCGACATCAATGGCTAATACATTGTCCGCATTCAGATTCTGCGGCTCCTCTTCCTGCTCGTAGCAGTACTGAATCTTCAGTGCCTTGCCGTTCAGAACGGGCACGATGCGTACTTCAGCGATGTGCCTGCCTGAAATTCTTTCAGGTACCGGAATGCGTATGGAATCCAGATCCGGATGCTGCTTTGAAAACGTACGACTCATCGGAACGATCAGATTGCCGTTTCTGATGTTGATCGCATTCGTTGACAACACCAGCAGATACTTTCCGCCTTTCGTGCGGTAGTGCGGAATGTGCACTTTCTTGTAACCATTAATTGCAGCGTACCGGTTCCGGCTGCTGCAGAAATACGAGTGTCATTTCATCTGAGTGGTCCGGGCTGAAGGTATAACCGTCATTGAACTTAGCAAAGTCGCTGATATCTTCAATCTGATTCTCTGCCATCCAGCGGACAAATCTTCCCCTTGCCATTTTGGCATAGACACTCGGCATCGTAATTTTTTGATCATGTTGGACGCCGAAGATGATGTTGATGAGGCGATCGCCATTTGTCTGATCAATGTATGGTGTGATGGCGTCGCTGTACTCCTTCGAGGCAAGATTGATCAGGACGTGGCTGTCGTCCATCACTTCCTGGTACAGTTTTCTTCCCCAGAAGTGGTAGAGACTGGTGTGTCCGTCAATGTTCAGCTTTGCCTGCATCTCGAGGCGGTAGGGTACGATGCCATCGAACGGCTTCAGTACCCCATAGAATCCCGAGAGAATGCGCAGATGATCCTGGAGCCAGTCCAGTTCATCCGTAGTAAAGGCTTCCGGCGCCATGTTCTGATACTGGATGCCGTTATAGGAAAATAAGGCTGGTGTTTGACCTGCATTCAGATCCATGTGCGCAAAGATCCGCTCACTGTCTTTGGCAATGGCGTCGCTGCAGTTCCACATCGCTTTCTTTTCACTGCTGGAGAGGTCGTTGATTGTGTTCTGGAGCTTTTGGGCATCAGAAAGGAAGACAGGGACGGTTTTCCATTCGATGTCTTCCTCGATCTTCATCTTCTTGGCGGGGGAAATGATCACCTTCATAGCAATGCGAGCATGTCGGCCGGATTGCTCGAGGCATTGACCTTTGCCATCACCTTTACAATGACGCCGTTTTCATCAATAAGATAGGTCGTACGTACGACGCCCATATAGCTGCGTCCGTACATTTGTTTTTCCTGCCAGACGCCGTACTGCTGCAGAACAGTGGTGTCGGGATCCGCCAGCAGAATGAACGGAAGTCCGTACTTGTCCGTAAACTTGCGGTGCGAGGCGACAGAATCTTTACTGACGCCGATGACGACGGCATCCTTTTCCTGAAAGTGGGGATACAGTTCGGCAAAGCCGCATGCCTGCTTGGTGCAGCCGGATGTCATATCCTTGGGATAGAAGTAGAGAACGACTTTCTTTCCGCGGAATTCGTGGAGGGAACGCGGTGTTCCGTTCTGGTCGTTGAGGGTGAAATCGGGTGCTTCGGTACCTGGATTGAGCATAATAGTCTCCTTACAATGTGATTATAGAAAAAGGAAATGGAAAATTGACAGTAGTATGCTTTGGGTGGCGATGGAATGAGAACCTTCTATAATGGTTGTTGTCTTACGGATGGTGAAAAACAGGATATGAAGAATGCGATTGTTATGGCGGCCGGCAAGGGGACGCGGATGAAGTCCGATACCCCGAAGGTGCTGCATCAGATTCTCGGAGTTCCGATGGCGGAGCTCATTGTTCATTCGCTTCGTGAAGCCGGAGCAGACCGGATTGTGACGGTCACGGGCTACCGGCACGAGGAAGTGGAAAAGGCGCTGGCGGGACAGTGTGAATTTGCCCTGCAGGAGCCGCAGCTTGGAACAGGGCATGCCGTCATGCAGGCACGCCAGCTGGCGGAGGAACGCGGAGTGACTCTTGTGATCAACGGCGATGCGCCGACGATTCAGCCGGAAACGCTGCAAAGGCTCTTTGAGTCGATTGCGGATGCGGATATGTCCGTGCTGACAGTGAAGCTGGACGATGCGGGCAGCTACGGGCGCATTGTGCGCGGAGCCAACGGAGAAGTGGAACGGATCGTCGAAGCAAAGGATGCGACGCCGGAAGAAAAGAAGATCAATGAGATCAATACCGGCATCTATGCCTTTAACAACGAGAAGCTCTTCGCAGGATTAAAGGAGCTGCGCAATGACAATGCCCAGAAGGAATATTACATTACGGACCTTGTCGCGATCTTCCGCGAACACGGCTGGAAGGTGAAGGCCGTAACGGCAGGCAACCGCGAAGAGGTGGAAGGGGTCAATGACAACGTGGAACTGGCCCGTGCCTCCAAATGGCTGCAGCACAGAATCAATGAAAAATGGATGAAGGCAGGCGTAACGATGATCGATCCGGATACGACCTACATTGGTCCGTATGTGACATTTGGACATGATGTTGTAATTCATCCCTGCACTGAAATCTACGGGAGCACCTATATAGGAAATCATGTTACAATTCTAGGCGGTTCAACGATCGTTGATACCAACATTGAAGATAACACGACCTTTGCACAAAAACTCGGGGGTAAGTCAAATGGTTAAGGAAACAGTCCTCTTCGCTCTCACCAGCTCTACGGATCTTGCGGCAAGCATT
>Ga0256405_10009914_pt1 | contig 12810 bp, 16 predicted proteins | sample RumenRJG_02DNA_FD_189096 | JGI IMG/M metagenome (GOLD analysis project Ga0256405, IMG submission 189096) | Bovine rumen microbial communities from Lethbridge, Alberta, Canada - RJG_02 | ecosystem: Host-associated > Mammals > Digestive system > Stomach > Rumen | place: Canada: Alberta...
GGTAAGTGAAAAATCTGACATGGCAAAATCCTGAGCCGCTCGGCTTTGCCGCTTCGCGCGTCGAAGAACTTTTTGTTGCTCAGGAACTTATAAAGAAAGTTAAACTAAAGTGCTGCGGAATTTAGGTTACTTAAGAAAAGATGAATCCATCTTTATTTCAGGACTAAGGTCTTTCCAAAAGGGATTCTTCTTGTCTATCTGAACTTTGTAGCCTGTTCTGTATATCCGATGAATGCCGTCGGTACCTTGGGAGATACAATATTTCTTGGCAAGGCCACTACCTAAATATTTGGCGAGTTCGCCCTTAATTCGAGAGATTATTTCAATTATAGGCTGCCTGGCATCGTCTCTGGGCGCAAGAAGATCGTCTATCTTGCTAACATCAGCTGTTTTCGGATTACTCCATCGGTACCATTGTACCAATTCGTCCTTGCACTCAGCATCGATGAGTTGATAATTGATTCCTTCTGGATGGTTCAGGTAGAGCAGGTAGAAAGCTTTGTATATGGATGGCAACTTCATCTCAATTTCATAGTTCGTTAATAGTATCTCGCACTTGTTGGTAACATGTATGTCGCTAATGTTATTAATAGGCATCATCTCTCGTCTGAGATAATAACGGATTACCGAATGATCCTTGTCTTGTTGATTCAACTCGTATATCTTAGATTGGACTTCTTCTATGAGTGCTTTTGTCTTTTGCTTCGCATCCTTGGTAATCTTTTGGATTTGCGACCCGGACTCTTCGATGTTTTTATTGCCCTCATCAAAGACTTCATCATCTGCATCTAAAAGCAATTCCCATCTCCAATCTTCTTCCATAGCCAGTTCTTCGTTTTCTTCCCAATTATTGATTTCGTCATCGATTTCCCACAACACGGTAGAAAGATTATTATGGAGATAGCAGTTCTCAAAATCTTTAATAGTTACGATGTTCATCCAAAACTCGGCATCTTCTGCATCGTCATCTTCACCATATATATTATGAGGAGGGAAAATTGTATAAACAAGAGAAGGGCCATAGTAATACTGTTGGTCTTCTTCAATGAGGTAATCGAGTAAAAAGTTGCTCTTTAAGCTTATAGTATCTGGGTTAAGTTTATCGTATTCAGGATAAGCATTCTCGACAATCTCACCAAGCAGTTCATCAGATAGTCTTGGAAAGTAAATGAAATGATAGCCTTTGGATTCAAAGTCCTCACATATCTCATGATAATACATCTGTATGAAGCGATTGAACGTTTCGTTGTATTCGCTTTCAATATAGATGATGTCCTTCTCTGTCATGTGAAAAGGCAACTTGTGGAACCCTATTTCTGAATGGCAATTTACTTTCATATCTACCTTTTTATATTATGTTTGGTGCAAAGGTACGAAATATAATGGAGAAAAGACGATGAAATGGGATAAACTATGCGTTTCTGTCATATGACATTTTTTATTTTCATGCCTCGAAAGACATATTGCCGTAATTTTGCAACCAGAAACAAGGACGTGCCCTGAATCCTGCAAAATCGCCAATAGCAAATCGGGGTCACAGGAACAAAGCTACTCGACAACTAAGAAGGGTTGCTCTCTGTGCTAAGAAGGTGTTTGGCGATACCTGCAGGTTAGCATGAGAGCAGCCCTCTTTGAGTGAACATAGTATTAACAATTTAAAATAAGAACATTATGAAGAAGAGTATTTTTGCAATCGCAATGATGTTGACAGCAGTTTCAGCAAGTGCACAGGAAGTAAAGGTGGCAGAGCCAGAGTTTATTAACAGTTATTGCATCCTGACAAGTGATTCAACGTTTGCTACGCTGCCCAAGGAGTCTGGGGTTATTGGTAAACACGAGAACAAAGTTAAAAAATGGTCTAAGTGGATAGGCGGTGCGGCAGATATCGTAGGTGCTGGTGGTATGATAGGTGCAGCCACAGCAGGTTCTGTTGGAGGTGTTATTAATGGAGTACGTGTAATGGGAGGTGCTGCTGGTGTTGCCAATGCTGCAGGAGCTGTTAGCGGTTTGGCCGGATCATCGGGTATGGACATCATTTTCAAGGGAGGACATTCTTCCTATTCGTTCAAGGCTGACGGCAATAATGTGCGTCTGCTTATCAAGGGCGAGAACAACGAAACTGATCCAATGGACTGCTACCGCATCGTCAGATTCAAGAGTTCAAAGAAGGAGCGTCGCATACAATGGATTGAGTTTGAACCTGCCTTGATTGGATCTGACGAGACGAAAAAAGCCGGATATGTGCAGTTTGAGGGTCATAAGTATGGCAGCCAATCGTACCTGCTGACCATACCTGCCAGTGAAATAGAGAAAGGAGAGTATGGTATCTTCTATATGAGCATCATAACAGCAACCACTATTCCTGTAGGTACATTCAGCATAAAGTAAAGGGGTATATAATGAGAAAAGTACTATATCATTTTATTAGGGACAAATAATTAAATAATAACGATATGATAACGAAGAATAGAAACATGAGTAGGAACTCTATACAAAAAAGCCCGATGCCAATATCCATGATAGGAAATCGTTCACTTAGCAATGAAGAGAAGAATAGGGCAAAGGAATTACAAGAGAGGAATATACCTTCAGAAGATATAGCTTATAAGTTTTTCCCTCAGAGTATAAGGAATAAGGTTGTTCGAAACATACCTGCAGCTTTCATGAATCACGCAGCTTTTTACCCAGATTTTCTATTATGGAATGAAAAGATACTGATTGAGATAGATGATTGGCAGCATGATTATGAGCCAAGAATGTCTATGGACATGCATCGCGACAAAGTATTTAAAGAAAATGGTTACGAAACCATTCGTATTAAGGACAAAGAGCTGAAAGAGAGAAATGGATTCCTGAGGTGTTTGTTAAATGGTCTTATGACAATCTCTATTTCGAACAATACGGCCAATATAGAGGCAATGATTAAAGAACTTAGCAATATTACAAATTGAGATAAAAAATAAAGGTATGGAACTACTGATTTTAGGACTTATACTGATGGGCATCTTTGGTGACAATTCAAAGGATGACAAGAAAGCGAAAGATCGTAAGCGCAGACGTGCAGCAGAAGAGCGCAAGCGTCGTAAGTACAATGAAAGTCTCGGTTATTACGAGCATCTGTATGGCCAGGGACATCCCTGATTGTACAACAGTGAGATTTGATTAGTATAGTTAATCAAAAACAGATTGAGAAAATGGCAAATTCATATTATTATAAGTATCTGAAGGACTACATTCTTGATGTAGGCAATAGGATTATAGGCTTTGATAAGAAACTGCTGAAAGACGAATGTGCTCTTGAAGAGTTTCTCCAGGCACGTTCAGATCTTGCCGAAGAAGAGTTTAACAGGTTCAAAGACCTTAAAGGAGGCGGTGGCCACGAACTTGCCATGCAGACTCTGTTAGAAGGTCTTACAGAGTTGGAACCTACAGAAGAAGAGATCGAGGCAGAGTTGAACTTTCAGAAAGATATAGAGGAAATTCCTGTGATTGGCGAACCATTTGATCTCAACTTTCTGAGAAAGGAAGAGAGGGTTTTTCATTTTGGTGACATGGAAATGAGATATTTCCAAGTAAAGAACGGCAATACGTATCAGATTCTTGTTCAGGATAACAGCAACAAGGATGCCGTGACCTCTCTTCCATATCGATATGATGCCAAACGCAGGCCTCATTCAAAACCAGTATGTGAGAACCATGCTTGGTGTCTTGACAGGTGCAAAGGTATCATAGACGTTTGGGATAAGGAGTCCATCTTTGTTCACTCTGATGATGAGATTGTGGAGGTCGCGCCAACTTTCCGCAAGTTCAGAGCTATAGGAGAGGACTTCCCCGATGGTGAACTAAGATGCAGGAGATTTACACGTCATGTTGATGTCTTACTCCCATTGCAGCATCCTTCAGAGGTGTTGGAACAGATGGTTGGGTGTGACAATATTAAGAATCGGCTTGCTGAATTCAGATCGCTTGCAGAGTATAACAAAGCATGTCTGCGCCAATCACCACAGCTTCCTGTTATGAAGATTTTCCTGCATTCCGTCTTTTATGGCAATCCCGGTACAGGTAAGACAACTGTTTGCCGCTTATATGGAGCACTCTTGAAAGAAGTGGGATTGTTGAGCAAAGGACATGTCATAGTTGCGGACAGATCAACATTCTCTGGAGATTCTTTTGGCGATGAAGAGGAAATCGTGGCCAAACTCCTTGAAATGGCAAAGGGAGGAATCCTAATGATAGATGAAGCGTATTTGTTGCAAGGAGTCCATAAGGAGGATCCAAGTCAGATGGTACTTCCTCTTTTGTTGTCCGCTCTTGCTGACGAAAACAAAAAGGATTTTGCCGTTGTACTATGTGGCTATAAAGACAAACTCGATGAGGTGATTAAACAGAATCCAGGACTGTACTCTCGTTTTGTCAACCGTTTCGAGTTCAAGGACTATACACTTGATGAACTTACAGAAATAGCCGTTCGCTATCTAAAGACATTCGGACACTATTTCTCAGTGGATGGATTGAAGAGCTTTCAAAAAGAACTGGAAATTGCAATGTCTAACAGCAACACTGATACTTGGGCGAATGCACGTTCAGTCAAAAACATGATAGAGCATACTTATATCCGTCGTGCTATACGCTATAGCAAAGATGGGAAAATAGGCAGGGAGATTACTGCGGAAGATGTTTATTCGATTCCTTATGAGCCGAAGCGAAGGATAGGTTTTTGATGACAAAAAGAATCAGAGGTATGCTGGCAGAGATGTCGGCATACCTCTGTATTATAGAGTATGGCCTGCATTTAATCTTCGTCGAAGAACTTGCCTTTGGGCATTGGGGCAGCTTCTGCGAGGCAGCAGTTGTAGCGTTCGCGGCTGCGGCGTTCTCGAGCAAACATAGCCTTGGTGCCTTCCTCGTCCTGCTGGAACTCCATGTGTTCCTCGATGGCAAAGGATTGGGCCATCGTCTCGACATCGAGGTTGTCCGTGCCGATGAGCGTAAAGGTCCAGTTCTGCTTCTTCAGCTTCTCAATCATCGTGCGAACCATCTTCAGCGTCCACTCCTCAGAGCTGTTCTCCTCGCCGTCGGTGATGATGGTGACAAGTACGTGGTCACCGTCTTCTACCTGAGCATTGACCTTGGCGATACCCTTACCGATGGCATCATAGAGGGGTGTGCCACCCCCGGGGTTGTAGGCTTTCCAGTCGAGGTTCTTGGTGCGCGAGGCTGGGGCATTGTCGTAGTGCCAGGTGGTGTGCCCGCTGTCGAAGGTGAGGAGAGTTACACGCTGCTCCTGGTCAGGGTACTTCTTCTGCATCTGACGAACGGTCTGGAGGGTCTCGTTCATACCGACGAAGGCCTGCTTGCGGATGACGTACATCGAACCGCTCTCATCGACGATAATCAGGTTGTGGACGCGCTTTGCTTCTTTCTTGTTCTGCTGCTTGGGCATGGGATCATTCTTTTTCATAATTGTAACTTTTTAATTGGTGAAACTTCATTTTAAGACGTCTTTTATCTATTTGAAGATGGTTTTCGGAAAAAATTAAGCTAATGCGGCAAAAATTTCGTATCTTTGCGAAAAATTTATGCCCATGTATTATCAACGACTGTCAGACGACGAGATTATAGAGGGCTTCCGTGAGGGGGACAGCGACATTATCCGTGAGTATTTCTACGGGTATTGTGAGGCGGGCTATCGGCTTTTCGACCAGCGGTATCAGTTGAGCGGGAAGCAGAACCTCGACTTCATGTCGCTGGCTCACCAGTATGCCATCTATCTGATGGAACATAACTGGAAGCCTTTGGAAGATCATTCGCCGGAGGTCAGTCTGAAGACGTGGCTGATTGGTGGGTTCCGCTATGTGGTACTCGACGCGCTGAAATGGTATCACAGGGAGTATGGTAGCATCACCTTTGAGGACTATCTGCAGTCATTCGACATGAAGGGCGACAACCTGCGCCTGCAGTTTAACCGCATTGTGGAGGACATCTGCGACCATGCGCCTCTCGATAGATGGGACAGACTGATTATCACGATGATGCTGATTCGTGGCTTCAAGGGAAAAGAGGTGGCTGCGGAATGTGGTATCACTCCTTCGGCTGTGTCGCAACGCTACAACAAACTGAAGGATGAGATTATCGTGCCTTACTTCCGCAAGAACTTCGATATGGACTTGGATATGCCGGAGGTGATGGACGAGCGTGCTATCGTCATGAGCGAGGCTATGCTGGAGGAAGCTCCGATGGGTATGCCTGCACCAATGGCTTACGAGGATATGAGAATGAGCAAAACAGAACCAGATATGGAACAGAAGAGGACTACACCAGAGTTTATTACAGAGCTGCAGCCGAACGAGATCTTTGTGTTCGGAAGCAATCTGAAAGGTATGCACGGCGGCGGGGCGGCGTACATCGCCTACCGCAAGTTTGGAGCCATCATGGGCCAGGGCGTGGGTCTGCAAGGTCAGAGCTATGCCATCCCAACGATGCAGGGCGGCGTAGAAACCATCAAACCCTACGTTGATGAGTTCATCCATTTTGCCAAGGAGCATAAAGACATGACGTTCCTCGTTACCCGCATCGGTTGTGGCATCGCCGGATTCACCGATGACGAAATCTCTCCGCTGTTCGAGAAGGCTCACGACGTGGAGAATATTGTATTGCCTCCAAATTGGTAAGATATGTTAGGAGCAATAATAGGTGATATTGTTGGCAGTCGTTGGGAGTTCAATCCGACTAATGACTACGATTTTGAGTGGTTGTCAAGTGAGAACGGCTTTACAGACGATACTATTTGTACGGTGGCTGTGGCTGATGCTCTTTTGAAAGGTAAGGACTTTGGCGAGAGCATACATGAATGGTGTAACCGATATCCATATCCAATGGGTGGTTATGGTGGCAGGTTTGCACAATGGGTTCGTAGTGATAAGCCCCAGCCCTACAACTCTTTTGGCAATGGATCAGCAATGAGAGTAAGTCCAGTGGCATGGGCATCCAATGATTTGGAGTTCAAATATCTTTTGAAAATGGCAGAAGAGACTGCGGCATGCTCACATAATCACCTAGAGGGGATAAAGGGTGCGCAGACTGTTGCTTTGGCTATTCAATATGGTATTGAACTGCCTTGCTATCATCCCAATTTTACGCAAGAGCATGTGAAGGAACTGGTTGAATCATGTGCTAAATATGCAGGATATGATATCAATATCAAAAAAGAGGATGTGATTAATCGTTTTGATGAAACATGTCAAGGAACAATTCCTGTTGCTCTATGGATTATAGGGAATAGCATTTCTTTCGAAGATGCCGTTCGCAAAGCTGTTAGTTTGGGAGCAGATGCCGATACGCTCGGAGCTATAGTTGGCAGCATTGCTGAAGCCATATGGGGAATACCCAAGGAAATGCAGCTGGAGATTATGAATTACCTTCCATCCGATATGAAAAGGGTTGTGCTCCAGTTCTGTAGACGATATATCAAGGATAGCTCTCTTGTTGCTGGTTATGATGATGAGGGAGCAGCAATAGATATGATGTCGGAGGATTAAATAATAATGGGATATGACTCGACAACATATAGTATTTCTGACAGGTGCGGGTGTTAGTGCTGAAAGCGGATTGAGTACATTTCGTGGTAAGGATGGCATGTGGACTAACGAGGAGTGGGTACACCTGGCCAGTACGGATGCCCTCTATAATGAGACGCAGAAGTGCCTTGATTTCTATAATTGGAGGCGGAAAAAGCTGGCCGAGGTGGAGCCGAACGATGCTCACCGCATGATAGCAGAATTGGAGAAAGAGCATGAGGTGACGGTTATCACGCAGAATGTGGATAACCTGCATGAACGGGCTGGCTCGACGCGGGTCATCCATCTGCATGGGGAACTGAGCAAGGTCTGCTCGATGGATAACCGCACTACATGTGTGAAGGAATATCCGCTGACAACGCCCATCAGAGTGGGGGATAAGGCGGAGGATGGTTCACAACTGCGACCCTATATCGTGATGTTTGGCGAGTATATTGACAGTATGAACGTTGCTATTGACATCGTGAGCAAGGCTGACATCTTTGTGGTTATCGGCACATCGCTGAAAGTCTATCCTGCAGCGGGATTCATCAACTACGCTCACCACGAGGTTCCTAAGTTCGTGATTGACCCAGGAGAAATGGATCAATGCACGCAATTGGGCTTCACTCACTTCAAAACCACAGCCACAGAGGGCATGAAGATGCTACTGGAGGCATTCAAGGAATTGTAATTTATCATTATGGCATATACATACAAATATCCAAGACCGGCTGTTACGGCTGACTGAACTGATATAAGCTAAGTTATTCAATATTAAAGAAATTGGAGCAATAAATAGTTGGAAAAATCATGTATGGTTATTATCAAAAAGAGACAACTTTTGATGTTGATGGGTTGAAATATAAACTCGTCAGGTATTACGATGATGACATAAGAGCCGAAATAATTGAATGCAATAAATATGACTCAGTCATCAAAATACCCGACCATGTTATTTACAATGAGGTGGAATATCCTGTAACGCGAATCAAGGAAGGAGTATTTCAACGAAAGTCCCTAAAAACAATCATCGTCAGCGAGAATGTGACCATAATCGAGGAACGCTGTTTTCAGTATTGTTCAGAATTAGAAAAAGTTGTGTTACCGGATGGTTTGGAGTATCTTGGTGAAAATTGTTTTTGGGACTGCAAGGCATTGAAAAGCATCAATATACCAGCCAAAATAAGAACAATGGAATCACATTGCTTTTATGGTTGCGAGTCCTTGACAAAGGTTGTGATTCCAGCAAAATCATGTTATTTAGGAACGGACTGCTTTAGTATGTGTCATTCTTTGCAAACTGTTATCCTGCCCGAGGAAATGACAAAAATGGGATCGTCATGCTTTAGCTGGTGCGACAAATTAGAAACTATAAAGTTGCCTTCAACACTGACCTACATACCTTCTTATGCGTTTAACTGTTGTAAAGCTTTAAGGTCGATAAATATTCCAGAGAATGTCAAAACACTCGATAGCGGTTGTTTCGGTGGATGCGATGCACTTACAGAGGTTAAGATTCCCGTAAATGTCGAAGAAGTCGGCATTTATGCTTTTCATGGGTGTAAGTCTTTGCGAAGAATAACTATAATGAATAGAGAAACCAAGCTAATGTACGACTGTTTCTCAGAATGTCCTTCCCTTGCGGAGATTGTTTTCCCCAAAAAGGAGATGGAAATTGATGACATATGCGTTGATTTATGCCCATTGCTATCAGAACAGACAAAAAGTCATATTATAATAACTGAAGAAGGGAAAAAGCGAGCAGAAGGGAGAACTGTCAAGAGCAAGATAAAAAGGGCCGGTGCAAAAGCATGGGATTACACAACTACAGCTATAGTTTTCTTAATAGCTGCTCCAATTCTTTTGATTGGTTACCTCATATTTGGCTTTACAGCTCAATTGTTAGCTGCGATAGGGTCAATAGCTCTTGCATGTTTTGTTGTCGGACTGATAATTATGTTACTAATAGGTTTGCTTGTTGAAATTGAGCATAAATTCGATTGGAAATACAATTGTGCTTGTATAATTGTTGGAGCAATAATACTCGGTCTCATCTATTTACTTGGCAAGTGAATCAGAATATTTGGATAGAAGATAAATACCAATAATCAAGGAATAAGGTTATGAGACATAGAATAAAAGCAGGTAAGATAGGCTCGTTTACACCTGAGAAACAGAAGGTGGAGATAGAGCAACTGGAGAACAGAGAAGTTGCTGACGAAGTGGAAGAAATCTTCGAGGAAGATTCGGAACTCAGCAATGATGACGAAGCTCTTGCAGCGATGGAGTTTTACGACAGCCCAGACGAAATAGAGTAATGGGCATTGAAGAATTGTAGTTTATCGATTATGGCATATACATACAAATATCCAAGACCGGCAGTTACAGCTGACTGTATCGTAATAACGAGGGAGGCAGAGCCGAAGGTGCTGCTTATCCAGCGGGGGAATCCACCTTTCAAGGGGGCATGGGCATTCCCCGGTGGTTTCATGGACATGGATGAGACTACGGAACAGTGTGCTATCAGGGAACTGGAGGAAGAGACAGGACTTCGAGTGTCGGATGTTCATCAGATTGGGGCATACTCGAAGATTGACCGTGACCCAAGAGGGAGAACTGTCACTGTTGCTTATTTGGCCATCGTGGATGGGCCTATTGCTGTCACTGGCCAGGATGATGCTGCCAAAGCAGAATGGTGGCCGCTGTCAGGTTTACCACATCTGGCCTTCGACCATTATGATATTATTCAGGATGCTATCAGTTTGTATAACCAGCTTAAATAGGTGAAGTATGAAGAAGCCTGCTAATTATCCTTCTCCTATTTCAAGAAATCTTCACGTATGGGACTAAAGGTGTCGATGAGAACACCAGCCTCCAGACAGACGCAACCATGCGGCAGGTTGGGAGCCACATAATAGCCATCGCCAGCTTTGAGTACTTTCTTCTCCTCACCGATAGTCACCTCAAAGCAGCCGCTGGCCACGTAAGTACTTTGGGTATGTGGGTGCTGATGGAGTGTGCCGACGGCTCCTTGATTGAATTTTACTTTCACCATCATTAAGTTCTCGTCGTAGCTCATAATCTGACGTACAATGCCATCACCCGCATATTCCCATTGAATATCGGATGCAATCTGATAGGTATCGCTTCTCTTTTCCATAATCAGAACTTGATGGTATATTCATCCTTGATGTCTGGATTCTCAATCTCGTATATCAGCTCCTGATGGAGGGATTTCTTATCTTTGTTTTCGGGCATTTCTACTGATACCCTTGCATATTCTTGTATCATATAATTCCGATCGTATTTAAAAACGAGGGCAAAGATAGTGAAATTTGGCGTATTATGTGTAACTTTGCCTGTATATTTTCAACACTTTAAGAATATGAGTAAGGATAACAACGAAAGACATTACGGATTTAAGCATATTCAGCCTGAATATAGTTGGATGACTCCTGGCTGGATAGAAGAATTGGTGAAACACGAGCCAGATGAAGAAGTGAGAAATCACATCACAGAAATATTGGAGGACTTGACTAACCCAGAGAAGTCCCGATTGGAAAGTCCAACGGATAAATTCGATTGTTTGGAAGAATACTGGTTCAATCGTATAGAGGCATACAATGGTAAGAAGTTGGAAGATGATAAGGTCTATAAGTGGCTCATGGTCTCAATGGATTTCTTTGCCAAAAATGATGCCTTTGAATTGTGCTATAACATTCAGAAGGCTATAGAGGTTATCAAAAGGTTTATTGCAAATAGTGAAAAAGGACATGCGGAACCTGTAGCCGATGATGGAAGCGGTTTGCCATTCTGAGGAATATGGAAACAAAAACGCCAATTGCGATTGGCGTTTTTGCTAAACCACAAGAGAACTATCGCTTCAACTGGTTCTCATCATCAATGTCATTGTAGCGAGTGTTGTGACCAACTTCCCATTCACGGTTCTGATCGCGGGAGCCTTCCTTGGTGATAGTAGGCTTTCGCAGACGAGGATTGTTTGAGTGTTTGGGCTGTGGTTCGTCGCTGTGGTGATGGGAAATTGGATGCTGTTCAAGGGGATGCTCCTGCTGCCAGGCTTTGTGGTCGTTGGCACGGAGAGTTTCTACCTGATAGTCCTGTAGGTCGATAAACTCGTCACCGTAGGCGATGCGGCCTTTGGATATGTGGGTGCCGAACTGACGGCGAAGCATACGGTTCAGCTCGCGGGTGGTTAAGTTAGGATTGTCCTCCAGCATCGCGTCGATAAACTCGTCCATGCGGTGCAGGCGTTCCTCTTTTGACTGGAATTGCAGGAGTTCGCTGAGCTTCCACACGTTGCCACCTTTGAAGATGGTCTTGGTCTGGTGGTCGATAATGGTGTAGCCGTAGGGCTTGTCCTTGGAGCCGTGGAAAACGAGGTCGATGCCGAACTTCTCTTTCATCAGGGCGCGGAGTTCGTCTTTGTCGGCGGTCATGTCGCGGTACTTCTTCAGGATGGCGCGGAGCTGTCGGCGTCGTTTCTCGTCAGGCTCGAAGGATTGCAGGTGCGACTGGACGTTGGCCATCGGCAGGGTGTCGATGACGTGTCCGTCACGCTTGATGCAGAGACAGTCATCCTTCTCGTAGCACTCATAGCCGCTGGATTCAAGGATGGCCTTGAACTGGCTGATGGTGGAGAAGCGGTAATCCAAGGCTTTCTTCACGGCATCAGATGCTCGCTGCTCTTGGTTCTCGCCCATGATGCGGTTGATGACTTCCTGAGAGCGGACTCTTTCGTGATGGTCGTTGATTTTGTTGCCAGCAGGATCAACTCGGCTGGTAACAATGTGCAAGTGGTTATTGTCGGTGTCATGGTGAGCATAGATCAGAACTGGCTGCTCTGGGTCGCCATAGCCCATTTCATCGAGATATTTAGAGGCTATCTCTAGCAGTTGCTCATGGGTGTACTCGTCACCTTTACATGAAATCGCAAGGTGAAACTGCGGCTTCTTGATGCGCTCATTAGATTGATAAGTGTAATCAATGAGCGCCTGTTTCAACTCTTCGGGTGTATAGTTCTTGTCAATGAGGTCGAAACCTTTCATCTCCAGAAGTTCGGCTACACCCTCTGAGACCTTCCGCTCGTTGTAATCGACGGCATGGAAGGTGGTACTTGACGGTAGAATTGTTGCTATCATTTGCAGAATTACTGAAAAATAGAAATTATGAAATACAGTAATTCAGAAAGACAGAAAATATTAAAGAGACAATTTAAAGCGGCTCTGTCTCT
>Ga0256405_10009915_pt1 | contig 12809 bp, 12 predicted proteins | sample RumenRJG_02DNA_FD_189096 | JGI IMG/M metagenome (GOLD analysis project Ga0256405, IMG submission 189096) | Bovine rumen microbial communities from Lethbridge, Alberta, Canada - RJG_02 | ecosystem: Host-associated > Mammals > Digestive system > Stomach > Rumen | place: Canada: Alberta...
GGGCTGGCTGACTCAGGCTCAGGCTGACGAGGCTCGTAAGATCAAGGAAGAGGCAAAGGCCGAAGGTGAGGCTCAGCTGAAGATGCCTATGATCGAGAACATCGCCAAGGGTCGTGTTCAGAAGTTCTTGAAGGAGAACTGCCTGGTTGACCAGGAGTTCCAGTTCGGCGACGGTGATAAGGCTACTGTTGCACAGTGGCTCGCCAAGCAGGACAAGGATCTGAAGATCACCGCTTTCAAGCGCTTCACACTTGTTGCTGACTAATCCAAGTCATCATATAAAAAGAATCGGTATCGCCTCCAAGCGGTGCCGATTTTTATTCTACAGACAATTTTCTGAACGCGATGTTGACGATATCCTCCTCACCCGCAATGCCTGCTACTTGGTGGCACAGAATGGAGATCCTCGCAAGAAACAGATTGCTTTTGCTCAGACCTACTTTGCCGTTCAGACAAGGGGCGCAATAGGGTAAGAGGTACCATTGCGCCCCAAAAAGGACAAGGATCTGAAGGATACTAGCCTTACAGCATCTGGCATTGATACAACACCATCATGCTTCGAAATAAACCAAAGATTTTCTTCCAATTTCTTTTTTGTTTCAGAAAATCTTTTTATTTTTGCATTTGCTTATGATAAAGAGATCAATAACTCAGCTAAAACTTATATGCCAATAAATAAGAACGCACTCGTAAGATATAAGATACTGGACAAGTGTTTCAGCGACAGATACCATAAGTACTTCATAGAAGATCTTATGGAGAAGGTTAATGAACAGTTGGAAGATGCTGGTGTGAAGCCTGTGTCCAAGAAACAAATCTACGACGATATCAAATTTATGAAGAGCGTTGACGGGTGGGAAGCCCCTATTGAATCGTATCAGTATGGCAAACGTAAGTATCTGCGATATAGTTACGATTTCTCAATTATGGAGACACCCATTACTGATATGGAGGTTGAACAATTGGAGACATTGATTACCTCTCTTTCTCGTTTGCAGGGAATTCCTATGTATGATTGGGTAGAAGAACTATTGGCCAACCTTCGACATCGCTTTGGACTTAGAGGAATTGACACTAATAGCATTGGTTTTGAGCAAAATCGTGACATGCAAGGACTGAGATATCTCTCAAATCTTATAGATTGTGTCATTAAACGCCAGCCAGTTCTCATCGACTACCATCCATTTGGTAGAGATGTTATCAAGTGGACCATTCACCCCTATTATCTGAAGCAATATAATAATAGGTGGTTCCTTCTGGGCTATAATCCAGAATTTGACGATTTGTCGATAGTAGCATTAGATAGAATTGAGGGAGTTGCTTTAGCTGAAACGCCCTTTAAGAGAAATCTCGATTTCGATTTTGATGCCTACTTTCGTGATATTATCGGAGTCTCGATAGAAAAAGGCAAGGTTGTAGAGCATGTCAGATTAAAGTTCTCTCAAGCGCGTTTGCCCTATGTTCTTTCCAAACCTATTCATCATTCTCAGGAAGTGGAGAATAAGGCAGAGGGAATTATTTCACTCGATGTTATTCCAAACAAAGAACTGATATCAGAGCTGATTTGGTTCCGTGATGACGTTGAGGTACTCTCTCCAGACTCACTAAGAGAGGAAATCAAAGAAAAAATCGCAAAAATGTATCAGAATTATTTTGGTGTGAAGAATGACTGCACAACAGAGCCATAATTTTGCAGCCAGAAATAAATAGCAACGATTATGAATACAAAGTACACGATAAAGAATTTCAGAGTGTTCGATGAGAAAGGCGTAACGGTTGATATAAAGCCAATAACCATTCTGACAGGATGTAACAACTCTGGCAAAAGTTCCATTGTTAAATCAATGGTGCTTCTAGATACCTATGTTCGTAGTCTAATAAGTGATTATAAATCATTCAATAGGATTAAATTTAGAGATCACAAATTAGACTTTACGAAAGAATCTACCCAATCACTGGGCAATTTCAAACAAGTACTTAATCGCAAAACAAAAAATAACGTAATAACCTTCGAGTATATCGTACATTCAATCCTGTTAGGTGAGGATGTAAGAGTATCTGCCTCATTTTTAGCAGAAGAAAAGGATATTCTTAATGAGGGGTACATCAAAGAACTTCGTATTTGTAAGCTTAATGGTGATGTTATTTATTTGTCATCAAGAGATATTCCATGTGAATCAGACGGTAATCTAATAGTCGAAAATTTCTATCGTTTTGTTCGCGGCCAATATTTGGTGGACCAATATAGGGAGTATGAGTCCAAATATAGAGATATTTACCAAGGCCAGACAGAAGAAGAGTACAAAACCACGATGAAAGACTTGTCCTATGAGGCATCAGAACAATGGATGAGCCAACAAGGAAAGAACGTTAATGAGTTAAGATTATCTAAAGAAAAAATAGATAAGCTTGAATCAGATTTTGTTGGTGTCTATGGCAAAGAGGCTTTGGTTGATGTTATAAAATGGTCTAATCGTTATGGTTATGACTATGGGGACGTTTTGGGTATTAATAATCAAGAAGGCAAAAAAACAATCGTGGACATAATTGGCAATTTCGAAGTTGTAGATAAATCCTACAATAGAAAAACTTTCTTTTGGTGCCCACTTTTAGATGAAATCGGGAATTTATCGTCAAAAGAATTTAAAGATGGTCTATTAAGGGTAATGGCTGGCTACAAATTACGAAAAGAGGTTTGCCTAGCACTTGATACAATTGTGTCTGATTTTGAATCAAGCAAATGCTCTACTTTCGAAGAATACTATAAAGTCAAAGAACATAATTTCTTAAAGAAATCTCTTCCTGCAAAATACAGACATTTGAATCCACCTTTTTTAGTAGGGGATTTTACACGCTATCGTTTTGATGATGCGCCAATATATGGATATCTAAACAATATCCATTTGTACCTTGACGAAATTAGCTCGCTTTCAGGAGTTGTGGACTTCGCTCGTTTATACAATTTCATAATGAATCTGAACGCAATCTGGAAGAATTCTGACCATAGTACCTTCTATAAAGTAAAGGACAATTGGGATGATATTGGTCCTTATAAAGAATTCGAACATTCTTTGTATAGTCTGTTTAATAGATATTGGACAGATGTGTTACGAGAATGTATATTGTCTTTACCAAATAATATGGCCTATGTACCTACTTCATTAGTTAATGTTAAACGCCTCTATGCACTTGATTCTAATGACGATTTTACTTGTTTGTTGAAACAGTATTTGGAGGAGAAAAGACAATTTCCTGGAGGCAGTTCGTGGGAAAAGGCTCCGTTCGTGCCTGGAATGTTTATAGACAAGTGGATAAAGGAATTTAAAATTGGGAACTCAGTTTCTATTGAAGCTGATTCTGAAGGATTAGGCGTATATCTTAGATTACATAACTCTCCAGATGACAAAAAAGGAAGTTTGCTTGCTGAGCAAGGTTATGGCATAACTCAGCTCTTTGTAATTCTTTTAAGAATTGAAATAGCCATAATGAAATCTAAGAGGGAAGTCGTCAATAAAGACCCTTACGATATGGGGTGTCCATCTCATTATTGGAAAAATGATTCGGATTTGACAAAAGTTGAATTGTCAGAATCTACTATCGCAATTGAAGAACCTGAGGTACACTTGCATCCGAATTTTCAATCGATGCTCGCTGACATGTTTTTTGATGCATATTTTAACTATAATGTTCATTTCATTATAGAGACTCATAGTGAATATCTAATTCGCAAATTACAGACCTTGATAGCCAAAGAAGAAGTGTCAAATTCTGACGTTTCTATTATATACGTATATGATAAGGTGAATCGTCCAGATACTGAGCCTCAGGTAAAACGCATAAATGTTTCTAATAAAGGTATGTTACTAGGACGATTTGGTGAAGGTTTCTTTGATGAAGCGGACGAGCTCTCGTTGAATCTATTAATGCAACAAAGGAAGCATGAGTAAATATATATATTGTGAATTAGATTTCTTGCGAGATCTTGTGAGGAACATTCCCAAACCAGATATCTTTGAGGATGACGAAAAGTATTTGTCTTGGAAAAAATTGTTTTTACTTCTCAGAAATAATATAGTGATATTTGACAAATTGTTGTCTGATGAAGAAATAGTGGAATTGAATAAGAAAAAAGATACTGATGATTCCAGTAAGGCTTTGTGGACTATTATTAAGGACAATTTCGAGATTTCAAATTCTTTTCAAGCTTTGCGAGGAGGAAAATATGAGCAGCTAACTAATCATGAGTTACAATCTGTTTTTTTAATGATGCTTAACCAAAGGAAGAAACAGGAAATTGCTCAGTTAACAGGAATCATAATATTGGGAAAGTCTGAGATTGATAAGTTTGATTCGCTATTTGCCAACAGAAAAATAAGCATTTCTTCAAATCAAGACACCTATAAAGATTGGGGAGAACTTGATTATCCTGAATTAGTTAAGATTTCCAATAGTCTTATAATTGTTGACAATTATATTTTAAAAGACACAAACAAGTTTGACAAGAACATCTCCACCCTTTTTAATGCTGTTTTGCCTTACCATACATTTTTTGAGTATCATATTTCTCTATATGTTGAACTAAAGGGATTCTCTGAAAGAGATATGCAATTAAGATATGATAAAGTTAAAAAAATTATTGGAGATATTCGCCCAGAGTTACATTTTACTTTGGAAGTACTTGATGCAATTGGAAGGTTCCATGATAGAAAATTAATTACTAATAATATATACATCAAAAGTGGTGAAGGCTTTGATATTTTCCCGATAAAAAAAAGTACAGATATTGACATATCGTTCCCTTTATTAGATAAAACAAAGTTCACAAATGATGAAGGATCTTACAATACCTTAATTGAAGAGCTTAAATCGATCGATTATAATAACCGGTATGGTAGGCATAGATGGGGAGAAATCCATGTTGCTAATCGATTACTAGTAAATATAAAAAATGACAATCAGTTTTGAATCTAAACATGATGTTTTTTAATGAAACATCAACCCTTCACGAAAAGAGAAACCAAAAGATATTAATAATGAATAGAGAAATTGATTTTTTAGAAAAACTGGCTGAAGCGTATCAAAAATTTGATATTTCTATAATAGAGAACTATTTGGCTGACGATATGCACTATGCGTCGATGTGGGTATTTCGCGAAATGACATCAAAGGAAGAGTATTTAAACTACTTGAAAGGGAAGTTAGAGACTATGAAGCGGACAAACAAGAAAATGGAATTTGAAATAGTTAAAGGAGGCATGCATACTCATGCTTTGCTTGTAACGAATGGTCGTTCCCCTGAAGGTGCGCCATTAGGTTTTGTTGCTGACTTCAATGAAGAGGGGAAAGTGAAGATGCTCAATATTACAATACAAGATTTCTTTTGAACTGTATATGATTTAGCTTGCAACAAAGGGTATCGGAATCTGGCAATAGTCAATAACTACATCATAGATGGCGACTTCGTTGACATTGATGTCCTCATCAACTTTGATCATCTTGTCCATCATGGCGGCAAAGTACTCTTTCTGCTCAATAGTGAAATTCTTGATATCAAGGAGGGCAATCAAAGAGGACTTGCGGCTGATTTCGTCTTTTGTGTCGTAGGGAAGAGCCAGCTCGTCTAAGAGTTTGTTAAATAAAGATGTTTCTCGTACATCAATACGGCCATCTGCATGAATAATATCAAGCAGTACTCGCATAACGGCTATTTTCTGATTGTAGTTTAATATGTCCATATCTGATTTTTGTGCAAAAATACTAAATTATTTCCTTATTATATGCATTATATCGATTATTTTTGCTATTTTTGTGGCGAGAAAGGAAGTAATTAACAAATGAGCGAGTCGTTCTTATATTCCATAGGACACAGCAACAAGACGGTTGAGGAACTTGTTAGTGAACTAAGGCTGTTTGGCATACAGTACTTGGTTGATGTTCGCTCTATGCCATATTCAAAGTTCCATCCCCAGTTTAACCGTGAGCCATTGAAGATTGCCATCAACCAGACAGGCGATATAAAATATGGCTATATGGGCGATGTGATAGGAGGACTTCCACAGGACGAAGGATGCTATACTGATGGCAAAGTGGATTATGGCAAAATCAAGCAGATGCCTTTCTTTATTGATGGGCTGGAAAGACTCATCAAAGCTAATGAACAAGGATACAAGACTTGCGTAATGTGCAGCGAGGGGGATCCAAGCATGTGTCATCGCTCAAAACTGATAGGTGAAGCCCTGAGAGAGAGGGGTATCATCATTCAGCATATTTGTCATGACCATCATGGTAAGCCTATCCTAAAAAGTCAGATAGACGTTATCAATGAGGTTAATAAAGGGACCAGCGTTGTTAATTTGTTTGGAGAAATTGAGAATCTTACTTCAAGGAAAGTATATAAGGAGGCATGACAATCTATACTATTGGAGTTTATGGAAACACGGAGGATGAGTTTTTCAATAAACTCATCAATAATCACATTGATCTGTTTTGTGATATCAGACAGCGTAGGGGCGTTAGAGGGCGGCAATATGCTTTTGTGAATAGCAAATACCTTCAGAATAGGCTTGCGGAACTGGGAATAGGCTATCTGTATGAAAAACGATTTGCTCCAACGAAAGCCATACGAGAAATGCAGTGGGCAGAAGATAAGGAAGAGCACCAAACGAAGAAGTCTCGCATAACATTGGGGCATGCATTTTGCTGTGGCTATGAGAAATTGATACTAGATAAAGAGAACCTCGACGAACTAATGGATGTATTCAAAGATTCACAGCGTGTAGCACTCTTTTGTCTGGAATCCCATCCAGAAGCTTGTCATAGGTCATTATTAGCCAATCGAATATCTCAAAAATATGGATTAGAAGTTGTTCACCTATAAAATAAATAAACTATGGAAGTACTGATTGTGTCGCGTACACGAATGAAAAATGGTGTGTGTTGTGGAGGTATTAATCTCGAAAACGGGGAGCTTATCAGGCTTCACGATCACTTTGGCAAGAACCTTGCAGAGTCTGCCCCATTCCAGATAGGAGAGGTCTATGACCTGAATTATAGGAATGCACTACATGCGCGTCCTATTCCTCATGTCGAAGACAAAGAGGTTATGCCAGATTTTCAAATGATAAGGCAGTTATCGACACCAGAATTTATAAATGAGGTTGATAGGCTGATTGATGTCCCCAATGGTGGCATAGAAAGCATTTTTGAAGGGAAATTGCGTCGTTCTGCTTATGCTACTTATATTTCGCCTGAGGCTGTTCCACAACATAGTGTATGTTTTTGGCGTCCTAATGAGCCTTTGGTAAAATCTGGATTTTTAGGTAAGACGAGATATTGGTTTGGAGGATGTCATGCCATTAGTTTTGTAGGATTCCAAGAACCTGTTGATCTTATCCCTGCAGGAACTCTTCTCAGAATGTCGTTAGCCAATTGGTGGTCGCCAGATGATATTACAGAGAAGCGCTGCTATCTACAATTATCAGGTTGGTATAGCTTATAAAATCATCTTTTTGTTGATAATTTCCTAACTTCTTTTTTGTTGTGAAGATTGACTTCACAACGGGATTATAATTTTGCAACCAGAAACAAAATCATCAAAATTATGAAGAAGTTAGGTTGGATATTTATTGTGATTGGTGTATTGGCATTCTTGGGCGCAGCATCAAAAGGTCATAGTGTGTTTGGTCCCTTGTTCTGGATAGGGATAGGTAGTGTATTGATTTATCTGAAGAGAGAGAAGGATGATAATAATAAAAAGGATACTGCTGTGACACAAACAACGCCAAAGCAGCCAGAGCTATCTCTGGCTAAAGAGCCTACGGCTGTTGCTGATGAAGTGGAACAGGATATGCCAGTATCATTTGAGCAGAAAGAAGCAGCTCTTTGCCTTGTCGCATTCTTTGCAGGGTATAATGATGATGTTCAGACAAACAATGCTGCATATTTACTCTCGTATCAATCGGCAGTCTTTTTTGGCATTACTAACTACAAAAGCACACTTACTGCTGCTCTTCCTAAATATCAGGACGCGGATAAGCTGATTGACACTGTGCTGACTATAAAAGACAAGAAATCAAAAGAGTTCATCCTGCTTACTTGCTATGATCTAACCAAGATGTCAAGGAAAGCAGAAGCTCATGAATTCTTATATAACATTGCGGATGAGATGGGGTATGATAAAGCTAGGCTTGATAGGCTTGTTGAACAGCATTCTGATAGACCTATTTATTATTAGGAAATGAATAATACTGCCCATATGAATACATTAAATTGCATTGACAAAAACAACGTTGAACAGCAGAAAGCTTTCGACTTGGTTGCAAACACTAACACTTGTCTTTTCATCACAGGAAAGGCAGGTACAGGCAAAACCACTTTTATCAAGCGCATTCAGGAAGAGATCCACAAGAACTTTCTGGTATTGGCTCCGACTGGTATAGCAGCCATTGCTGTTGGTGGTCAGACCATGCATTCCTTCTTTGGATTCCCCATGCAGGCTATGGGACCACATACTAAGTTGGATGTATTACCTGAAAAGAGAATGCTTCTTGATGAGATTGATACTATTATCGTTGACGAAGCCTCTATGGTAAGAAGCGATATGGTGGATGGTATGGATAGATATCTAAGAATGGCATTCAATACCAACATGGCTTTTGGAGGGAAGCAGGTGGTGTTTGTTGGTGACTTGTTCCAGCTTCCTCCAGTGGTAAAACAGGGCTCTGCAGATGCAGAGATGCTTCGCGACCTATATGGCCCTGGTCTTCCTTTCTTCTATAAGGCATTTGTCCTGAAAAGAATGAACCTGCCAAAAATCGAGTTTCAGAAGGTTTATCGGCAGAGTGATGAGGATTTCCTCACAATTCTGAATAAGATGCGTAATGGCGAAGTTAAGTCTGAAGATCTGGCTTTGCTCAATAAGCATGTAGGTTCAGAGGAAAACAATGAGGATTTTTCTGTAACCCTCACCTCATTCAACTATATGGCAGAGAAAATTAATGAGCAGAAGCTTAATGAGATCGAAGAAGAGGAATTCATATATCAAGCAGCTATTCAGGACGATTTCAAGAAGAATGATGCTCCAGTACCGGAAGTTCTCAGGTTAAAGGTTGGTGCACAAGTAATCTTCTGCCGTAACAATCCGAATTCTGGCTATATGAATGGAACGATTGCTAAAGTCTCGGCTTTGGAAGAGAACAAGATTCTTGTCAGACTTGAAAATGGCAGCGAAATTGAAGTAAACCAAGTAAGTTGGGAAAATATACAAAGCCAGTATAATCGTGAGACTCGCAAGATGGAATCTACTGTAATAGGCTCGTTCACTCAATATCCAATTAAGCTGGCATGGGCTATAACTATCCACAAGTCGCAGGGAATGACTTTCGATCGCATGCACTTTGATCTCTCAAGAGGTACATTCCAGGCTGGGCAGGCATACGTTGCCATCAGTCGTATGCGCTCATTGGATGGCTTGACATTGAGCCACCCTATAATGCCACATCACATCATGCAGAATCCTGAGGTTCGTGCTTTTGCCAACTCTTTCAATGACGCTCCAATGATTGATGATGAAATCGAAATTGGCAAGATGATATATAAGCATTTGGCTAAAAAAGAATATGATTTGGCTGCAAAGGTATGTTTAGAACTTGTTGTTACTAAAACCAAGCGTAGTGATTTGAGGAATGCTGCTCTGATTGCCAAGAAGATGTTCGACATCATGCTTGATGATAGATGCTTGTTCGGAATGACAAAGAAAACTAAGTTGTTGAAAGATTGCAGTATGACTTGTAATTTTCTGAATGCTGTTATTTGTCTGTATGGCAATCGTTATGAGGAAGCTATTGGTTATGCTGATATGGTCCTTAGCAGAAAGCTGTGTCTGGAAGCGATGTTCATCAAGGGGCGTTCGCTTTATGAACTTGAGAGATACGATGAGGCTTACGATGTGGTCTATCAGATTATTCACATCTCCCAGGAAGGAGAGGAAAAGAAGGCTATTGATAAAAAATTGCTCCTCTTTGAGGCAAGAGTCAATGAGAGTATAGGAAATTCTGTTCTCCCATTCTGCAAACAGCTGTTTTCACTCAATCCAGAATATGCCATTACTTACAAGATGATGAGAAATGAGCTTCATAACGGTGATATAAATCTCGACTATAATATTGACGAAGAGCATACTGATCTTCTGGAGGCTTTTAACAACAGAAACATATCCCATGATGATTTTCAGAAGATGGTTGAGAAATGTGAAGATAAGAAAGAACTTAAGAATCTTCGTAGAATTCTTTCTAAGTTGTAAAACCAGTTTCAAGAGCATTATTCCCACGTTGGGACTAAAATGTTCCCACGTTGGGACTAAAATGTTCCCACGTTGGGACTAAATCTGTCCCAAGTTGGGGACTATTTGTGAGCCTTAAAGAGCGCATGCTTGACATTTAAAGTTGACTTTTGCGACTATTAGTGCTAACCCTAACATCCAAAACTCAGAAGTACTTTATTTAAAGGGACTCTGGGCATTTTTCAGCTTCGGAACCCTAACATGATCCCTCACATCATCCCTAACACCAACCCTAACGTCAACCCTAACGTCAACCTTAACATGGGCTTTCACCTTATTATTATAATAGGGGAATAAAAAAGCACATTTGCTGCGAAAAAACTGGTAAATAATTGGCAAAACATTTGGAATTGCCTAAAATATTTTGTATCTTTGCATGCGGAAACGGCGATGCTGTTTTATCGCAGTATTGTACGCCCAATAACGCTGTGAAAAGCGCTACAAAGACTAAGGAAAAAGACCAAAGGAAGTAGTTTAATCTTTAAATCGTTTTTTCTCAATGAAAAAGAAAACCCTCAACAATGGGGAGATGCTTGATGCGTCTCTCGAGGCAACGCTCGCAGTAGAGTTGTTCCTCAATGAAAATTATCTGTTCCGCCGCAATGTGCTGAACGGGAAGGTGGAATTCTTGGCAGAGCCAAGCGGTAAAGCCGAGTGTGTAACTAAAAATCCTGAGTCTGATGCAGATCAGACGCCAGAGGACTCACTGCATTGGCGCCCGCTGACGCTGGAGGCTCTCAACAGCATCATCCGCAGGGCCAAAAAGGAACAGGTGTGCGAAAAGGGCAGTCCGAAGACGGAAATCGTGGAGTTTGTACATTCTGAGGATGTGCCGGCTTTCAATCCCGTCAACCACTACCTGAGCCATCTGCCCGAATGGGATGGACAGAACCACATTGCCAAGTTGCTCAGTCGACTGCCTGGTCTCACGACTGAGCAGCAGGGATTCTTTGCCACCTGGCTACGCTCAGCTGTGGCCCATTGGAAGCAGATGGATACGCTGCACGGCAACGAGTGTGTACCCATGCTGATCGGTGAACAGGGATGTGGCAAGACCACCTTCTTCAAGCGGCTGCTGCCACCATCGCTTCGTGAGTACTGTCTGGACCACCTGAACCTGTCGAATAAGTTTGATAAGGAGATGGCACTGACGAACAACATGCTGGTGATCCTCGATGAGTTTGACTCCATCCGTCCTTCTCAGCACCCAGAGGTAAAGCAGTTGCTCTCGAAGAGCAAGGTCAACGGCAGGCCCATCTATGGATCCACGCAGGAAGATCGTCCTCGCTATGCCTCATTTGTGGCTACTACGAACAATCCCTATCCGCTGACTGACCCGACGGGTAGTCGTCGATACATCTGTATCACGATTCCAGAGGGTAAGTTCATCGACAATACAGGCGAGATTGACTACAACCAGCTTTATGCGCAGGTGCTGTATGAGTTGGAAGTGGCCAAGACACCTTACTGGTTCAGCAATGACGAGGTGGCTCGCATTCAGCATCTGAACCTGAACTATATGAATGAGGGAGACATTGCTGAAATAGTAGAGGCTTGTTTCCGTAAGCCTGAGGATGGTGAGACGGCTAAGATGATGAGTGCCGCGATGCTGCTGAAGCATATTCATGATGAGTACCATTCAGTGAAGTGCGATTTTGGCAATAAGGTGCGCATAGGAAAGGTCATGAGGAGTCTAGGCTATGAATCGACCAATCGCAGTAATTCGCATTTCTACAAGGTCGTGCCCCTCGACGCAGCCTGATGTTAGGGTTGACGTTAAGGATCATGTTAGGGTTGAAAACCCTTGTTTACAACTAAATAATTGAATATCAACAAGTTAAGAAATTAAATGTTAGGGATGACAGAAAAAGAACTGAAATATGAAAATCTTCCATATGGATTTAAGGTTTGTTTCAACAGCGACTGTAAGCTGCGTGAGACATGTATGCATTATCAGGCAGGTCTGTTGCAGCCAGCGGACAAGCTGAGCGGACATGCCGTCTTTCCTCAGGCCTGGAAGAGTGGCACCTGCAAGTGCTATCTTGAGAAGAAGATTGTCAGGAAGGCATGGGGCTTCAGTCGTATCTACAGGAATGTGCCTCACTACCAGAAGGCTGAGGCACGTATGTATGTAAAGAACTACTTCAGTAGTGGCAACGGACCTTACTATCGCTATTATCATGGTGAGAACCTGCTCTCGCCCAAGCAGCAGGAAGACATCATGAAGATTCTGGCAGATTACGGTCCCACCGAAGATCTCACCTTCGATCACTATGTGGCTGACTTTGACTTCGGATAATGGAAAGTATGCCTGTACTAAAAAATCGGCTCTGCTTGTAGGCTGTGCCGATTTTTTTTTGTACTTTTGCCTCAAAATTGGAGCAACATGAAGATATTCGCTATTGGCATGAACTATGCCGCACATAATCAGGAGTTGCACGGGACGCTGAAGCGGCCTGATGAGCCTGTG
>Ga0256405_10009917_pt1 | contig 12808 bp, 23 predicted proteins | sample RumenRJG_02DNA_FD_189096 | JGI IMG/M metagenome (GOLD analysis project Ga0256405, IMG submission 189096) | Bovine rumen microbial communities from Lethbridge, Alberta, Canada - RJG_02 | ecosystem: Host-associated > Mammals > Digestive system > Stomach > Rumen | place: Canada: Alberta...
CCCTTCAGAGAGAGCTGTCATGATTACCGCCGCAGCGCGCTGAGATACAGAGTAACTGCCCCCCAGCAGCTGCTCGTTCCAAAATCTCTTAATGTCTCCGTCAGGCGCGGCGTCTGCCACCTTGCAGCTCGCCAGCACACTCCTGAAGAATCTCACATCTCTCCCGTTTATTTTCATTGTCTTCCTCTTACGGATTATCCGCCCAGGAGCGCAACCAGCGCGGCCTCTGCCGCTGCCTCAGTGCTGTAGGTTTCAGCGCCCACCATCTTCCAGCGATGATTTGCGGAATCGTCACGCATCAGGTTCGCGGTCAGGGTCTGGGTCTGCCAGTCAATCTCCTGCTCCTGCGTGGCCGCCTCAGTGTTCCCCACCTGGAACATGGTTTTTCTGAGGATATACGGCACCCATGTGGTGACGCCTTCAGACATATAGCGGGCAAGAAATCCGATTCCCATATAAGGCGGATTTGAATCATCTCCGTATGCCACCACGGACACGCCGTTCACCTCTTCTGCCTCCGGGAGGCCCCAGATGAAGCGCTCCGCTGCCGTGAGCAGGCCGTCAACGACCAGCTCCGCGGTCCCGCCGTTGAATACGCCCGGCGCGTTCTCTGCTTCGACGTTGTCAGCGTAAAATGCGTTATCGGATCCGGTCTCCGGATTGATCGTCACGGACACGCCGCGCGCCAGCGGCATGCAGCCAGTGTATGAGATCACTCCGGCAGTATTTACATACCTCGCAACGTAAGGCTTAGAAAAGCCAGTACACACTCTGCCATTTGCAGCCATAACTTTCTCCTTTCATACAAAAAAAGACCTTTCGGCCCTTTACTTCATTACCTTTTTGATTTCATCGTCCAGTTTTTTGGCAATCGCTCTTTCCGCCGCGCCCTTCGTCCGGTTCACCGAAGGCCCAATAAAAGGCCGTTTCGGCGCGAATGAGGATCCGCTTTCCAGAGATCTGGCGATCAGTGCGTTCGGCTGGCCTTTCGGATACTTCTTTGATGTTTCGCTGTTGTATCCGTCCATGCCCACCTTTACATTGATGAACGTGCCATCCTGCCGGAATCCTGCAATGCCCAGGCCTTCCAGCAGTCCCGCTTTCTGCGCCTGTGTCACTTTGCCCTCACGCGGAGGTCCCACCGGCAACGCCTGGATGCTGGCGCGGATCGCGTCCGTCACGATCTTCGCGCCTTCATAGACTGCTTTTTTTGCCATTTCTTCGGAACCGAATTCCAGATTCTGCAGATCCTGGATGTACTTGTCGATCCCTTTTCCCACTGTCCACTTTGCCATATCACGCCGCCCAGAACTCCCATTCGTAATGGATCAGGTTCGTATCGTCCTCATACTGGACCGAATTCAGGCGGAAACCAATGCCGGCGTCGTTCAGTGCCTCCTGGATCATGTCCACCTTTTCGTCGAATTCAAAAAAGGCGTAAAAGTCAATGGTCCCGTGGAGCTGCTGTTCACCTTTCCGGTCCTCGGCTTCAAAGGAATCCACTTCACCGTCTTCGGCCCATACCACATAACTCTTTTTCGGCCTCGGCGGCCTTCTGTAGTGATAGCATTCATCCGTCACCGTCAGGAGCGCGGTCCGCACTCCTTTGAGAATATTATTCAGTGATTTCATAAAGATCATCCATCCTCTGCAGCGTCAGATCCGTGACTTTCAGGCCATCTTCGTCCAGCATCTGCTGGACGTTTGTGATTCTGTACTGTCCATCATTCTCCGAATGACTCAGAACGGCATACATTCCGATGCGCGCCTCTGTGGTCCTCCAGATCCTGATCAGCATGTCCACCCGTTCGTTCACGCCCTGTGCCTGATAATACCTGTTGTATCCGACTGTCCTCTCACCGAATAACGCGGACAGGACCGGTACCAGCGCCTCTTTCGGCATTGATCCCGGCTCCGCCGTGTTTAGGAGAGTGCAGATCTGTACCATACCGGAATCGAAAATCATGATTCACTCACCTTCTGGGAAAAGAGTCTGTTGTTCAGCGCATACCGGAGCATGCGCGGCATCACCGGCGAATCGTCTGCACGCTTGCGGTACAGATATGCCGCATACATGACCACCAGATTGCCGTCCTCAATCGTGTCGGCCAGCGTGATCCCCTCTCTGGTGATCATCTGCTTCGCCGTCTCGATCAGGTTCTGCAGATACGCATCCTGCAGCGTATTGCCCGCAATGATCTGCAGATTCACCTTCAGCATTGCCAGGATCGTTTCGTCCGTCATATCTGTACCCCCGTGTCAGTCTCAGCTCTTAGTCACGGTTACCGTGTAGACCTTCGTGGCCGCGCCGTTCTTCACAGTCACGGTCAGCGTGTTTGCGCCTGCTGCCCACTTGATCGCGGTGCCGTTCTTCACGGTATCAGTACCCAGCTTCATGACTACCTGAGCATTGTCGTTTGCCGGAATCGCGATCACGGTGTCGGACGTGTTTGTAGTTGCCGCGGTATAGGTAACTGTTGCGGCGTCAAAGCTCGGGGAAAGCGTGAGGCCGGAGAGGGATGCCAGGTTCGCATCATTGGCCGTATCTGCCGCGAACGTCATCACTGTGGTGACAGACTGGCCGTTGATATTGATCGCCACAAATGCGCCCGGAATCACCGGCTCTCCGTCTGCTCTTCTCTTCGCCTTGAAAACGGTATTGTCCTGGATAAACTGGACCTCTCTGGACGCCTCGATGGTCATGCCGGCGCGCTCTGCGACCAGGTACAGATCTCCGTAACCTCCGACGATATCACCGTCCGGCATGAATTCCAGAATGTCGATGTCTCCGTCGATGATCGGAAGCATTCCAAAAATGTTCGCCGCGATGTCACCGGATGCAGTGAACGTGATCACCTTGCTCTTCAGGAGTGCATAAGTCTTGCTGTTCATTGCCCAGAACTTGTTTCCACGGCTGTACTTGGTGAACGTGTTTCCTGCGGCAATCGTCAGCTCTGCCCAGAATTCTGCGCCGGTCTTGTTTGCTGCGATCGTCTGGATATTGGTGCTGTGGAGATCTACCCACGCCGGAGCGGATGCCGGATAGCCTGCCGGCTGAGAAGTCTGTGCCAGTCTGGTCACGATACCCAGCGGCATCTTGGAGGCTGCGCCCTTACCGTACAGGATTGCCTTATCCATCGCAAGGCCCAGGGATTCGGAAAGCATCTCCACGATCCAGGACGCCAGATTGATGTCGTTGTCTTCCAGAAGGGAATTGCAGACCGGAACAAAACCGGCAACTTTGTATCCGTCCAGAGTGACCTGGTTGAACTCAAATGTCAGTTCATTGATCGCCGCACACATCTCAGTCCAGACAGCTTCCGGAACAGTTCCGGCGATGGTCTGACGTGCCTGGCCTCCGACTTCTCGGATCCTCACGCGGTTCAGCAGTTTGCTGTATCTGTACATATTCTCAGAAATGAGATCCAGGAAGTAGACCGGGATGGTCAGTTCTCCGCCGGTGATTGCCCTTGTCTGGCCCTTCATGGCGCGCAGTTCGGTCAGAAACTTCTTGACGGTCTCATCCGCCAGGATGACGTTTCTCTGCTCCATCGGCAGCGCATCGAATGCGCGCTGAGACATCGGCAGGCTTCTGATGTTGATCTTCTCCATAATGTTCACACCTCTTTCTTTCTTCTTTTCCGGAGTTTTCGGCTGCGGGATCCTCCGCTCCTCCTCCGCCAGCTGGTTTTCCAGGTCTTCGATCTCCTGCGTGAGACCGGCCTTTTTTTCTTCGTGTTCTGTCTTTTCAGTCTCAAAGGCGTTCACATCCGCCTCAACGGCGTCGCGCTGTTCGTCGGTCTCGATCTCAGCGATCGCGGCCTCCAGCTCCGCCTCTCTGGTCTGAATCTCCGTGTCCTTTGCCCGGAGTGCTTCCAGATCACTCTTCAGTTTGTCGATTTTATGCCGCAGCATAATAGCCTTAAGTGCCATATCATTCTCCTTTCAATTTCTTTCTCAGCGCGTCGCGCCATTCCTGCACCTGGCGCTTCCTGATATCTTCCAGCTCCGCCTTTCTGGCCGTCACGCCCGTGTCCTCATAGGCCGGGAACGTGCAGATGCTTACTTCGTACAGCTTCACCTTCCGGATCCGGAAGACTGTCGGCATGCCGTCCACATGTTCAACGTCCTGCGCCAAAATGTCGAACCCGAAACTGCACTGTGAGACATCCCGGCGCTTCACGCGCTCATAGGCATTCACCGCGTCCTGATCCGCGTCATTGATCACGATGCTGCCCCACAGGCCGCGCTCATCCACCCGGAGGGAAAGCGTTCCCGCCGTGGTGCGGCCCAGGACCAGAGTGGTGTCGTGATTCGTCAGCGCCCGGACGTCTGTGTCTGCGTCCAGATCAAACGCGCCCGGTTCAATGGTCTCATAGGCTCCGTCGTCATCTTCCCACAGCCAGTATTTGCCGCCGAATACGGCGAAATAGCCCTCGATATATCTCCGGCCGTCTTCCTCGCGTGTCTGGAAATCCGCATCCCGCAGCATTGCCGTTCTTTTACAGATCATTCGCCTCCACCTCCTTCCTGAATTAATTTTTTCTGATCTCCGATCCTGTCAATCGGCAGATAGTTCTCCAGGATCACCAGCTGGTCCAGGCTGTCCATCGGCGGAAGTCCCAGCCAGCTCCGGACTTCGTTTCCTGTCATGATGCCCCGGACATACTGTTCATCTGCCACACTTGCAAGATCTTTGAGATCATAGTTATAAAGGGATCTCGCATTGAATCTGAAATACAGATCCGGCGAATAAAGCAGCTTCTTCGTCAGCTCCTGCTGGATGTTCTGCGCCAGCGGCATAATGGTGCTGTTGATAAAGCTGTTCCAGGCGTCTCTCTTAAACTCTCCGACTCCCAGCACGAACGGCGGCACGCCCAGGATCGCCGCCACGGTCTGTTTATCCAGCTTCACGAAGTCCGCCAGTGCCAGATCTGACAGCGTCAGCGGCTTCACCTCCTTGACGTCGAAGGCCTCCGCCGGGATCAGCCACGGCTCTCCGGCCTCCCCGCTCATGGCATAGGATTCCAGGAGTTTCTGGCGCCCTTCCGGGCTGGCGAATTCATCCACCAATGCATCCACCTTCACGATCAGCGAAGGCTTCCACTTGCTGGACATGAATCCTTTCTCCGTGGCCGCTGCCTGTTTCAGATTGTTGGCCACATCCCAGAGCGCCATCCGGTACCCGTCACCCTTCCAGGGATAATAACTCCCCGGATTCAGCACGAAATGCAGGACGCGGTCCGGTTTGTACTCCTCCCCGGCAATGTACACGCGATATCCGAACATTCCGTCCGGAATGAACGACGTGAACGCGGCCGGTACCGGGATCAGCTCCCGGAGATATCCCCTGGATGTTTTCGGATACACCACAGTATTGCCGGCGCCGTCAAGATAAAGCGTTTTCACGATCCACGCGATGAAGTTGGATCTGGTCATGTACTGATTCGGATTAATATCCACTGCTCTGGACAGCTCGTTCACCACGCGCACATCCCCGCGCTCCGTGTTCCTCATGAGATGGATAGACATAGCACCCACCAGGCGGGCGATGGTATCCACCGCCGTCATGACTTCCGGATTATGTGCCAGGGATGTATATCCGCGGCATTCCAGTGTTTTGAATCCTTCCGAATCAGTCAACCATACCAGGCTCCGCTTCTGCTTCGGCTCTTCGCGCGCCAGCGGCGCCGTCTTCCTTCGTTTCGTCATTTCTTAACCTCGCTTTTACCGCTGCCCCACCAGGCCGCGGCTTTCTTGCTCTTCGCCTGCGCTTCGCACATTCTCATGCATGCAAACACTGAGGCGTCAAACAGATCTATTCTGTGTTCCGGCTGGACTTTTTCGTACTGGACAGCATCGTCCGTTTTCTCCACCGCCCGGACATTTGAGACACAGTATTCATATGCCTCAGAATGCAAATAATACAGCTTTCCGTCCTTCGCGGCCTTCTCGATATGCCGGAATCCCTGGGACTTCACATAGTAATACTGCGGCGCGTCGATGATGTTGAAGCCCGCCGCCTTCATGGCCGGGAAATATTCCTCCCCGGCGAACTTCCGGTCATGGCCCACCTGTTTGATCTTGAATCCCATGCTCCGCATGGAGATGAACCAGTTCACGATATCTGAAATATTCACCGTCGGACTGTTGCAGATCGTCAGCCATCCATCATCCTGCCATCCGAAGAGCGGGATGTTATCCTCATCCGCCTTTCTGGCCGCCTGTGTCACCGGGAAAAATCCGTGAGTGATCACGATGTCCACGCCCTGATACTGGCCATACAGTGCCGCTGCCGTCAGGTCATACATGCGTGACAGATCCGCGCCGCCAAACCACTGCACCGGCAGTTTTGCCAGCTCCTGCAGTGTCCAGTCATATTTCTGATCAGACCGTTTGAATTCCTCAATATCGAACCAGGACTTTAAGGCGTTCGTGAATACGTTCAGAGACTTCGCGAAAAAGTCCTTTCTCTGCTGCGGATCGTTCAGTGCCTGGAGGGAATCGTTCAGGATCTCCTCCGGCCGGATGGTCACTCCATAGGCGGGATTCGCCATCTCATGCACTTTCGGATTCGTGAAATCAATGTCCCCGTTTTCATCCGGATCCGCGCAGCAGATGAAAATGAAATACTGTTCGTCCTTCACGATCTGCTCCAGGACCTTCCGGCAGTATATGAGGCGCTTCCCCAGGAATCCCTGTTCATCATCTCCAGCCGTGCTGATGCCGATCAGTAATTTGTTCGTGTAGGCTTTCATTGCCTCCTTGAAAAGGTTATACTGCTTCGGTTTCTTGAAGGCGTGGATCTCGTCCACTATGGCAATATTGCAGTTCAGTGAATCCTGTGTATCCGGATTTGCCGCCAGCGCGCGGATGAAAAATGATCCGTCCGCCAGCTGCGCGTCCATAGAATGCTCGTTGTTGTTGTCTATGACATGCACATGGCCGCCGTCCTTCTGGTTCTCTCCCATCCGGTCCACGTTGTAGGCCAGGAAGTTGAAGGATTCCAGAGACTGCATCAGCGCCGCGGCCGTGATGTACGTCTTCGCACCGGATCTGCGGTACCAGAGAGACAACGCCCAGGCCAGCGCTCCCGCGAATGATGTTTTGATGTTCTTCCGCGGGATATAGATCAGCGCCTCATGGAAGCGGACGATGTCGGTTCCCTTCAGCTTGAATCCGATCAGGTTGTAAACGATGAATTTATGGAACGGCTCCAGCAGGAACGGCTTCCCCCTGAGAGGCGTCCCGTCGATCTTTTCACCCTGTTGGTGACAGATCGTCTTCTCGATAATGCCGATCACAAATTCCGGCCCTTTGTGATCTATCTCATAGTCAGGATTCTCCAGATCCCGGAAGAACCTGGCCACACACAGCTTCAGATCTCTGCACGCGACTTTCCGCCCCTCCCTGATGCTGTTCGCGTACTCCATCGCCTCCGTCCAGTTTTTGTTTTTCATGCCATGGATGCCAGCGCCTTCTCCAGTGCGCTCTGTTCCTTTGCTCCGGCCATGGCCGATTCATTCAGACGCTTCAGTCCGCTGGGAGTAAGTCCCAGCTCCCGCCAGTATGCCAGCGCGTCCCGGTTCAGTTCCATCCAGAGAGTGAGGAGCGGATTCTTAGCGCTGTTCTTTGCGCCGCGGTCAGACACCCGTTCGACCACAGGCACGGCGCCGCCGTCCAGGAATTCCTGATACACGCGGTCCCGCTGGTCCAGGATCTTCGCCAGGGCATCAATCGGCGCGTCGAACGTTTTTTTGTACGTTCCCGCCGCTTTTGTGGCCCTTCTGATGGCCCTTTTCCATTCATCAGCGTTCATTTTTGCATCTCCCTGGGGAAAATAATTAAAAAAACGGTTCAGAGTTGGAAGTGTCCACCCTCGCCACAGGCCGGATGGTGCGTCCAGATGACCAGGACCGGGCGGGGCTATCCACTTATCCACATTTTTCGACATTTGTTCATAACTTTGGCTTTCTCCGGATGCTGTGCGTTGTGGCACGAATGGCACAGAGATACGAGATTTTTCGGATCATACGCGCGTTCCGGATGATCTTCCAGATGCTCAATGTGATGCACCTCTGTGGCCTCCCGCTGCCGGCCGTATCTCCGGCAGTTCTGGCACATGTATTTATCTCTTCGGAGGATCCGCTGCCGCATTATCTTCCAGCGCGTTCCCTGATAAAAATCGTCGTTTTCGTGATTGAATGCCATAGCTTCCTGCACAGCAAAGCGGACCACCGATTTGATGGTCCGCCGCTCTTTCGTGATGTTCGCCTCTATCAGCTTACTACAGCATTTCGCAAGCTGTCTTGCTATTTGATGCTAACTTACTGCCCCAGATACTTCCGGCCGAAGGCCTGCAGCGCTTCACCGTGCATGTGTACTATTCTCCCATACGAATATCCCATGCTGCACGCGATAGCTTCAAAGCGCTCATCGTCGATATACTTCAACTTCAGCAGTTCGATATAGTTCGGATTCTCCAGTCCTTCGATCTGCGTGATGATGTCGTGCCGCTTCTTCGTCAGCCTCTGGATGCGCTTTTCAATCTCCAGCTGCAGAGAAACTGATTCCTCCACTGCTTTGCTGATGCCGCTGCCGTCCGTAGATGTCTGCACTCTCACCTTGTCGTATCTGATCGCTGAGATGTACGCCGTGTCCTCTTTGAGCCTCTGCAGCTCCTGCGCGCGGATCCGGATGATGATCTCCGCCTTCCGTATCTGGGACAGATATTCCTTTGCCGTCATTCCTTCTGTATCCTTTCTCCCCACCGCCGTGCTTTCCTAATCTGGATCTCCTGCACTTTCTTCGTGCTGATCCACGGAATGTTTATTATGACATCCACGCATGTCATGAGATCCGCCAGCTCCTCATGGATGCTTTCACAGATCTCTGCTTCCGCTGCCGGCGTCGGACTCTCCGCTCTCAGCTTCCGGGCCATCTTCAGGCAGGCATGTGCCAGCTCCGCGCATTCCTCCGCAGTCTGCTCCAGAACGGCAGCCTCTCCGGTCTGCTCCAGGATCTCCCTGAATGTCATTCCTGCACCTCCTTCATCGGACACCATTCCGGCCGCTCGGAGGAATTCGCATACTCAGGATCTTCCATCACAGCATATTTCTTTCCCGCAACTGCCTCGCATCCCATGAATTCGCCCGTAACGCTGTAATGACTGCATGGGCAGAATGGGCAGTCCTTCGGCATCCGTATGTTAATCAGTACCATGCTGCTCACCGTCCTTTCCATACAGCAGATCATGCTCCATCATTTCTGCAAATTCTTTTAGTATTTTCGGAACATTTTCCAGAAAGCTGTATAATTCCTGTTCTGTGTTGACGTTTCGGAAGCCAGTATGAAACATCTCATACCCATGCTCTTCTTCATAAACTGCCAGGCTGCTCTTGCCGTAAAGAATGCCATAATAGCCATTTGGATGATGTACCTTAATCATCCTGCGCTCCCTCCCATGGCTCCGGAATTTCGCACCATGCCAGTACTTTGTCCATCTGGTCACCACTCCATAAATTGCAGTCAGCATTCCAATACCTGAACTGCACTTTGATGTTATCGAATATATCCCGCACTGTTACAATATACCTTTCATCCTTCTGCGGCATTTCCTTACTGCACAGATTCCATTTCCACAGCTTCCCCTGGAAATCGTCCACAATTTCCGGGCATCCTTCATATGTCATAATGTCCAGAAAATCCGCTATAGTGCCTGTATGATCCAGGACTGTCTCATGTTCATCATCATACGATTCCCAATGCACCACCAGATCCGCATTAATCAGTTTCATTCCTCCCTCCTGTTCCATCTTCTTATCATTCCCTCTATGCCATATTTCGACACGGTGAAAAACAGTCTTCCATACCGCCTGTTGCTGTAAAGAATGCACTCAGGATCAGAACAGCCGATAAAATAAGCCCCTATTTTTGTGGCTCCTCTGGATTTGTTTTTTTTGAATCTTATCTTTCCCTTTTCTATGTGCGCCTGACTGCCGCAGAACGGACACGGCTTCAAGTTTTCCATTCTATCCTCCATCCTTCCGGATGCCGCTCCGGCCGGCCCACTTTTACGATGTGCAGAATCTGGGAGTTGTACTGTAAAGCGCTATACTCCCACACCTTTTTGAACTGTAAATTGCTGAACGTCAGCAGCTCCTTCAGCGTCGGCAGATCTCTTTCTGTGTCTCTGTACTTTCCCAGGCTCTCCATCAGCTCCAGCCTTGCGAACGGAACGGTTTCAAACACTGCCACCAGAGACGTGTCCACGACCCCGCCCACATACTGCAGGCGCTCCTCCGGCGTCTCAGAATCGTCGAAAAAGCAGAATCCCCTTGATCCTGATCGTGATCCTGCCAACCTCCAGTCCGTGATATTCGTCAGCGTTTCACCGTTCAGATACTTCCGCAGTTCCTCGGCTCCCATGAATCTGATCAGTCTCATTCCGCCCTCCATCAGTTAAACGGCAGGCCTTCATCTTCCACGCCGTCCGGGATATTCATGAATCCTTCCTGTTCCTTCGTGCTGTCGTACTGGCCATATCCATCATGGTATTTCCCCTGATCATCTCTGTATCCGCTGCCTCCGCGCCCGCTTCCGGTCTGATTCCTCTGCCGCGGATCTGCGCCTCCGTCCTTTTTGCTGTCCGCGAATTCCTGCTCCTCAATGATCACCGTCGTGGTGTACACCTTCACGCCGTCCCGGTTTGTATAACTCCCGGTCTGGATTCTCCCGGTCACCAGCACGCGCAGGCCCTGGGCGAAATACTTCTCAGCAAATTCCGCTGCTTTGCCGAAGGCCGTACAAGGGATGAAGTCCGCCTGTGCGTTCCCGTCCTGGTTCCGCTGCCGCCGGTCCACCGCAAGCGTATAATTGCATATTGCAGTCTGATCCTGCCCTTTGTTTGAATATCTCAGTTCCGGATCTCTGGTCAGTCTGCCCATCAGTATCACTTTGTTCATTGGTCTGCTTCTCCTTTGTCTTTATAATTCCACTTCACGCGGATCCTGCCGTCGGCGCGCATGGTCAGTTTGATATCCACCATCCCGGTCTGGAATGATGCGCTGTCGATGCTCCCGGCCTCCATCTGCTGGATGGTATCCACCATCAGCGGCTTCAGATTCGGATCCAGCTCGACTTTATACAGCCACTTCAGCCTGTTCTCCTTTGAAAACAGCTTCTCAATGGTCCGCATGGCGTTCTCATAGGCTTCCTTCCGGTATGCGTATGTCTTCGCCGCGCCGCAGGAGCATGTCAGCGTTGCCTCTTCGTCCAGGCGCTCCTGTGACCACTCTTCCGCCGTATGCATCACCTTGATCTGCCCGCAGAATCTGCATGCACCGGTCTGCTCAAACAGTCCTTCAGGCATTTCTCTGCTGTTTTCTTCCATCATCCTTCTCCTTTCAGTTTGTTCCACAGCGCCGGAACGATCAGCGCCACTCCTGCCATCCCCGTGCCTTCCTTTTTGCTCTTCTGGTACTTCATCATTGCGAACATCATCATGTCTGCCACTGTCATCTTCTCCAGCTGCTGATTGAATGCTCCGCTCATCTCTGTATCATTCTGGAATCTCACATAGAACCGCGTCCCTTCCGCCCAGGCCGCCAGCTCCTCCACCAGATCCAGCTCCGCCGGCGTGAACGGAACGAATCCGCCGCCGTTCTTCTTCCGCCCTTCGACGGAATCAACCAGCTTCTGCATCACTGTGTCCGCTTCAAACATTGTTTTGCACATCTCAGACTCCTATCATGTTCTTCTGGATCTCTTTCCACTCCTCGCAGAATTTCTTGTATCCCGCTATTCCAAATTGCATCTCACCCTTCTCCCGCACCTGATCCGCTGTCATCCCCGTGATGATCCCCACCGGAATCCAGGAGGATGAATCCGTCCGCAGATGCTGCGGCGCTTCTCTGGTGTCCGTCCTGCAGTTCTTCATATAGCCTGCCTCCCATGATGAATTTGATAATATCTTCCCGCCGGTATTCGCCCAGCACGGCCGGCACGTTCCGCATCTTCCGCGCCAGTGTCCGCCTGGACATGCCAATGATCTCCGCGATCTCCGCGATCCTGTACGACTCGCACCGGAACATATTCTGAAGATCTCTCTGCTCCCGCAGCTTCAGCGCCAGATCCGCCGCCCGGTTTTTGTGCGGCGCGTCCGGTCCGTCTGTGTGGTGCCAGGCGCAGAGATAGCAATAGTTCACAGGTATGTCCAGTCCGCCATGTGAGCGGAAAACGATATGATGCCGCTGCCCCGGCGCTCCGCACACCTCACACGGCTGCATCGTTCACGACTTCCACAGTGATCCGCTGGTTTCGCGTGTGCATCCACAGCTTCCGCCATTCGTCCGCATTCGCCACAGTCTTGCCTCCTTTTTTCTGATAGTCTTTTTCATGCCATCCATCCAAATACTGGAGATTTGCCCTCACATAGGTCTCCCGCATGCGGATGATGATATCCTGTCCCGGTCTTGTGAAATGCTTCAGTGCCTCATTCACCGCCAGGATCGCCAGGCGGTTCCGCGTCTCATCCACCACAGACACATAAAAAGGACCGGCTTCATGCCTCTCCCCGGCTTTCTCCGTCCAGATGATTACAGACGCCGTGCCGCTGCCGCGCTGTCCTCCTCTGAACACCGTCGTAATATCCACATAACAGGTCATGATCTCAGTCCTCCCGAAGTGCCTCGCGGTCTTGTATCTCGCGATCTCGCGGCACTTTTATCCTCTTCAATTTTCCGCATCATATACCTCTGCACAGGCCACCCGCCCGGAGTGAATGCATTCCACACGGATCCCTTCACGA
>Ga0256405_10009920_pt1 | contig 12807 bp, 19 predicted proteins | sample RumenRJG_02DNA_FD_189096 | JGI IMG/M metagenome (GOLD analysis project Ga0256405, IMG submission 189096) | Bovine rumen microbial communities from Lethbridge, Alberta, Canada - RJG_02 | ecosystem: Host-associated > Mammals > Digestive system > Stomach > Rumen | place: Canada: Alberta...
CAACCGTAAATTGGAGCGCAAAGGAAATGTTTGGCTTCGTGTATTCCCAGACAAGCCTATTTCCAAAAAACCTGCTGATACTCGTATGGGTAAGGGAAAAGGTGCTCCTGAGTTCTGGGCAGCTGTAATAAAGCCGGGTGTCATTTTGTTTGAAGTTGGTGGAATTGATGTAAAACTTGCAGAGCAGGCATTGACTCTTGCAGCTAGCAAACTTCCAATTAAAACAAAAATTGCTTTGAAACCAACAAAAGATTAAGGAGTAAGAAATGGCTGATAAGAAAAAATCTAAGAAGAATTTCAAAGAGCTCTCTTACGCAGAGTTGGTTTCACAGCGAAATGAACTTAAACAGAAATACATGGATTTCCGATTCCAGATGGTAATCGGTCATGTAGATAACCCTATGCAGAAGCGTGAGATGCGTCGCGACATTGCACGCTTGAACACTTTCATCCGTGCAAAAGAACTCGCCGGAGAAAACAAATAGGAGCTGACCCGTGGCAGAACAGGTTAAAACAAAGGGTGGTAAACGTTCTTTTGTTGGAATCGTTACAAGCGACAAGATGGATAAAACAATCGTTGTTTCTATCGATACAAAAAGAATGGATACCCTTTATAAAAAGTATGTGACTCGCACAAAAAAGTGTAAGGCACACGACGAAAAGAACGAAGCTCATGTAGGAGACACAGTTCGAATTGTTGAATGTAGTCCAATCAGCAAAGATAAGTGCTGGAGACTAGCCGAAATCGTTGAACGGGCAAGATAGTCCCAAGGAGTTTTTAATATGCTTCAGATGCAATCAAAAATGGTTGTTGCCGATAACTCCGGTGCTAAACTTGTTCAAGTAATCAAGGTTCTCGGTGGTTCACACCGCCGATATGCCGGAATCGGTGATATTGTAGTTGTAGCTGTTAAGGAAGCTATTCCAACATCTACTATAAAAGAAGGTTCAGTAGAAAAGGCGGTTATCGTTCGCGTTGCAAAAGAATACCGCCGTCCAGATGGAACTTATATCCGTTTCGATGATAATGCTTGCGTTATCGTTGATGGCGATAAGAATCCTAAAGGAAAACGTATTTTCGGACCTGTTGCACGTGAACTTCGTGATATGGATTATATGAAGATTGTATCACTTGCACCGGAAGTTCTGTAAGGAGTATTGAATTATGAATAAAAAATTCAAAATCCATAAGGACGATTCTGTACAGGTAATTGCAGGCAAAGATAAAGGTAAGAGAGGAACTGTTGTTCGTGTTCTTACTAAAAAAGATGCAGTTATTGTATCTGGAATTAATATTGTAAAGAAAGCAATGAAAAAGAGATCTCAGCAGGACCAGGGTGGTATTGTTGAGGTTGAAGCTCCATTGCATATTTCTAATGTTGCTCTTGTTTGCAAAAAATGCGGTCCTACAAGAGCTGGTTATAAAATTGACGGCGAGAAGAAAATTCGTGTATGCCGTAAATGTGGAGAAGCTCTGTAATGGATAATTACGTACCACGGCTTAAGAAAGTCTATAAAGAAACTATTGCTCCTGAACTTTTCAAAGAGCTTGGTTATACTTCGGTAATGCAAGTACCTGCTATAAAAAAAGTTGTAGTAAGTATGGGTATTGGTGAAGCACTTACTAATAAGAAACTTCTTGATGCTGCAGTAGCTGATATTTCCCAGATAACTGGTCAGCACGCTGTAAAAACAAGAGCGAGAAAAAGTATTGCAAACTTCAAACTCCGTGAAGGAAATGAAGTTGGTGTAATGGTAACATTGCGCGGAAACATTATGTACGAATTCTTGGATCGTCTTATCAATGTTGCTTTGCCTCGTGTAAAGGATTTCCGTGGAATTAAAGCTACTGGCTTTGATGGACATGGAAATTTCTCCCTTGGTATTACTGAACAGATTATTTTCCCAGAAATCGACTTTGATAAAATCACTAAGATTGCTGGTATGAATATTTCTATTGTAACAAGTGCAAGAACTGATGCTGAGGCTAAGGCACTTCTTACTAAGTTCAACATGCCGTTCAGAAAGTAGTGAGGAATCATGGCTAAGAAATCATTGATTATTAAGGCAAACCGCAAGCCAAAGTTCAAGACTAGAGAATATAATCGTTGTCAGATTTGCGGTCGTCCGCGTGGATATTTGCGTAAGTTTAAGATGTGTCGTCTTTGTTTCCGTAAATTGGCAAGTGAAGGCTTGTTGCCTGGTGTAACAAAATCCAGCTGGTAGTGGTAGGAGATTAGAAATGAGTGTATCAGACCCAATTGCAGATATGCTGACAAAGGTTCGTAACGCTGTTCATGCTCGCCATGAAAAGGTGGATGTACCTGTTTCAAAATTGAAGCTTGAGATTGTTAAAATCCTTAAAACAGAAGGATATATTAAGAATTTCAAGAAAATTCAGGAAGATAATAAGAATATCATTCGTATCTTCTTGAAGTATGATGATGTTAACGAGTCCGTTATCCATGGTATTGAGAAAATCTCAAAACCTGGACGCCGTGTATATTCTGGTTATAAAGATTTGCCACGTGTATACAATGGTTACGGTACTTTGATAGTTTCTACTTCTGCAGGTGTTACTACTGGTAAAAAAGCAGCAGAGAAATTAGTTGGTGGCGAATTAATTTGTAAAGTTTGGTAATAGGAGAAAACAATGTCTAAAATTGGAAAACTCCCGGTTACTATACCTGCGGGAGTTACTGTTACAGTAAATCCAAATTTGGTTTCTGTAAAAGGGCCGAAGGGCGAATTAAGCGAAAAAATCAACGATTTGGTTACTGTGGAAGTAAAAGACGGCACTTTGACTGTAAAACCAGTAAATGATTCAAAGAATGCAAATGCAGCTCATGGTTTGTATAGAAACTTGATTCATAACATGGTTGTTGGAGTTACTGAAGGTTTCTCTAAAGTGCTTATTATTACAGGTGTTGGTTACCGTGCAGAAGTTCAGGGTAAAATGCTTGTAATGAATCTTGGTTATTCTTCTGATTTTATTGCAGTTATTCCAGAAGGAATTACTGTTACAGCAGATGCCCAGGGTAAAGTTACTATTTCTGGAATTAGCAAGAAACTTGTTGGTGAATTTAGTGCTCAGATTAGAAAGCTCCGTATGCCAGAGCCTTACAAAGGTAAAGGTATTCGGTATGAAACTGAAGTTATCCGCCGCAAGGTTGGTAAGACTGGTGTAAAATAGGGTGTAGGCATGTTTAAGAAATTAGATGACAAAACAAGAAGAAGACTGCATCGTAAGGTTCACATTCGTAAATCGATTTATGGTACTGCAGAGCGACCAAGAATGACTGTTACTCGTAGTAACAAAAATCTCTTTGTACAGGTTATAAATGATGACGAGGGAAAAACTCTCGCATCAATCTCTACATTGGAGAAAGAATTTGCTGATTTGAAGCCAACTACAGAAGGTGCAGCAAAACTTGGTGAAGCTTTTGGAAAACGTCTTCAGGATAAGAAAATAACGACAGTTGTTTTTGACCGCAATGGTTATCTTTATCACGGCGTTGTAAAGGCACTTGCTGATGGAACCCGCAGCGCAGGTATCATTTTCTAGGAGAGTCTATGGAACGCCAGAATAAATTTGATAAAGAAAAAGATCAGAAAGAATTCGTTGAGAAACTTGTTCGTCTGAATCGTACTGCAAAAACTGTAAAAGGTGGACGCAGAATGTCTTTCTCCGCATTGACTGTTGTCGGTGACGGAAAAGGCCATGTAGGTTTTGGTTTCGGAAAAGCAAATGATGTTTCTGAGGCTATTAGAAAGAGTGTTGATAGAGCAAAACGTAATTTGGTATTTGTTCCTGTTAAGAATGGTACATTGCCTCACGAGATGCTTGGAAATTACAAGAGCTCTTCTATTTTGTTGAAACCTGCTTGCCCTGGAACTGGAATTATCGCTGGTGGTACAGTTCGCGCCGTAATGGATGCAATTGGTGCTACAGATGTTATTTCTAAGTCTTTGGGTTCTTCTAGTCCAGTAAACGTTGTACGTGCAACTTTTGATGCATTGTCTCAGCTTATGGATGCGAAACTTGTTGCAGCAAATCGTGGTAAAGCGATTCAGGATTTGTGGGGTTAATTATGGCTAAAATTAAAGTAACTTTGGTAAGAAGTGTAATTGGTCAGAAACCAGAAAAAAAAGCAACAGTTCGTAGCCTTGGATTGAAAAGAATTAATTCTTTTGTAATCCATGAGGATTCACCAAGCCTTCGTGGTATGGTTGAAGCTGTGTCACATCTTGTAAAAGTAGAGGAAGCTAACTAATGGCAGATTTCATTTTGACTGCACCTGAGGGTGCTAATAAAAAGCCTAAGAGAGTAGGCCGTGGTTCTTCTTCAGGTCTTGGAACAACTGCTGGTAAAGGTAACAAAGGTCAGCAGTCACGCTCTGGATCAGCTGTTCCTTATGTAGGTTTTGAAGGTGGACAGATGCCTCTTTATAGGCGTATTGCACATCGTGGTTTCTCTAACTATCCTTTCAGAAAAGAGTATCTTTGTTTCAATGTAAAAGACCTTGAGAGAAAATTCTCTTCAGGCGATACAGTAACAAGAGAGACTTTGGTTGAAAAAGGGTTGGTTAAATCAAAGAAGCTTGGTATTAAGATCTTGGGAGATGGCGAATTGACAAAATCTCTTACCGTTAAAGTAGATAAAGTTTCTGCTTCGGCTAAAGCTAAAATCGAAAAAGCGGGTGGATCTGTAGTAGTTTCAGAAGCTTCTTCTGATAAAGCTAACTAGGATAGAGGATTCACATGGCAAATAATCCAGTTGTTAATATTTTCAAAATTAAAGAACTTCGTGAAAGAATATTCTTTACTTTTGTAATTCTTGTCGTTTTTCGCTTGGGTTGTGTTCTGACAATCCCTGGCATTGATGCAAGCGTTTTGCTTGGTTATTTTGGAGACCTTGCATCTAAGAATAAAAACGCTTTTGCCAGCTATATGGACTTTTTTGCCGGTGGTGCATTCTCTAATTTTTCTGTGTTTATGCTTGGTGTTATGCCTTATGTATCAACACAGATTATTTTGCAGCTTGCGTTGATTATCTTCCCTTCTTTGAAGCGTATTGCTCAGGAAGATGGTGGTCAGCGCAAAGTCGCAGCTTGGACTAGAGTAGGAACAGTTTTTGTTTGTCTTATTCAGTCTATGGCTGTGACTGTATATGCAAGCAGCATTCAATATAACGGTGCTTCAGCTATTGTTATGTCGAATCCGCTTGCATTTAAACTGCTTGCAATGCTCACTGTAACTACAGGTGCAATGATTACAGTTTGGCTCGGTGATCAGATTACTGCACACGGTATTGGTAACGGAATCTCAATGCTTATCTTTGCTGGTATCGTTGCCCGTTTGCCACATGCTGTTATCGAGCTTCGTAACAGGGTTGTTGATCCTGATAGCAATCTTAACCCTGTATTTGTAATTATTGTTCTCGTTATGTTTGTTGGAATTATCGGACTTGTTGTTTTTGAACAGCGAGGTGAACGAAAAATTCGAGTAAATTATGCAAAGCGTGTAGTTGGTCGGAAAATGTATGGCAGCCAGAATACCTACATTCCTTTCAAAATTAATCCGTCTGGGGTTATCCCAGTAATCTTTGCATCATCATTTCTTACATTCCCGTTGCAGATTGTTTCCAGTCTTGGAAGTGGAGAAAATTCTGCTCGTTGGATTGCACGGTTGTCTGCTATTTTGACACCTACAGGATGGTGGTACAATATTCTCTTGGTTTTGCTGATTGATTTCTTTGCATATTTCTATACTCAAGTAACATTGAATCCTACAGAAATTGCAAAAAATATTCGTGAAAACGGCGGTTCGATTCCAGGGATTAGAACAGAGAATACAGAATCTTACTTGCAAAAGGTTTTGAACAGATTGGTTTTGCCAGGTTCCCTATATTTGGCTGTGATTGCTGTTCTTCCGACAATTATTCAGAACTTGTTTGGATTCCCTCAGGCAATCTCAATGTTGATGGGTGGTACATCACTTTTGATTTTGGTCGGTGTAGATCTTGATACGATGAGCCAGATTGAGGCGTTATTGAAAATGCATCATTCAGATGGATTGCTTAAAAAAGGTAGAATCCAATCTAGAAATCTTTAAAAGAAATAATTTTTTGTTTTTTTTATAGGATAAGAATATTGATTTGTGATAGAATAAAGAACTCGAATTGTATCTCATTGCGAGTTGCTTTGATTTGAGTTCTTAATTTTTTATCTAGGGGGACTTTTATGAAGGTACGAACCAGTGTAAAGCCCATTTGCGATAAGTGTAAGGTTATTAAAAGAAACGGAATTATCCGTATTATTTGTGTAAATCCAAAGCACAAGCAAAGACAGGGTTAAGGAGTAACAGATGGCTCGAATTGCGGGTGTTGATCTTCCAAATAAGCATGTTGTTGTTGCATTGACCTATATCTATGGTATTGGTCGCTCTTCAGCAAAGACAATTTGTGAAAAAACAAAAATTGATCCTAACAAAATGATGAATGATTTGGATCAGGATGAGCAGGCTAAATTGCGTACTCTTATTGATACAGAGTACAAAGTTGAAGGTCATTTGAGAAGTGAAATTGGTCTCAATATTAAGCGTCTTATGGATATTGGATGCTATCGTGGTCTTCGACATAGAAAGGGCTTGCCTGTTCGTGGACAGCGAACTCGTACTAATTCTCGAACAAGAAAAGGTAAGAAGAAGACTGTCGCTAATAAGAAGAAGGCTGTCTAATCGGAGGATTGAATAAATGGCTACCGTAAAAAAAAGAAAAGAGAAGAAGAGTGTATATGAAGGTAATGTCTATATTCAGGCAACCTTTAATAATACAATAGTAACTATTACTGATATGAAAGGTAATGCTCTTTCTTGGGCTTCTTCCGGTGGATTGGGATTCAGAGGCGCAAAAAAATCAACTCCATTTGCAGCACAGACTGTTGCTGAATCAGCTGTACAGAAGGCTGTAAGCTATGGTTTGAGAGAAGTGCACGTTTTTGTAAAAGGACCTGGTGTTGGTCGTGAAAATGCAGTTCGTTCTCTTGGTGCATTGGGGTTGAAAGTAAAGTCAATTTCTGATATTACTCCTATTCCACACAATGGATGTCGTCCAAGAAAAACACGCCGTATGTAGTTATCCGCCAGCGGAAATTTTATTTTGTGTTTAACTAGAAAATTTCTGCTGGGAGTGCTATTTAATGTGTATTATACATTTAATAGTGCATATTGTATAAATGGACCTAGTAGGTCTAACAATTCATAAAAAAGGAGTTCAGATGGCTCGCAAAAATCTGCTTAAAGGGTTTAAAAAACCAAAAAGCGTTACATTCGAACATCTTGAAACAAATCCTAACTATGGTAAGTTTACTGCTTATCCATTTGAAACAGGTTTTGGAACTACGATAGGAAATACACTCCGTCGTGTTTTGCTTTCTTCTATTCAGGGGTATGCAATCTCATCTGTAAGAATTACATCTTATAATGAAGATGAAGTGCCTCACGTAATCTCTAGTGAATTTGAAGCTATTCCTAATGTAAGTGAAGATACATTGGAAATTTTGAACAGCTTGAAATTATTGCGCTTGAAATTGCCAGAGGAAATGGAGCAGGATACTCTTCTGTTTGAATTTAAAGGTCCAGGCACTGTAACAAGTGACGACTTTAACAAAGAAGGTCAGCTTGAGGTTCTTTCAAAGGGTGAAACTATCTTTACAATGATGGAGAATGCCCATGTTGAATTTGAAATTCAGGTTGATTTGGGAAGAGGTTATGTTCCTGCAGAAGTGAATGAGCATTATATTGAAGTTGTTGGTACAATTCCAATGGATGCAATATTCTCGCCTGTAAAAAAAGTAAAGTATCTTATTGAGCCATGCCGAGTTGGACAAAGAAATGACTACGACAAACTTTGTCTTGAAATTTGGACAGATGGTACAATAACACCGGAAGATGCGCTAGCAGAAGCTGCAAAAATTGCAAAGGATCATTTCTCAATTTTTGTAAACTTTAATGATAGCGATATGTTAGGAAATGATGATTTAGACGAAGATGATGAAAAAATCAGACAGTTGCTCAATACTCCTGTAGAAGAGCTTGAACTTTCTGTTCGTTCATCAAATTGTCTGAAAAATGCCAATATTAGAACTATTGGTGAGTTAACAAGAAAGACAGAAGATGATATTGCGAAGACTCGCAATTTTGGAAAGAAAAGTTTGACCGAGATCAAAGAGAAGCTCTTGGAGTGGAATCTTAATCTTGGTATGACTGATTACAGCCATCTAAAGAATTCTGTTAATTTAACAAAGCCAACGCAGAAGGAAGAATCCAATGAATCATAAGTCAGGTTTTAATCCGCTTTCTCGTACATCAGCTCATAGACGAGCAATGTCACGCAATATGGTGACTTCGCTTTTTAGATTTGAGCGTATTACTACGACTAGTGCAAAAGCAAAAGAAGTTCGTAGAGCAGCTGAGAAATTGATTACTCGCGGTAAGGTTGATTCTGTTCACAACCGCCGTGTTGCTGCAAAATTTATTCAGGATGAGAAAATCCTTAATAAATTGTTCACAGAAATCGGTCCTCGCATGAAGGAGCGAAATGGTGGATACACACGTATCTTGAAGCTCGGATTCCGTCAGGGTGATGCTGCTGATGTAGTTATCCTTGAATTGGTAGACTATAAGTTGCCAACAAAAGATGAGTCTGAGAAGACAAAGAAAACTTCTTCTAAAAAAGCAGCAACTGCATCTGATGCAGAAAAATAAGGAGTGCTGATATATGTCTAAGTCACATAGAGGTACAGGAATTCGTGGTGAAGCTCATCACGGTCGTGGAAAATGTCCGCGTTGCGGAAAAGAGAATGTAAAGGTTCTTTACGAAAAAGAAATTGATGGAAACACAGTGAAGGTTTGCAAAATCTGCAATGCAACATTGAAAAACATTGCACGCAAAGAGGCTAGAGCTGCTAAAGCTGCTGCTCCTGCTGCAGAGTCTTCAGAGTAGGCATAATTTATATGCTTCACACCGTCCTTTTTACAAGGGCGGTTTTTTTGTCTGTTTGTTTTAGTTTTTCTTTTGAGTTAACTTTAAAAACAAAAAAAAGGCGGTTCACAGAAGTCTTTGGCTTCTTTGTGAACCGCCTTTTTAGATTTTAGGCAGCACTTACTGCGTTAATTGCTATTCTGCGTGGTTGTGACTCTGGTTTCCTTGGAATTGTTACCGTAAGAACTCCGTTTTTGAATTCCGCAGCAATCTTTTCCTCGTCAATATCCTTTGGCATTGAGAATGAACGCCTGAACTCTGCCACGTGTCGTTCTTTCAATAAGTAGACAGGATCGTTATCTTCTGTTCTTTCTGAATCATCTTCTGTAGCATTTTTTATAGAAGAAATTGAAAGAACTTTGTCATTCAGTTCAATTGAAACATCTTTTTCAGAACGTCCTGGAAGATCCATCTCAACAATGTAAGAGTCTTTCAGTTCCCGAACGTCAACATTCGGAGCAAACATTTCTGAAGATGCTCCATAGCAGTCGTTTCTAAGCCAGTCGTTAAAAAGTGATAATGCATTCATATTATGCCTCCAAATTATTTGTTTATTTTTTTTGTCTTTATCAGACACTTTTTATGTAGCAATACTTGTGCCAACTTTTTTAATTTTGTTTTAAAAAGTCTTGACTCATCAAAAAAATTCTTTGTGGGTAATAGAAGGTGCAAATCTTCTGAGTGGTAGTAGGGCGAATGCCGCATTTTGACTGAAACGAAGTTTCAAAAACTTCGTTTCTGCGTATTTCATTTTTTTAATCGACATTCGATTTAAGAAAGTAAAAATGATTCATTCTTTCTTTTTTTTTATTTTATATGGGTCATAATGGCTCTGTTTTATATAAAATATTTTGCTTTTTGTACATTTGGTTGTCATATTGTTTTTTTTGCGTTATTTTCTTTATAAGGGCTTTTTTTATGGACGTTATGGAATATCCTTACGAAAATATTTTGCAAACTTTTATAAGAAAATATACAGAACCGTTTACAGTAAAGGACGTTCTTCTTTTTTTCTCAAAAAAAGGTATAGATGCCTCTGCTAATATGATGCTTGATTATTTAGAAACAGACAGAAATGTTTTTTCGTTGGAAAATAAAATGTTCATAGGGCGGGCAGGAGCTTTTACCAATCAGATTTTTAGCTTTCTTATTACTAAACAGGAATTTAATCAGGGGGTATTCGTTGCTGGGGATCGCTGTATGCCTTTTGTCGATAGTGATGTGCATCCTGCTGACATAAAATTCTCGTTTTTGGGTAGTATTTTGCCAAAAAAAGAGTTTGAGACTGATAGCTCGACAGCAATGGATTTATTCTCTCTTTATGGAGATGAATATTCTCCGCAATATATTGGTGCGGATCCTGCAAATGAAAAGTTTCATATTCCTGAGAATAATTTTGAGCTTCCGACAAAGCTTCTGCTGACGGGAGTTTCGTTGGAGCCCTTGCTTGAGCACGGTTTTTCTTATGGGGACAGAATTCTTGCTCATGTAATAGACTGGGACAGGTCAATCGTTGAGATTTTTCCTATTGAACACAAGGACGACCCGTATCAGCTGAGCCTGCTTGATCTTGAGCGCGGTTCTTGGAATGAGGAGCTTGAAAAGTGTCTTCTCGACAGTTTTGATAAGCATGGTCCTTGTTCTTGCATAGAGGAGCAGCTTGCTCTAGTTTTTTTCGAGCATAGAAAAAAGCTTTGCACAATATCCTGCGGGTCTTTTAAGGAGTTCTTAAAATCAACGAAAAAAGTTTCAATAGAATTATTCGGTGTTGAAACTAGGCTTTGGCGTAGAGATGAGCTGGTTCCTGCTGTTGGCAAATGGAACGGGTATAATTTTGAATTTTCTCCAGATGGGCTTTTACCAATATATGCTCTTCAGGATTTTATGGTGGATGCATATCTTAAGGACTTGTTGTTTGAGAAGAAAACTGATGTTTCTTCGCTTTTAGATACGCTTCTTCCAAGATGTCTCGGTATTTCGGATTCTGACAGAGAATACTTCTTATTGAATATAATGAATAGAAATGCTATTCTGCGAAAGAATTATAATTGGTTTGCTGATTCTGCTTTTGGTGCGTTACGGCATCGTGCTCTTGTTTTGTTTTCAGATATTACATCTTTGTTGTATGAGTTTGACTTTGACAAAGCTTATGTGGATTTTCTTCCTCAACAGGAACTGGCGGTTTTTTCTCAGCTTTATACTCATGTCATGCGAATTTTGAGTACTATAGAGTCTGAAGAATTTTCTGAGGATGAGGCTTCGATAATTCAGTCATCTTTGGAAGGAATGGAGTGCAATTTTGCGGATATAAAACCAGAGCTTTTAGCTGCGGTTGAAAAAATTAAACGGAGTAAATTTTCTATTGTGCAATAGAAAATTTACAATATACTATAGAAAAGAAAAATTGTATTCTTGTGAGGAATTTGGAGGAGAACGAATTCTTCACACATTTAAATATACGAGGTTTTATTATGGATTTGAAAGGTATTGCTGCAGTCGCGAAGTCTATTCGTAGTTTGTCCATGGATGCAATTCAGAAAGCTAATTCTGGTCACCCAGGCCTTCCACTCGGAGCTGCAGAAGCAGCCGCTGTTTTGTATGGCGAAATCATGAAGCACAATCCTGCTAACTCAAAATGGGCAGATAGAGACCGTTTTGTACTTTCTGCAGGTCATGGTTCTATGCTTCTTTACAGCATCCTCCACTTGGCTGGATACAAAGTAAGCATGGACGACATTAAGAACTTCCGTCAGGTTGGTTCTAAGTGTCCTGGTCACCCAGAGTTTGGTGATACAGACGGTGTTGAATGTACAGGAGGTCCTCTAGGACAAGGCGTTTCAATGGCTGTTGGTATGGCTGTTGCAGAGTCTATGCTCGCCGCGAAGTTCAATACTCCAAAACACAAGATTGTAGATCACTATACATATTCTCTCGTTGGTGAAGGATGTCTTCAGGAAGGTGTTGCTTCTGAAGCTTGTTCTCTTGCTGGTAACCTCAAGCTTGGTAAACTCATCGTATTCTATGATCAGAACAAGATTTCTATTGATGGTTGCACAGATATAACATTCACTGATGATATCGCAAAACGCTATGAAGCCTATGGCTGGCAGGTTCTTAAGGGAGATATGTATGATGTTGAAGGCATCGTAAATCTCGTAAAAGAAGCTAAGGCTTGTGAAGATAAACCTTCTTTGATTATGCTCAAGTCTGTAATTGGTAAGGGTGCTCCAAAGCAGAATACTGCTGATGTTCACGGTGCTCCACTTGGTGCAGAGGGAATTATTCAGGCTAAGAAAACTCTTGGTCTTCCAGAAGATAAAGACTTCTATGTTGTTCCAGAAGCTTATGATTATTTTGCTGCTAAGAAAGCTGAATTTGCTAAGGCGGAAGCTGACTGGAATGCTGAATTTGATGCATGGGCAAAAGAAAATCCTGAGCTTAAGAAGCTCTGGGATGCTTATCACTCAGATGCTGTAACAGACGAATCTGTAAAAGATGTTGAATATAAAGTAGGCGATGCATGTGCTACACGTGATGCTTCTGGAAAGGCTTTGAACGTAATTGCTGCCCGCTATGCTAACCTTGTTGGTGGTTCTGCTGACTTGATGGGACCAAACAAAACTGCATTCAAGGCAACTGATAACGGAACATTCAGCCCTGCTAACCGCGCTGGACGTACAATTGAATACGGTATTCGTGAGTTTGCAATGTCTGCTGTTTGTGCAGGTATTTCTCTCCATGGTGGACTCCGCCCATTCTGTGCT
>Ga0256405_10009921_pt1 | contig 12805 bp, 9 predicted proteins | sample RumenRJG_02DNA_FD_189096 | JGI IMG/M metagenome (GOLD analysis project Ga0256405, IMG submission 189096) | Bovine rumen microbial communities from Lethbridge, Alberta, Canada - RJG_02 | ecosystem: Host-associated > Mammals > Digestive system > Stomach > Rumen | place: Canada: Alberta | collected...
GCTAAAATCGCTTGCAATCTGAGCCGTACCAAATATGTTCCTGCACCCAAACCTCGCACCAAGAAATGCGTCCCTGCAAGTGTCCATGCCAAATTCAGGCGTAAAAGAGAATGTAAAGTCACTATGAAGCCCAGCTTCTTTTTCAAGCCGCTTTCCAGTCTTTTTGTCAAGTTTCTCAACTACAAACTGCTGCCCGTCAAATATCAAAGTGCCTGCAAAAAAATGATAAACCGTACCGCGTCTTGAATAAAACTTCTGCGGCTCGCTCACGGAGATACGCCTTCCGTCGCTCGTATACTGTTCAAGGGTCAGCGAAACTTTGCTAGGAAACAAACTTGTCTCCACAATGACAATATCAACGTTGCTAGTGCCAGCAATTCCCATAACGACCTTATCAGGAGAAAGCTGGCGGGCACAAATCTGACTGTTACCTTTCAATGAAGAATAAACAATGTGACCTTCATCGATTCTTGCAAGAATTTCACCATCCATACTAAGAACAGCCATATTCGCGCTGCCAGAGATAATCAGCTGCTTACAGCCTACGTCGGAGAAAACCTCACCCTCGTCCATAGCGAGCATCCAAGAAAGATATGCATCGTAAGAGTGCATGTCAACGGCGGCAGTCTCTACATAATCCGCAAATCCATCGCCGCCAAAAGTATTAAGCCAATGCTCCAGCAAGGACTCGGATTTTTTATCATCCAGAGTCTGGTTCTTATCCACGTCCTCTTCTTTCTCCTCTTTCTTGACTCCGCTTTTGTCCAGAACAGGAAAAAGTTTGTAAATCATCGCCTCGGCCCTTTTGTGAAGGTTCAGCTTTCCGTTGTAAAAGATTTTGATATTCTCGCTTACCGCGTTCACAACCATCGCAAGCTGGATAGGCAAAAAGGGGCCGAACGTAAACGGATGGAATTCATGCCCAGAAAACTGCTCATAAACGGCATTCATCCTTGGCAATGCGTCATTGTTATAAAAATCGCTGTCAACGTTCCAGTTGTTTATCAAAGTGAGTATATGCCCGAACTTTCTGTATTGCCATTGAGCAATATTGAACGGCACGGATGGAACCAAATCCTCGCCATTGACGATGTTCCATATATAATCATAACCCTCTTCAGTATTAATCTTGGATGTAGTGACATTTGGAGCCGCAAAGGTGTAGACATAGACCCGCTCCAAATTAAAGAGCTTGGTTTCCCTCAAGCTTGCTCCAAGAAGATTCGCTACGGCAGCCCCTCGGCTATGCCCCGTAATGACAACAGCAGTTTCGGCAGGATTCATCTTGTGGCTCACTAGATATGTAAGGAGCTTTGTATATACCCGCAGGCTGGTTTTTGAGAAACCTTCATGCAGAACGCTGTTCTCCCAGCTCTGGTTCATAACGTTAAGGTTTGAAAGCCACTCGTTGGAGTTGCCAGGAGTACCCCGCACCGTAACAAAAAGCAGCTTCTTGCCATTCGGCAGGGAGCGCGAAGCAAAGCTGAAAGCACACTGGTCATTGCCCCATAAAGGGTCAGAATAGTCAACATTGTAGAACATCTCAATATCAGCGTCAGCGACTCCAAGATTTTTGTACGCCGCCAAAAGATTGTTATCCTCAGGATTCCCTGCAACGTCAGAATAAGCAAGGTCTGCAAGAAGTGCCGAAATACGAGCCAGGTCATGGTTATAAGCAAAAGAGGACTCTTCAAACCAGCCAAGGTTCCACTCGATAGAAACAGGAACAGGCTCAACTCTTCCAGAAAATCCTTCTGCGTAAAAAGTCAGCTTTTCTGCGCTGACTGGATAAAAAGCAATAAAAAACAAAAAACAGAAAAATTTACGCATATTCATAATAGTAAAGGAAATACAATTCTCATGCAAGAAATAGCTTATAAATCACATTTCTTAACACAATCTTAACATTACGCAGATAGTTTTTGGACAATCGAATTTTATACTGAGCCATCTTCAAAAGGAGGCAACATGAAAAAAAAGTTTTACGTTCTGACTGCAATATTCACAGTCACAATTACGAGCCCAATCTGTGCGGGAAAAGCCCAGTTCACATTTACAAATGTTGTAGAGCAGGCTCAGTTACTAGCAAGCAGACCATACACACCAGCATCCGACGGAAATGTTTTGAAACTGACTTATGACGAATACAGAAACATACGCTTTGACAACTCAAAATCAGTATTCGCAGACACGGACAGTCCTTTCAGGATGCAGCTGTTTCCTACAGGCTATTACTTCACACGTCCAATCACATTGTACAGAGTAGACAACGGCAATGTTTCAGAAATAAAAGCACAAAAATCTTCTTTTATAAACACTTCGGGAAAAGAGCTTCCTGATTCTGTATCAATTCCTCTCTCAGGATTCAGAGTTTCAACACATCTTAATTCAAGCAAAATCTGGGATGAATTCTTGGTATTTCAGGGAGCCTCGTATTTTAGGGCAGTACCAAAGTCAGGAGCCTACGGACTTTCTGCAAGAGGGCTTGTAATACAACCGCATGACGGAAAAACAGAGGAATTTCCAGACTTCACAACGTTCTGGATTTTAACACCAAAGAAGAATGACAAGACACTTGAAATCTACGCACTTCTTGAAAGCGAATCTGCGACAGGAGCTTACAAATTTATAGTGACTCCTGGAGAAGAGACAAAAATAGATATATGCGCAAAAGTTTTTGCACGAGAAGAGCTTAACGGAGTCGGCATAGCTCCTCTAACATCAATGTTCTACTTTAACGAATCAAACCACTTTGCAATTGACGATTTTAGGGCTGCCTCGCATGACTCGGACGGGTTCGCCGCAAATCTTAAAAGCGGAGAATGCATCTGGAGACAGCTCAGAAATCCTCGTAACGTAGAGTATTCAAGCTTTACAAATGAAATTCCACAGAGTTTCGGACTTTATCAAAGAGAACGGAACAGCATTGGCTATCAGGATTTTGAGACGAACTATGAAGCAAGGCCATCAGCTTGGATAATTCCTGGCAAAAATTTTCCAAAAGGAAGCGCGGATTTGCTTGAAATTCCAACCCCTGATGACACTAACGACAACATAGTTTCTTTCTGGAAAGCACAGGAAAAAGTTCAAAAAGAGAAGCCTCTTGAATTTGACTATACACTTGTTTTTTCAACACACGAAACAAAAAGCAATTTGCTGCGAACAATTTCATCAAGGAGCGGTCTTCCAACTTATGGCAAGAAGAACTACAGGCTCTTTGTAGTAGATTTTGCCGCTGACGAAAAGCCAAAACAAATTCAAATAGAAGATATTACAGCAGATGTATCAAGCTCAAGCGGCACAATAAAAAACGCAAGAATTGAGAAAAATCCTGTTACAGGAGGAGTAAGGCTCTGCTTTGAGCTGCATGACTACATCGGAACGAACCCAGAACTTAGGGCAAGGATTCTTAAGAAAAACAAGCAGATTTCAGAAACATGGCTTTACAGATGGGGAGAGTAAAAAATGAACAAAAGACAAAATTATGAATTCATGCCCTTTACGACTGGGCTTAACATGGAAGAGCAGAATTTAGCGAAGTTCAACAAGAAAATATCGTTGCCAGCCTCAAAAAGAACGATTCTTGCAAGATGCCTGCTGATTGGTGGAACATTAATATTTACAGGAATTGGAAACATTTTCTTGTACACTCTTTTAGGAAAATCACTTGATATTGCGCTTTTTAAGATTTTTTACTTGCTTTTTACACTATCGCTTTTATGGATTTCATTTTCGGCTGCAAACGCCTTTGTAGGAATTATTTTCAAGCATATAAAAGACAGCTGGCAAGAAGACGAGCTTGGTACATCAAAGACTGCAATCGTAATGCCGCTTTACAACGAGAATACGGAAGACAGTCTTTCTTCGCTAGAAGCAATGGCTATGGACTTGCAGAAGAGAAAATGTGCAAAAAATTTTGAAATAGTAATACTTTCTGATACAAACAATCTGGACATCATTCAGAATGAAAAACGGCAGTTCAGACTCCTTAGGGAACAGCTCGCAAACGTAATGCCTGTGTGGTACAGGAACAGAGCGTTCAATACAGGAAAAAAAGCCGGAAACATCGCAGAGTTTATCAAAAAATGGGGAGGTGGCTATGACTATATGCTAGTTCTTGACGCTGACAGTCTTATGTCAGCAGAAACAATACAAACTATGGTAAAAAGAATGCAAGGAGATTCAAAGCTTGGCATTTTACAGACAGTTCCTGTTTTGTGCGGCGAGTTGAACTTTTTCTCCCGCTTGCAACAGTTCGCAGGAAGAGTGTATGGCAAAGTAAACGCCGCAGGAATTGCCGCATGGGCTGGAAACGAAGGCAACTATTGGGGACACAACGCATTGATAAGGATTAAAGCCTTTGCAGAATCCTGCGGTTTGCCCGTATTAAAAGGAAAGAAGCCGTTTGGCGGAAGCATTCTTTCGCACGACTTTGTTGAAGCTGCCCTTATCAGAAGAAACGGCTGGAAAGTAAGGATAGCACCAGAACTTACAGGTTCTTGGGAGGGAACTCCACCTTCATTGCTTGAACAGACAAAACGAGACCGCCGCTGGACGCAGGGCAATTTGCAACACTTAAAGGTAATCGGAGCAAAAGGTCTTTCATTCTGGAACAGACTTCACTTTGCTGTCGGAATCATGGGATATGTTTCGTCTGTGCTGTGGCTTTTGCTTATTGCAGTAGGAACGCTGATTCTTGTGAAAAACAATGGAGAGGCAAACAGCGTAAATATAAACAGCATGAACCTTCTTTCGGTTTACACAATGACAGTTCTGTTCATTCCAAAAATCTTTGGATGGTTCAGTTCAATCGCAAGCAAAGAGACTTGCTCGCTTTGCGGTGGCAAAAAAGGCATAACTCTAAGCGTGCTTATTGAAATAATCGCATCCTGCTTGTTTGCCCCGATAACAATGCTCTTTAACACGAAAAACATCTTGGAGATAGTTTTTGGCATGGATTCTGGCTGGAATGCTCAGTGCCGAAGCATGGACAGGCTTTTCTTTACGGAAGCGTTGAGAGCACACTGGTGGCAATGCTTGGCAGGATTGATTGCAAGTATGTGTCTTATGGTTTATTATCCTGAAAACATATTGTGCTATCTGCCTGTCATTGCAGGTCTTACGCTTGCAATTCCGCTCTCTGTACTTAGCTCAAGCAAAAAAGCAGGAATAATATTTTATATAACAGGATTGCTGCTCATTGCGGAGGAAACACATGAACCCGCATTGATGAAGAATCGTAACAATTATAAAGAAAAACTTGCACTGGCAGCGGAAGTTGCGGCTTAAAACCCGCAACAGGAACCACCCGCAAAGCCCCCACACAGAAGCAAAGTTCACCCCAAAGGCAGGAGGAGTCTTTTGGGGTGTTTTTTTATGTTGTCGCAGGAATCACGATAGTGACACAAACATAGCCGTTGTCGTTTTTCATAGTTATTGAGCCGTGGTGCAAATCAACAATAGCCTTTGCAATCGAGAGCCCAAGACCGGAACCGCCGTCTGTACGTGATTTATCGTCCCTGTATAGACGGTCAAACGCATGATTTACGGTTTCTTCGCTCAACGTGCCCGTATTGCGAACATCAAAAACAACGTCTTTATTTGGGCTTTGATTTACGGAGCAAATAATCTCTCCGCCTTTCTCGGTATATTTTACGGCATTCTGCAAGATATTGGAAACACACCTCTGCAGCAAGAACTCATCAGCAAGAAAAGGCTCATCCACAAGGCATTCAAAGACACCGTTCAGCTCTTTCTGGCTCATAAAGACTGAAAATTCCTCCTCAAGATTATTCACAAAATCATGCGGAGGAATCGCAACAGGCTGTATATGCATCTCAGGTGACTCGTAACGGTTCAAATCATGCAAGTTGTTGACAAGCTGCTCTATATGCTTAAGCTCGGCAAGAAGGTTCTTCATGCGAGTCTCAGAGGCTTGCAGAACCCCGTCAATAATCGCTTCCAGCTGAACCTTTACCGCCGTGACAGGAGTCCGCAAATCGTGGGAGACATCAAGCATCCACTGACGCCGCAGGGATTCCTCCCTTACAAGCTGTTCCTGCAATTTCTCCTCTGAGCAGGCAATCATGTCAAATTCCGCCGTATTTGAGCGGCTGAAAGTTATATTGCGCTTGCCATTACCAAGTGCGGTAATGGCAGAAACTAGTGCGGTTGTCTGCTTTGAGAAAGTTGAGGAAATAAAAAGCGAGATTGCGAGCGCAATCAAAAACGCGGTGATAGCACCAGCGGCAAGCGATGTTCGCATTGTGCCAATAAACTGGCGGTTTGCCCTGTATGTAAGAAAATCCTGGCTGTTAACTGACAAATAGCATATAACCGTATCATTGTCCTTTACGGCAACAGGAGCATTAAGCACAAGAAACGCTGATAGGTTACCAACCTGCTCCTCCACGGCTTCCTGTGTTACAACCTGACCGCGATAAAGCAGCAATATAGGATGCTTTGCTGTATCAAAGACATAGATGTACATTGAGTTAGTAGCATAGGGAATAAGGGCAGGCTCAAGGGCATTCACCTCAAGACTGCCAGAAAGCCTGTAAACCTTTGCGATGACAGGTGAAAGCACCTTCACCATATCCTGAGCCTCATCCCTGTTCCAATGAGAAATCGAAGTCTCAATAGCAACCACAAAAATCGCGGACATCATTATAAGTACGGCAAATGAAGCCAGAAGATGCCCTACAAAAAGCCTCTTAAATATTGTTTTCATTCTACTGGAATTCCATTAAAACGGTAGCCGAAGCCCCTGACAGTTCCAATCCACTCGCTGGAGCCTAATTTTGTGCGAAGATTCGCTATATGGGTGTCTATAGTACGCTCTGAGCCTTCAAAGCTGTAATTAAGACAAATTGAAAGAAGTGTCTCGCGTGAGAAAACCTGATTTTCATGTGAACTAAGATGGTTGAAAATCTTCCATTCTGCCCCCGTCAGATTAACCTCGACCCCATTCACAAACAGCAAATGGGAATCTGTGTCAATTGAGAGAGTATCTGCGTTCAGCGTCCATGTGCAAGACTTCTGAGCTTTGCCAGAAGCAGCAGAAGAGCGTTTTAAAAGCGCATGGACACGCAGAACAAGCTCCTTTGTCGAGAACGGCTTGCACACATAGTCATCCGCACCAACCTCAAAGCCTAGAATACGGTCGCTTTCGCTGTCCTTTGCTGTCAAAAAAATGAGAGGAATATCCGAGACTGCCCTTATGTCCTTTGCAAGCATAAAACCGTTGCCGTCTGGCAGCATTATGTCAAGGATAGCAAGGTCAACGGAGCCGCTTTTTATTGTATCAAGGACTCCTGCAATCTTATCAAATGTAATCGTCTTAAAGCCGTCAAGCTGCAAATAGCCAGAAACAGCCTCAGTAATCAGGGGATTATCTTCCACTAGCAAAATTGTTTGCATTGCTTACCCCTTATAGGCGATTTCTCGGAATGTGTAAGATTTCCCGTCAAATTTTACAATCCAGTTCTCGTTATAATCGTAAGTATAAACAATATCATTCTGAATATTATCGCCATTAGTTATTTTTTCTCGTGCAATTTTTCCTGTCACACCATAGGTAAGCTCTGTACGGGAATTTATCACGGAACCTTTGCCAATATTAACAAAACCGCTTAGTCTGCCAGTATCTCCATAGGAATAATCAATTCGCTCATAAAATCCAGTCGCGTCAAAATGGTCTTCCTGCAAGACGGAGCCTTTCTTTGTGTACGTAAAAATCATACGCTTCAAAAGCTTGTCGTCGGCATACTGGGAGCTATCAGAAGAAACCTGCCCCAGCTCATTGTAGACAAGAGTCCGTTTTAGGGTAAGCTCGCCGCTTCCATTGTAGGTACGCTGCTCCAGCATTCTGCCGTTTTTGTCATATCTGAATGTGATTCTGCCCTCAAGCACGTTCGCAGAATTATAGGACTTTTCTTCCGTCTGAAGCCCCGATTCATTGTATGAATATTGATAAGACCATTTTACGGAACCCGCGGAATCGGTTCCTGTAATACTCAGGAGCTTGCCCGCCGAATCATAATCATACTTCGTGACCGCCCGTACATTGCCAGTCTGGTCAAAGACCGTCGAATTCAAGATTCTGTTGTCAGAAAACTCCTGAACCGAGTACTTAACAAGCTTGTCAATTTTCTCGCCCCTGTATTCAGTAACTTGTTGCACACTCCCCTGCAATTGTGAAAAATCAATGCCGTAGGGTTCTGCCGCCGTAACAAGATTGTTTGTCTGACCTGCAAAAAGCGGAAAAACAGAAAATAAAATAAAACAAAGAAAAATGAAAAAAATACGACACATAATTCTATTATATTTTTTACAGACCGAGTAGGCAAGTTACAAGTCTGTTATGGGTATCTGTTTCCAACACAAAAAATAGGATATAATAAAGTTATGACAAGTGAACAACAAACCAATAACAGGACTTATCTCATAAAACTAGCAGGTTCAATCGCTTTGTTCGGGAATCTTCTGCTTTGTGCCCTAAAACTATGCTTTGCATATTTTTCTGGCAGTCTCGCAGTAATGGGCGACGGTATTGATTCCGCGACGGACACGGTCATTGCGCTCGTAACAATATTAATCAGCAATGTCATTGCTATGCCAAGCGATGACGAGCATCCTTGGGGACACGGCAGGGCGGAGACCGTCGCAACAATGATTCTTGCCTTTATGATTTTTTTTGCAGGCATGGAACTTGCCATTTCATCAATAAAGCAGCTTATCTTCCACACGGCAAACATAGAAAACAGCACGCTTGCAATAGTTGCGGCATTAACCTCAATAGGAGGAAAATCCCTGCTCGCTTTTAGCCAGATAATTCTCGGAAAGAAAAGCGGAAGCCCCATGGTTCTCGCAAATGCCAAGAACATGAAGGCAGACATTGTAATGTCAGCCTCTGTGCTTATCGGTCTTTTATTGTCAAAAATACTGGAAAAACCGTTTTTAGACCCTGCCGTAGCTTTAATTGTAAGTATTTGGGTATTAAAAAGTGCGTTCGAGATTTTTTCTGACACAAACAGGGAACTTATGGACGGGAATACCGACAAAATGCTGTACAAGCTTTTATTTAATGCGGCGACAAGCGTAAAAGGCGTCTCGAACCCTCACAGGGCAAGAATCCGCAAGATTGCCTCAAAATGGGACATTGACCTTGACATTGAAGTAGATGCAAACATGAGCGTGCACGATGCTCACGAAATTGCAGAAAAGGTTGAGACTGCAATAAAAGAGTCAATCCCAGACATTTATGACATTATGGTTCATATTGAGCCTGCGGGGCATGGAAATCATCATGCACCAGAACAGTACGGACTGAACCAGCAATCCGTAAGTGCTACATCGTCCTCCACGCATTAATGAATTCAAGCATGAACTGCTGTATATTGCCGAACCACTTTTCTTGGAATGCACAGGCCTCTTCTCCAAGATAGCGGAAATGCCAGCACTCGTACCTATATCCAGTAACATCTTCATAGCCATCAGGAAAGCTCAAGCTCCAGCCAAACTCTGCGGCATGCTCCAAAAGCCATTTTCCGACACGTGTCTGGGCATAGTCATTGTCAATTGAACCAAAATCAACGACACTCCCAGTCTGGTGCTGGCTTGTGCCAGGTCTTGCACTCTCTCGGTCAGCCTCTTCCTGCCCGTCAAGCTCTACCAGCCGATTGTAAACAGTAACCTGATAGTCGTAACTTCTGTATGAAGAGCTTACGAGCAGAGTCAGCCCCAGCCGCCTTGCAGCAGCTCCCATCTTACGCAGAGCACGCTCTGCAGGAACTCGCAAATACAAATTATTGCGGTTCACATTATAATTCTCGTTTGATTCAAGAAGGACCAAATCTTCAGGCTCGTAGCCATCAGGAAGATAATGTTTCTTATCGCAAAGCAAAAGCAAATCATCAGAATCAGCATCCAGAACACGCTGCAAATCTGCAAGGAATTCCTCAGGGGAACCATTTGGCATAGCTTTCTTGCATCTCTCGCTCATACTAGAAAGAACCCTGCCAAGCTTTTCTATCTCTGGATTTAGGGGCTGTGAAGCCTTTGCTGCAAGATACAGGTCAGGAGCCTCAAATGTAATCATCTCAGCAGTCTCTATGGATTTTGTACAAGAAAGCGCTGTAAAAGCCATAAAAACAAGGAATGCTATATAAGTGAACTTAGTCAATTTCTGTCACCGAATGAATAAAATGGAACAAACTGCCAAAACCTGTATTATCAAGAGCGTTACGCACAGAAGACGCAGGGTTCATAATATAAAAATGGTGCGACAATTCCTCGCCGTCGTTAAACGCAGCCATGATAAGACCTACGCCTGTAGAGTCTATAGAAGTAACTCGTTCCATATCAACAATCACAATGCGCTCTTTTATGTTTGTGTAAACTTTTTCAGAAAATTCCTGCATCGTATAGGAATTCAGGTTTCCTTCAATTTCAAAAAGAACATAGTTTGAACCATTTTTTTCACGAATTCCAAGCTGTTCCATAATAATTCTCCATAAATTAGACCTAACGCAAAAGCTTAAGAACCAAAATACTTACGTTGTCCTCAAGTTCGCGAGAAACGAATTCAACAAGGTTTGTATACTCAGCTTCTACGATTTTCTGTGCGGACAAACCAATGTTATCAGTAATAAGCTTCTGAATGCGCTCTTTTCCGAACGTCTCTCCACGCAAAGAATGTGCGTCAACAAGACCATCAGTACAAGTTGCTAGAATATCGCCAGGTTTAAGCTGAACCTTCTTTACCTTGATGTAAGGGCTTATATCCTTTACGAAGCCGAGTACGTGCCCCTCGCTCTGAATCTCGACGATGTTGTTGAATGAGCGGTTATACAAGAACAGGGCTGGTGTTCCGCAGTTAATGTAGTAAACGGTATTGTCTGAAAAATCTATAAGACCAAAGATTCCCGCAAAGAAAGAACCTTTTGGCAAATTAAAGCGAATAAATTTGTTTACGTTCTCAACAAGAAGCTTAAAATCAGGCGTATCATAGAGATACGTACGTATAATAGACTTTACGATGACCATGTTCATAGAAGCGGAAATACCCCTTCCACTCAAATCGCCCATTACAAAAATGTGCTTCTCCTCATTGAGACGAATCAAATCAATGAACTCACCACCAATGTTATGAGCATGAATCATAATGTGACCAACGTCATACTTCTTGTGCTTGATTGGATCCATATTGCCCTGAATAGAGTCAATTATCTGCTCAGACATATGAACCTCTCGGTTTACAGTACCAACGATTTCCTGGTTACCAATATTCTTCATGTAATAGCCGAATACGAAGAAATATGAGTACAATTTTGTAAATACTTCAAAGTCGTAATCAGAGAAAATGTTTCCAGCGGCTTTCTGGCCAAGAACGATTATACCAAGCAAATGGCGACCTTCGTTAAGAAGCACAATAGCATCCGAATTTGCGTCGTTCAGGAATTTTAACAGATCATTCTTTACAGAAAGGAACTGGTAGCCGTTCTCAACTGCACTGCGGAATACAATCTGGCTGTTCTGGTTGAGCAGGGAGTCGAACAAAGGAAGCTTTATGCTAAGGCGCATTTTGCTCACACCCTCCTCGTCATAGAAAGACTCCAGCTCTTCATTGCCGTTGTCAATCAAAATGCGCATACTTGAAATACCAATATTGCGCTTGAAAATATCCGACATGTTTTTTACAATCTGCTCAGGGTCATCGCTGTAGTCCATGAGCGAAAGGTCGTTCTCAAAAGCCGCTGCGTACAGGTTACTCCTGAATTTTCCCTTTTTCTCCAAGAATTTAAGAATCTGATACGATGCAAAATATGCAAACGCAATCACTATAATCATAATGAAATAGAACTTTTTCGGTGTAAGAACGTGCATTTTCCAGACAAGCGGGAACACGAATCCTACGATAAGGGCAGGAACAATAAAACCGCCGAATATCTGAATAGCAAGACCGAGAAGGAACCGTCTGTCATAAAGGAACGATTGCAAAGCCGAATGTATAAGAATAAGATGCGCAACAACAAGGGAACCGAACAACATCGTCGAGAACATAGGAACTCGGACAATCGATTTGTTTATACACCAAACACAAACCCAAGCTGCAATCAAAGCACCTGCATTCAAGGAAACTTTCTGATGGTCAAGGCGGCTTGTCCTAGTCTCAGAGCGGAGCATCATGATTATAGCTGACAAAGACGGAAGTCCAATCATCAGAACGACTTTGTACAAATCATACCAAGTGTACGGAAAATAGTTAGTAAGACGGCCAGAGAACAATGGCTTGGCCTCAATACGCAAGCCAATATACTCAGTAATATTAATAGCCGTAAATTTACTAAAAATTACCCATGCACTTACGCCAATCAAAATCCAGTCAATAACCTTTGCCTGCGTAGACCATTCATATGAAGGAAAATGCAAGCAATATAAACAATATTGAAGCGAATAAGCACCTGCAAAAAGCACTACAATCTGACAAATAAAGAACGTAAGTCTGGCAGGGGCTGCAAGCGATGACATTATGGCAAAGCCCATCATTATACAGGCAACAGAAAGCACTATATCCATAACAATGAGCGGATTAGAAGAATTCTGCTTTCCCGTGCGAACGTCCGTAAAATAAGCAAGCCATATCAAAAGACCTGCAAAAGAAAAATTTATAAGTGCATAAATCATTTTTTACCTCTGAATTTTCGCAACGAGCATCGTAACATCATCATGGAGACGACCGTCACCATTATAGCGCATAACCAAATCAGCAATGTCATTGATAAATTCCTGCGGCTCCTTTGTC
>Ga0256405_10009922_pt1 | contig 12805 bp, 10 predicted proteins | sample RumenRJG_02DNA_FD_189096 | JGI IMG/M metagenome (GOLD analysis project Ga0256405, IMG submission 189096) | Bovine rumen microbial communities from Lethbridge, Alberta, Canada - RJG_02 | ecosystem: Host-associated > Mammals > Digestive system > Stomach > Rumen | place: Canada: Alberta...
ATATTCAACTCTTGTTATGTGGGGAGTTTATTTTGTTTTGGCAATATATTTTTATTTTGAATGGAAAAAAGAAATTAATAATTAAATATTTTTTCCCATCAAATAAGCTTGTTCCATTATATTTTTATCTTTTAATGAAATAAATTCAACTTGATGACCTTTATCAAGTGCTCCGCGTTCTGTTTCATGTGCCAAAATTTCGGAATTTGAATTATTTCTTAAACTTGTTGATATTATCGATACTTTTTTTATTCTCCCAGATTATTCCTGTAGAATTGTTCAATTTTATCAAATGGGATTTTGTCTAAATTGTCGTACAGGTCAACGTGATTTGCATCTTTAATTATTAACAATTCTTTATTTTTTCCTTTTAAATTTTTAAAAGCATCTTCTGAAAAATATCTGCTATGTGCTTTTTCACCATGAATAATTAATACTGCATTTTTTATTTCATTACTATATTGTAATATTGGCATATTTATTAAAGATAATGATGATGTTAAATTCCAATTACCATTAGAATTTATAGAGCGTTTATGAAAACCTCTCGGGGTTTTATAATAATTATAATAATCTTTTACAAATTGTGGTTCTTCACCTGTCAATTTTTCTGGGAGGCCAGCAGCTTTGGCATATTTACCTGTTTTATAATCTAATGTTCTTTGCTTATTCAAATTTTGTTTAATTTCATAACGAGCTTTGGAATCAATAGAATCATTATATCCTTTAGCACTTACCCTTGTCATATCATACATTGTGGATGCAACTGTAGCTTTGATTCTTGTATCCATTGCTGCAGCATTTAATGCCATACCACCAAAACCACAAATTCCTAATATTCCTATTTTTTCGGGATTTATATTTGGTTGTATGCTTAAAAAATCCACAGCAGCACTGTAATCTTCAGTGTTTATATCTGCTGAAGCTACATTACGGGTTTTACCTTTACTTTCTCCTGTAAAAGAAGGGTCAAATGCCAATGTAATAAATCCTCTTTCTGCTAATGTTTGTGCATAAAGGCCGGAAGCTTGTTCTTTAACTGCTCCAAAAGGTCCTGAAATGGCAATTGCAGGTAGTGATTTATTATGTATTTTAGGAATATACAAGTCCCCTGCAAGTTTTATGCCATATCTGTTTTTAAAATATACTTTTTTCACTAGTACTTTATTACTTTTCGGAAATATTTTATCCCATGCAACTACTTGTAATGCTGCTATATTTATTGATAAAAATGTTAAAAATAACACAGTAAAAATATTTCTCATATTTACATCTCCGTTAATTTTTTCCCTAGATCAAAAGCTTTTTGCAAGTCTTTTGGAAATTGTATTTCTCTTACTTTTGCTTTCTGTGCTTCATCAAATAAGTCATTATTATATTTTGAATAATCGATAAATTGATATGTGTCATATACATATAAAGCTTCTGCATATCCCATAATATGTTCCAAATTGCTAACACTCTCTCCAAGAGTTATAGGATAATTAATTTGTTGAGCCATATTTTCAGGACAATTCATTGTATAAATTACTCCTGCAGGAATGACTTTTTTTAATCTTCGTTTTAATCCGCCATTTTCTTTATCAACCATATATGTGTGATTGGCAAATAATAATCTTTCTAAAAAACATCTAAACATACCTGTAGGATATGAAAAATATACAGGACTACCTATGATAATTGCATCTGCATTGATACATTTTTCAAGAATTGGTTTAATATCGTCTTTTATTGCACATACACCTTCTGTTGTGCTGCCTTTTCTTTGACAGGCAAAGCAGCTCATACACCCTTTAAAGTTGTAATCATATAAATTAAAATATTCTGCTTGTGCACCTACTGATTCAGCTCCTTTTTGTGCTTCTTTTAAAAGTTTGGCAGTATTAAAATTTTTTCTTGGGCTACTATTTAATATAATAACCTTTTTCATTCTTTTACCTCGATTTTTTTTATTATTTTTGCTGGAATTCCAGTAACAATAGTGTTTTTAGGAACATCTTTGGTAACGACTGCGCCAGCTCCTATAATTGCTCCTTGTCCTATTGTTACACCGGATAATATTGTTGCATTTGAACCAATCCAAACATTATCTGATATGTGTATTGATTTTGGATAAATTGCTTGTCTGTTGTCAGGGTTTTCATCATGGTTTAATGTAGCAAGAGTAACGTTATGACCAATCAAAACACCATTACCTATAAAAATACCACCTTGATCTTGAAATTTGCAGCAAGAATTTATAAAAACATTTTTTCCTACCGTTATATTTTTACCGCAATCTGTATAAAATGGTGGAAAAAGTCGAAAAGTGTTATCAACTTTTTTAGCGGTAAGTTTGGAAAATAATTCAATAAGCTCTTCGGGGGTGTGGTATTTATTATTTATTTCCATAGTTATTTTAAGAGCTTCTTGACTGTACTGATTAAATAATTCTAAAACTTCTGAATTGGTCTCAACTTTTTTTTCACTTTTCATATATTCATAAAATTCATTTAGATTCATAATTCAATTATAAAATTGATAATTGCTATCAGTCAATATATTAAAATTCAATCAAAAAAATGATTTGTAAATACAATTAATATTTTATGATTTTTATAAAATAGGAGAAAATCATGCCCTTAAGAATTTTGTTTTTAATTTTAGCATTTATTATTATCACAAATTTAATAATAATGTTATTGAGTTTAATTTTTAATAAAAATTTATATCAAACACATGGAAAATTAATAGCAAACAGTTATTTGGTATGTGCTTTGGTAATAGTTGTTTTATATGTAGTACTTTCCTTAGTGGGAATTGAATAGGAGAAAATTATGGAAGAAAGTTCAAAGTTAATTGTACCTGCAATAATCATATCATTATTGGTTGTATTAATAGCATTTTTTAATCCTTTGGCTATTGTCGGTGTCGGAGAACGTGGTGTAAAAGTAACATTAGGAAAAGTTTCACCAACTAGCTATACTGAAGGTATTCACTTTGTTACTCCTTTTATTTCTCATATTAAAAATATGAACGTAAAAACTCAAAAAAATTATGTTGAAACTTCTGTTTATACAAAAGATATTCAGCAAGCACAGATTACATATGTACTTAATTATAATTTACAGCCGGAAAATGCACATAGAATGTATAGAGAAGTAGGTATGAATTATCTGGAAACAGTTGTAACTCCTGTTGTAGAAGGTACAATAAAAGATGTAATCGGCAAATGGAATGCACAAGATTTGGTTGCAAACAGAGAAAAAGCAACTCAAGAAATCTTAATTAAACTGCAAGCTCATTTAGCTCCAAAATATATTAATGTAACAGATTTTCAGATGACAGCTATCGCATATTCGGGAGTTTTTGAAAAAGCTATTGAAAATAAAGTAACAGCTGAGCAAGAAGCGTTAAGAGCAAAAAATAAAACAGTTCAAATTCAAGAAGAAGCAAAACAGAAACTAATTTCTGCAGAAGCAGAGGCAAAATCAATGTCGATAAGAGCAAATGCATTGACGCAAAATAAAGCTTTGGTTGAATATGAAGCCGTTCAAAAATGGGATGGAAAATTACCTGAATATGTGCTAGGTAATTCAATGCCATTTATAAATATCAGTAAAAAATAATTCCCCGTTATGGGGAATTTTTTTATAGAACTTTTTGAAAATAATCAATAGTTTTTAATAAACCTTCACGAATTTGAATTGTTGGTTCATAACCGAGTTTTTCTTTGGCCAAAGACAAATCCGGACGACGTTTACAAGGGTCATCGGACGGAAGTGGTTTGAATACAATTTTTGAATTTGAATTGGTAAGCTCAATAATCATTTTGGCAAAATCTAAAATGCTGTATTCTCCATCATTACCTATATTAACAGGTCCCATAAAATTTTCAGTATCCATTAATTTCATCATTCCATTGATTAAATCATCTACATAACAAAATGAACGAGTTTGTTTGCCATCACCATATATTGTTATATCTTCATTTTTGAGAGCCTGAATAATAAAATTAGAAACAACACGACCGTCATTTTCTGCCATTCTTGGGCCATATGTATTAAATATTCTGATAATTCTAATATCGACATTATGCTGTCTGTGATAATCCATCATTAAAGTTTCTGCAACACGTTTCCCTTCGTCATAGCAGCTTCTTATGCCAATAGGATTTACGTTTCCCCAGTATTCTTCTTTTTGAGGATGCGTTATAGGATCACCATATACTTCACTCGTTGATGCTTGTAATATTCTTGCTTTTGTTCTATCTGCAAGATCAAGCATATTTGTTACTCCAATGACATTTGTTTTTACGGTTTTTATAGCATTAAATTGATAATGAACAGGACTTGCAGGACAAGCCAAATTGTATATTTGATCAACTTCTAATAAAATCGGCTCAATTATATCATGCCTTATAAGTTCAAAATTTTTATTATCTAATTGGTGCGCAATATTTTTATAAGAACCTGTAAAAAAATTATCAAGACATATAACGTGATTACCTTCTGATAGTAATTTATCGCACAAATGTGAGCCTATAAATCCGGCACCGCCTGTTACCAAAATATTTTTCATACACACCTCATATTGATTGTATCATAAAATTATTTGTGCGTAAATTCAAGTTTGTTATTTATTAAATCAAGTAAAATCTTATCACCTTTTTTAATTTCATTTTCTAAAATTTTCATTGAAAGAGGAATTTCTACATATTGTCTAATAACTCTCTTTAATGGCCTTGCTCCGTATAAAGGCTCAAAGCCTTCTTGTGCGAGATAATTTTTTGCATTTTCAGAAATTTCAAGTTTAATATCTTGTTCTTCCAGTCTTTTTTTCAATGAATTAGTTTGTATATCAACAATAGGTTTTAATTCTTCTAATGTTAAGGATTTAAATGTTATTATTTCATCTATTCTGTTTAGAAATTCCGGTTTAAACTTTTCTTTTAAACATTTTTGAACTTCTTTGTATTTTATATCTTCTGATAAAGTATCATCAAGAATAATTTCACTTGCAATATTGCTTGTCATTATAATAACAGTATTTTTAAAATCAATAAGTTTTCCTTGTCCGTCAGTCAATCTACCGTCATCAAACATTTGCAACATAAGATTAAATACATCAGGGTGTGCTTTTTCTGCTTCATCAAACAACACAACAGAATAAGGCTTACGTCTCACTGCTTCTGTTAATTGACCACCTTCTTCAAAACCCACGTATCCTGCAGTTGCTCCTACAAGTCTTGATATTGCCGATTTTTCCATAAATTCTGACATATCTATACGAATTAGGGCATCTTCATCATTAAACAATATAAATGCCAGAGTTTTTCCGAGCTCTGTTTTACCGACGCCTGTAGGGCCTAAAAATAGAAATGTTCCTATCGGGCGTTTAGGATCACGCAAGCCTGAGCGGGACAATCTTATTGCATTTGCAATTTTTGTTACTGCTTCATCTTGTCCTATAACTCGTTTGTGCATAACATCTTCCATTTTAATAAGTTTTTGAGATTCTTCTTCAAGAAGTTTATTAACAGGGATTCCTGTCCATTTGGATACTATTGATGATATATCATCTTCATCAATTTCCTCTTTTAAAAGCTTATTTTTAGCTCCAATAGATTTGAATTTCTTTTCCATTTCAAGCATTTGATTATATTTTGCTTCTAATTGGAAATTTATCTCAGAATTTTTCTTATTTAATTCTATTTGTGATTTTAATTTTATAATATTTGTCTTTATTACTTTATAAGAATCTATAACTTTTTTTTCTTCTAGCCATTGTGTTTTTAGTTTATTAATTTTGTCATCTATATCAGATATTTTTTTTGTTATTTTTTCTAATTTTTTTTGACATTCTGTAGAATCATCTTTTTCAAGAGCTTTTTTATTTATCTCAAGTTGCCCTTTTTCTCTGATGTATGCGTCAATTTCTTCTGGCATGGTATCTATTTCAATACGAGCTGCCGAAGCTGCTTCGTCCAAGAGGTCAATTGCTTTATCGGGCAGGTTTCTGTCTGTAATATATCTATGTGAAAGTTTAACAGCAGAAGTTATTGCACTATCCATAATTTTAATGCCATGATAAGATTCATATTTGTCTTTTAAACCTCTTAAAATACTTATTGTTGTTTCAACAGAAGGTTCTTCTGCAATTACGGGTTGGAAACGTCTTTCCATAGCTTTATCTTTTTCAATATATTTTCGATATTCATCAATAGTTGTAGCACCTATTACCCTTATACTTCCTCTGGCAAGCATTGGTTTTAAAAGATTACCTGCATCAGTTGAACCTTCTGCAGAACCGGCTCCCATTATAGTGTGTATTTCATCAATAAAAAGCATAAGATCATCAGATTTTTCTTCAATTGCCTTCAAAACAGATTTTAAACGTTCTTCAAATTCTCCTCTATAAGACGCTCCTGCAAGTAGTGAACCTAAATCAAGTGCAAGAATTTTATCATTTTTCAGACTTTCCGGGACGTCGCCGGACACAATCCTTTGAGCTAATCCTTCTATGATAGCGGTTTTCCCGACTCCGGGTTCTCCTATAATGACAGGATTATTTTTTGAACGACGATTTAGAATTTGTATTGTTCTTCTTATTTCATCATCACGACCTATTACCGGATCCAGTTTATTATTTTTTGCAAGTTCTGTTAAATCAGTTGTATATTTTTCTAATGCATCATTTTTAGGTATATTTGATGAAACTTTTTCATCTGTTGTTGTCTCATCAACATTTACTATATTACCGACTTCTTTAGTCATTTTTTCATATAATTCAAGTCGATTAATTCCGCTCTGTTCCCATAAAAAATTAAGTACTTTATTATCTAATCTAAAAAGTGCCAAAAATAAATGTTCGATACTAATTTGTTCGTCATTATATTTTTGCGCTTCTTCTTGAGCAGTTCTCATAAACTTAATCATATCAGTAGAATTTCTGACATCAGAGAATTTTCCTCTTGCTTGATATGATCGTTTAGATAGGTAATTATTCAGCCTGTCTGCTATTTCAGGATTATCTAGTCCAACACGTTCTAATAATATTTGCGGTAATGCATTTTGATCAAGCATTAATGCTAGCATTATATGTTCCGGCCTTAAATCCGGAAAATTTCTTGCAACAACTATTGATTTGGCAGATTTTATAATTGCCTGAACGTGATCTGTTAAAAGCATAATTTATCCTCTTTATTCTGATTATAAAGTGCTCTTGAATGGATGTAATCATACAATTACTTTATTTTAAATAGTCATCAAAAGTTTTTATATTAACTTTGTATCCGCAGCCTTCATGTAATTTTCCGGGATATAAAATTTTTTTTGCAGGATAGTTTTTACACATTCTCAATCTGTGTTTGTAATCTGAGCATAAGCCGTCTTTTGTAACAAGTTTGCAAGCAAATATTAAATTCCCGCATTCATCTTTTCCTTTTATGTAAAATCTTTTGTATGCGGGAAATAAAAATTGCATAATTTTGAATTCTTTCTCTGTGTAGGTATCTTTACTGTACATATAATTGCAGCATTTACCGCATTTTTTGCATTTTCCTGTTATCTCATAGTAAACCTTTTTCGGTACAAAGTATGAACGAATTTCATTATATATTACGGATAATAAATCTAAAATATTTGCCATTAATTATATTTTATAATAAAATTATTTGACGAGGGAATGTTATGGCAAGATATTATGTAAATAGAAATAAATCCGATAAAGAAATGGCAAGAGCAAATATTTCTAAAAAGAAAAAAAGCGGATTTTGGTCAACTTTTAAATTTGTTTTATTGTTGGGTGGTGCTTGTCTTTTAGCCGGAGTTGCATCATTGGAGTTGTATCTTTCATCTTTGCCTCCGATTGAAAATTTGGAACAGTGGAAACCAAATATAGTTACGAAAATATATTCATCAGATGATGAAATAATTAAGACCTTTACTGCATATACTTTCGAAAAAATTGAGCTTAAAGATATTCCTGAAAATTTAAAAAAAGCTTTAATTGCAACTGAGGATAAGAATTTTTATCGTCATCATGGTTATGACGTTTACGGTTTGATTCGTTCTACAATTCAAAATCTTGCCGCCCGTCGAGTTGTTCAAGGTGCAAGTACATTAACTCAACAGCTTGCTCGTGTTTTATTTTTGAATAATGAAAGAACTTTTGACAGAAAATTGAAAGAGCTTTTTATTGCAGCAAGAATTGAAAAAACAATATCAAAAGATCAGATTCTTGAAATGTATATGAATAGTGTTTATTTAGGTGCAGGTGCTTATGGTGTTGAAGGTGCATCTCAAATATATTTTGATAAACATCTGAAAGATTGTACTTTGGCAGAGTTGGCTTTAATTGCAGGCTTGCCTCAGGCTCCTTCAGTATATAACCCGTTTAACAATCCTGAACTTGCTATAAAACGCAGAGATCAAGTTTTGATGAGAATGTATAAGATGAGATACATTACTCATGATGAGTATAAAAAAGCAAAAGAAGAAAAATTAAAGCTTGGTAAAGTTCCGCAATATTATACAACCAATAAAGCTCCGTATTTTTGTGATTATGTTATGAAAGAGCTTGAGAAATTAGGTTTTGATGAAACCGAAATTTCGCAAGGTGGTTATAAAATTACAACTACTTTGAACTATCAGGCCCAAAAAGCCGCTGATGAAGCAATTCAGCGGAATTTAAAAGCGTGGGGCTTAAACGGAGATAATAATCAAGCTGCAGTATTTTCTTTTAGTCCTTTGGATGGCAAAATTCTTGCATATTCAGGCGGAAAAGATTATTCTAAAAGCCAATATGATAGAGTTACTCAAGCTATTAGACCGCCGGGGTCTTCTTTCAAGCCGATAGTATATGCAGCGGCAATGGAAAAAGGTTTCACACCAAATGATATGATAGAAGACAGACCGTTTACTATAGGAAAGTGGTCGCCCCATAACTATGCAAACAGATATAGAGGTAAAATACCACTTTATACAGCTTTAACTGTTTCTTCAAATGTTTGTGCCGTAAGAATTATTAAAGAAGTAGGTATTAGGTCAGTTATACAAATTGCAAGGGTTTTAGGCATAGAAACTCCAATTGAATATGACTATACAATAGCTCTTGGCTCTAACGGTGTAAAATTGTTTGAATTTACGAGAGCATATGGCGCATTTGCAAACGGTGGTTTTGTAGTTCAGCCTTACGCAGTTGAAAAAGTAGAAACATCAAGGGGTAAAGTTATATATAAAGCTCAAAAAACGAAAATATCGCATCAATTGAGTATGAATACTGCAGCAGAAATGACTGCAATGATGAAAACAGTTATGACAAATGGAACAGGCCGTGCTGCAAGTATTGGTAAACCGGCAGCAGGTAAAACCGGTACTACAGATGATAACAAAGATGCATATTTTATGGGTTATACTCCCAATATTGTAACAGGTGTTTGGGTTGGAAATGATGATAACAGTGTCATGAATAAATCTATTCAAGGTGGTACTGTTCCTGCTTTAATATGGAAAGATGTTATGAAAGTTGCTACAGAGCCATATGGAAGCACAGAGTTTAACTATCCGGAGATAAAACTTATGCCGTATTCAGATAAAAAAGCTATCGGTGAAGATGAAGAAGGTAGTGAAAAACAGGAACATAAGGAAGAACAAACAATAAATTTGGATGAAACTCAAGGAATGACACCTGAAGAGATTGCAAAACAGGTTAGTAATTTGACAAAAGATGTAAATACTCCGATAACCCAGCCTCAAACAAAAGTCGAAAAACCGGTACAGACTTCTAAACCAGTACCGGCTCCTAAACCTGTGGAAGCACCTATTCCTATGGCAGTACCTGAGGGTTTGAGATAATTATGACTGATTATATTACACATATTGGTACAGACGAATCAGGCAAAGGGGATTTTTTCGGTCCTTTAGTTATTGCAGGTGTAATGGTTGACGAAAAAAATGCTGAAAAGTTTATTGAATTGGGTATAAAAGATAGTAAAAAACTTTCAGACAAAAAGATGCTTTCTATGGCTGTTGAGATAAAAAAGTATGCTCCACATTCTATTATTGCGATTTCTAATTTGAAGTATAACGAACTTTACAATAATATGAAAAATCTCAATAAACTTCTTGCTTGGGGGCATGCAAGAGCAATTGAAAATATTTTAGAACATAATACTTGCAGCTATGCGCTTTCTGATAAATTTGGCGACGAAAGCTTGATACAATCTGCATTAATGAAAAATGGAAGATCAATAAGACTTGATCAAATGTGTAAAGCAGAAAGTGATATAGCGGTTGCAGCGGCTTCTGTATTGGCACGTGCAACGTTTGTACAAAAAATGACGGATATGGAAAATATTTACGGAATAAAGTTTCAAAAAGGTTGTTCATCGTTGGTAAAAGATGTTGCTAAAGATTTTGTTTCTAAATTTGGAAAAGAAAAGTTAAAAGAAGTTTGTAAAACTCATTTTAAGACATATAAGGAAATTTGATTTAGAATCTATTAAAATAAATTTTGTTGACTAGAATGGCAAAATTTTCTCCCCTAAAGAGAGGAGGAGGTTGAAAATACATTAATTTTATTTTTGTAACATGATTGAAAATTTTCAAAAATAGTTTATAATGGTAATGTATATTAAATTTTGAGGAATGAAAGAATGAAAAATAGTAAAAAACGTTTTGCTGCGTCTGCGGCAAGGGGATTTTTAGGGTTTACGCTTGCAGAAATGATGGTCGTATTGCTTATTATGAGTATCGTAATGGCGGCTATGGCGCCTGTAATAACAACCAAATCCAAATCGGGTAGAGAAAGCAGCTCATCACCATGGAAATGGGCACAAAACAATAGAGATGCATATTATGGAACAAACGATAATCAGCATGCTATGATTGGACAGAATAGTGTTGTTGATGGCGATAATGGTAAGTTAATAATCAATGCAGGTGATAATTTAGCACATATATTGTTTAAGAATAATGGTACCCGCATAGGGAAATTGGCTTTTCCTCATGGTCAGCTTGCTTTAGGTCTTGGAGCATTGGATTCTTTTGTCAATAGTGATGGTGATGAAAATATTGCCATTGGTTCATTTTCATTAGAATCTCTTCAAAATGGTGTTGGCAATTTTGCTGTAGGTACTCAGGCAATGAATGCTGCAACAAATGCTAACAACAATATAGCAATTGGTTCTCAATCCTTAGGCAGTTCTGCTGTTGGTAGCGGGAGTATAGCAATAGGGGTTGCAGCTTTGACTTCAGAAAATAGAGTTGCAGGAGAGGCTAGTGAAGATTTTGCTAATATCTCAATTGGACATGCTGCTGGTAATAAGATAACAACTGGTGTAAGAAATATTGCACTTGGCCAGCGTGCTATGAGTAATGGAGGGGGCGCCATTAATAGTGCGACTGATAATATAGCAATTGGGGCATATGCACTACATCAAGTTACTTCTAATGGTGCTGATAGTGGTCGTAACAATGTGGCAATTGGTGTGAGAGCAATGCAAATTTCACCTGGTATAAAAGCAAGTGTAGCTGTTGGTACTGATGCTATGCTTTATGCTGGAAATGCTGATGAGAGTATTGCCATTGGTTATGGAACACTTAGAGGTGTAAGTAATAGTGCTAGAAATACCGGTACTTCAAATACAGCTGTTGGATATCAAGCTATGTTAAATAACAGAACAGGTGAAAATAATGTAGCTATGGGACATAGTGCATTGGCAAATAATACTAAAGGCAAACAGAATACAGCACTTGGTATGGGTGCTTTAACCTCTAATACGGAAGGCAATGCAAATACTGCTATAGGTTATATGGCGGCGCAATCTGCGGCGACTAATGGTGGTGCGAATACTGCAGTAGGCTCGGGTGCTGCCAGATTTCACCAAGGTAGTAATAACACAGCTTTGGGATATCACGCACTAATTACTAGTGCCGAAGAAAACGGCACTGGTGGCTGTAATGTAGCAATAGGAGCTTCGGCTATGGCAAACGCTGTTTACTCATCTCATAATACTGCAATAGGTTATTCTGCATTAATAAATAGTTCAGCATTAGACGATACTCGTAAATCGGCGTATAATGTTGCTATTGGTTCTGGAGCAATGTCAAGTAGCTCTTTTTCGGGTTCCGGGAATGTTGCTGTTGGTTATCAAGCTATGAAGGCCAGGATAAGAGGAAAACAGAATACTGCAATAGGTAATGGTGCTTTAATGGGTAACTCGGTCGATGATAGTGCGAATTATGGCGGCTTTAACGTTGCTATAGGCGGACAAACGTTAAAATCAAACACAACCGGTCACTCTAATACAGCTTTAGGAAATGGTGCATTAGGAAGTAATACAACCGGTAGCTCTAATATAGCTATCGGAAATAGTGCTGCAAGTTTTATTACATCCGGAACAAAAAATATAGCTATTGGTGTAGGTACTATGTCAATATTGACAAATGAAGGTGTTGATGAGGATGGTAATACCATTTGGAAAGCAACTGACGGAAATATAACTGGCAGCAATAATATTGCAATAGGCGATCATGCCGGAGCTTATATTAAAGGTTCAAACAAAATTTGTATAGGTGCTAACAGTGGCCCGCCAAATAGTGGTACAGCATACTCAAATGATGAACATTATATATTTATTGGAGATAGGGCACAAAATATTGGTTTAACACAAGTTTATTTTGGTAGCCGCACATTGGAATATTTGATTTCACACTCATCTTCTGACCGCAGATTAAAATATGTCGGCAATGAGTTTACATCTGGTTTGGACAAAATAAGAGAATTAAAAGTTTATAACTACACCTTCAAAAAAGATGAAAAG
>Ga0256405_10009923_pt1 | contig 12805 bp, 7 predicted proteins | sample RumenRJG_02DNA_FD_189096 | JGI IMG/M metagenome (GOLD analysis project Ga0256405, IMG submission 189096) | Bovine rumen microbial communities from Lethbridge, Alberta, Canada - RJG_02 | ecosystem: Host-associated > Mammals > Digestive system > Stomach > Rumen | place: Canada: Alberta | collected...
CGCTCTGCAACAATTATCAAAAACATCAGTAATGTAAATACATATTCAATCTGATCGTACTCACAATCAGCTATGACACAAATAAGTATCGCAGCTAATCCTAAAAATCTCGCAACGATATTTTTATTAATTCTAGCGTATGAATAAGCAAGCAACTGAATTACTATAGCAAACAATCCACCGATAAAAACTATTCCCATTTGCTCAGATGTCATTAGATTGACGTTTGCCACAACTATTAAAAGCGCAAAAAATCCTTGGGCAACATAGTTAAAGGCATGACTTTCTGATTTTTTAGCATACTTATCCACTACATAGTATTGGGTTATACCTGCAACTATAAAAATCATATTTGCAATATCTTGGAAATAGATATCACCTATGTAAGCATCTAATGAATAGAGAATGACAATCCCAAATGGGAATATGGTGACAACGGACTGAATCAAATAAGCCAAATTCTTTGTCTCATTATCCACAAATAAAATCTGTACCAATGATGTATACATTACAATAGCGAATATAATAATTACCATTATCACATCAAATGCTTCAGCTACATTATGAACAAAATCATCATTGTTATAATACGATGCAGTAACTAGCGTAAATGATAGTGTTATGCCAAGCCATGATGCAAATGAGCCCCAATAATTCTTTTTAATAAAATCAGTAATCAGATATGATGACTCTGCCAAAATGAGCATAGCTACTACAATTACAAATGAATCTGCTCCATCTAATTGATCTGCACTGAAGATTGATGAAATCACAACTCCGCACTGGCCAATTATCGTAAATACGATACTTTTCTTATTACCTAAGAAACAAAGACATGCCGCCCATATAACAAAGCATATATACATGCTAATCAAATTCAAAACTTCGAAATGACCATAGGCGATAAACAGTGATACAAATACTGCTCCAGTTCCACAACCAGTAAGTGATGTGTTCCATGGATTTACACCCTTTTTCATAGCATGCAGCTCACCTGCTGCGATTAAGGCAAAGCTGAATACAAACATTGCAATCATTTTGATTGTGTCCCCAAGTTTTGGCACAATCAGAAATGCAAACATTACCATTGCTATGAAAATCAAAAAGGATGCTCCAATAGCCATTCCGTTTTTACCAATAAATGACTCTATGCTAACTTTCTCTTCTTTCTTAGGCGATGCAGGAATATCATAATAATTTGGATATACCCTTTTTGGAATCTCTGGATGCTCCACTTTAGCAGGCTCTGCTTCAGTGTGCACTTGCTCAGTCTGCTCTTGGATATTCTCCTCTTGAATAGGTTGCTCTGTTACTACAGGCTCTGGTGCTGGCTGTTCTATTACTATAGGTTCTGGGGCTGGCTGCTCCACTACTACAGGTTCAACCGCTTCTTCGACTTTAGATGATTTTAGCTTTTTAATCTCAGCCAAATCAGATTCAAGCTCTGCAATTTTCTTTTCTAGTTCAAGAATCTTCTCGTCTTCTTCCATGCTATCCTCCTGCTTTTATCTTCTAGCTGCATATGCCATAATAGCTGCCACAGTCTTTGCATCCTGCAGCTTTCCTTCATAGCACATGTCCATAAGCTCCTTCAAATCATATGCTTCTATATCAATATCTTCTGCCTCATCCAAATGCTGTTCACCGATCTTTTCCAAATCAGTAGCAAGATACACATCTATAAACTCATCACAAAATGCCACTGTAGATTTAAGCGCCAGCATCTTTTCAAGTTTGCCCGCTCTATAACCTGTCTCCTCCTCCAACTCTCTTGCTGCACAGATGCTTGTATCTTCATCCAAAGAATCACGCTTACCAGCAGGAACCTCTAATGTGAAGCGGTCTAAAGCATTTCGATACTGTCTAACCATCAAAAGCTTACCATCAGGTCGAACTGCCAAAACACATGCAGCCCCCATTCTATGGCTAACAAAATCCCACTTTTCTTCCTTGCCATTTGGTAGCCTAACTGTGTCCTCATAAATATCAAGGATAGCTCCCTTGTGCACTAATTCTCTTTTTACTCTTTCAATCTTTTCCATTTGTTTCTCCCTCTATCACAACTTCTAGGTAGTATTTTAATACTTTCAATACGGTAAATCAACCTTTTTGAGATATAGTGGTAAAAATTTGTTCAAAAAAAGCGGGTGGATAACCACCCGCTAAGATAATTTACTTTGCGTAGTCTGTAACTCTTGATTCACGAATTACATTAACCTTAATCTGTCCAGGATACTCTAGCTGTGATTCAATCTGCTTTGAAATATCCCTTGCCATGATGACCATATCGGCATCTGTAACCTGTTCAGGAACCACCATGATTCGAATCTCTCTACCTGCTTGAATAGCAAAAGACTTTTCAACACCTTTAAAGCTGTTTGAAATTTCTTCAAGTTCTTTTAATCTGTTTGTGTATGTCTCCATAGCCTCGCGTCTTGCACCAGGTCTTGCTGCACTAATTGTATCAGCTGCCTGAACAACACAAGCTATAAGAGTTTCTGGCTCAACATCGCCATGATGTGCCTCAACAGCATTTACAACTGTCTGAGACTCTTTGTACTTGCGGCAAAGATCTGCACCGAGCTGTACGTGTGTACCCTCCTGCTCTCTATCTACTGCCTTTCCAATATCATGCAATAAACCTGCACGCTTTGCTACTCTAACATCAAGACCAAGCTCTGCAGCAAGTAATCCTGATAATTGAGCAACCTCGATAGAATGCTTTAATACATTCTGTCCGTAGCTGGTTCTGAACTTCATCTTTCCAAGTAATCTAAGAAGTTCTGGATGAATTCCCTGAACACCAACCTCAAGTGCGGCTGCATCGCCTTCCTCGCGGATCTGCTGTTCTACTTCCTTCTTAGCTTTTTCTACTGTCTCTTCGATTCTAGCTGGATGAATACGTCCATCTACAATAAGCTTTTCCAATGCAATACGTGCAATTTCACGTCTTACTGGATCGAATGCAGATAAAATAACTGCCTCAGGTGTATCATCAATAATAAGCTCTACGCCTGTCATGGTCTCGAGTGTACGGATGTTACGTCCTTCTCTACCAATGATACGTCCCTTCATCTCATCGTTAGGGAGCTGAACTACTGAAATGGTAGTCTCAGCAACATGATCTGCTGAACACTTCTGAATAGCACTAACTACGATTTCACGTGCCTTCTTATCAGCCTCATCCTTTGCCTGAGCTAAGCTCTCTTTAATAAGTTTTGCTGCGTCTAATTTGACGTCTTCTTCTACAGATTTTAAAAGTTGTTCTTTTGCTTGTTCGGAGGTAAGTCCTGAGATTCTCTCTAGTTCCTGCACACGCTGCTGATTAAGCTTTGCTACTTCCTCGCGCTGCTTGTTAAGCTGTTGTTCCTGACGAGCTAATTCTGAGTCTCTCTTTTCAACTGCATCGAGCTTCTTATCAAGATTATCTTCCTTCTGAGATAATCTATGCTCGCTTCTCTGAATTTCTGCTCGGCGCTCACGGATTTCCTTATCGAGATCGTTCTTCTGCTTCATGGCATCTTCCTTTGCCTCAAGCATAGCTTCTCTCTTTTTAGCTTCCGCGCTCTTAACTGCCTCATCAATAATCTCACGAGCCTTTGCCTCGGCAGAATCCACCTTGTTCTTGCCTTGTTTCTCGTGAATTTGATTAGAAACAATAAGAGTGATAACAACTGCGATAGCGGCGACGATAAATGCTACGATAATCGTTACTGCGTTCACAGGAGCACCTCCTTATTTAATTTTCTAATTGGAATATAAAATAAAAGCTATACTGCTCTCATTTATAAACATCAACACAATTAGTTTAACTTTATATAGCCCTTATGTCAAGCCTGCAAGCACCATATATAGTGTATCTAACCTCTATTTTAATACCCTATTTATGCTATCCGAAGAGAATCCTCTGGACGCCAAAAAACGGTACATTTTTGCCCTATCTTCGTAAGTGGAATTCTCTCTGTCGTATCCCTTTTTATCAAGCAATTTTTCAATGATGGCACCCTCATCAGCAGTGTATTCCTCCTCCATCACACGCTCGATTACTTCAGATGAAATCCCCTTACCAATAAGGTCTTGCTTAAGCCTCATTCTGCTTCTGGAATCCTGGTAAAACCTAATGTGACTGGCAGCCATTCTGGCATCATCCAAATAGCCATATTCGTTGATGTAATCGATAGCTATATCAATCACATCCTCCGAATAGCCGCCTTCCTTAAGCTTATCCCTAAGATTCTTCTCCGACCTATCCTGCTTTTCAAGAAGGTGCAGTGCTCTTTTCTTGCAGCGAGGAATAATGATATCCTGCATTATCTGCTGATAATCTGCTTCAGATAATTCTGCTCCCTCTTCTATTCCATAAGACTCGTATTCTTTTTTATATAGAACAAAATCTGCCCCGCCAGCGAGACAGATTTTTGCTCTTCCCTTTGTAAGTTTAACAAGAGATAAAACTTCCATTATTATTCAATAACCTCTGTAGGAATATCGTCCTTCTTATCGCCACCAACTAAACCAACTTCTGATTCGTCAGTCTCAGCATAGTGCTCGCGGATTGCGTCTGCAATCTCCTCGCGAACTTCTGGATTCTGCTTAAGGTATGTCTTAGCGTTCTCGCGGCCCTGGCCAATCTTCTCGCCAAGGTATGCATACCAAGCACCAGATTTCTGTACAATATCAAGATTGGCTGCTACATCAAGAATATCACCCTCACGAGAGATACCCTCACCAAACATGATATCGAACTCTGCCTCTCTGAATGGAGGTGCTACCTTGTTCTTTACAATCTTTGCACGAGTTCTGTTACCGATTACTTCGCCATTCTGCTTGAGAGCCTCGATACGACGAACATCGATACGAACTGAAGCGTAGAACTTAAGAGCACGACCACCAGTTGTAGTCTCTGGGTTACCGAACATAACACCAACCTTCTCACGAAGCTGGTTGATAAAGATGACAACGCAGTTTGTCTTTGCAACAATACCTGTGAGCTTTCTCATGGCCTGTGACATAAGACGTGCATGAAGACCTACATGAGAATCACCCATATCTCCATCGATTTCTGCCTTTGGTACAAGTGCTGCAACTGAATCGACTACGATGATATCCATAGCGCCTGAACGCACCATTGTCTCTGTAATTTCAAGAGCCTGCTCACCGTTATCAGGCTGAGAAATGTATAAATCGTCAATATCAACACCGATTGCCTTAGCATATTTAGGATCAAGAGCATGCTCAGCATCGATGAACCCAGCGATACCGCCTGCCTTCTGCACCTCTGCTACTGCGTGAAGTGCAAGTGTTGTCTTACCTGATGATTCTGGACCGTAGATTTCGATAATACGTCCCTTAGGGAAACCACCCTGTCCAAGTGCTATATCAAGACTGATTGAGCCTGTAGGAACTGTCTCTACCTGGATGTTAGCTCCCTCCCCAAGCTTCATAACAGAACCTTTACCATATTGTTTTTCAATCTGCGAAATCGCAGCATCTAACGCTTTAAGCTTATCTTCATTTGCCATTTAATAAAACCTCCGTTCGGAACAACTGTTCGTTTCTTTAATACAATAATAGATAAAGTGATTATAAATGTCAACAAAAAATGGGATAAAAATTTGAAAACAAAAAAACAAAAGACAGTGGCGAATGCCACTGCCCATTAATATACACTGTAAAAATATTACCGTCAAGATATTTTTAGTTAGTACCAAATTCTGAAAGAACAAGCCCTTCATTTCTGTCGAGAACCATGCCCACAGACCATGAATTAACGAACAATAGAAGTGGTCTATCCTTAAGGTCTTTAATCTTTTTCATGTCAGATGTACCTGATATCTTATCTAAGTCATAATCTCCTTCAATCCATCTGATGTGCTCATATGGAAGGTTCTCAAGAGCGATTTCTACATTGTATTCGTTGTTAAGACGATATTTTAATACGTCAAACTGAAGAACACCTACTACGCCTACAATGATTTCCTCCATACCAGTGTTAAACTCCTGGAAAATCTGGATAGCACCTTCCTGGGCAATCTGTGTGATTCCCTTCATAAACTGCTTACGCTTCATAGTATCAATCTGGCGAACACGTGCAAAATGCTCTGGAGCGAATGTAGGAATACCTTCGAACTTAAATGGCTTTTTAGCAGATGTAAATGTATCGCCAATGCTATAAAGACCTGGATCGAATACACCTATGATATCACCAGCATAAGCCTTATCTACTATCTTACGTTCATCAGCCATCATCTGCTGTGGAGCAGAAAGCTTTGCCTTACGTCCACCCTGAACATGTAAGTAATCCTTTGAAGCATCAAATGTACCAGAACAAATACGAAGGAATGCAACACGGTCACGGTGTGCCTTGTTCATATTTGCCTGAATCTTAAATACAAATGCTGAGAAATCCTCTGAAAATGGACTAATCTCACCTGCATCACTCTTACGTGGAAGTGGGCTATATGTCATCTGTAGGAAATGCTCAAGGAATGTCTCTACACCAAAGTTTGTAAGGGCAGAACCAAAGAATACCGGGCTAAGCTCACCAGCTGTAACCTCGTCCTGATTAAACTCTGCACCTGCACCATCTAAAAGCTCAAGCTCTTCCATAAGCTGATCATATTTTTCCTGACCAATTTCTTCCTTAAGAGCTGGATCATCTACTGAAAGAATGCGCTCCTCGCCCTGCTTTGTACCCTTTTGTGTATCAGAGAACATACGAACACAGCGTGTATTTCTATCATACACGCCCTTGAATTCCTTACCTGAACCGATTGGCCAGTTAACAGGAACTGTAGCGATACCAAGCTCGTTTTCAATATCATCAAGAAGCTCAAATGTATCATTAGCATCTCTATCCATCTTATTAATGAATGTAAAGATAGGAATATGTCTCATAACACAAACCTTAAAAAGCTTACGTGTCTGAGCCTCAACACCCTTTGAAGCATCGATAACCATTACGGCACTATCGGCAGCCATAAGTGTACGATATGTATCCTCAGAGAAATCCTGGTGACCAGGTGTATCAAGAATATTGATGCAATATCCGTCATACTCAAACTGAAGAACTGAAGAAGTAACGGAAATACCTCTCTCCTTCTCAATTTCCATCCAGTCTGATACAGCATGTCTGGCTGTGGCTTTTCCCTTTACGGAACCAGCTAAATTAATCTGTCCTCCATAAAGCAAAAACTTTTCGGTAAGTGTTGTCTTACCTGCATCGGGATGGGAAATAATCGCAAAAGTACGACGTCTCTTTATCTCTTCTTCTACTGAACGTGCCATAAAACCTCCAAAAATATATCTTATCTATGAACTATTCAAATCCCTCCACACTCAATTCATAATTGAACTCTTTCAGAGTTCTTTCCCGGTGCTTACGCACCTAAAATTATTCATTTCGCGTGGAGTCACTTATTCAAGTGTATAAATAATACAAAAGAAATCTTTTACAGATAAATCTGACAAGATTTTCTTTTGCATTATTTATAGATTTGAATAGTAACATCTTAACCGAAAAATAGCCTGTACCAGTAACCGGTACAGGCCATGATTTCATAAATTCTTCAACGTAAATTAGAACTTACGCTTTCTAGCAGCCTCAGACTTCTTCTTACGCTTTACTGAAGGCTTCTCATAGTGCTCACGCTTACGAATCTCCTGCTGGATACCAGCCTTAGCACAGTTTCTCTTAAATCTACGAAGAGCGCTGTCTAATGATTCGTTTTCTTTAACTGTAACATATGACATAGTCTATTCCTAACCTCCCTCCATCTGGGGACTTGTACTTATTTTCTAAAGCACTAACAAGCATTTTAGCATAAAACAAGTATTTGTCAATACTTTTCTCACTTATATGTGCTCTACGCATATTTTCAGACTTTAATCTCTATACAATGCCTTTCCACTAATATCTACAGACAAACTGTCTGTTTTTCCTATTTTATCATTGGTTGCCCTCAATTGTAAAATGAACAAGGTTATTATTGATAGTATCCACAGCATCAGAAACACTGCTTGCAGCATGCGCAACTTTTTCACTAGAATCGGCAACACCTCTTGAAGCCTCGGTAACCTTTTCTACATTAGCTGCGATTTCCTGAGTTGCCGCAGACTGTTCCTCCGAAACAGATGCCATATTCGTAGCTACATCATTAACTTTCCGCATCTGTTCTGCCATCTCATTAAGAGTCGCCGTTGCAGAATTCAACTCATTTGTGATTTCAAGGAATGTCACGGCTGCCGTATTGATAGATTCTGCACTGTTATTAATAAGATCAGAATTAGCTTTTGACTTTTCCGAAAGGTCCTTTACTCTCTCAGACATTTCCCTGATTATATCTACAATCTGATTTGTAGCTTCTGCCGAGTTATTTGCAAGGGCTCCTATCTCTGTTGCAACTACAGCAAAGCCCTTACCAGCCTCTCCTGCTCTAGCAGCTTCAATAGATGCATTTAAGGACAATAAATTCGTTTGAGAAGATATTGAATTAATCATATCAACTATCTGAGTAATCTGTTGTGCAGCATCATCTACACTATTTACAGCAGCAGACATTTCATTCATAGATTCTACAATATGATCCATGCCCTCTGCCACAGCCTTCATATCCTTTTGACCATCATCAGCTTTTTCAACCAAGGCATTCATTGTATTTTCAATCTGCTCTTCCTCAGTGGTAACATCAGAGATTGTCTGTGCCAAGGTTGTAGCATTTTCTGCAACCTCTGTAACCGCATCAGCCATATCATCAATATTACTTCTAATCTGATCCATAGATATAGACTGCTCACTTGCTGCAACTTCAAGATTCTCAGCTGTATCCTTTGAAACCTGAGCATCACCAATCAGCCTGTGACTTACAGTTTTGATTTCACTTAAACTATCACGCATACCACTTATGAAATCTCCCATTGCAGAATTCATAAAAGCAATTTCATCATTTCCCTTGGATGATATTTCTATAGTAAAGTCTCCATTTGCGATTTTCTCAATGTTGTCGGTAAGCTCAGTAACCGGCTTCTTAATCATCCTTGAAAGTACTCTAATCATTATAAATACAACAAGTAGAACTGTTACGATAGTAACTATAATCAATATAATTATGATGCTGTATAAAGTAGCTAATACCTCTTTTTGTTTTGCATAAATAATTATCTTCCAGTCTGTACCATCAACAGCCGCAGACACCATATAATACTTTGTTCCCCCGGCTTTCACTGAAGTAACCTTATTATTTTCAGAAGACATAAATGATTTTACAGCATTCAAGAATTTATCTGAGCTACTATCAGTTATATTTGTTCCGCATATGGATGTATCCTTATATGATAATATCTGACCAGCGCCAGTTACCATTATACAACCACCAGTTTCATATAATGATATTTCATTTATCTTTTGTTGCAATGAAGTAAGTGTTAAATCTGATGCGAAGACTCCTTCTCTTCCATCCTGCAAATGAATATGACGAACAACTGTCGCACATAAATCGCCTGTAGCAGCATCAAAATATGGTTCTCCGGCATAATAAAACCAGCTATCATCGTTTTTCATACCTTCTATATACCATTCTTTTTCTGCCACAACATAATCTCCATCAGGCACCCAACCAGATGCATCTAAGAATTCTCCATCTGTTGTGCCTATGTATGTTCCAAGAGGTATCAGCTCGTATCTTGATACCGTCTGAGACATAAAATCTATTAGTGCTGCATCATCTTCAAATTGTTGTTTTTCAACAGAATCTGCTATTCCATTCAAATAATAGAGAATAGCATTCAATTCTCTATTAACACTGCCTGCCTCTGCAGTAACCTGATTATTAAGTGAGGAATCTATCAAATCACTGACCATTCCATAGCCAAGCCCAATAATGATTCCCTCAGATAACAGCGTGTTTACAACTAAAAGCACCGCAAAAAAGAATGTAAGTTTTTTACTTATAGCCTTTGGTGATGTCTCCTTTTTACTTCCATTTTTAATTTTTTGCTTTCCACCCATAGTGCACCTCCATATATATGGATGATACAACTTTAATATGTAAAAAGTGTGATATAGCTTTACGTCTTAGCAATTATTAAAAAAACTCCGTAGCAACACGCTACGGAGCAAAAAGTCAAATTTTTTTTGTATTCACTACTTAATCATGTCTGCAAGCACAGTTTTTGCTTCGGCTAACGCATCTGCAATGCCTGCTGGATTCTTACCACCAGCCTGAGCCATGTTTGGACGGCCGCCGCCGCCACCGCCAACCTTAGGGGCAATAGCCTTAACAAGGTTACCAGCATGTGCGCCAGCTGCCTGTGCTGCATCTGTTGCCATAACAACAAGATTTACCTTACCATCGCAGTCAGATGCAAGAACAATAACACCCTCGCCAAGCTTTGACTTAAGATCATCGCCAAGATCACGAAGACCGTTCATATCTACGCCAGCTACTGATGTAGCAAGAAGCTTAACTCCGTTAACCTCTACGACTGAATCCATAACATCGCCTACTGCAGCCTGTGCTGCCTTAGCCTTCATAGATTCAAGCTCAGAATTTGTTTCCTTAAGCTGCTTCTGAAGATGTGCAATCTTCTCTTCTACGTCTGCTGGCTGACACTTAAGTGCAGCTGCTGCAGCATTAAGCTTAGCTTCGATATCAGCATAGTATTCAAATACAGCTGCGCCAGTGATTGCTTCGATACGACGTGTACCAGCAGCTACACCGTTTTCTGAAAGAATCTTAAATGCAGAGATTTCAGATGTGTTTGATACGTGTGTACCACCACAAAGCTCTGTAGAAAAATCTCCCATCTTTACAACGCGAACTTCATCACCATATTTCTCACCAAAGAGAGCCATAGCACCGCTCTTCTTAGCTTCATCGATTGACATGATAGCTGTAGTAACTGCAAGACCTTCTGCAATCTTGTCATTTACCATCTTTTCAACCTTTGCGATTTCCTCAGGTGTCATTGCTGAGAAGTGAGAGAAATCGAAACGTGTTCTATCAGCATCCTGGTATGAACCCTTCTGCTCTACGTGTGTACCAAGTACTTCACGAAGTGCCTTCTGAAGAAGGTGAGTAGCTGAGTGGTTCTTGCAGATACGGCTACGTCTTGCAGCATCAACCTTAAGTGTAACCTTATCGCCAACCTTAATCATACCTGATTTCATTTCACCAACGTGACCGATTTTACCACCCTTGAGCTTGATAGTGTCTTTAACTTCAAACTCACCATTTGGTGTACAGATAATACCAGTATCACCAATCTGACCACCCATAGTAGCATAGAATGGTGTTTCAGGAACGATGATTGTTCCAACTGTACCCTCTGTGATTGTATCAACGATTTCTGTCTCTGTTGTAAGAACAGTAACCTCTGACTCTGATGTAGTCTTGTCGTAGCCTACGAATTCAGATGTAACAGAAAGATCGATATCATCATAAACAGATGCATCAGCACCCATGTAGTTTGTCTCTTTACGAGCAGCACGAGCCTTCTGTCTCTGCTCCTCCATGCAAGCCTCAAAGCCGGCAGCATCATAAGAGAATCCCTTTTCCTCAAGGATTTCAGCTGTAAGATCTACAGGGAATCCGTAAGTGTCATAAAGCTTGAATGTATTCTCTCCTGAAAGCTCCTTAGAGCCAGATGCCTTAAGCTCCTCTTCCATCTTTGCAAGGATTTCAAGGCCCTTATCGATAGTCTTGTTGAACTGCTCTTCCTCAGCTGTGAGAGTCTTGAAGATGAATTCTCTCTTCTCCCAAAGCTCTGGATAGCCATCCTTACATTCATTAATAACTGTCTCTGAAAGCTTAGCCATGAAAAGACCATCAATGCCAAGTGCACGGCCATGCTTAGCAGCACGTCTGATAAGACGACGAAGTACGTATCCTCTACCCTCGTTTGAAGGTGTAACACCATCAGATACAAGGAATGTAGATGAACGAATATGATCAGTGATAAGACGAATTGAAACATCATCAAGAGCATCTACCTGATACTTCTTTCCAGACATATCGCAAATCTTGTCACGAATAGCCTTCATTGTGTCGATATCGAATACAGAATCAACATCCTGCATAACAACAGCAAGACGCTCAAGACCCATACCTGTATCGATGTTCTTCTGAGCAAGCTCCTCATAACCGCCATGGCCATCGCCATTGAACTGAGTGAATACGTTGTTCCAAACTTCCATGTAACGGTCGCAATCGCAACCTACTTTACAATCAGGCTTGCCACAGCCGTATTTCTCACCACGGTCGTAGTAAATCTCTGAGCAAGGACCGCAAGGACCTGCACCATGCTCCCAGAAGTTATCGCACTCGCCTGTCTCTGGATCACGATAGAAACGAGTGATGCGCTCTGGTGCAACACCAACTTCCTTTGTCCAGATTTCGAATGCTTCCTCATCCTCTCCATAAATAGATGGATATAAACGATTAGGGTCAAGCTCTAATACCTTAGTCAAGAATTCCCATGACCAAGCAATCGCCTCGTGCTTGAAATAATCACCGAAGGAAAAATTACCAAGCATCTCAAAAAAAGTAAGATGGCGGGCCGTCTTACCTACATTATCAATGTCACCTGTTCTAACACATTTTTGACATGTTGTAACGCGTCTACGAGGTGGAATCTCCTGACCTGTAAAGTATGGCTTAAGAGGTGCCATACCAGCGTTGATAAGCAATAAACTGTTATCGTTCTGTGGTACAAGAGAAAAACTATTGAGACAAAGATGACCCTTGCTCTCAAAGAACTCCAAGTAGGCGCGTCGTAAATCATTAACACCAGTATTCAAAACAATAGT